>Ga0206834_1017_pt1 | contig 24851 bp, 14 predicted proteins | sample Alteio_BWOrgCont_30_FD_152854 | JGI IMG/M metagenome (GOLD analysis project Ga0206834, IMG submission 152854) | Enriched cells from forest soil in Barre Woods Harvard Forest LTER site, Petersham, Massachusetts, United States -... | ecosystem: Environmental > Terrestrial > Soil > Temperate forest >...
CACGGAGTTCGTTGCCTCTGTCCTCGCTGAGAAAGATTTTCATCTTAGAGTTTGGTGCATACGTAAAACGGAGTGTCCCGTCGCGTTGTATGTTGTTGTTGAGCGCTTGCACTCCATTGGGATAGAACGTTTGGCCATAATACTCGTTGAGGGACCACCTGCGGTAAGATCCGAAGAACCAAAGTTTGTTCTTCACAATCGGTCCGCCAATATCGCCATTGAAATCGTAGGCAGACTGAATGTAGTTAGGAGCAGTGAGCCCTCTGGCGCTTAAACTCGCCGAACCATTACTGCCCTCGAACGAAGGGGCCGAGCCAGAGGCAAACGCATCCCCATGGAACTGGTTCCCACCCTCTCGGGGGATCATGTTGATAGCAACGCCGCCGACTGGGATACTGGCCGGAAGAGCGCTGACCTCATAAACGATCGATTGTTGGTCATAAGCGTTGTAGTAAAAGCCGGTCTGATTGCCATTCCCGTATGGGTTGTTAATGATCATCCCATCCTGCATGTAAAGCATGTCGCGTGTGTTTGAACCGTGCTCCTGCAGCACCGGCTGTTGCATGGTCTGGGTGCCGGAGACATCGGGGACCGCTATTGTGACGCCTGGCACCAGTTCCGCTAATGTAAATGGATCACGGCTCGTGGGGGCGGTATCAATCTCGTTGCTATTCGTGATTGTTTGTCCCACCGATTCCTGCACGTCGATAATCGGAGATTCGCCAGTGACTGTTACGGTTTCGGCCTGAGTGCTTGGCTTCATCTCCGCGTCGACGTTAGCCGTAAAGTCGGCAGGTAGTTCCAGTCCCTCACGGTTCACGGTGGCGAAGCCAGTCAGGCTAAAGATCACGACATAAGTACCTGGGCGCAAGTCGACGATTTTGTACTGTCCACCTCCATCGGTGACCGTGGACCGCGAATGTTCAATTAGTGCGGGGCTCGTGACCGTAACAGTCGCGCCGGCGACGACCGCGCCGCTCGTGTCTGTGACATTGCCTGCGATTGCGCTCTGCGCCTCAGCGGACGTCGCGCAAATCAGTAATCCGATAATCGCCATCAGGAAACAACAACCAATCTGCCTTTTCATAACCACCCTTCCCCCGCTCTCGGTATTTCCAAGAGACTTTTGAACGTCGACACCAGACACCTAAAGCAGCCGCTGTGTGGTGCAAGGATGCGAAATCGTACGGGCAGACTTGGAATCGGTCCAACGAATAGTATTAATTGGGGAATGTACAAAATTCATGAGAACCAAGTGTTAGATGAGAGTAGGACTTACGACCACGGCAGCCCAAGCACCGGACAAAAAAAAGCGCATATTCTACTTACTGGTTCCTTGCGCTATTAGTTGAGCCTCCATCCCGAGATCAAGATCGGCATGTATCAGAGTCCGATCGAAGATATTCCTCGCCGAGTGAGGGATCGCGACGTCCAGGTTGGCTTCGTGAGAGAGAAACCGGTGTTCCGTGAATTGGAGTGTCTAGAAGTTTATTCCGACCGAATGGCGCTGATTACCTCTCCTCGCAATCCGCCGGCGTCGCGTTCCCAACTGCATCTTCGAGATATGGATGAGTGCCCATTCGTGGTGCACACAATCAATGCGGGACTGCCGAAAAAATAGTGCGCCCTCTTTTCGCAAAACATCAAACCCGCTGCATTGCAGATAAAGCCTTTCTAGCAGCACAGTTTTCTCAAGGGCCCGCTTAGCGAGCACCCATCGAAGCGGACCGGGACAGCGAATCGGAGCAGGCTTACATTGCCGGGCTGCCACTATAGCTTCTTTATGGTTTCAGGGTCGTGGATGTAGCTTCTCGTACCCAATTATGTGCGTCATTGCTCCCCGACGCCGCCGGGAACAAGAAAACCGGGACGATGCTGATAACTCGGCTGCCGCAAGGTGAAACGCTTGCGAACGCGGTCAAGATAGAGATAAATCACAGGCGTGGTGAACAAAGTCAACATCTGGCTAACCACAAGCCCACCCACAATCGCAATTCCGAGAGGTTTCCGCAACTCGGCTCCCGCGCCCAAGCCGAGCGCCATCGGCAGCCCGCCCAACAAAGCGCACGTCGTGGTCATCATGATGGGTCGGAACCGCAGCAGACAGGCCTGGTAGATTGCATCTCGTGGACTTTTCCCTTCATTCCGTTCGGCCGCGAGCGCGAAATCGATCATCATGATCGCATTCTTCTTGACGATACCAATCAGCAAGATAATTCCAATCATGCCCACGATGTCCAGATTACTCTTGAAAAGGACCATCGCCACCAGCGCCCCCACGCCGGCGGACGGCAACGTCGAGATGATCGTTAGAGGATGTATGAGGCTCTCGTAAAGAATTCCGAGGACGATGTACACAGCGAGCAGCGCGGTCCCAATCAGGATGGGTTGATTTTTAAGCGCTTCCTCATAGGCGCGCGCGGTGCCGGCGAACTTGCCCGTGATGTTAGCAGGCAGCCCCATCTCCAGTTCCGCGCGGTTGATAGCTACCACCGCGTCGCTCAAAGGGACACCATCTGCGAGGTTGAAGGAAAACGTGGTCGCGGGGAACTGTCCCTGGTGCGGCAGCCTGATGGGCGTGATACCTTGGGTGAAGTGCGTGAAGGCGGACAAAGGAACGTCGGTGCCTTTGGGCGTCTGTACGTAAATGGTCTTCAGGAAGTCGGGACTTTCCCACCACTGCTGCTCGAGGGCCAGGACGACGTGATACTGATTAATCGACTTGTACATCACTGAGACCTGGCGCTGGCCAAAAGCGTCATAGAGCGCATCGTCGACGGACTGCGTCGTCAGGCCGAGACGTGAGGCGGTATCGCGGTCGATGACCACATTGGACGACAAACCGGAAATCTGCTGATCGGAGCTGACGTCTGCAATTTCCGGCAGCACCGAAAGCCGATTCAAAACTTTCGGTCCCCATTCCGCAAGCGAGTCGAAGTCGGGCGCCTGGAGCGTGTATTGGTATTGTGCGTTACCCTGTCGGCCGCCGATATTCACATCCTGGGCGTTCTGCAGAAACATGTTAGCCCCAGGCATACCGGCAGTCTGACGGCGCAAACGAGTAATCACCTGGTCGGATGTAGACTTGCGAACCCCCGACGGCCGAAGCTGAATGTTGATATTTGCAGAATTCCCACCGAATCCGCCTCCGCTAGTGCCTGCCACCATTGTGACCGTCTCGACATCTGGGTCCCTCCGAACCTGTTCTTCAAACCATTTCGCCTTTTCCACCAACGACTGGTACGAGATGTGCTGCTCGCCCACGATGGCACCGCCGAGACGTCCTGTGTCCTGCTGCGGGAAAAACCCTTTCGGTATCTTAACGTAGAGGTAAATATTAACGCCCACCGTGAGAATGATGGTGAGCAGGGTAGACGCGGGATGCTTTAGCACAACGTCGAGCGCCGAGGCATAAGTGGAGATTAACCATTTGAAAAAGTTTTCGCTCAGATTGTCGACATGTCCGCCGGCGCGACGTTCCTTGAGGAGCCAAGCGCAAAGCATGGGCGTAGCCGTGACGGAAATGACCATGGATACGGCGATAGCCGCGGAAAGAATCACGGCGAATTCGCGGAACAGCCGCCCGACCACACCGCTCATCATCAGGATGGGAATGAAGACGGCAACGAGCGAAGCGCTCATCGACAGAACCGTGAAGCCAGTCTCCGCGGCTCCTTTCAAGGCAGCTTGCATCGGCTTCATCCCATTTTCGAGATGCCGCGTAATGTTTTCGACTACGACAATCGCATCATCGACCACGAATCCGGTCGCAATCGTCAGGGCCATGAGCGAGAGATTATCCAGGGTGTACCCCATCAGATACATCACGCCAAACGTGGCAATGATGGACACCGGAACCGCAATGCTCGGAATAAATGTCGACCAGCCGCTACGGAGGAATACGAAGACCACCAGAATCACCAGACCGATGGAAAGGATCATGTTGCGCTGGGCATCCCTCATTGACTCACGGGTCGTGATCGTACGGTCGCTGGCGATCTTGAAACGAACTGTTGGTGGAAGCTGAGCTTCGAACTGAGGTATCAAAGCTTTAATGCGCGCGACCGTGTCGACAACATTCGCGTTCGGCTGGCGGTTGATCTGGATCTGAACCATGGGATTGCCGTTTACAATGCCGAGGTTGCGGACGTCTTCATTCCCATCAATGACACGCCCCAGATCCGATAGACGGACGGGTGCGCCATTCCGATAGACAACCACAAGATCCTTGTATTCCTTCGCGAGGAAAAGTTGGTCGCTTGCATAGATTGGAATCTGGACCTCGGAGTTTGCGAGCGAGCCTTTCGGCCGGTTTGCATTGGCGTTCTGGAGGAATGTGCCGACCTGATCGAGACCAACGTTGTAAACGGAAAGCGGCTGCGGATTCACTTCCACGCGAACTGCGGGAAGAGAACTTCCACCCACCTGAACCTGGCCCACGCCTTTAACCTGCGACAGTTTCTGCGCAAACACGGACGAGGCAATGTCGTACAACTGCGGCCTTGGCACTACATCTGACTCAAGCGTGATGAGCAAGATTGGCTGGTCGGCGGGATTGATCTTCCGGTATTTGGGGAGAGAAGGAAGATTTGAAGGGAGAAATCCGGCCGAGGAATTGATCGCCGCCTGCACTTCGCGCGCCGCCGCGTTGATGTCCCGGCTCAAATCAAATTGGAGTGTTACCGTCGCGGCTCCGACCGAGCTGTTGGAGGTCATTTCCGTGACGCCGGCTATCCGAGTGAACTGCTTCTCAAGTGGAGTCGCGACAGACGCTGCCATCACGTCGGGGCTTGCTCCCGGCAAGGTAGCGCTGACAGTGATGGTGGGGAAATCAACTTCCGGCAATGCCGAGACGGGCAAAAGCGTATAGGCGATGCCGCCGGCCAGCGTCATCGCCACCAGCAGCAACGTTGTGGCTACCGGTCTCTTGATAAATGGTGTGGAAATGCTCATATGCGTTTGCCTTACATTATGCAGGCGCAGAGAGTTGTTCGCCGGTGTCACGGGACCGGGCGAACCAGGACGCAATCCGTCCAAAAAAACAAATAGATAACCGGCGTCGTGAAAAGCGTCATCACTTGGCTGACCAGCAGTCCACCGATGATGCAGATACCCAAGGGTTGTCGCAATTCGGAGCCAACGCCGCGGCCGAAGGCGAGCGGTACGGCGCCGAGCAGGGCGGCCATCGTGGTCATCATGATCGGTCGAAACCGGAGGAGGCACGCCTGGAAGATCGCTTCTTCTGGAGACTTACCTTCGTTGCGCTCAGCATCTAACGCAAAATCGATCATCATGATGGCGTTTTTCTTCACAATGCCAATTAGAAGAATGATGCCAATCAGGGCGATAACATCCAGATCCTTTTTAAATAGAACCAGGGCCAGGATCGCGCCGACTCCGGCCGATGGCAGCGTGGAAAGAATGGTGATGGGATGGATAAAGCTCTCATATAGCATGCCGAGAACGATGTACACCGTGACGATGGCCGCAAGTATCAGGATCGACTCGTTTGCCAGCGACGATTCGAACGCGTGGGCCGTTCCCTGAAAACTGGGTTCGATGCTGGCCGGCATACCCAAGTCTTGACTAACCTCCTTGATATGCTGCACCGCTGCCCCGAGCGATGCTCCCGGAGCCAGATTAAATGAAAGAGTAACCACGGGGAATTGGCTCTGGTGATTGATCTCAATGGGGGACGGAGCCATAACTGATTTCACAAACGATCCCAGCGGAGCTGGCGCGATCGTTGCCGCCCCTGTGAGAGCGGCATTCGTTCCCGCCAGTGCGATAGTCGATGCCAGGTTGGCTGACGCCGCTCCAGTGGGCACATACATGTCGTCGAGGGCGGCGGTGTCTTGCTGGTAGCGGGGCTCCACTTCGAGAATTACGTGGAACTGATTGGTCTGTGTATAAATTGTCGATACTTGCCGCTGGCCGAAGGCGTCGTAGAGAGCGTCGTCAACATTTTGAGGAGTGATGCCAAGCCTCCCCGCCGTGTCGCGGTCTATGTTGACGAATAGTCCCAGGCCTTTGTTCTGCTGATCGCTCGCGACATCGCGCAGCTCCGGCAGTTGTTTCATCCGGTCTACGAGCCGCGGAACCCACAAATCCAGTAGTGCCTTGTCAGGCGCATCGAGCGAGTATTGGTATTGAGTCCGGCTGATACGGTCTTCAACCGTCAGATCCTGGACGGGCTGCATGAAAAGCTGAATGCCTGTCACATCTTGGAGCTTCGGCTCCAGCCGCCGGATAACGTCGACAGCGGAAACGCCAGCTCGCTGATCGAGCGGCCTCAAGGTGATCTGGATACGGCCACTATTCATAGTCGTATTCACGCCATCGGCGCCGATGAATGAGGTGAGATTCTCAACAGCTGGGTCACGGCGGATCACCTCTGCAAGCTCCTGCTGCAGCCTGGACATAGCGGAAAACGAGACGGTCTCAGGCGCCTGCGAAATGCCTAGGATGGACCCAGTGTCTTGCACGGGGAAAAAGCCCTTCGGAACGATGATGTAGAGATAAATAGTGAGGCCAAGCGTACCGGCAGCAATGATCAACGTCAGAGTTTGATGACGCAGAACCACACGAACCATTTTGCCGTACTGTTCGATGGTCTTGACGAAACACCACTCCGACCAGCGGTACAATCTGCCTTGTTGGGTCTCGGGATGATGCTTCAGGATTCGAGCCGCCATCATGGGCGTCAGCGTCAGCGAGACAAATGCCGAAAATATGATCGTGACGGCGAGGGTCACTGCGAATTCACGGAACAGGCGGCCTACAATATCCGCCATGAACAGGAGGGGAATGAGAACAGCGATTAGCGAGACGGTCAACGACACGATGGTGAATCCGATCTCCGCCGATCCTTTGAGGGCCGCTTCCATTGGGGAATCACCGATCTCGATGTAGCGCGAAATGTTTTCGATCATCACGATCGCGTCATCAACCACAAACCCAGTGGAAATCGTCAGAGCCATCAACGAGAGGTTATCCAGGCTGTATCCGAGCAAGTACATGACTGCGAAGGTGCCCACCAGCGAAAGTGGAACGGCAATTCCTGGAATGATCGTGGCCGAGGCACTACGCAGAAATAGAAAGATAACCATCACGACCAACGCAGTCGTGAGCAATAACTCGAATTCGACATCCTTCACCGATGCCCGGATCGTCGTCGTACGGTCCGTAACAACCTGCACGCTGATCCCTTGGGGCAGTGACGCCTCGATTTGGGGAAGCAGAGCCTGGACTGTGTCGACCACGTTAATGATGTTGGTCCCAGGCTGCCGCTGAATATTCAGAACGATGGCCCGCTCGTCGTTCACCCAAGCAGCGAGCTTCGTGTTTTCCGCACCGTCAATAACCGTGGCCACATCGGAAACGCGTACGGGTGCACCATTGCGGTAGGCAATGATGATCAGCCCATACTCAGCACCCACCCCGAGCTGGTCGTTGTCGTTGATCGTCCACGCCTGATCCGGGCCGTCGAAGTTACCCTTGGCCTGGTTCACATTTGCGCTGCCGAGCGCTGTTCGCAAGGTCTCAAGGCTCAGGCCGTACGACGCGAGCGCTGTGGGATTCGCCAGCACTCGGACAGCCGGACGCTGACCTCCACTGATGCTCACCAGACCAACGCCTTGGAGCTGCGAAATTCTCTGCGCTATACGCGTTTCGGCCAGCTCTTCAACCTTCGGGAGCGGCACGATGGAAGAGGTAATGGCGAGCGTCAGAATCGGCGCGTCGGCGGGATTTGTCTTGCTGTAGATAGGAGGAACCGGGAGGTTCGTGGGTAGAAAAGTGGTGGCCGCATTGATGGCAGCCTGAACTTCCTGCTCCGCGATGTCAATATTGAGATCAAGGGAAAACTGAAGGGTGATCAGCGAACTGCCAAAAGTGCTGATTGACGTAATCTGAGTCAATCCCGGCACCTGCCCGAACTGCTTCTCCAGCGGTGCGGTGATCGAAGACGTCACTACCTCCGGGCTCGCGCCAGGGTAAAACGTCTGAACCTGCATCGTCGGGTAATCGACTTGAGGTAGAGCCGACACCGGCAACTGCCGAAAAGCAACGATACCAATCAGCACCACGCCGGCCATCATCAGCGATGTTGCCACCGGCCTCCGAATGAAGATTCGGGACGGACTCACCGACTAGCGCCCCCGTCGTGTCTCCTCTTGGAGTTATCGCCACTTTTCCCGGATCCGCCGTCCTCTTTTCTCGATCGATCCCGGCCAGTCTGCGCGCTGCCCGCGTTAGAGCCGGGCGCCTTATCTAGGTCTCCGGCTTTGCGTACTCGGACCTCGGCGCCATCGATCAGCCTGTCAGTTCCGTCGATGACCACACGATCTCCATCCGAGACTCCGCTGATAATGTCGGCTGACGAGTTGGTAGTTACTCCTACTTGGACCGTTCTCAGGTGCACTCTGGAATTTTCATCAACAACATATACGAACGTGCCCTGCTGCCCGTTCTGAACCGCCACGCTTGGAATGACGAGTTGATTTGTCAGCGAATCCACGAGCAGGCGAATGTTCACGAATTGCTGAGGGAAAAGTGCATTGTCTTTGTTATCAAAAACCGCTTTCAGCTTCGAAGTGCCAGTCGTATTGTCGATCTGGTTATCGATGGTCATTAACATGCCAGATGCCAGTTGCTTGGAATTGTCGCGGTTATACGCGTCTGCCGAGAGATGCATCCCCGCTCGGAGTTTTTGCGTCACCTGCGGCAAGCTGTCCTCGGGAATGGTGAACAGAACGGCGATTGGCTGCAGCTGCGTTATCACAATCATACCGGTTGTATCGGCAGCATGGACGATATTACCCGGATCCACGAGGCGCAAACCTAAGACACCAGTGATTGGAGCCGTCACGTTGGCATAGATCAATTGCAGCTTGGCATTGTCTACGTTCGCAATATCCTGCTTTACGGTGCCCTCATCCTGGAGCACTAATTGTTCCTGGTCATCTAGTTGCTGTTTCGCGATGGCATTCTGCGCAAGAGCGGCCTTGTAGCGATCCCCATCAATCCTCGCCTCGTTCAAAACAGCTTGGTCGCGCGCCAACGTACCTTGAGCCACTTCCAGTTGAACCTGATAAGGGCGCGGGTCTATTTCGAATAGGATCTGTCCCTCCTTGACCAAATCGCCTTCGTTGAAATCTGTTTTCATTATTTGGCCGTCGACCCGAGACTTGACGGTAACGGTGTAGAAAGCAGTTACATTTCCTAGTCCATTGAGATAGACAGGGATGCTAGCGCGCGTCACCTTTGCGACGACCACCGGCACTGGGCCTAGAGCAGCACCACGGCCTGCTCCGCCCTGGCCTCTCCTCTGGACGACTGGCCCGGTCGTGGGCTTGCTAGCACGCCAGACCGCGTATCCCGCTACACCTGCGATGATGAGAAGGAAAACAAGCCAAATAAGTCCACGCCTTTTTGATTTTCCAGAGCCTGGCGACTCTGGTCCATGTTGGCCGGGCGGACCCAAGGGATCCGCTACCTGCACCGCTTTAAATTCGGGGGAAGTGCTCGTTGTCATTCAAACCGTCCAGTCAAGAACGACGGGGGCGCGCCAGTGAGGGTTACAAGAATTTCAACTAGAACTGAGTTCTTGCCCTAACTGACGAGCCTGAATCACTCCAAATCTGAATAACTTACAAATTGGATTCACAAGCTTGGAATCAATCCACCATCCACGCGAATTGTTGTGCCCGTTATGTACGATGCTTTGGCACTCGCCAGGAAGGCCACAACGTCTGCGTACTCCGAAGGGTCACCATAACGGCGCATGGGAATCGTTCCGGCGCTGAGCGCGACAATCTCTGCGACGGTCTTACCTTCTCGGACGGCACGAGCTTCATCCAGCTGCCGGACACGTTTTGTGGCTATTCGGCCCGGAACCACGATATTCACCGTAATTCCTTCCGCGGCGACTTCCGCTGCAAGTGTCTTGGACCATGCGACCAGGGAGGAACGCAGCGTGTTTGAGATGCCAAGATTCGAAATCGGCGCCAACACGCCCGACGAAGTACTCGTGATGATTCGTCCCCAGTGATTGGCTCTCATTCCGGGCAACACCAGGTCCGTGATATGGATCATCGACAACACCATCGCGTTGAATTGCTTCGTCCAGACCTCGGGAGAAACGTTGCTCGCGGACGTGGGAGGCGGACCTCCGGAGATGTTCACAAGGATGTCTACGGCGCCTATTTCTCGATCGATTTTATCGACCAGGGGTCCGGCACCGGTGATATCCGCCAGATCGAGCACTTGGCTGACGACTTTGCCGCCACTCTTCTGAATGAGTGCCACACTCTCCGCGAGGGACCGCTCATCGAGATCGGAGAGAGCTACTGTCGCTCCCTCTTTCGAGAGTGCTACAGCGATCGCCCTGCCCAGCCCGCCGCCCGCGGAAAGGACTAGCGCCCTCTTGTCTTGAATTCCGAGATCCATCTTTCGCTCCGGATGGAATTTCGATTTCGTCACGTAAAGGCAGTAACGCACCGCAAAGACTAATGTCGTGAGACCTCAAACGCGAAAGAAGTCATGCTCAAGGGACATTCTCAAGGGCGATCGCAACGGAGGAGCTCTTCGCGTTTGCTCTGAATCTTCTGTTCGAGTTCTTCCAGAACAACTGCGTCCTGCTGAACTACGGCATCCAGCAGACAGGAAATGAGTAGCTGCCGGGATTTTCGAGGGCCCGTGAGGAAATTATTGACGAAGGCGTCAGCTCTCCTCTGCTGCCACTCCTGTTGTGACAACGCAGGCGAATACAGGTAGGCTCGATCTGACTTTTGACGTTGGAGCAGCCCTTTCTTGAAAAGGCGGTCGAGCGTGGTCATAACTGTTGTGTACGCCAGCTTGCGATCGAGGTTGCAGGCAACATCGCGCACACTGCTTCTCCCGCGCGACCAAAGTATTTCCATGACGCTGATTTCAAGATGTCCGAGCGAGGCGGTGAGACTTGGCTCGTGAATTGCCCATGGAACGCCTTTGAAAAAATGAATCATTGTTTTAATCGCTATGTTTTAACTCGCTAGGTTTTAAGTTGCTGGCTCCGCAGCTGCACAGGGACCGGTGCATCGATTGCCTCGGATCATCGTCATCTTCGTCCGACGGGCTCGAATCGCGGGCTGGCCATGTCGGCCGCTGCCTTAACGATGGAGCCAGCCTTCATAACGAATTGAACCTCGCTCAGAACACTGATGTCCTCCAACGGATTCCCAGCCACAGCGATCAAGTCAGACAGACAGCCTTTTTTGATTGAGCCGATGTTGTCCTGCGCTCGCAGAAGCTCCGCAGCAACGGAAGTCGCTGTTTGTATTGCGCGCATGGGGTCCATACCGGCCTCGACCATTATGACGAACTCTTCCGCATTGCGCCCGTGAGGAAAGCGGCCGGCATCCGTTCCAAAAGCGATTTTTACGTTTAACTTGAGAGCACGTCGAAACGTGTCTCGGTGGCACTCCATTATTCGGTTAGCGTAAGACTCCGGGTAGTTGGCAAGCGCATATTCCCGCCGCATGTTCGAAAACGTAGGGCACCAATAGGTGCCACGCTCCACCATGAGTTCAAGAGTCTCGTCATCGAGAAACATTCCGTGTTCAATCGTGCGGACACCGGCGCGCACAGCAGCCTTCGCTCCCTCGCCCCCATAGGCGTGAGCCGCAACATCCTTGCGCCATCGAGCTGCTTCCTGAACGATCGCCCGGATTTCCGCCTCGCTGAATTGCGCGATTGACTCCAGAGTTCGCGGGTCAATCTGGCGGAGAGTACTTGTTGCGTAAACCTTGATCCAATCCGTTCCGTACTTTACCTGTTGCCTTACGGCGCGGATCATTTCGCCGAGGGTGTCTGTGAGGGTCGCCACTTGGGGTAATAGCATGTCGATTTCGGGAGCTAGACCATTCAAATTCATGTGCCCGGCGGTGATGGAAATTCCCGTCGTCGATACAAACAAACGGGAGCCGGGAATGAGACCCTGATTGACAGCGTCACGCACGGCAACGTCGGCAAATCCGGCGCCTTCCGAATCCGTGTCCCGGAGGGTTGTAAATCCAGCATTCAAGGACGCCCGCACGGCTGCCGCCCCCTGCAGGGCTCGAAATGCGACCGACTTCGTAAGCACGGGATCCTTGCCATCTTGCGGTGCAAAACACACATGAGTGTGCGCGTCAATCAAACCCGGAAGCACGGTGTAAGCTGAGAGATCGATGACATCGGTATCGGGAGGTATTCGGACGTCTCGCCCGACCGCCGCAATACGATCCTTTTCAATCAAGACAACTGCGTCCCGCACGGGCTCGCGGTTCACGCCGTCGATCAAAAGACCCGCGCGGACAGCCAGCCGTTCTGAATGAGGCGTCCGGCCATGAACTGGACGCGATTGTGGCGATCCATTCGGATTCATCTCGATAGTCTCCTCAACTACAAATCTCAATTCGCCGAAGAATTTTCCGGATGCCCTTGTGCCGGGTGCGATGACGGCTGGGTGAAGGCTGCACTCAAAAAATCCGGATGACGGCGGTGAAAATCAGTTCCCTGCTGATAGTGGTGAGCGAGCAAAGCAGCTTGAGAATCCTTGTACAGGCCGCCAATGAAGCTGATACTGGTGGGCTCGCGATCACCCGTAAAGCCGTTGGGGACCACAGCCGAGGGATGTCCAGTGAGATTCGTAAGCATTAAGACGACTTCGCTCAATGACGGAGCGACCAACACATCGATGCCCTCCAGGCTTGCGGCCAGTTGTGATATCAGAATCGCTCGGGCCCGATTCGCCTGGATATAGTCGACCGCAGGAATCAATTCCGCGTGGCGCAGATTGTTCGGCCGATCACCCTTGCCTTGTTTTGCGAGAAGATCGGCGCGACCGGTAACCACTAGTTCATCGAAGGCAGCGCCCGTTTCCGAATCCATGATTAATCGGAGGGCCTCCACAGGGAAATCAGGCAGCTCAATCGGCAGGAGATTCACGCCAAGAGTCTTCAAAGTTTGCAGCGTCTGGTCATCGGTTTTCTGAGCGCGGCGAACCCGGTCGAATTCAGCTTTCGCAAATCCCACGCGTAGGCCGGACACGTTCAACGCAGCGTCCCAATTGAGCGGTGGCACAAAGCGCACACTGCCGTCTTTTCCGTCGGAGCCGCGAATGGCGTCCAGTACGACGACGCAATCTTCGATCGTTCGGCAAATGGGACCAAGCTTGTCCATGGTCCATGCGAGCACCATTGCGCCGTACCGACTAACGGTGCCGAAGGTTGGGCGAAGACCACTTGCTCCGCAACGATCGCAAGGAAGCGTGATGCTGCCACGTGTATCGCTCCCAATCGCGAAACCCACAAGGCCAGCGGCGGTCGCTGCTGCCGGACCAGCGGAAGAACCTTGCGCTCCTTCTTTGAGGTTCCAAGGATTCTTCGTCATACCACCGAACCAGGTCTCGCCGCGAGCTGTTTCGCCCATGGAAAGTTTGGCAAGAAGCACAGCACCAGCCTGTTCCAAGCGCTCTACTACGGTTGCATCTGTATAAATGAACTGGTCCTTGTAAGGCTCGGCTCCCCAAGTGGTACGGTACTCCTTCACAGCAAGCAGATCCTTCGCACCCCAGGGTATGCCGTGAAGCGGGCCGCGATACATGCCGTTCGCTATTTCCTCATCCGCGCGGCGAGCCTGTTTCATCGCGAGGTCCTCGCAAAGCGTAATCACGCACTGAAGGCTCGGATCGTACTTCTTCAGACGGCCTAGGTACATATTCGCAAGATCCACCGACCCGACCATACGCAAGCGGATCAATTCGGAAAGCTGTGTGACCGGAGCAAAGGCCAGTTCTTCGAGATTCGACGAAACGGACGGAATCGTTTGCGGCGAAAGCTTAAGGGAAGACCCACTTGCGCCGACGTTCACTCGAGATCCAGAGGGGATGGGATCGAAAAAATAAGCGGGGGCCACCTCATTTGGGATTTTGAGTTTTCTGAGAGCCTGATAGCGGCCTAAGTTCGCCTTCACCCCGTCCATCATTTGGTCGCGCTGCTGGGGAGTAAACGAAAGGCCGGCGAGCTTCGCTCCCTCTTCCAAGGTGTTGCCGTCAATGGGCGTCTGCGAATCGACTTGCTGGTTCGCACCAGCGCGTGGCGCCAAAGCTGCAAGCGGCAAGAGTTTAAGGAATCTGCGGCGATTGAGCATACGCATGTGCTTTCTGTCGGCAAATCCGCTCTACCTCAAAGATCAACTCAGAAATGCACCCGAAACCGAGACTCGGCAACCGACCTTCGATTCTCGCCGATGGTGTTCCCTATTTTGGCCCTGCCGTCGGTAAATCCCCACTTACGGCATAAGGAGCCCTCAAAATTCGAGGTGTATTTAGACGTGCATGGTAAGCGGAAGGAGGAAAAATGGTCCAACGAATACTATTAATCCATTTATTGCTTTAGCTCATGCTCGTATCTTGCTTAGGGGCCAGCAGATACGCAAACAGGAAACAATCACCATTTTTCAATCGATCTCACAGGCACCGCGAACCGCGGCGAGGTGAAAAATCGGATTCCCAACGAGCATCGGGCTTTTTTGGAAGACTTCACTGCTTTGAAAATGCCAACACCAACCCAGGATGGACTTCCCATCGTGAAGCTCGGTGTAAACCCTGTGCATCCGGTCGGGAATCATCGCCAGCGCTCACATCGTTGAAAAACAGTTGTCCGGTGATTTGAATGTAAAGTGGATTGGGTAGCGTGGCCTCCTGACGGGATGGCTCCTTGCCGGCCAGCACTTTGGATTTCACGAAATTGCGCGCGGCCTCGATCATAGGGCGCAATTGCGGCGGAACGTCGTCTTCATCGGGAATTTCGGAGACTAGGTAATGATCCACGGAATCCGCAGTCGGACTGAAGCGCAAGTGATAATCGCCATCTCCCATCAACCTCACCACATGCAACCAACCGCTCACCGTTACCACGTCGCCCTCTTTTACCCCCAACGGATTCGGAAAAGCGGGGATGCGCGTCCGTTCATAGCGCGTGTCATTTTTCTCAACGCCAGGTGGATCGGGCAATGCGCTCAGCTCTTGCAAAGAAAGGATTTTCGCTTCTTTTAATCTGGCGCCCGGTGGCAGGCTCGTTTTGATTGAAACCCGACTCTCAACGAACTGGCGCTTCTCTTGGCCATGGCTACACAGAACCAGGGCGAAAAACATGCAAGCGAGCACTGCCACTAAGCTCACCGGATGAGCTTTCACTTAGATGCCCCTCCACCTAGCCTCACAGGCTAACGAGTCAGTTACTCCGGAAATCGTTCAGTGCTGGAAGCGAAGTGTTTCAAGACCGTGCGCGCTCGGGCCCGTTTCGACGTGACGTAACACGATCGCGAACATCGCCGCGAGCAGCGCGAAGGCCGTGAAGATCCACATCGCTGGCCGATATCCGTGCGGGTTCAAGACATTGGCGTACCAATGGTCATTCGACCAGCCGATCACGAGATTTGCACCCACCAAACCAAGCTGCTGAATTGCGTCGACAACGGCGCTTGCGAAACCGAGCCTCGTTCGATCGACCACGTACACGATGGACATCCAGAGCACCGAAGGCACCAGTGCGAACGCCAGTCCCATCATCGCCATAGGAATCACCGGTGGAATCTTTGTGTAGGCCATCATGAGAAAAACGGGCAGGAGCAATATTGATCCAACCGCCATAAGCAAGGCGCGCTTTCCGTGCCTGTCCGCGACATATCCAAAAATCGGCATCAAGAAAAGAGAGAACAGAGGTTCCATACCGACGAGCAGCGACGCAACCTGCGCACTCGAATGGCGCGTGTCGATAAAAAACTTCTGCCCGAAAGTCTGAAAGGGAAACGTGCAGGAGTAGAACGCGATGCAAATCGCTGCCAGCAACCAAAAAGAACGATTGAAACGTAAAATATCCCGCAGAACGAATTTTTCCTTGTGTCCTTCCTGCCCCAAATTGAACTGCCTCTCGCCTTGCGAATCGAGTAACCAGTAAAGAGCCGTACCGATGATGCAGCAAGCGCCGAATCCAACCGAAATGAACAATGGCCATTGCCAATATGCATACGCCGCGGCAATCCAGGTGGGCGATGTCTGCGCGGTTACCGATCCAAGCCGACTGGCCGACGCACGCAAGGCAAACGCAAGGCCTAGTTCGGATCTCACAAACCACCGGGCGATCGCTACGTGCGACGCCATGGCCAGCGCTTCGGAGCCAAAGCCAACGAACAACCGCCCCGACGCCATGATCCCAACGCGCGGCGTCAGAGCCGTTATCACGAGGCCCGTGAAGATGATCGCCGCGAAAGCCAGCATCGATTTTCGCGCGCCAACCCGATCGATAATGATACCGGCTACCAGAATCCCAACGATATTTGGAAGACTGTAAGACGCTTGGAGAAGCCCAATATCGTAGTTGGAAAAATGCAGTTGCCTGGAGAGAACCGACGCAAGCGGGCTTATGCTATCGAAGGCATAGTAACAACCGAACAGAGTGATGCTCAGCGCGCCCAGTGCGGTCCAGCGTGCAGCGAACGTCGGATCGGCTTTTACCGTCTCGAGCGGTGGACTTGTTTGAGATGCAATCATGAAGGCACTTCTATGTCGCTTGCATTGATCACCAAATACCCACCCTGATGCACCTCATCCTTAGATAAATTCCACTCGTTGCCCTGATAACGACTCAGCTTCCCGGGTTCCGTAAAATCCTATCTACGCGGTTAGCGCCCCAGCGCGGGAAGCGGCCACGAACGCACTGATCTGTTCGAGCCCTGCGCGCATGCTTTCCGCGGGAGTGCCGGGACCAAATCCAAGACGTACATGTTTCTCAACTCCGTAGCAGCTTCCCGGCAGGATGTAGGTTCTGTATGGCTTCTCGAGGAGCCGTGTGCACAAGTCCCATGACGGAACGTCGAGATCGTAGCTCGGGAACGAAAGAAAGCCACCTTTGGGCGGAACCCATCTGAACGTATCGTTGTTTCGCACCCACTCGGAGGTGATGTCGTAGTTCACCTTGGCTGCGGCCATGGTGCGCCCGACCAAATTCCAAAACTTGTCCGGCTGAAGGGCGGCCATTGCAACAACTTCATCGAGACGGCTCTGCTGGTGCAGGCTGATGTAATATTTCAGGTCCATGCAACGCTCGAGAAAATCGCGATCTTGAGTGGCCAGCCAGCCGATGCGCAGACCGCTCATCCCCAACGTCTTCGAGAGACTGCTCGTCGTGACGCCGCGTTCATAAAGGTTGACCGCGGAAGGGGAAATCCCGCCTTCCCATTCCAATCCACGATAGATTTCATCGGAAATCACGTACGCACCGAATTTGGAAGCGATTTCGCAGATATCGCTCAGTTCCGTTTCCGTGAGAGTCGCGCCAGTCGGATTGCTCGGATGGCAGACGTAAACGAGCTTCACTTTCGGCGACATCAAGCTCTCCAGCTCGTTCAAATCGAACTTCCACCCGAGTTGGGGACGCCTGTGAAGAATCTTGGCGGTCGCGCCAAGCGCCTCGCAGACAACCTTGGGCTGCTCCCACGACGGCGCCTCGATGATTGCCTCATCACCCGATTCAAGCAGTGTCGCGAGCGAAAGAAAATTAGCGTGCTGCGTGCCAGACGTAACGAGCACATTCTCCTTCGGCACCCGATAGTGTTGGCTCTTTTGGATGGCCTCGCGCAGCGGCGGATATCCGTACCGGTTGCCGGATTTTTCAAGGCGCAGGTCTAGCGGTATTCCGTCCAGGATTTCTCCGAGAGTAAAGATCTTGCCCTCGGGATTGATGAGCTGGTGAACAGTCCAGCATTGTTTCTCGACGTCCCAGCCGCGATCGCGCCCGATATTAAAGAATTCGCTCAGCTTTTGCGATTTTGTTATCACTCTATTATTCCGGAAGTATCGTCCAGTCTCTGCAGTTCGCTCGCGACTGTCCAACAGGTGGTTTCAATTTAGACATCACGCCACAAACTTGTCCGTCGGCGCGAACGAAGGCGCTTTTTCCGCAATCCAGCACTTCACGATGGGCTCGCCTGTATTGACCGCCTTCGGCGTCCAGATAATGCGAGCGATTCCGTCGCGCGGCGCGGTGATTTTTTCCACAGTTTCACCGAACACGTCGCACACTTCCGCAATCAAGTCACCTTTCTTGAGTTCATCGCCAACCGCTATGGCCAGCCGCAGCAGTCCACCCCGCCGGGCGCTTACCACAAACTGGTCTTTTGCCATCATTCGATCGCCGCGAATCACCGGCTCGCCCGGAATCATTTTCAGATAGCGCATCACGTTGCGAGTCCCGTTCCGGTGGATTTCCACGTGGGCTGGATCAAGGCCTCCGGCACAACCCGACTCCGTGAGAATCGCGGGGATCCCCCGCCGGGCTGCCTCATTGACGAGAGAACCTTTTGTGGGCGGAAGCGTGGAGCCTTCTCGATACAGGGCAACGATCCGCGGACTGTACAGGCGGGCCATGGCCTCGCCATGCTCGTCCACTTCCCGTTTCCCTTGCATGGGATATCCGCAATACGGCAAAAGCAATTCAGGAAGATCTCCGCCGTGGCAATCGATGTGAAAGTCAGCTTGCATGACTACTTCATTCAGCAGAATGTGAGCCAGCGTTTCGCTGATCGTACCATCGGCACTACCCGGAAACGTTCGGTTGAGATTCAACCCGTCAATCGGAGACAAAAACGGCGACCGGGTCCGAAACATCATCGAGTTAACGACCGGCACCGCGATGACGGTTCCGGCCAGCGTCGCCGGATCGAGCTCGGTTATCGTTCGGAGCAATGCGTCGATTGCGGGATATTCGGTAGCGTGAACTCCGGCAGTGATGCATAGCTTCGGGCCTGGTTTGGTTCCACTGATAATCACCAGCGGAAATTGGATTGGGCCCATGGGGGTCTCGCCAACGGTTATAAATCCCCGCTGCTTCGTTCCGGGTTTGCCGGCAATGTCTCGAATCTGGACTAAAGTGTCTGTGGGCATGTTGTCAGACTCTTTCTAAAAGGGTTCATTTCGTGGCGCCAAGTGTGGTTTTCTGCTGCTTTGTAAGCACATCGAGACTTTCCATTTGATCCGCGGTGAGATGCGCCAGATATTGGTAGACCGCGTACATTTGTTTCGTCGGCCGGCCATCGGCCTGCTGCACAGCACTCGATAATTCTGCGAGGCGGTTGTTCAGGGCTTTTGGCGGCAGCATGTCCGGACTCGTGCCCGCCAAACGGGTCAGTGTTCCTTCAATTGCACGCAGCTTCTCCAATACGGCTGGGTCGCCGCCGTTCAGTTGCTGGCGCAATTTCCGCAAGTTGTCCACGGCATCGGTGATCTCGGCCGTGCTATCGCGTATCTGAATCATGAGCTCGAACTGCGCCTCCAAATCGGCGTCCGTTGCCGTGATTCTCGGATCGCGCTTGATTTCGAAGGGCTGGTCGAAGCTCTGTCCTCCGACGGTTAACCGCGCCATATATTTTCCCGGAGCGGCAACCGGCGCTTGCAATCGCGGATACTCCTCCGGCACAAATCCCGGTGGAGCAGGAATTTCCCGGGATCCCGGATATCTCATATCCCACACGAACCGGTTCATCCCCGGTTCAGCGGGCATCCAACTGTTCTCTTTCCCCTGGCTGGAAAATTCCTTTATCGGAGCGCCTTTGCCATCGAGGATGGCGAGTTTTATTTCTCCGGCTGGCGCTTTCAGCTCGTAATCGATCGCCACTCCTCCTGGAGGATTTTCGCCTGCGTTGAGAAACACCCTTTGCACTTTGCCATTTGGATCCGCGTGGTCTTCATAGGCCACGGTGTCTTCGGCATTCGCGAATTGAAGGCCCGCTCGAACCGGCCTGTGCGGAGAGAGCACTTGCACGGGCAGATATCTGTAAGTCGGCGCGATCTCAAAGAGGTGCGCTTGCTCGTTCATCACAGCTGGCGTCATTTGTCGCAACGCCGTGATGTTGTCCAGGATCCAGAATCCGCGCCCGTGCGTCCCAATCACCAGATCATTTCCTTTTACGAGCATGTTTCGCACTTGCACGGCCGGCAGATTCAGCTGAAGCGGTTGCCAGTTGCTGCCGGCGTCAAAAGAGATGTAGGCGCCTGTCTCCGTCCCCGCATACAGCAGGCCCTTTTTCACCGGATCTTCGCGAACCACCCAGGTGAAATCGTTTTCTCGGATCCCATTTGTGATCTTCTGCCAGGTATGCCCGTAGTCTGTGGTCTTGTAGAGATATGGGGCACGGTCGCTCACACGATACCGGTTGGCGGCGATATAAGCGGTTCCGCGGTCGTGCGGCGACACGTCGATGTTCGTAATCGTGGTCCACTCGCCCATGTCGGGGGGCGATATCTTCTCCCAATTTTTCCCGCTATCTTTGCTTAGCTGGAGGGTGCTGTCATCGGTTCCCACCCATAACTCTCCTTTTTGCAAAGGCGATTCTCCAATGGCCTGAATCACCGATATCCAATACAGGGATGACCACATTGATGTGATGGGCCCTCCGGGGACCTTCTGCATTTTTTCCTGGTGATTGCCCGTCAGGTCCGGACTGATCGCGTCCCAGGAATTGCCCCCGTCGGTGGTTTCGAATAGCCGATTGGCGCCCGAATAGAGCACTTTTGGATCGTGGGGAGAAAGCAGAAGCGGCGTTGTGTAATAAAAGCGGTACTTCACGTCCTTGGTTGCGAACGTGAACTCATCCTCCGGCCAGACGGCCACGTTTGTGGCTTGTCCCGTACGGCGGTCGTAGCGGTGGATGTCTGCGCGGTCGGCCCCATACATGAGGTTTCCATCCGGAGTGACGGCGGTTTGCCCGCCTTCACCGCCTGGCAGGGGCTTGTCACTCATCCATGGGATTCCTCCTTCTTCGGTGCGGCTGGGCACGGCAATGTGAGCTTCATCGTTTTGCGCGCCATACGCCCAGTACGGATACTGGTCGTCGATCGCAAGGCTGAAAAGATCGGCGGTAGGTTGGTTATGTTCACTCGACCAGGAAGCCGCTCCATCGAAAGTGATTGTGGCTCCTCCGTCATTGCCTTCAATCATCCGCTTTGAGTTCTTGGGATCGATCCACAGTGCATGATTGTCGCCATGGGGTGTGGGTACCACAAAAAAAGTCTTGCCGCCATCCGTGGATTTCTGAAACTGGTAAGTGGGCACGTACACCGTGTCGGGATCCTGCGTGTCCGCGACGATATGCATATAGGAGGATGCAGAACGGCGGAGTTCGCGCTCGTCGTTAATTCGCTGCCACGTGGCGCCGCTATCGTCGGAGCGGAAGACAGCGCCATCGTCCGCCTCAATCAGCGCCCAGATGCGGCTGGGACGCGAGGCAGAAATCGAGAGACCCGTCTTGCCAATCACTCCCTTCGGCAGTCCAGGATTGCGAGTAATATCCGTCCACGTATCACCACCGTCCGTGGTTTTGAATATTCCGCTATCGGGTCCGCCGCTCACGTCATCCCAGGGCAAACGCTCGATATCGTCGAGCGAGGCGTAGAGAATATTGGGATTGCTCGGATCCATCACGAGATCGAGCGCGCTGGCCCGTTCACCCTTGTAAAGGACGCGTTGCCAGCTCTTCCCTCCGTCTTTACTGCGATAGATGCCGCGATCCGGATTCGGTCCGAAGGAATCGCCGCGCGCCGCAACATAGACGATGTCGGGATTTGTGGGGTGAATACGAATTTTCGCGATGTGCTGCGTTTCTTTCAGGCCCACATTGGTCCATGTGCGGCCACCGTCCGTGGTCTTATAAACGCCGTCCCCCGGAACAATATCCTGGCGATTCAGGCTTTCGCCCATGCCTACGTAGAGAACGTCGGGATTCGAGAGCGACTCGTCAATCGCTCCCACGGGAGCAGTCTTAAAGAATTTGTCGGAAACGTTTCGCCAGTAGATTCCGGCATCCGTGGTCTTCCAAACGCCGCCGTGCGCCGAGCCGAAGTAAAACACGAACGGATGTTGCGAATCCCCTACCACCGCTTCGCTCCGACCTCCCCGGAGCGGTCCAATGAAGCGCCAATGCAATCCGTTGATTAATCCTGAACCGATTGAAACCGTATCCTCAGCGGCGCGTCCTGAGCTGACAACCACGCAAACAGCTGCGATAGCAGCCAGTATCAAGCTTAACTTAACCAATGTTTTGCCGAAGGTATTGCCCGTAAAATCACTCATGATGCACCTCGATGTAAAGATATTGATGATATAAAGGAAAGAACGCAGAGTTTGGCAGCCCGAAAGTCACGGGAGGTAAACACATCGCCACAAAACTCCTGGCCACCATCCCTAATAATCGTATTGATCACAACCCCTCAAATCCCCACTTCGACCGACAGCGCACTCGTCTCATAGTTGATGGATTCCTGATCGAGGTCGTTGTTCTAGTCAGCTTGATCCGGATCCAGGTGCTCACGGAAGAAATCATCCACGCGGTGCCAGGCATCGTTCAGCACGAACGACCGGTCGAAATAGTGAAACTCACCCGGATACATCCGAAACGAAAATAACGGACCCTTGCCGAGCTGCATGAGCTGGTCGACCAAAGCAATAGTTTCGATGAAGGGGACGTTCTGGTCGGCCGTGCCCGCAAGTATGAGCAACGGACGCTGGAGCTGGTCCATATGATCAATTGGCCGGGCTGCCGCGTAGGCCGCTGGATTCTGCTCCGGGGTGCCGCTGAAACGGCTCAAGATATAAGCGAAGTTATAACGAGTCCAGGAATGCAAGTTGTAGGAACTGGGGCCGGCGACTTCGGCTGCAGCACGAAACAGCGTGGGCTGCCTGGTGACTGCAGTCAAAGTGAAATATCCGCCGTAGCTCAGGCCCCACATGCCCATCCGCTGGGAATCGACGTAAGGCAGCGTCTTCAGATAATTGGCGGCCATCCAAGCGTCATCTGCATCGTCGACACCGACGCTCTCGTACACGCCCGTGCGCCACTGGCGCCCGTACCCGATGCTGCCCCGATAATCAGGCGCAATCACCACGTAGCCTTTCTGAAGCAGATACTGTTGGAAGCTGTAATACGTTGCATAGTGCTGCTGGACGTGCCAGCCGTCGTAGTTCTGATTCGTGCCATCGCCGTGCACCCAGATGAGCGCCGCATGCTTCTTCGAGAGATCCAGACCCTTGGGAACAAACAGCCACGCCGGCACCATTTCCCCATGTGCTCCCGCGTAGTGCACCAGCTGCGGGGACACAAACTGCGAATGGTCGATTCCCTCCGGCATCGATTCGGTCAGCCGCTTCGGACTGCCTCCGGCTGCGCTGACGGCGAACAGATCGGCGGAGTTCGACGGATCGGTGTGCTGATAGAGGATCTCGCTGTCGTCGGGCGACCACTGCGGCTCAACGTTGGTCCCCGGGCCCTCTGTGAGATAGCGGATGGTTGCGTGCGCCGGATCCTTCCCTATCGCCGCGATACCCAATTGACGATCGCCCGGCTTTCCCGGAGAATTCGCATCGAAGACAATCCGCGTGCTGTCATTTGACCATTCCGGCCGCCACACATCGAAATCTCCACTGGTAATTTTCACCGGCGACCCGCCTGCGGCCGGCATCACGTAAAGATGGTCCCACCCGTCGGTGTCGGTCAGGTAAGCGATCCAGCGACCGTCGGGCGAAGGCTGCGGCCCGTCCTTTGTTCCACCAAACGAAACACTCCAAAATTTCTCCTCGATGTCATGGTGAATGATCTGCGGCGTGCCGCCCGAGATACCCGCCCGATAAACCATCCGCTCCTTGTAAGGACTCGGCTGGTCGTCAAACACCAGTTGCGTCCCATCGATCCAGCGCGCTTCGCGAGCCCCCTCCATCCCGATCGGAACCGGGCGCCCTCCCGCCGCAGAAACGACGAAGATTTGGCCCGGGGTGATTTCAGTAGAAACGAAAGTGATGAGTTTCCGGCCGGCGTACAGCGGCGTTTCAGTGTGGGGAATCGCCTTGGAACTACCGGTGTATGCCAAGTGGGCGCCGTCTGGCGACCAAAGGATTTCGCGAATGCTGTCAGCATCGTGTGCCACCCGAGTTTCGACGCCGCTCGACAGCGTCCGCAGGATCAGGTCGCTTCCCTGCTCCGACTCGTTCCCCGACTGCCGCACAAAGGCCAAGCGCGTGCCATCCGGCGAGAAAACAAAACCGCCTTCGTGTCCCGGCGATTTCCACGCAGGCTTCGGCGTCCCGCCCGCCGCGGCAACCTCGAAGAGTTGGCCCTGGCTCGGGTAGTAGAGAGTGGCACTATCGTGGCTCCAGAACGCCGGCGGGACGGTGCCCCCGCCTGACACCTCGCTCCACGGAAAGCTCACCAGTTTGAGCGGTTCCCCTTGGCCTGTGGCGCCGACTACGTACAAGCTGTGCACCCCGCCCTCATCCCACACGAATGCGATGTGGCGGCCATCGGGAGACCAAACCGCCTCGGAGGGAAACTTGATCTGGAGAATCTGGTCGATGGTCAGCCCGCCGCTGGTAACCGACTGCGGCCGACCCCAGCCGGCCAGCGCGAGGATTGCCGAAAGCGCGACTGCAACACGATATTTCACCTAAGAAATCCTTTCGTCACTCGAGTCGGGCCATTGCCCCAACTAGTCAGATTGACCCGGATTCAGGTGCTCACCGAAGAAATCATCCACGCGGTGCCAGGCATCGTTCAGCACGTACGACCGGTCGAAATAGTGAAACTCACCCGGATACATCCGGAACGTCAACAAGGGACCCTTGCCGGCCTGCATGAGCCGGTCAACCAAAGCAATTGTTTCGAGGAACGGCCCGTTCTGGTCGGCCGTGCTCGCAAGTATGAGTAACGGGCGCTGGAGCTGGTCCACATGATCAATGGGCCGGGCTGCCGCGTAGGCCGCTGGATTCTGCTCCGGGCTCCCG
>Ga0206834_1018_pt1 | contig 24789 bp, 30 predicted proteins | sample Alteio_BWOrgCont_30_FD_152854 | JGI IMG/M metagenome (GOLD analysis project Ga0206834, IMG submission 152854) | Enriched cells from forest soil in Barre Woods Harvard Forest LTER site, Petersham, Massachusetts, United States -... | ecosystem: Environmental > Terrestrial > Soil > Temperate forest >...
GGAGAGGACCAAGCTCTTGATGGCATTTGGCATGTTCATTTTCCCGACGGGAAAATACAAGCGGTTCCTGATGAAAGAAACCAAAATCCCTGGAACCGATAGACGACGCGAATCAGAGCGGTGCGTAAGGCATGTCGGAATTCCCCACTTGGAGGCTTCAGTCCGGGTCGTTAAATCACCGTGTTGCCCGTGCATTGAAGGCGAATCCCCGTGGCATGGTTCTTGGAACTCATCGTGCTAGCGCACAAGATCAAGGGATTCAGACGCTCGGTTGTTTTCGTGTTCTGATTGGGAATCAACAATCTGACCATGATGGACTTCACAATTCTCCGAATAACGGCGGGGGAATTTGTTAAAGCGCTACTTGCTTTTGTATGGTTTCAACAATTCAGTCGCAGTGATATCAACAAGATTGAATTGGATCGGATTGGGTTTGGTTGCAACGTGATCCAGTTGTCAGAAATGTCCGGTGAATGCAAGAACCTGCAACCGGCCTAAAATTCCCTTTCCACTGAGAAGTCGCATATTCTCGATAGGCACATGCCATAGAATACCTTTTACCTGGGACCAGTGCATTTTGCTCGCGGTGAGTATCCCACGCAGACTTCAGGTCCTGCATCTTTGATCCGTAAGACGTAAGATACACGTCCTTTCAGACTGAAGTACTTTGGGATTTATGAATCCCATATCAGTAGTCAGTACCAACTCGATTGGCTGGCTGCCTATGTCGGTGACCGTCAGGGTTGCAATTACCGGTTTCGCTGTTCCAGAATGTGATTGGGGTACAGACCAGTAAATTTTTGCGATTTGCCCGTCACTGTAGAAGTTCAAGTTGTTGCATCAGAAATATTTTCAGATTAATATAAATTTAATGACAACATAAATGAATATAATACGCATAATTTCGGCATGCGATTCCTTAGGCATCCGATATGCTTATGTGCTCATCGTACACAGTGCTCACCCACAGAGATACCAGAATGACCATCGTCTAAGGCATACACTGACTATCAACCGAGCCTCTCCCAGAAATCCGACTTCTCCACCTCTTTGATCATATTCTTATCGACGAAGTTCAGGATCAACCCGCAATCGGCACAGATGATCTCTCTGAGCGTGACCTGGCGGCATAATAGTGCGAGCGCCCTCAATCCAGGAGGATGATGATGCTCCGCACCGGTTGTTCGTGAGTAGCTGTATCGATTGGTGCTGTTGCAATAGGGGCATTTGCGGATGTTCTGGTTGAGAGTGGTCATAATGTCAATGACTCCGTATTTCTTTGCGAAAATGACAGATCTATACTGCGACGATTCCCCGAACTGGTTAAGATATCGCCCTCAACCAGGAGAAAATCCCCAAGAGACGGATTTCGAATCATCAACCCATTTTCTCCCATAGTCGCGAATTCTCCACCCGCTTGATGAGGCTCTCATCGACGTAGTTCAGCATCAACCCACAATCGGCACAAATAATCTCGCTAATCGTTATCTGGTCGAAAGCTTGCGAGTAGCAGTATCGGTTGGTGCTGTTGCAATAGGGACAACGACGGGTGTTGTGGTTGATGGTTGTCATTTTTATATATCTAAAATCGTAGATAATACCTTATCTATTTAAACTATTGATGACATCTGTCACGTACCAATCAAGAACTCAGCGGCAATAACTGCAGATACCTCTTTTTTACCTCGCAACTCTGTACCAAAATCCGCAACGGTAGGCATGGTATTTCGAGCCGAGCTCCTAACACGCAATCCCATTTCGTCAATCTCAGATCCGCGCCTCATGGTTACATTAACATTAGGAATCTCATAGGAATCTGAACAGGACCGAATTCCGATAATTTTGTAGCCTATCTCACCAACCATTGACTCTGCCTTCTCCTTCGCCTTTTTCATTGCCTGCTTGATCAAAGCCATCTTCACGGATTCGTCGTCAAAGATCCATTCGAAGCTTCTAAGCTCGACGTTCCTCGCATCTATGATTGCGCCCAATGTTTCATTGACATTTGCCAAGGCATTCAACCGCACTTCAATTTGATAAACGCCACGAGATGATTTTGTAAACCATCCTGTTTCCGACTTTATATAAACCCCCTTGGTTACTATCTCCGCAGCTGCGTTCACCTTCCTTACATCATCAACAACCTGTTTTACTTCGGAGCATTTCTCCAGAGCGGCATTCCCATATATCAATTTTTCACCTGCAACAGTTATGTGAAGTTTAAGTCCGATGGCCTCCAGTTCCTTTGTAACCTTCTCGGTGACCTTGAGAATTCCTGGTTCCATGACGGCGATTCCTGGTTTTGTTGATTAAAAGTTGTAAATAATAGCTAATCTGGGCGCCACAGACTTGAAACCGTCAGCCTTGCCTTGCAAACCTTGGCGTTCAGTGATTTGATCGGTTGAGGATTGGCTTGCGGCCCATAGTGATTCCCTTTTCTTTTAGAAACTTTTACATATGCTGACTGCCCTTCCAAAGATTGTCAACTAGAACAATCACTGCTTGCGCAACTGACCTGGGTGCTCTTCCACATGGCAGTCGGCTATCTCACACAACAATCTTGATGCCATTTGTACATTGACCCCAATCGCTTTGACTTTATCTATGTCATTGAGTCTGCATTCTCTGATATTCGCAAAGAGTGCCTTGCGGTTCCTGACGATGAATTCGATCTCTTGGTACAGAAATATCTGTACGGATGGTACCTATTCAGTTCCACGAGTATTGAAATGGGAGGGCTTCAGAGCATTATGCCGCTAGGACGGAAGAAGCAGAATTATGAGTCTTACAACAAATCAATCACTCCACTGTAAATCCGATTTGCATTGTGTTTTAGTCCATTTCTTATCTTTGACTTTTATTACATTTGCAACAGGAGAAGATGCACCGAATCAGATAGCAGACCATAGTCCAGGAGCAGCCGCAGAAAATAATGGCAGCATCTGGGCTCAAGACACGCTCACGGGAGATTGGGATGGTTATCGGAAAAAGGTTGAAGACGATGGCATAACAGTGGCAGCGACGATGGTTGGACAAGGGTTCTATAATGTTTCCGGAGGAATTAGCAGAAGGTCCACAGTCGCCTCGACATTTGACTCAAGTGTTTCCATCGATGCCGGAAAAGCGCTGAATTGGAATGGAGCAATCTTTTACGCTGATTTTGAGAACCATGCCGGACTAGATCCAAGTCAGGTCCTCGTTGGAGACCTTGAAAAATTCACGAAATTGAACTATTCAGCCTTCTCACAAATTTCTGAGATTTGGTATCAACAAAGGCTCGGTGATGACACCATTCGTATAAAATTGGGAAAGGTTGACGCTAATTCTGAATTCAGTGTCATCGATAATGGACTGCAGTTTCTCAGCAGCTCAACCCAAGTCAGTCCTACCATTATTGTTTTCCCCACATTTCCAGATCCAATGCCAAGCGCAAACGTGTTTTTCAATCCGAACGATCTCTATTATGTGAGCATTGGCGCGTACTATGCAAATCGTAACGACAGATTCCTCGATTTTTCTGGAAGTCCTCAGGCAGCTCAGGTTACCCAATGGGGAATGCTCTTTATTGGTGAAACTGGCTTGAAATGGAAGCATCTGGATGATTGGCAAGCTGACGGGAACGTCCGAGTAGGATACTGGGAGGATACGGGAACCTTTACCACCTTAAATGGAGGACAGCAAAAGGATGACCACGGATGCTATGTCATTGTCAATCAAACGCTGTGGAAACCGAGTTCAAAGGACGATGAACCTCGAGGCGCCAGAATATTCCTGGAATATGCTCAAACTCCCGGTGATATTTCGATTATAGATCGGCATATCGGGGGAGGATTAGCTTGGACTGGCCTATTCTCCAGTCGACCTGTTGACCTTATTGGTCTTAGCCCCCAATATGTGCGCCTGAGCAATCGAGCAGATTTGCCGAAAACATATGAACTTGCCATTGAAGGTTTCTACCAGTATCAAATTGCCCCCTGGATATCCCTGCAACCTGATCTTCAATACATATGCAACCCTGGTGGCCGATATAGCAATGACTTCATTGGCACTATCCAATTTGTGTGTCATTTCTGACATTCAGCCATGTCGGCTGGTCACTGATTAGGCTACAAGTGACCAGCTGAATACCAAGAGCGTGCACCCCATAACAACCAAAACGCTCGACAAGCGGAACACGATTAACGCCCCGACTGCAAGGAGCGCGCAAGCAAAATCTGAACGTGTGAGAATTGCAGATGTAAATACCGGATCATAGAATGCAGCCAAAAGTAGTCCAACCACTCCTGCATTGAGTCCGGCAATGATCCTTTGAGCACGAGGATTTGCTCGTACCGCATGGAAAAGCCTCACTGAACCAAGTCCTATGAGAAGTCCCGGAGCAAAGATTGCACAGAGAGCGACAAGGCCTGTGCATATTGCCATGAGGGTCGTCGAAGCAGGTAAAGCAGTTCCCAAGAATGCTGCAAAGGAAAAAAGTGGACCAGGGATGACCTGTGCCACCCCATAGCCAGTAAGGAATCGGTCACTACTGATCCCTTGCGGAATTGCTACTTCCGCCTGGAGAAGAGGCAATACTACATGTCCTCCGCCAAATGCTAATGCACCTACTCTGAAGAAAGATGGGAACACCTGAAGCATTCGATCAGGAATTGAAATCGCCAGAAGCGGAATGAGGATAAGCCCGAGACCAAGGACAACCCAGCAGGTAATAGTCAGACCCCTGGAGGGAACACGAGGAAGCACGCTGGTCTCATCAATCGCTTCAATTGGGATAAAGAACAGTCCAATTATCCCAACCAGGAGAAGAATCATCATTTGCGGCCAAGTACCGGGAAAAAGAAGTGTCGCAGCAGCAGTTAAAATTGCTAATGATGTACGCCGGATATCAGGGCACAACCGCACCGCCATTGACCATATCGCTTGGGCTATCACAGCAACGACAGCTACTTTGATGCCATGGATCCAGGATTGATGGGAGTTGATCTTTGAAGTCAGGAAAAGTGCGGAACAAATCATGATGATAGCCGATGGAGCTGTAAAGCCAATCCAAGCAGCCAATGCTCCCGCAATTCCAGCATGTTGATATCCAATAAGAAAGCCAACCTGGCTGCTCGATGGTCCAGGCAAGAATTGGCATAAACTCATTAGACCTGCATAGGACGAGTCAGAGATCCATTTTCTGCGGAGCACCAAATCATCGTGGAAATAGCCAAAATGTGCAGTAGGTCCACCAAAGCAGGAACAACCGAGACGAAGAAATGCTGTAAATACCTCCAAAGCAGAACGACTAGCTGATTTTGGCGACGGCGATGAGTCATTCGGGACCACAATGGACTCCAAATCCTCTGACACTGATGTTGATCGAGATGATCGTTCTATAGGTATGGAAACTTTGTCACCTCTTGATTATTTGTCGATATCAAAATAAATCGTGACCCTCTCTTTTCCATATTCTCGTTCTCTTGCACGCCGAGAAACTGACAATCCGTGATGGACGATGTACCTGTGCTTCACTGAACCTTCCTAACCATTTTCCAACAACTATGAGCGTTTGATGTGACCGCTCCAATCCGTCGCATTCTGGTGTAGCCGATTGAAAGGATTGCTTGTGATGAGTGTTGAGGGGTTTCCATGGTTTTTCATTATGCCTTATGTGTCATAATATTGACTATGACAACAGTGTCAATATACTATTACCATGGCCGATGCCGATGTCCCTCCAGCTTTTTCACGTCTGGTTCAATCCTATCTGAGCAAGAAGGGCTTATCTGGCTCTGCATTCTCTAGATTGGTGGATGCTGACCAGACTTACATGTCGCGGTGTCTCTCGGCTCGCCGGTATCCACCTGAAAGCCTGGAACCTTGGGCTGACGCATTAGACCTCAAAGGAGAGGAAAGGGAGAGATTCCTTGAGGAGGGATACCTTACCCGCACCCACCCCTATATTGTGTCCCTGGTAGAGCGTCAGCGGAAGGAATTGGATAAGCTGCGTAGGGGTAAGTAGACCCAGCGTCCCATTAAATTTCCAATCTATCGTGAGGCAGCACATGCCTATACTAATGCTTCCTTTAATCGTTTCGAGTGCGCTTTATTGCGTAGAATCCACTGACCCTCAATTAATGCCGTTAAAGAAGGACCTGCCCACCACAAATATGACCATGCAGGCACGATTGGAATGGTTCGGTTCTCCGATGCGATCAAAGTCGACACCATTCCGAAGCCGAAGCCTATATGAGCGGGGTCTTGACGGTAGTTCCCGATAATGATCGAGCACTAGCTTCACTTGCGTGCTATATTGGCGTCTAGCGAAAATAAGGTTTGCCGGTTTAGTGTGTCTATATATGGTTATATTAACCGACCTCAGATCGTTTTTTTCCTCGCTTCGAGGGGAAAAGACAATGATCGAGGAAGCAAGCGAAGCGCACTAGGTGCAGGTCTCGATATGCTCAGTGCTAGAGGACTCGATCAACGTGGTGCGCGGATGAGCTTGAGCTCGGTACGTAGAGCAGGACAGATGGTATGAAGTCAAGACTCGAAGCCCATAAAGGCATGCTTAAGCGGAGGAGACTTGAAGCCCGAGCGACAATTAGGATTGCCGGTTGTCCAAGTGCCATTTAATAACTACAAAAGGCTCGGCCGGCCCTGCTTTTCCTCACCCCGAGGAAAAGCAGGGCCGGCCGATGAATAGTCGACGAATTCAGGCTGAACGGCACCAGGCCTTCGCAGTGGATTTTGCCCTCTTTCCCGCTTCACGCAGACGATAGGACTCTGCTCCAAATTCGAGTAAAGACACCTTCCTCTGCTCGGTCACCTCAGACACCCGTGGGCATCGTTTTAGCTGCCAAGTGTCAACGAACCCCATCTTTTGCGCAGTTGGCGAACCCCAACTGTTGCGCACTCAGGTCATGCACGCATAGGGTAGGGTCCTTTCTGCCCGTGGGCTTATGTGCGTGAGTGGAGACTGGCCTCGAGCTCTTTGAGCCGATAGCTGCGTCCCCGGATGTTTAGGACATGACTGGCATGCAGTAGCCGGTCCAGGATGGCGGAGGTGATCACTTCATCCCCTGCCAGCATCTCTGGCCAGTCCTTTACCGCTTTGTTCGAGGTAATGCAGATAGCTCCACGCTGGTAGCGGTAGCTCACCAGGCGGAAGAAGAGGTTCGCCTCTTCCTTGGTGAAAGCCTGGAAGCCCACCTCATCGACGATAAGGAGTGCCACGTTCATGTACTTACGCCGCCTCAGCTGTGCCGGCGGAATTAGGGCATCGTGGCGCAGGAGATGGAGGAGATCCTCTACCCTGAGGTAGATCACCGAGAAGCCGGCCTCAACCGCCTTGACGCCCAGAGCGATTGCCAGGTGGGTCTTGCCGACCCCAGGCGGCCCCAGCAACAGGGTCGTCATCTTGTCCCGGACCCAGGAGCAGGTCGCTAGCGATTCGATGCGTGAGCGCTCGATGGCGGGCTGGAAGGCGAAGTCGAAATTGCTGAGGGTCTGGCCCAATGGCAGCCCCGACAATTTCAGGGAGGTCTTGATGCGGCTCTCCTCTCGCGCAGAGAGCTCCATGGCGAGAACCCGTTGGAGGAAGGCCGGTCCACCGAGATCGTCGCTCACCGCGGCGCTGAGCAGCCCTGGCAGGGCGTCGGCGGCACGATCGAGCTTGAGGACCGAGAGCGCCTGGGCGAGGGCGCTGAGCTCAGGGGTGTCGGGCTTGGTGGGAATGGCGGTGGAGGTCATCGCGCCACCTCCGCCAAGGCGGCATAGATGTCCACCGACCGCAGGGCGACGTCCATGGTGCGAATCTCTTCCAGGGCCTTGGCCATCACACCCAGGGGAACCGGCGGGATGACCCGGTCAGTGGCTTCCCCTTCATAGCAGCTCGGGTCGATGAGGATGCGCTCCTTCGTGCCGCGTGGATACGTGCGAACGATGACGCCGGTCTCGGGATCGACGAACTGTACGATTCCGGAGCAGCCGCGCGCCTCCAGGGTCAGATCCACATAGGCGAATGGGATGGGATATTGCCGACCTTCGAAATACGCCATGCAGTCACGGTGGACCAGGCAGGACTGGACCAGGTCGAACGGTTCTGGGAGCGTGGCAGGCAACGGCCGCAGCAGCGCCCGCTCGGACTCCCAGGCTGCTGCGACGGTAGTACCGGTGGCAGGGCACCGCCGGCGTTCAGAGGCGATCCGCAGCTTCTCGTCGGTCCAATGCTGAAGCGCCGCCAGATTGGTGAAGCAGCGGTGCTCGATGTCCAGGGTGCGGACGACTCCGCAGCGGCGCTCCGTCTTCCCCTTGTGCTGCGGAGATCGAGGCAGGCAGGCATCAATATGGAAGCCCATCGTCTTGGCATAGGTGCGGTACTGAGCGTTGATCTCGCCCCATGGCCCAGCCCCACGGGAAATTCCGGTCTTGAGGTTGTCGATGCGGTTGACGGCGGCGACGCCTCCAAGCCGGATGAAAGCCTGATTGTGGGCGTGGTGCCAAGACAGCTGATCCATGGATCGGCACCAGACGACGACCGATTTGCGGCTATGGCTGAGCACCATGACCAAGCCATAGATCGGGACGGGACCCAGGGGATCGCCGATATCGACTTGACGATACTCGATCCAATCAGTCTGGACCTGAGCGCCTGGCGGCGTCTCAATGCGCCGGAAGGGACGCAGCCGAGGCTTGGGGAAATGTTTGCGGACGTACTTCCTAACCGACTTCTCGCTGCCCGAGTAGCGGTGGTCCTCGACGAGATGGGAGCACAGCAGTTCGAGGTTGGGAGAACGGTCTTCGGGTGCCTCCCTGATGGCATTCTCCCACCAGGCCGCAACGACGGCGGCCAGGCCGCTCTTCTCGATGAGGGATAGCTTCGACCGGCGGTCGACGCATCCGTCCGCATGTCGCTTCAGTCGATACCGAATGGCATTCTCGGTGACGCCGAGTCGCCTGGCGAGAGATCGGTTGCTCTCTCCCAGCCTTTTGAGGGTGGTGATAGTCACAATGTCGTCCTTGTTGAGCAGAGTCATGGCACCCCCCATGGTGGCATTCTGCCAAGACGGGAAGTCGTGTGCCAGACCGGTGTTGCGACAACGTGGCATCATGACCATCATGAAGCCAAGCAACGCTGTCCGACGCTGCTACGCGCTATCGCTTGTTTCCGTCGGCGATTCTCGCCCCCCGTTGGGGAGCGAGAATCACCGCCGGCTGTTAAGACAGTCGGTGCGCAACAGTTCGGGTTTATTAATGCGCAAAACTACGGGTTCGCCGACACCAAGGGGCTAGGAATAGGTTTAAAGCAGCCTGTAAGTGCCTTGGTCAGGAAAAGGCAGCTGGTTTGACGATCCATGACGGAAGGCATACCTGCGCCTCCATGAGCCTTCACAAGCATGTCCCGATTGCTCTGGTCAGGGATATGCTGGGTCATTTGAGCATAGCCATCACCAATACCTATGTTGGCTTGTTCAGAAATAGGAAGGGGATGGCTTCCAATCTAGATTTTGGACGCGGTTGAATCAATTTTATTAACACCCCTTCCCTGCAGCCTTCACAATAATATATTGAATCCGGGTGGGCACCATGAATAGAAAACAGCACTGGGAAACTGCCTACAAGAAAATTGGAAGCACTGCAGTCAGTTGGTATCGTCCACACCTTGAGACCTCCCTGCGTTTGATTGTTGAAGCAGCCCACAAGGATGAACGTATTATTGATATAGGCGGTGGGGCATCAACTCTTGTGGACGATCTGATTAATTCCGAATTCTCAAGTATTGCCGTTTTGGATATTTCCCCTTCAGCAATACAAACAGCGCGTCTTCGGCTCGGCTCCAAAGCTGATAATGTTCAGTGGCTTGAATCCGATATTGCAAGGCCAGCTGCCATTCCTGCTCAATATTACAACGTCTGGCATGATCGTGCTGTATTTCATTTCCTGACTGATCATCAAGATCGCCAACATTATATAGAAAATGTGAGACGTTCTGTCATTCCTGGTGGAACCGTTATTGTCGCTACCTTCGCCATTGATGGGCCAACTCGTTGCAGTGGATTAGAAGTTGATCGATACGACCCTAAAACACTACATCATGAATTTGGCGATTATTTCGAATTGATGGAAAGCATTCATGAAATCCATAAGACACCGTCAGGGGTAAGCCAAAGTTTTGTCTATTGCCGCTGCACGATGAGAGCACTGAGCACAGTCTGATCCATCGATGCAAGAGTTAAATGTCTTGGAATTTTTTTTCGACTTAGTCTAATCAGAAAATGGCAACCCCAAACGACCCTCGGATCTATTTTGCAGCCGAGCGCACATTGCTGGCGTGGATACGGACGGCAATCTCATTAATTGGATTGGGATTCGTCATCGCGAAGTTCGGCCTTTTCCTTCGATACATTGCTCCGCATGACGCTACCCCAATAAAGTCTTCTACCTCTATGATTCTAGGAATCGCCATGGTTTCTCTTGGGACCATAGCAAGCATTTGGTCAGCCTGGCAATTTCAACGGCTTGTCGGCACCTTATCACCACGAGAATTACCACCCAAATGGGACCCCGTCTTTACTGGCTATCTGGCGTATGCCTTAGCAGCCGCCGGTTTTGGATTATGCTTTTATCTCGCACTATGAGAAAATGACATACCCGCACTTCGATGAGTCTTACAAGCACTTCTGAGAGCATCGAGTTGAGTCAGGCCAGTCCATTCATGCAATGTCATCACAGCCAGCCTTGGACTCTGCGACGGACATCAGAGAATGGTCTACAATTTTGACTCGGTTGCTACCTAGCTGTTGGTACCTAGCTATAGCCACTACCTAAAATAAATTTGCAATGGCAGAGGTCGCTTAGCTCGTCTGTCAAGGTTAATTGTTTCAATTGCTTCTCCTATGTCAATGAGTCAACAGTCCATAAAATATTTTCTCACTTGCTTCATCCAATCTTTGTTCTATTTGGTGTCCATGTTTCCACTTTTTAATGTCTATCCGGGGGCCGCAAACGAAGTCCGCATCAGGCATCATTGATGACAGCAAAGCTGCAGGAATCCCATCTAAACCATTCATTTTCATATTAATAATAACTCTCGATAAGACTCTCCCATGCATAATAGCGTATCGCAGAATACCCCATCTAATGAAGGATGGATAGAGGTACCAAATGCAGACAGACAAGCAGATTGCATATCTTATTGCGAGCAAAGCCCTCCAATTATTGATGGAAAATATATTTTAAATCCTGGGCTTTTCTTGAAGGTTTATCCGAATGGTAAATGGATTCTCGTAGATGATGAAGGGGTATTAGATAGAGGCCATGGAAAATTCCCCAATGCATTAAAAGCGGCTATATTTCGAGAAAAGGTGCGAAGCGAAAAATAATCATACCTGTATTATATGAATACACCAATTCTACCATTTGAATATCAATTTGTCAGGATAAGCAATAAGAGTACTCCCAAAGAGTCGACATTAACCGAGCCTAGTCCATGGGGAACTGCCGACGAGATACTAAAGTTGATCCATCTCGCGACTAACAGAATTGAAATCCGCATCAAAGAAACTATCTATAAACTGACACTCGAAGAACTCATTAGCAATGACTATTACAATGATGAAGGTCAGACCCGAATTCCATTAAGTCACGGGTATTCGGTAAGGATTCTGCGCCGAGCACACGTTACTCGAGCAGAAAAGGGCTCCATCGAGGACAGTAGGCTGCACGGAAAGTGATTCCCTTGTCAATTTGACAACCAGCCTCGTAATTTTGGCAAATTGACCAACTGATTGCCTTTGTCAGGTCGAATGACGAGACTAAACTGAGCCATTTGTCCTTGAATTATAAGGACTTAACAAAAATGTGATACACTTACCAGAATGTTCCTGCCGATCATCCAGGTTCTTGGCACGTCAGATGCAAATGGGCGCTCAAGATGGCCAAACACCTCGCCATTATCAAACCCTTACCACTCAAATCAGGAGAATTGAGTCATGTATACGAATAACTGGGGATATTCGAGCCTCCTAAACGATGTCGCGAGCATTCTCGATCAGATTGGACGCAGTTCCGTATCCCGATCAGGAGTTCCTTTCCTGGGAAATTCTACACCAGCACTCAACATTTGGGAGAATGACGATGCACTCGTTCTCACTGGTGAAATTCCAGGGGTAGATGCTGAAAGTATCGACATTTCAGTCATGGGGGACACGCTAACCTTGACCGGTAAGCGTCAATTCAGTTCACCACAGGACAAAGAGACTCCCACGACAATGGAATTCAATCGCAGCATACAGTTGCCTTACCGAGTCGATGCCGATCGCACTGAAGCTCGGACTCGCGATGGCGTCCTGACAATTGTATTGAAACGTCCAGATTCTGAAAAACCTCGCAAAATTTCCGTGAAAGATTCCTAAATCAATCATTACCTATATATCACAGAGAAGAGAAAGGAGACCCGCCATGCTTTCGAAAGCACTCGCAAAAACTAATGAGCATAAGATGATGAAGCCATCCGGTGATGGCGGCGATCATGCTCAGCAACCACCACGCGCTCCAGCCGTTGCCATTTTCAACACTGACCAGGCCATTGTCGTTGTTGCCGATATGCCGGGTGTCACTCAAGAGCACGTTGAAATTACCACAGACAGTGAAACGCTGACCCTGAAAGGAACCGTCGCGCCGGACACCCATAAAGGATTCCGATTGTTACACAGTGAATACAAGGCCGCTAATTTCGAGCGATCTTTCACGATTCCCACCGATATTGACACGCAGCACGTAGAAGCATCAGTAAAAAATGGCGTAGTGACATTGACATTGCCAAAGAACAAGGCTGTTCAATTTCGTCGCATTAAGGTTACATCTGGCTGAAAGGGCTCCAAGTGAAACCCGCACCGCAGGGCATCCCTCGGTGCGGGGCATTCTGAATGTCTAATTCGGAAATTGTTAATTAATTTCCAATAATCTAAGGATGAGAGCCTTATTATTTTGTGATGTCGATGCTTTTTGTGTTACGCGACATATTATTGGAATATCATTGTCTCACTTTCAGAATGTGCTGCATGCGCTTCTTAACTCACCTAGCATCATTATTATTCCACCATACGAATTCAAAAGGATAAAGGATGTTATATGAATTTAAGAAAAAGTAATTTAATTGCGCGACAGGACACTTTGCAAGTAGAATATGATCTGGAACTCCTATCAATTCAACGTTCTTTGGAAGACTATTACCGAGAAAAGGTAAAGGAGGAACGATCAGCATTGGAAAGCCAGTACCTAACAAGCACTCAAAATGAAATCAGTTCAAGCAATGACGTCTACATTGATTTGAAGGGCAGGAAGAAATCAACCATTCTTGGGGAATGGATTGCAAATCAAGATAAACAAGTGTTGCAATTGAATGAGAAGTATCAGAGAAAGTGCGAAATTGAAGGAGTTGCATTTGATTTTGGCAGACGACTTAAGTCTCCAGTATTGATTTGGAAGTAGATGTTCCATTCAAAGAGTTCAGTATCCATCCATTGAGGATATTTAGAATTGTTTCCTTCTGTCCGATAGCATCAGCACCGTACCACTTTGAGTGCCATCTCGATCAGCTACTTAAATCCTCGTTCCCGTCATTGTGTTAATCTTCTCCATAACGACGTTCCAATCCTCTTCTTCTGGTCCTCCGGTGAAGTTAACCCATTCCCGAGGCCACCAGGCTAGCTCTTCTGGAGCAAATGTTGCCTGTGCATTGGGAGTGACTGCTCCAATCCGCCGCATTCTGGTTAGCCGATTGAAAGGGTGGCTTGTGTTGGGGCATTGAGGGTGACCATGGTGCTTTTCTTATGTCTTATGTTTCATGTTTCATGTTCTTGACTATGACATCAGTGTCAATATACTTATTTATGGCCGATACTGATGTCTCCCCGACCTTTTCCCTGCTGGTCCAAGCCTATCTCAGCAAGAAGGGACTTTCCGGATCTGCTTTCGCCAAATTGGTGGATGGTGACCAGACTTACATGTCTAGGTGCCTCTCGGCTCGTCGGTACCCCCTGAGTACCTGGAACCCTGGGCTGATGCATTAGACCTCAAAGCAGAGGAACGGGAGAGGTTCCTTGAGGAGGGTACCTAACCCGCACCCACCCATATATTGTGTCTCTGGTGGAGCGTCAGCGGAAGGAATTGGAGAAATTGCGCAAAGGTAAGCAGCACTAGCGGCAGTAGTTCGTGTAGGCTACCAGTGGTGGTAACTCCCATTCTGTTTCCATTTGGACGGGACTGCGCATAGAATCCAGCACCCACCTCGCACCCCTATAGGCCCAAAGCATATCCCAATTGGTAGGATACTAGGCTGTGGCTCTACCAACCCGAGAGCACTTCTCAGGTTGATAAAGTCATTTTCTATTCCAATCCTCAATGACCTGTTCGAATGGATGTCCATCAGAAGTCAGGCTATGTCGTGGATGCTTCTCGGAACAAGATTGGTGTGGTGGAAGCACTTTAGACGATCCTCCTCCACGGTCATGTCAAAATACCAGAATGGGATAATGTGTTCCAAAGCGTAAGGTCCCTTCAGATCCCGAGTAAGTCCAATCCGTTCCTTATAACCCTCTGGACTGGACCAACCTCCCGTCTTTGAGATATCGGGATGGTATCCAGGATATTCTCGATACCAAATAAACTCTCGATTAATCAAGCTTTCAATAAATCGAGGGACATCAAAGGGAATATTAAAATTTCCACTATTTTCATGTAATTTCCTACAAATCTTGCCGGTGAGGAACGTTTTAGTATACACCATTCGTTCATCTGGAGTCATTTGCTCGATGCAGAGATGAATAAGCCTCTCAGAATCGCGTGCCGATAATTCAAACATCAGTTCTTCAATTTTATCAAGAGAAACTGGATTTTTAGCGATATTTCTATTTTTTATTTTCTTTAACTTAGACATGGTATAATCCTTTCTTAATGATTATAGTGGTTTTCGGCTGGTATTATACGCAGAATATTTGACCGTCAATATAATTCTTATAATGGAGGCAGTTTCGAATATTTGCAGAGAAAATTATTCGTGAGCACTGGTCGCCCAATGGTCGATTTAATGCTGTAATTAACCAGGGTAGCACAGCAGCAGTCTTAAGTGATTAAGTGTTAATGACTTCCAGAGAACAGACTGCAAGTAACTTTGTTATTGGCACTATTGTCATACTTAATATACTACCTGCATACTTACAGGAATTACCCATGGTTCGCTTTGGAACGTCATCCCCCTCCTGGACCGTCAATCAATCGAGAGTCCTTTCTCAGTCTGAAATTGACACCGTAGTCGCCAAACTCTCGGCAAAGTCTCAATCCAATCTTCAAGACCAGGTGAAGCTGGTGATTTTCCGGTTATCAGTCTATTGCGGTCTGAGAGCCAATGAGCTCTGCGGATTGAACTTGGGAGAAGTCCATTTGGAATCAGACTTTCCCTTCCTTTCAATCCGCTCAGAGACAGCCAAAGGAGGTAAATCACGAGAAGTGCCTATCCTGTCTATGGTTACGGTGAAAGACCTTCAATCCTGGGAAGCCTATCGTATCAGCCAAGGAGCAACAGATAAAGACCCTTTCCTCTGCTCGGTCACCTCAGATACCCTCGGGCATCGTTTTAGCCGCCAAGGGGCTAGGAATCGCTTTAAAGCGGCCTGTAAGTGCCTTGGTGACGAAAGGGCAGCTAGCTTGACGATTCATGATGGCCGCCATACCTGTGCTTCGATGAGCCTCCATAAACACGTTCCGATTGCTCTGGTCAGGGATATGCTGGGTCATTCGAGCATAGCCATCACCAATACCTATGTGGGCTTATTCAGAGACGGGAAGGGAATGGCCTACAATTTGGATTTGGCAAGTGGGTAAGCCTTATAAAGGCCATATCATTCTATCATGCAAGGGAAAAGCCATGCCGAAAAAGGAGATTCAGTATTGGGGTATAAAACGGCTCTTCATATGGAAATTAAGGACATCTTCGCAATTTTCCATTGAAGAGAGAGTCGTTATGGCTTCTGGCACTTCGTTCGAGAAAGCATTTGCGAAAGTGAAAGCGGAAGAAAAACTTTATTTCCGCAATGATCCAGAAGCGAATTTTACGATAAAATTATTGACGAAAAAGGCAATTGGCTTCTGGATAATCGAATTAGAGGACACTAAAGTCGGAGACAAAGTCGTAGAAATTTATAGTTGCCTGCACGATGAGATCAAATCAAAGAAATGCTTTATGAAAATGCACTTGCCAAAAGTTACACGGAGACCGAAAAAACTAATGAGGTGATATAAATTAATCTGTCAATGTAATCTCTGAATCATTTCTCAGAATATCGTCAACAGCCGCTTTCACCTTATTCGCATGTAATAGCAATACCTTTGATTTTCCAGTGATGAATGATATCAATCCGATTTTCGAAGAAACGAATATCTGGAATGCCTCTTGCTCATTTCCACCGCCTAATCCAATATTAACCGAAGCACTTAGGCTAGATCCTGGATCGAAAACAATCAGATACCATCCCCAATCCTCTTGATCCGGTCCCTCTACACCAAAACCGACCTTCTCCAACTCAACTCTTAGCCACTTGCCAACATCATCGCCAAAGGAATTAGGATTAATGAAGTAATCCCTTTGCACGGTTGAATTGAATCTGTTACATTTGAAAAAGATAGAAGGGAGGAGATTTTCCATTTATCGGCTCTTATCTCCGCGAAGCTGGTAAAATGTGCCGCGTCATTCATGTAACTCCACTGAACCTTGATCCTATGACGATTAGGAATGTCATGCCAATTCCAAACAGGATGAGCAGGACTACCCCTATGATGATGGAAGCTTTCGCTGTCCGTGAATATTCCGCTTTACTAGAGAGAAGTGGCACAAGAATCATTCCAAGTAAAACGAGGAATATCAGTACAGTAGTGAGAAGAGACATTAGTTACTGATCCAATTGGAGATTAATCGGGACTCCCCTGGAAAGTGAGCATATCTCACATCTTCCTTGGTCTCCCCCTCTTCTTGATAACCTTGACCATCGTCTTAGGCCCAATCGGAACAAACCTGCCTTTGACCAATTGAGCCTTATGCTTCTCGGCCAATGGAAGGTGACTCTTCAATATGGATTTCAACGCCTTTGCTGCATGTTTGACTTGCAGTTCCCTAAATTTTATCCGCAATTCTCTCTTTGCTGCTGTGTAGGCTTTGGCTACCTTGTCATTTAGAGAATTTATGGTTTGGGGGATTGGCTTGCGACCCATGATTTTTCTCCATTTGTCAGTATAATAATGATTCTCAGTTTTGCACTGTCAGATTGGAAATCGCACAAGGTCAATATAAAATTTTATGGGATTTTAAATTTGGCTGATCCATGCATGAGCTTATATCAATTCCTCGTAATTTAACTTAAATAAGATCATAGATGACGAATAAATGTTGTATATAAAGGACTTCAAGTAAAGCGCTAAGACGACTGACCATAATGCAAATATAACAATAAAGGTTTTGCAATAAATTGATACTTTATAAAGCCCTATATTGTCTCTGATAATTTCTTCAATTCCATTGTGAGGAATTAGGAAAACACGTAATATTGTCACAAATATGAAATATATGAGATATTGAATAAACACATTTATGAAAGTGAAGTTGACATGCTTGAAATACGGAAGTTTAGTAGAAGTAACGCAAATTGACGAAAGAGCCTTCACGTGCTCTGGTTTAACCAAGGTCAAAAAAATGGTATAACCTGCAACTAGAAATCCCAATAATGTAGCGCATGTTTGTATGCCTACATTTGCCAAATCAATAATCGCGAGGCGCAAGTCGTGCAATGAACTTTTTGATTGAAATGTACCGACTGATATAAGAATTAGACTGAATATCGTTATGAAAATATTAAACTTTGGAATCCGCTGAGATGATCTATATGCAACATAAATGCTAAATAATGATTTCTCCTGCGTAAGATCGACACCGGAATCAGGAGAGGAATTTTTCATAAATTACAGTATATTTCCAATGATCCCCGATTGAATCATTTGAATAATTTCTCCATGAACAAAAGCTCCAGCCGATTCTGTATTTGGCGGAAGGGATTCCACCGATCTTTTAAGTTTAAAGTCGGCATTACTGCCCTGTTGCGTATTGCCATGATCATCAAACCCTGAAGTAGTTATTAAATGATTTCCGGCAGCATTTATGCTTGATAAATGATCAATTATACGCTTTTTGTTTAATCCATCTTTAGTATTTTTATGAACCAATGATGTCGTTGTACTTCTTACCTTTTCTTTTTCAGCCCTAAGTGCCCTGAATAAGTCATCAGAGTCTATTTCCTCATTGACTGGAAGCAATTGTATATTAACAGATTTTAATATATCGTAGGAATTTATGAATTTTGCCAATGAAGATTGCACTCCAATACTTGTTATCGTTAATGTAGGGGTTGGAACAATTTCCTTGAGCTTCTTTAATGTTGGCGCGTGCGCTGAATCAAGAAATCTGACTATTGTTTTTTCTTCTTTGTTTAGTGATCGTGTTTTACCTTGAAGTATTTTTAAGTAACGAGTATGTGATTTTTTTAGAAACCAGGCCATTGAATATTCAAAGTCGCTTATACTTGGGGAAAAGCTCATTTCAGGAACAAATGCAAATTTATGAGAATCAACGTACAGAATAAAAAACGAAGATGGCGAAGTTTTTAGCCTCTTCTTTCTCTGAACAAGCTCACCATCGATAAGAATCTGACGGCTTATCAAGGTCGTGTTCTTGATAATTCTTCCAGAAATAATGCGTATTTCTTTATCCCCATCTTTGATAATATTTTCCTTAACTTGATGAAGTACGTATTCGTTATTCCTCCATTTCCTAAAATCTTTAGTCTTGAATGCAGGTAAAACAACTTGTTCATAGAAATCTAAGAGGACCTTATCCTCACCGAATTTACAAACAAAATTTGCCAATTCCAGATTAGGCATGGATTTATTCCCTAATGTTTTATTCGTAGAACTTGGTTGATTCCCGCGGAAAGAACTACATCAAAAACTGTAACTTCCTATTGAGTTATCTAGTTGTAATGACAACTCGTATCACACTTTCATGTCATCACTACATCTATCTCCCCTGGCTTCTGAGAATTATCTCCGAAGAGTGCCGTTTGACTTTTTTTGTTTATAGGACGATGAATAATTTTCATTTTCTTTTTATTAAAGACTTCAGATAGCACGTCAATTGTTGTATCAAATGTAAATTTTCGAGCATCTGTTCTGACGTAAATTACTGCGCTCTTTTTCATTAATTTAGCCGAATCGCTGAAAGTTCTTAATAACAGATCTTTATAATTCTTCTCAGAGCGGAATTTTCCCTGCCATAAGCCGCCTGGTGACTTAGGGTGATCGCTCTGCCCCAACATCCAAAGGCGAAGCCACTGGTCATAATGGTAATTTGTAACTCCACAATATGGAGGAGAGGTAAAAAGCAGCGTGTAATTGTCGGAATACTTATTTTCTGCTTTCATACCATGCAACACACTAGTGCTATCCCCAAGTATTACATTTGCCGCACTTAGGTTGGGCAAACCATGTCTATATCGCCATTTTATTCGCTTACTTAGAAAAGTAAGCGGATCCACATCCGGAGGCAGCATCCTTCTTGTCCTCCACCATTTTATAGAATATTCTGGCGACATCGCTTTCCCGTCACGCATTTGATTTGAAAGCGATGCCTCTCTCTTACCGTGCAAATAAACCAAAATGAATGCCATTAATGTCGCATCAATTCGTGAAGTTCTCCATTTCAATAGTCCTTGACATGCAAGAAGAAACTTTAGCACCTTTGGGCTATACGCTTTATAATAAAAGATCGGCAGATTGCTTGGACTCAAATTCATATGAGACGATAGCATAGAGCATTCTTTTAAACGTAAGAGAACTCGGTCCATTGCCGATGGGGCTAACTTCACTGAACTATATAGCCAACCAACGGGATTGATTTCTATACCTAGAGCCCTCCTACCCGTGGCGGCGGCAGCGTATAAACTTGAGCCGCGGCCTGCAAACGGATCGAGGACTGCCTCTCCTGGGCGAGAATGAGTTCTCACTACATCAAACGCAAATTTTATTGGGAACATGGCATAATATGGCCCAACACTAGCCCATCGAGTAATAGAGGTTGAAAAGGTTCGATCTGCAGTCATGAAATCCATTTTTATATTTCTCTAGGTCTTGGTGAGATGCGCCGTTAATTGCTCAAATGCGCGCTTACCGATATTGAGTGGAATTGCCGCTTCTGCATGTGCGGCAACAAGCGGACCAATCGAATTAGGATACCTAACGCAAAAAACAGCATCCAGTAAACTCATCGCATCGGATAACCGAGGAAATTGTGATATTTCAGCTTGTGATAAATCTCGATCTGTTTCTGAAAAAAACGGTAGTGTGGCAACAATTCTGGCAGATGATTTTGTTTTATAAAATACTTTCCTGCCAAAGTAGGTGTCCTTTCCGTACGATTTTCCCTCTGATATTACAATGTGTTCTCGAATATACTGTTCTGTCACCAATAAGGCAGTTTGCGGTTTTATTGCCGATACAGAAGACCGGTTCCGTGGTCGATCAAGCATTTCGAAATGATCAGCAAACGCACCAGATTTTTCGATGCCAATAATAAGAAGATCATGACCACTTTTTTTGGCGATTCTATTCAATCTTACTAATTCGTGGTGAATTGCTTGACTTAGCCATGCAGGATGTCCAAATACGGCTAACGGCCCATCTAAAATAATCGCAAGAGGGTAATGCGATCCAAGTAATCCTGCGGACTCTAATCCACGCAAAAAATTTATTGCCCAAAGGCGCTCCCAAACTTGCATAGCCTCGGCAAACATTGCTCCACTTGAACCATTCGGATTTAGTCCTTCATGAATTCGAAGTGCATCTGTCGAGAAAATCGAAGATTGACTCCCACAGGGACATTTCGAAATTCCTAAAGGCGGTTGGATACATGCCGGATCTCCGAAAGTATCACAATTTCCACAATCTTTACCCAGAGGGCATTCTTGAGACTTACTTGTGGGCTTCAGCTTTAATAAAGATTCATAGGTCTGTAGTAATGTTTCGCCTCCATCAAAAATAGAAGCAGTCCCAGTTGTTTCATAGAAGCAGCGCCGAAATGATCCCTTGGGTGTGTCTTCATCAAGGACCATATTACATCCCGGCAGAACACAATCTATGGATGTTGTTCCTTGTGTTTCTCTAAAGTATTTTGGATTAACTGGTCTTTTCAAGTCTAGTTCTCTTTGCTTCCGTAAATCAACGAGAACTGCCGCGGTAGTTAGACATGCAACCTCGGCACTTGGATAGCCGTTCTCCACCGGCACTTGGTGATAACCACCATCAACTGCCAGTACTAAATTAGGCAAATAATTACTTGGCTTAACTGTGGAATGCACAAGCGCAGCTGACATAGAATTTGATGACGTTTCAATTCTTTTCCTGCATCTAGATATAACGTCCTTAACCTTAGGATTATTCAAAATCCTTGCTAGAGGTTTATAACTTGCAAATTCTCCATCGAAAGGCATCTAGACCTCAAATTTTTTAATCTGCACAGGGACAACAAACAAATTGGACAACGTCTTAACCCTCAGGAACCCCTTGTCTTGCGCTCGCCTTATTGAAGACTCGAAGTCATCGAAGTCATAATATTTGACTAATTCTTTCGTCTCATCTGAATTATTCAAATGTCCAATAAACCAGTTTGCGGTATTCTTAAGGATATTCTTTTGAATGCTGGATACTTCTTGCGTAATATAGAGCATTCCTAATTGGTATTTCGACCCTTCCTTTGCTGTTCTAACCCAGACATCCGTTAAGTCGAGATCAGAGCCCGCGGGGAGAATATTGTGCGCCTCTTCTACACAAACCAATATATCATCTGGGATCAATGCCGCGCGAAACTTTCTTTGATTCTCACGAAATATTTTCCACATTATGCGGTCTGCCGAAGCTTTATTAACTACCTCATCGCCACCGGATTGATCAACTATGACAAGCTTTCCTTTTTCCAGTTGAGCATAGATATCAACTGCATAGTCGCTATTCACGGAGCTGCTATGCATTGGCATTGCATTCCCAATAAGTTTAGATCCGTTGGGATACCCAAACATTCTCAAGATTTTTTTAAAATCTTCGTCAGCCCAGGGGTCACCAGAGCTATTTGGCTTGCTCATGTACGCCGCATTAAAAGTATCATACCCAGTTGCATTGTCATGTATAAAAGCATCAATATGCTGAAATGCTAAAGCGAGTTGGCTCCAAGTAGGTGAGCCACCGACAAGGAGCAGGGCGCCCTCTCGGTATTCGGCCGCATTATTTCCTTGGCTATTTTGCATCGCCTCTAAAAAGGCACTGCTGAAAAGCCCGGTAATTAATGGTCTTGTGCTCGACTGATAGGGGAAACTCGCTTTGGCCAATAATGCCCTATATGCAAGCACGCAGCGGTCAAAACGAGTCTGAGCGCCTCCTCTTTCCGCTGGACGTTCACCAAAAGTAACCTGAATGAAATTTTTTACATATTGGGCGGATTGTTCACTAATAACATTATTGATGATCTCTTTCCCTTGTTGCAGCGTTGCTAGCTCATAGAAATTCAATAACATTAATTTTCTATCAGGATCGGATGGATGCCTTATTGTTCCATAGGTAATAACGTCATCCTTGAGACCCTTCCCATCTTGTCGTTTCCAGATATTTTTCAATGCACCATTATCTTGAATATTTTCATTTGCATATTCACCATTAGGATCAAAGATAATTTGCCCAACACGTCGCAGTGTCTTCTTATAGCGTAGATCGAATACTGACTTTAAAATAATTTTAGTCGCATTTGATTTTCCTATTCTTGTCATTCCAAATAGGGCACTCTTTTGACCCAGAAGATCACCTGGAATTATTTCGACCGAAACATCGGATATACCTTGAAAATCTCGATTGGTGGAAGCGTATCTCACCACACCAATATCTACGGAATCTCCATCGCCATTTGCTGAATCGCGATAATTAACAATACGCCGTAACGCCTCGCCATTGGGTTTGTAAACCTTTAATCCTCTATTTGGATAATAATTGGAAATATCACTCCCGAACTTAAGTTTTAGGGATTTTGCCGAGCCGATATTGGCTTCCTCCAAGTAGAATGTCCCAATTATCCGACACTCAACTCCTGCGAACGAAAGAAGATTCGCAGTGAGGCTATCCATTACATCTGATTGATCAAAAAAGACACCATCCTCGCCTGTTACCCGTTGAGCTGTCTCTGTCCGAATTCGAAGAGCTTCCGAGTGATTTGGAAGCGGTGCTGCATCTATTACTCGAAGTAAAATTACCGAACTGTCTTCCTTTTTGTGATCAATATCTGCTCCAGGCAATATCCGCGTAGCAATTAAGAAACTAACACCTGGAATGCCTCCTACTTGCTGTCTGAAATTATCGTGAATTTGTACTAATGCCTTTTCATATCCTAATGAATATATTTCTCCAACATATTGTTCTTTTTGAATTAAGACCCCAAGGAGTGCTTTGGCTTCACGCTCATATGTTGTGGATGCATGAGCATTCAATACATCCTCAACTGTCTGTTGAACTGAAGGTGTATTAGTTTTACTCGGTGCCTCTGGGGGATTCATGGAGTTCCTGATGGTCATGCTCAAGCTTGGTAAATGAACTACTGATTTGCAATTTATTTCTTGCTTCCAATGCAGCCTAATTACCAACTTGATGTCTTCTGCCCACACTGTCATGCAATTTTTATGAGGTCCGCCTACTCCTTGTCAATGAGACCAACCTATATAGCCTGAGCGCCATTAGAAAGCGACCTATGCACCTTGCCACCAAAGCAGCCTATATCCGGATTGCCGTCTTATTTGTGATGATAGTGGTAGGATTTACCTGCTACTACAAGGGGCACGAAGTTGGAGTTTCTTACGGGTATAATCGAGGGTTTCTGTCTGGATACGCTTCATGTAGAGAAGCCGATAAAACTATGAATGCCACCAAATCCGATGATGTCCTGATTCCACATAAGCAGATTGTCCAAGAGCAACTCGCCTTTGATGCCAACGAGCAGGCGTTTGGTCTTAGAAAGCTTCATGATAGATACCGGGACATGCGCCTGATATCTTTCCAACCGCCGCCTTGAATCCACCCCAATACCCTCTCCCGAGTTGCCGAAAAGTTGCCGGATCTGTTGCCAATCACCCATTCTGCCTCCATTTTCACCCCAGCCATTTGGTCAATTTGGATTCTGCTTCCTAACCCCCGATTGGTTCTCATCCCATCCCTTTCCCGTCCAAATCCCAATTCGCGGTATCCGAGGCTCAATCGGGTGCCAAAGTCCTCTAAAACACTCGGAAACGATGCTATTCGGTGCTTTTGAGCCCCTGATTGCCTCAGATTGGACTCCCTTTGGATCGGTGCTGGACAGGTTGGGGGAGGACCTTACCGTGTTGCCCCGGCATTGAAGGCGAATTTGTATGGCATGGTCCTTGTAGCTCATCTGGCTAGAGCGCAAGATTGTGGCTCTTGAGGTAGCGGGTTCGATCCCCGTCAAGGACCCCACATTGTAAGCCCTAGTTATTACTGGGGCTTACATTGTTTTTGCGCTGCCGAAGTATCCCTGCAATCCGGCGCAAGTTCGAATTAAGTTGGAACAGATTCAGCTTCAAGCGTACCTATCCGGCATGATACTTAGCCGTGCTGCTGCCACCACAGAGCACCTTGCATGAGCGGGAGCTCTTTGAG
>Ga0206834_1019_pt1 | contig 24665 bp, 32 predicted proteins | sample Alteio_BWOrgCont_30_FD_152854 | JGI IMG/M metagenome (GOLD analysis project Ga0206834, IMG submission 152854) | Enriched cells from forest soil in Barre Woods Harvard Forest LTER site, Petersham, Massachusetts, United States -... | ecosystem: Environmental > Terrestrial > Soil > Temperate forest >...
GGTAATGTCTCGGGAAACCTTTGATGCCCCAATGATTCGGCCTGAGGCGTCTTTCACAGGGGAAATGGTGAGCGAGACGTCCAGAGTTGTTCCATCTTTGCGCATGCGAACAGTCTCGAAGTGATCGACGCGCTCACCTCGCCGGAGTCGCTCAAGAATTGCTACCTCTTCGTCCCGGCGGTCTTCAGGAACTATAAGGGTGATGTGCTGACCGATGGCTTCACCGGCACTGTAGCCGAACATCTGCTCGGCACTTCTGTTCCAACTGCTGATGACGCCATCAAGACTCTTGCCAACAATGGCGTCGTCCGAAGATTCCACGATGGCCACCAGCTGTCTAGAAGCATCCAATGAGTTCACAGCCTGATAAGCCACGGATGCAAATTGGGCTACGCTCTCAAGCTGCCGTTTGTCTTCGGCATCAAACTTATGACCGTCGTCGTGAGCAACGGCCCACACCGTACCAACGGCTTTCCCGTTCACGTAAAAGGGAACCAAGAGAGCCTCTTCGACGGCTGGTTTTACTGGCTCAAAGTAGGTAAAAACCTTCTCGACATGTTTGAACAAAAGCGGAGAGTTACGATCAAGCACTGTTCCACAAGGGCCAAAGTCGCGGGGCGTTCCGCCTCCGATATACGGCTTCCAGATACCCGCAATCGCGGGCCAGTAAAATCTCTTGCCGCCATCGTGCACCGTGAGCAGACTTACACCTGCTGAACCGCATTGCAACAAATCCAAGATTGTGTCAGCCAAGGATTGGAGAATGGATTGTGGCGAGTCAGCGAGAGCTTTAGTTAGCGAAAGCAGAGCCTGGTTTTCCTTATAAAAGTTGGGAGAGCGTGGCGGGCGACGCGCAAGTTCTTCAGTGAGAAGAATCGATTCTACGGAAAGCGACATATTTGCTGGGTTCGCCATGAGCCCTCCATTTAGGTGGCCCTGCAGCTTCGTACAGGACGGGCATCCAGCTCTGAGACATAATAGCAGCATGGAGTTCTAATCGCAGCGTGAACTGTCGTCGTTCCGGTCTGGATTATTCGGAACGTAGAATACGTGCGTAGTAGCCACGTGCCAATTGATTTAACGCGGTTCTCGGACAAGTACAGTCTAGTGCGCACCGATAATCAGCCCCCAAAGCACGAGACTGAATCATTGCCCTGCGCCTGCAATAAGGTTATGAGCTTCCCGAAGAAGTTCTTCGACCGACACTGCTTTAGAGACCAAAGCTGATATCCCTAGTTCCGCAAGGTCCTGCTGTTTGAGACAACTGGCGTGGAGGGTAAAGAGAATAATCGGAACATGGGGGAGAAGCTCTTTCAGTTTCGGTGCTGCATCAATGCCGTTCATAACAGGCATCGCAAGATCCAGTATGATGACATCGGGGTGACATTCGGCTGCAACATTGAGGGCTTGTAGCCCGTTTTCAGCTTCGGCGCAAAGTTTAAAACCGTCCGATAGAAAGACCTTCCGAACATGGGTTCTTATTGCGACGCTATCATCCACCACGAGGACTGTTTTTGCGGGTTGCCGTTTTCGTCTTGTGGATGGCGGCATGACCCATGATGCAGGAACGGCCCAAGCTGATGCCTCGGGGTTTGACTGTAATTGTAAGGGGGCAAATCGCTGATTAAGAATAAACAAAATAGCCCCCACTATCTGCTCGGAGCAACCGAGCAATTTAGCGACGCTTGGGGAAACCGATGAAGTCTAAATGTCCGCTCCTGATAAAATTCCCGTTTTCTCATGCTGATCAAGGTGCCTGGCAAAGAGACGGCTGTGGTCGTGGCGGCATTGAGTAAACATGTTCGCAGACTTCCGGCAACCCTGCGACGCTCGCTAACCTGGGATCGCGGACTGGAGATGGCCAAGCACAAGGAATTTACGGTAGCTACCGATGTCCAGGTCTATTTCTGCGACCCGCAAAGTCCCTGGCAGCGCGGGACGAACGAAAACACGAATCTGCTGTTGAGGCAATACTTCCCACGAGGTACTGACCTGTCTGGCTATTCTCAAGCGCATCTCGTTGCATCGACCGTCTGAACCGGCAAGCGCAATCGGAAAAGTGAAGCGTCACTTTAAAAAGGACTCCAATTACTGGGGCAAAAATCCTCGAAACTCCTCTAACGCGTTTGGGCGCCATTTGCGCAGTCGCGCCAAAATCACATGATTTTTCCGCCGAGGGAAATGCAAATATGCCCTGGAAGAAAGCTTAATTCACCAACTCGAGTTTTGCGCGCGCGCTCTTTGGAGTGCTCTTTCCACCTCCTTCTATGCTAGATATTGTCAACCCGAAGACAAGCTGTTCGATTTCAAACGGCGGAACAAATAACTCTTTGCTTATTTGTGACCTGGTGATCCCATCTTCGCGCAATCCCGCAAAGACCTTGGGCAAAACCTGGGATGATTCCCGTGGAGCACTATTCGGTTCGGTCGTACGGTAGCCGCGCCTAGAAATTTGGATGCACAGAGTCCGGTATTGCCAATCTGTGATGGATTTGACCGCGTGGAGGCGATAGACGTAGGACATAAGTGATGTTCCCCATATTCTTTTGGCTCGAATCAGATTTGGCACACTTGGAAATGGGGGCGCACTCGCGATCACGCTCGAGTAAGGCATCAAAAAACTCGAAGCAAAGGCGTCCGCTTGGGACTCGGCCTCTCTACCACGAGGCCCGCCATGTTTGTGCAAAATCAAATGGCCGAGTTCGTGTGCGGCATCGTGCCTGCTACGCTCCGAAGATTTCTGTGTATTTAAGAATACAAAGGGCCTATCGCTGTACCAGAGGGAAAATGCATCCACGGCTCTTGTGTCCACTGCGAGAGAAAAGATTCTCACGCCATGTTCCTCAAGCAGATGGACCATGTTACGAATCGGTTGTTCGCCCAGTCCCCAATGCTGACGCAAGGTGATGGCAGCTTCTCCGGGACCGGATTCACCACTCAGGTCGGGCAGATCCACTTTCGGCAATTCGAACCTTTCTTCGATCCACTCATTAAGGTAAAGGCCGATGCGGCCTTGACTACGCGCCATTTCCCTTTCGCGCGCAGACATCGTCGATAGCGAACGAAAGCTAACTGTATCCAAATCGGGCATGTCGAGATCGTTTCCGTAAAAAAATTCCGCAGGAAACCCCGTCACCGACACGATTTTTTCGACTGTTTCTTCCGAAGGATGGTATTCATCCGCGTCGTACGAGCACAACACTCGTATGTCCACGCCGATCTGGTTAGCAAACTCCGTTTTGCTTAGTCCTTTCCTTTTTCGCGCGAGATGCATGCGAGTGGCCCGAAATGCTCTTGGTGCAAATTTACCCACGCTTCTTGACCTTCACATCGATCTCGGGGGACGGTTCCAAATCAACTGAAACTCCGCTTCCCGACATCGTCGGAGAAATAGGGCCAAGTATGATTCGCACTGACCAGCCACTAACGTGATCGCTCTCAGTCATTGCGACCGGCTGCGACAATTCGCAATGCAGTCGTTCGTTAATTTCATCGTAATGCACGAGGAAGAGCCACGTCGTCCGCCCGTGGGTTGCCTTGAGCAAATCTTCCTTCTTAATGTCATCCGGAAAGAGACGCCATTGATTGAGATTGCTCTCGACAGCTGTCTTGGTATTTGGCCCTTTCTTTGAATTTGTGCATGGCTCCATATCTTCGCGGCCGGTCCCCTCATCCCCTGTCGCCACTATGATGGCGACCGAGTTTTCTTTATTAACGGTCAGCGAAAGATTGTTAACATCTTCGCGGTGCCATTTATACGGAGATGGAGCTAATAACTCGCGCATCGCGGCGACTCCTTCGAGAAAGCCAAATAAGCCCGCTGCATTTCTGGGATGGTTTTCAGTAGCCGAATTGCGAGCTGCTAACACACGATGAGCCACTTGGAGGAGGACAGCTTCGTCAAGACAGAGTTGCTTGAGTCTGGCGCGGACATCAGGTGGTTGGGACACTAGAATTGCGGGTCGCATTTAGTCTCCTGTTCTCTGAACTTCCGATTATGCAGTCTCGGATGAGGTCGCAAAACAGGAAGATCGTAACTCCGACTTGCCCATCGCGCAAGTTTTTTCTAGGTTTGGGCTGTGCCTCAAGGGCAAGGCGGGCAGAGATAGCATCACTCGGACGACGGCCGCGCATTCGCCGTCTAAAAACACCTGTTTTAGCCGCGCATGACGTCCTGCAACACGGGTGGTGAACCAGTTCGGCTTACCGGACTGAGCTCGAACAAGGGTTTTTGTCCGTATCTCGCGTAGCCTGCGATTTGGTGCAATCCGCTCGCTGACGTAATGCCAGGCAGTCGGGTAGTAACAAAAAGGGGAAATGATGCACACATAGATGGGACGATTCGTCAGCGGATTGCTCCCGACCCCCAATCTCAGCAAGTTTTTGCCGTGGCTAAAGTCGTATTTTTTTCGCTTTGGCGTCTTGGCACGATCCCTCGATTGCGCCACCAAATTCCAATATTCGCGGCCGCTCCTTTTGAACCCCCCGGCGCTGCTGTTGATCCGAACGTGGGATTACTTTGAAATCTTCCAGTTCCACTAATCAGTTTCAGCGGCAAATCTTTCGGCTTCGGTCCCGGTTTCATCGTGTTTCCTGCATGGTCGCGCGCTCGGCACTCTAGAGGATTTGATGGCCTATGCAGCAGTCAGATCAGTCTCGTACGTCGGTTCTGTAAAATTTCTACCTTTTTCTTCTCTCCGTCGGGGCGGGTACTGGACCGTCCCCATGTTGATTTCCTTACGATGTGGTGTTCCGAGCCATTAGGCGTGCCGAGCGCTTGATGGTGCAAGCTTTTAAGCGAAGCACCATCAGCTTGGCTAATGTTCTGCCAATATTTATCCAAGGGTTCGGAACACGGAACATTTTGCTCTGAATCTGGCAGAACATGGCGGAACATTTCATCAGTGCACCTCGGCCATATACTTCCGAACCGTAGACGGAGCGATGTGAATTCCCATGCTCCGGAAGCGCTCTTCGACCTCAGCACCGGATAATTCGGGGTTCCTGCCCAGCCAGTCCTTAACCAACCTGATGTTCGAAGCACGCATGTCTCGCGCCTCCCGAGGAGCACCGCCGCGGTTCTTGCAGTCGAGGTAATTCGATAGTGGCCCGCATAGATCCGGTGTCAGATGCATGCGAAAATCGCCTTGGCGATCGATATGGGGCCTACCGACGATTTGAAATGGAGGTAAGGGCTTCGATTCGCGCGGTTTTATATCCTGTATGTGGATGATGTTTTGATCTTCGTCGATTTGTCGGATCCCGAAGCCGGCGCCAACGAACGCACCGAAGTCACCGGATCCCCGCAGAATGTTTTCCAGTGTAATCCGATTGTCTTTTTCAAAACTCTTCGGAGCGTGATGGGCTACCCCCACGGCTTCTGCGCCCGCTGCTATCAGGTTGAAAATATCGGACGCGAGGCCGTTCGACATGCATGTGGCGTCGTTTTCGTCCCCCGTTCCAAACCGAACCGCCGTATCGATCAACACAACCGTTCCCTTAACTGCGCTAAGTAGTCGTGGATCATTCAGTTGAATCCGCGGACCCTTCGAAAGGGTTCGAACTAAAAGCCGTCCGCTCTCAATGTAACGGTCGATACCGAAAAGCCTGCAACGGTGAAAGAAGGGAGCCCGCGCACTTTCTGGAACAAGGTAGATGACTTTCTCAGCCCTCTCCAGTACTGAAAAGTAGCCAAACAGTGGCTCATAACTAAGCAGTGCTCGGGTGATCGCTAACAAAATCATCGTTTTGCCGTCCCCACTAAGCCCGCCTACCACGTTGCAGACGTCTGCATGAAATACGTTTTCGATTAAGGAGCGCAGCGGCTTAGCGCTCTTAAACTCTTCAAACGTCTCGAACAGCGCCTCTGGGCTAGTTGATGATTCGAGATTTGCAAACGTCTGGCGGCCAGTTTCGATGATTGCTAACGGATCTTCACCGGCAAAAGCTCGGTCTTGAATAGCAGCAGCAGAGTGAATTAGCCGACGCAGCACCGCCTTTTCTTTGACGATTTGCGCGTAGTTCCTAACATTCGTAACGTGCGGAAGCCCATCGGCGAGCTGAGAAATATAGCCAACACCACCAGCTGAATCCAACCTCCCGCTCTTAGTCAATTTCTCTAGTAAAGTAAGTGAATCGATGTTTTCTCGGAGTTCGACCATCGCATCGAAGATGTGACGGTGTTGCGTAAGGAAAAAATCCTGGGAACACAGCGTTTGTACAGCATCATTGAGCGCTTGGTTATCGAGAAGGGCGGAACCCAAGATGCACCGCTCCGCTTCTACATTTGCAGGAAGCGGAGGGGCGATGTCAGAGTGACCCGCCGGGCTCACGCGCCTTTCCGTGCGCTCCTTCGGCCACGGCGATCCTTCGGTTTTTCCTCCAGCGATGTGAGCCAATGTTCGACCGAGGCCCGTTTGTAGTAGGGAACACCCATTATCTTGGTGATCGGGGGACCATACCCGCGCTGCTCCCATCGCCAAAGAGTCGCCTCGCTCTTGTCTAAAGCCTCCGCTAGTTGTTGCCGCGAAAAATATGCTGCGAGCAGAGTAACCTCCGGAGTGTCAGTTTCCTGCCGGTCCCGAAACGGCTGCTGATGTGTTTCGATCATTTGCGCTCCCATGCAGAGAAATACACGCGGAGCGCGAGGCGTTCAAAATGAAATGTTACGCCTCGCTTGTTGGATTACATATTGATTACAAATCGACTTAAGGGCGGTAACGGACCTCGCTGCGCAACACGCGGGAAGTCCATTTTTATTGATGAAGAAGTGGTGAGCCGCGGAGGACTCGAACCTCCAACCCGCTGATTAAGAGTCAGCTGCTCTACCATTGAGCTAGCGGCCCATCAATGACTTACGGACGATTCGACGGCGATGTCACGAAAAACGTCACAGCGATTTTGCGGAGAAATAGCCCCGAAATGGCGCTGAAACGAAACTGGAACATATCGAGCATCGACTTGGCAATTTAACATGGATCGAGTCTCGGGACAAAGAGGGCAGGGAAGTTGCCGATTGAGATTTAGTCTGTCGCCGTGCCGGGTTGAAGGGAGACCGCAGGCAACTTCGGTTGCTGAGCCGCCTTCTCCTTAACCTCCGCCCGCGCTTTTTCCGTCATCGCTTCCATTCGCTGGACGGTTGAATCCAGATTCTTCTGTGAGGGATGCACGTATCGCTGGGAAACGACTATGCTCGAATGTCCCATCAGTCGTTGGATCGTGAACGCGTCCGCGCCGCTCTCGGCGAGCCGGGTTCCGTATGTGTGCCGGAGGCCGTGTAGAACAAACTCCCGGTCTAGCTTCAGGTCGGTTCGTATGTGGGCATGAAGATGATCGAGGGAAGTGCCAAGGAGGGGGTACGCTGGATTATTTCCGGGGAAGAGAAATGGCGATTTAACTTGAATGCGTCGAGCCTTCAACATCTCCTTGGTTCGGGTATGCAAAGGAACGTGACGGCGAGCATACTTGGTCTTTCCGCGACGGACGAAAAGATACTGCGCTTGCTCAATTGGCTGCGGCTCGAAATCCATCCATTGGAGCGCAAGAGCCTCACCCAGTCGCAGTCCGGTGTCGAGAATGAGAAGCGCGACATCGTGTAGCGGCTGCGGACAGGCCGTCAAGTAGATTGACTCCAGCTCGTGGGACAAAACAAATTCTCGCGTGTGCTCTCCGGGCAGAAGTCGGATACCCGGAACCCTGTCCAATAAGCGCCACTCTTGGGCCATTCTCAAAGCCCGCCGAAGCGTTGCCAGAGCACGGTTGACGCTGCTGCGCTTCACTAGATTGCAGCGGTAGGCAATAAACTCCGACAGTAAAGGGGCGTCGATTGTGTTCAGGCGGGCTTCCGCGAGGGGCTGGTAGGCTAACAGCGCCGCCATTTGCTGCGCGTAGAATTGGACGGTGCGCGGTTTGGCGGCGCATTGAACCGCAATCTCGCTGGCGAAGCGAGCCGAGAAATCACTGAGCGTTGGGACCGTTCTGCGTTCGAGTATTCCGAAGCCTTCTTTTATCAGCCTTGAGCGGAATACGGATTCGTAATCCTCAGCCTCGCGCCGGTTGGTCAGGCGGGTAGATCGCTGGATTGGCTGATCCTCAAACATGAACCGCATCCAATAAAATTTGCCCCGCTTATAGACGCTCATGATTGTTTCTCTTTTTTCCCGCCACTTTCTAAAACTCGGATTTTCTTGTCCACTTCGCCTGCAATCCAGCCCAAATCAAGAGCGTAATAGGGTGCAACTGTCCCTCCGTCACTAATCTTTGGTGGCTCGTCAAGCCGAAAGGATTCCACTTTAATCTCCGGTTCGCTCTTTGAGGTGCGACGAAATACTATGCGGGACGAAACCTCTTCACCCTCCGAATTGAAAGCTCTTGAAAATTCCGCTTCGTCTAAATGTTCCAACACCCGACCGACAAAAGCGGGCCTGAAGCCGTCACTCAAAAGAAGCATAGCCGTCGCAATTCGGTGCAGTCCTTCTCTGCTAAAGGTCCGGCGGGAACCCCTCCCCGTCCCGAGTTGATCGAAAAGCCCGAGCTTGTAAGCGGGACCGTCCAAGAGGTTGCGGAGCTGCCACACTTCAACTCCTAGAATCTCTGCTGCCTCTCCGGCCCCGAATTCTCGGACGCGAGGCTCCTTTCCGGCCCAGAGTTTCGGAACAGTACTCGCCTTGTTCGTTCGTTTTGCTGTCATATTTGACAATTTGACCCTTCTGTGAGACACTTTTGTCTGCGTAGATACTATTATTTACGCGCATATCCTGTCAAGCGAAAAGGGGGAACAATGGAAAACCTATTGGATGTCGAGAAAGCCGGTGAAACCCTCGGACTCTCGCCCTGGACCATACGGGCTTATATTCGCGACCAGAAACTGACGCCCGTGCGCCTGGGGCGACGAGTTCTGCTCGAACCCGCCGAACTGAGGCGCTTTGTTGAGGAGATGAAGCGTGGAAGTGGCGATGTCGCAAGCCCCGATGATTCAGCAAGTTAAAATAGGAAAATACAAGTAGCAGTAAACATGGGATTTAACAGAGGCTCGTCCATATAGTGAGGGGACAGTATTCATCTTGTCCCTAGCATTCCACCTCTAGTTCATCCCCGCATTTTGTGGCTGTAAAAGAGAGCTTTTGAACGGGCAAGCAGTCAGACAGCTATCTTAATTCAATCTCCTTCGGCTTGCCCCCGAAGGCTCTCTCGGCTGGGGGCTACCGCTAATAACGGTGGCTCCTACGCCGTTCCAAATACCATTTCAGATCGAGAGAGCGTCATGGGGCAAAGCATGGCAGAAGGTAAATATCGCGTAGCTAGACTTCCGAAAAAGCGCGGCGCAAAAAAGCGTCATGCGTCTGAACAGGTCCTTGTACACGATTGCTTCGATCAAGCGAGCGGAGAAAAGCAGCCGAACCATTGCCCTTGCGTAATACGAATCAGTGAGCGTGAAGCTCGACGGTTGATTGAAAAGGACGCGGCCCAATGGCTTCTGTACAAGCGCTGCGGTAAGAGCCTACAGAACAAAAAATCCCTTGTTCTTCTGCCCGCAGAAGTTAAACGGCGCGCGCACTCCCACGATGCTCTCAACCATAAGCTCGCTTTAAGCATACAGAACTTTGAACCTATCGCAACTGAGCGAATACAGCCCGGTATTGATCCAGAAATCATGGCGACAATTCTCTTAACGATTAAAGAGCGTACGGCTGAGGTTGTTTGCCACAGAAATCATTATGTTCATGGAGCAAACGGCAGGGTGGTGTCCAGTTTTTTTCGCACATTTGTTGAGGCATGGGCTTGGTGGTTTGTATTTCCCTTAAAAGGGAAGTTGAAGGTTTTGTTTGGAACTCACGCTGCCTCGCTCGCTTCACTGAGGCGGTTCATGTCCAGATAGCGCCGTGTGCCCCACTTCGTAGCGGCCACATGGCGCAGCCTAGCCGCCGCCAACATCAGTGCTGATTTGCCATCCGGAAATGCTCCCACGGCCCGCGTTCTGCGTCGCACTTCGCGCAGAATACGTTCCAGGGGATTGTTGGTGCGTAGCGATCTCCAGTGCTCACGCGGGAATGCATAATAGAACAGCGTTTCTTCAATCCCGGCTCGCACCAGATCTGCGGCATTCGTCAGTTTCATCTCCTTCAGCTTCGTTGTCACTTGTTCTGCTTTGTGGCGGGCAGCCGTTCGATCTTCCTGCGCGTGAATCGCTTTCAGCATCGCGGCTACTTCTTTCACCTTGCTGGTCGGCACTGCCGTCCACACGTTCCGGTAAAAATGCACAGCGCACCGCTGCCACATGGCTTCCGGATAAAACTCTCCCAGGCTCTCCACTAGTCCCAAACACTTGTCGGAAACAAACAGCCGGATGCCTTTGAGCCCGCGTTCTTTCAAATGCCGCAGAAAGGACGTCCAGCTCGCCTTGTCCTCCTTCGATCCTTCGGCCACTGCCAGCACCTCGCGGAATCCCTCCTCATTCACGCCGATGGCCACCAGCAGCGATACATTGCGAACTTCGCCGCCCCAGCTCCGCTTCAACCACAAACCATCCAGAAACACATAGGGGTGGTTCCCCTCGATCGGACGGTTGCGCCAGCTCTCAATCTGCCCGTAGATCTTCTGGTTCAGTTCGCTCACCGTGCTCGGGCTCACCCGCGTGCCCCACAAGGCTTCGGTGATGTCTTCGACTCGTCGTACACTCACGCCGGCAAGATACATCTCTACCAAAGCCTCTTCCACCGAACTTTCTCTGCGTCGGTAGCGTTCGATGATCGCAGTCTCAAACGGCAGCGTGCGTAGCTTCGGCACCTTCAGCGTGACTTCGCCCGCTTTCGTCTGTAGCTGCCGTTGGTAGGAACCTGCCCGTGTATCCTTCCGTGCCTCAGTGCGTTCATACCGTTCCGCTCGGCAAAGACGGTCGGCTTCGGCGTCCAGCATGGCATTCAGCGTCTCTTCCACTGTGCTGCGAACCACTTCTCCCAGGTGCTCTTGAATCTTCCCCTCATCAATCTGGATCACCTGGCTCAACTTCGGCGCTTCCCTCTGGTTGGTCGGCTCCATGGCTTCTCCTCTCGGCCTTCTTCAGGCCTTCTGTTGTACCAACCAGACCCGCCCCTCCTCAAATGTGCGAAAAATAGCGTACGTTATCAACGGCAGAAGCGGTTCGGGCGGATTGACTGTCGGGGTGTTCGGTAAGACCAACAGCGATTTAGGAAATTGGAGCAAAGGAACTTGGCCTGATTCCTACGACGACAACGACGAGCCCGCTTTTGATTTGCAGCCCGGCGGAATACGAAGTACTTGGGAAATTATCGGAGCGGAAGAAGGCGAAGCTTTTCAGAACGAAAACACACTAACCACCACATTTCTTGAATCACCGGAGGACAGATGATTTTACAACTCAGTATCGACACACAGAATGGCGACACGAGAGCTAGCGCGGTTTGCAAGTCCATTGCCGACCATTCGGAGGCAACCAAGCTCCTAGAGCGAGTAGCACCAAGCATTGTGAAGTTGCAAGACGCGGTCTTGAAGTCTCAACGCACCAAGGCAGCTAAGTAGTTGCTTTAAAAAGCAGAAGGCCCCGAAGCGCGATCAACGCTCCAGGGCCAGTGATTCAGAAATCGGTTTTTTCACAACTGCGAAAGAGGGTAGGACCTCGGACGCAGCACTTTAGAGAACAGGACAATTACATGAATCACAATAGCACAACTCTAGAGGTCTTGTCAATCGAGCCTTCACGAAAAGCCACAGCCTTGGCCGATCTAAAGGTTCAAATCACCACGGAAGTCGGGACGATCACGTTAAACGACTGCCGCATTCTTAAAAACCGGCAAAATGAAGCGTGGTTTGCATTACCAACATATAGCGTATCCGAAGGTAAGGGATATGCCTATTCCCCCGCTGTAGTCCTCTCTCCAGCTCTCAAGCGGCAAGTCTCGGATACAGCTTTGGAGGCATTTGAAGCGTGGTCGGCGCGCCCAATGGCAGCCGGAATCCTCACAGGCGAGGTGTCCCGATGATTGACCTCCAAGTTCTGAATAACGCTGGGCACGTCGGCTTCATCCCGAGTTGTGACGCCTGCAAGAAGCCTATTAAGAATCTGAGCGACGCGAATGTTGTGTTTGAAACAGATTACCGACGGGGACCAATCAAAGAGTATCTGCTCGTCCACAAGGCATGCGACAAACGACAGCTTCGGTTATCGAAAGATTTGACCGATGCTGTGACTGCGCTCCAGATCGGGGTGAAACAATGACCCTCCGCCCTGATTTTTGCAGCAGTTATGCACAAACCGACACCGGCAATGCGGAATTTTTCGCTTGGTTCATAAATGGCCGCACACTGTTTGACCACAAGCAAGGGCGTTGGCTGATCTGGAATACAAAGCTCTCGCGCTGGGAGGAAGACCGAACTGGGCAAATTATCGAGCTTGCTAAGGCCGCAGTGGCTGAACGTGAGAAGCAAGCACGCGCTTTGCCGGAAACAACAGCGGAGCTGGAAGTCGAATTAAAACAGGCGGTGGACGAGTCGATCCTCGCCACATTGAAACTCCGCAAGATGCAATTCATCAATCACAAAAAGGCGGCGATCAAATGGGTGAAAGGCAGTGAGAGCCTCTTTCGAATTAACGCGCTGTTGACCCTTGCACGGTCCCTTCCTGCCATTGCTGATCCGGGAACCGACTGGGATCAAAATCACATGCTGCTGGGTGTGGAAAATGGCGTGGTGGAACTCCGAACCGGCCGGTGGCGGGCTCGCACCAAACAGGACCGCATCACCAAAACAACCGGCATTGCACACGACCCCAAAGCGGATTGCCCGCGTTGGAAACAATTCCTGCAAGAAATATTCGGCGGTGACGAGGAGCTAATCGGCTACATACAACGCGCGGTCGGATATACCCTTACCGGCAGTACGAGAGAGCAATGTTTGTTTGCCTGTTACGGTTCAGGTAGCAATGGTAAGACGACGTTGTTTGAAATCTTGATCTATCTCCTCGGTGACTACGCAACCGATCTACCTTTCGCGTCTCTCGATACCAAACGCCATTCGATTGGTGAGGGAGTCAACCTGCCGGGTTCGCGTTTCGTTAAGAGCGTTGAAACCAGCAAAGGGCGTCAGCTCGATGAAGCCAGAATTAAGAGCTGGACCGGCGGCGACACAATCACGATCCGCCCTCTTCATCGGAATGCTTTTTCGTTCGCCCCGACCCACAAGCACTGGATGGCATTCAATGACAAACCCGTAATACGAGACGATTCCCCGGCCATGTGGCGGCGGATCCGGTTGATTCCGTTTACGCAGACGTTCAACGGCAAGGGGAAAGATGAAAGCCTAAGCGATAAGTTGAAAGCCGAAGCCTCAGGCATATTGAACTGGGCCATCGCGGGGTGTGTCGCTTGGCAACAAGACGGCCTCGGGATACCAAAAGCAGTCGAGCTGGCCACGGCGCAATATCAGGCCGAGAGCGATCCGATTGGTCCATTTCTGGAGGATTGCTGTGTAGTTGGAAGTGATTACTTTGTCTCCAAAGGGGAGCTTCAAGTGGCCTACTCGCGCTGGTGCCGAGACAATCTGGAGAAGCCCCTTACCCGGCAGGCACTCGCAGACCGACTGCGAAAGAGCTTTACCGAGGGACGGAAAAAGACCCAGCGATTCTGGGTCGGCATTGGTTTGGTAGTCCATCTAGTGCTGGGTGCCGGAGTTGTGTCACCCGAAGCCGATGACAGTGACGCTAAGTCCTTAGCTAGCAACATGAATTAAGTGAGGGTGACATGGGTGACACAACTAAGGGGTGTTTTCAATCTCTTCTCTATAGAAAAAGAAATCGCTCTCTATATAGAAAAGAATTAAAAAAGGCCCCGAGTCGTGTCACCTGTGTCACCCGTCATAGCTAAGCCCTCTAGAATCAACCAAACCGAACTATAAGGGTGACACAGCTCTGTCACCCACGCTGCAAGTTGCCTCAGCAATCCAGAATTTGAAAAATTCAGCCCTAAAAGGAAAGAACATGGACTCAAACAGCACAGTCAGTACCTCAACCCCCGATTACACCGGGGGAAGCCTCGATTCTTCGATCTTGAGCGGCTCCAGCCCGTCCAGTTCGCCCGTTTCAGGACCCAGCGCCCCGGCGCAGCCCTCGACGCCGGACTATACCCAGCCAGTTAGCACTGGACCTCTCAGCACTCCGCAGCCTTCGGCCCCTCCCGATTACACGCAACAGTCTGTCCAATCTCTACCTACACCCACCGCGCCACAAGCGGCAGGTCAACCCTCCGTATGGAAGAATCTCGTTATGGGCGCAATCGCCGGTCTTGCGGGCTCGGCAGGCGCGAAACACTTTGGCGCGGGTGCGGCGGGTGGTGCAGCCGGATACCTAGAGCAGAAACAGCAACAGACTGTGAACGCCCAAAATAAGCAACAGTTACAGTTCGAGAGTGTTCAGGCCGCCGATCAGCACATCAAGGCTCTCAACGAAGCGCGGCGGGCCGACCAACTGGACGAGGATGACAAGCTCGATTACAAGCAGAAGTCGGCGGATTATCAGGCATTCTTACAAGACAATTTCGGCATCGAGCCCAATCTCTCCTTTAACGATAGTCACACCGAAGCGATTGCCGCGCTCACGACTGGGGCAAATGCGAATGGCGGGAAAATTCCGCCGGTTGCGACCGTGCAGCAACCCTCCCCGGACGGCGGACACGGAACAATCGCTGCCTATTCTCCTACGCAAAACCAGATGCAAACGAATGCGAACGGATTCCGCAGCCTCATTAATCAGCAGCGCCGGGTGCAGGGGCTGCCCGACATAGACAGCGCCACATTCAATTCTCTGGGATTTAAGGGCCAGCGAGATGCAGCGCAAGCCGCAATCGAATTTCTAAAGCCTACGCCGCCTTTCTCACTCGACAAGACAAAGCCCGATTATTTACCCGTCGTTCTGGCCCAGCGCCAGCAAGCGCTTCAAACGTACCAAGCTCACAAAGACCCGATGAATGGCGATCCCGATGCTAACCCAGCCGTCGTATCTCAGCTCCAAGCGGGCATCGACTATCTGAAGAGCGCGTGGGATTCAAGCAATGCGATGGAGAACAAACAGCTCACCGATCAGACCACCGCGACCGAGAACGCTAAGGCCGCCACGCCGCAGGGGAAAGCTACCCTCGCGAAGACTCAAGCCGACACCGCGAAGGCCCAATTTGAGGCGGATCAAGAGAAGCGCGAAGCTGCCCAGATCGGCCAGCCCGATCCCACCGGCTTCTCTAGCCAGCTCACATCGAAGGAATATGACAAGCGGTATGACTCCTTCACTAAATCGAAGGACTATCAAACCCTCCAAACGCTCCAAGGTTCCTATCAGCAATTTCAATCAGTGAAGGCTGACCTCGATGCTGGAAAAGACATGACCGGCGCTCAATCCGTCGTGGGCTTGTTCAACGCCATCGGCATCAGCGCAACGCCACTAGCCGGAAAGGGAATGAGGATCAATCAGAACACGATTGAGGAGCATGTGGGCGCGCGCGGTGTCGATCAAGCCGCGTATCAGAAATTGCTGTCACTCAAAAACGGCGATGTAATCACGCCCCAACAGCTCCGGGATTATTCAACCATCGCAACTCAGGTTTACCGCGACTCGTATGTCAACGCAGTTGATGAGGCGCACCGGCAAGGACTACCGGCGGATTTCCTCCCCAAAGGCGGCGGGCGCTCGGTGGACAGCCCCACTGCTGAAATCTACTCGCGCTCCGTGCTGCATACCAATCCGCAGCTCGCAAACAATCCCGCCGCACTCAAGGGGACAATTAAGACCGCTCTACAATCCAACGGATGGCAGGTGCAATAGTCATGGCAAACACAAACGGAAATGGAACGTCAGCAGTAGCTCAATCAGCCCAGCCGGACGTGCTGGATTCAGCCATCTCGTCCGCATTAGGCGCGCAATCACCACAATCTCAGCCCACATCGGGTGCCGCACCGCAGCCGGACGTGCTCGACACTGCCATTGCTTCCGCACTAGGAAAGCCTGTCCCGGCGTCGGGAAATACTCAGCAGCAACCGGACCTAACCTCTCGCATCTTGCAGGGTGTGAAGGATTCCATGCTTGGCCGGATTGTCGGCAGTGCCATCACGCCGCCCCAAAGTTCGGATGAGCAGGTTGTCCACGCGGTCGGAGGCGCTCCCTCTCTGCAAGTCTACCGTGCCGCGAAATCAATCGTAGACAGCGCGAAGGGGATGATGAAGTCCGCCAGCTCCGACTACGGGCAAGCTGTCTCGGATTTCAATCGCGCGATGCAAGACTTCCACAACCAAGACTGGCGCAATCTCGCCTCGTCGGCCACATCCACGGCTGCCGACGTACTCGGCGCAACTCAGCCCGTGATGAATACCCAGGCGCAAAACGTCCGCGAGCTATCCGAAGGCGCACGTCCGGGCGGCAATCTAGCCACGCCACTAACCCGAGATGTCATTGACGCCGGTACCGCAGCAGCAGCTCCTTCTGTTGTAGAAGGTGCTGAGACAGCGGCGGACGGTGCGAATAGTGCAATTTCCGGCGCTCTGGACAAAGACAAATCTCTTTATCAGCAGGTGAGGCAAGGAGCGGACATCGCCCAAACACCGACGAAGGCTGCTTTGCGTAACGCCGCACAGACCTCGGTCGAGGATGCAGGCATCGCGGATCAATCTCTACCACAGACCCACGGGCAGCCCATCCGAACCTTGCTTGACGAACCCATCGCTACCCTTGCCGACACTGAACGGGCCGCGTATGACACGATCAACAAAGCCTCAGGCACAGATTTAAAAGCTCTATACGATCACGCCGAGGAAGTACAGGACGCACTAGACGATCCCACGAACATCGCCAATCGCGCCGCTCTTCAAAATGACCTCACGACTACTCAAGATGCGATTGCATCGGGAGAAAATCAGGCCGTCAAAAATGGTGTGAACCCAGACCTCTTAGATAAGGCTCAGGGGATGACACAGCAACGCTACGCCATGCAGACCCTCAAGCAAAAACTCTTCAATAACGAGAGCGTGGTGAAAGGAAACACAGCGTATGGCTCGCCGGAGGCAATCGACGTGGATTCCGCTATCCGACAGGCCGAGAATCTAAATAAGCCCTCCAAATTCGCACCGGAGGGCAGCCCGACTCGGCTCCAGCAGGCTCTAGGCGAGGACGGCGCGAACAGGCTCTTGCAGGACTTCTACAGCGCGCAGAAAGCCGGTCAGAAGGCTGTGAGGGCTCAACAGCTCGCCAAGTTCGTTGTGGGGGCTGTCGGCGGGGGTGCTTTATTTCATGCTGGAGAAGCGATAGCGGGGGTGCGGGAGGCAGCAATTAACGCTTCCAAACGCCGAGTACGGCGGCAGCAATCACCGTGCCGATGAATAAGACCTTTCCCCAACCGGGGAAGTTACGCTCGAATCTCAACGTCAGCTTCCCCAATCCATAGGCGACTCCCGCAAAGCAGCCAAGAATAGCCACCCCCGCGAGAATCAGCACGTAGTATTTGGCAATGATCGCAAACGCAATCACACCCATGCCCAAAATAAAAGCCGCATCAAGAATCCCGCTCGTGATTTGCCAGCTTCCGTTATCGTTCATGCTCTTTTCTCCTCGCGGGCAACGTATTCGCTCAAGGCGAGACGAATCACCTGTGCGGTTTTGAGGCCCTTCCGCTTGCCAATGCGTTCAAGACTTTTCAGGCTGACTGAGTCCAGATAAATGCTTGTTCGCCTCAACATACGCCTATCATACATACGTTGTCAGCCTGATGTCAAACGACTGGAGATGCTTCAATCATGACCCTGCCCGCACCCAACAAAAGCCGCCCGCGACTGTTCGAGGGAGATTTCTTGCTCTTCGACGGAGAATCTTTCTGGATGCCCCCTCCTCCCGCAAACACATCCGCACCGAACTCACTCTCCGCGTTGACCGACCTCGAATTTCTCGAACTCATCCTCCGCCAGTTTGCAGAACGCCCGCACCTACAGCTCATTGCTGGCATCGTATCGCACGCGGACGGCGCGCTCTGTCTTATGACCACCGCGCCCGAAATTCCTCAGCCCGCGCAGCTTCATGCGATTGTCGACAAGCTGGAGGATGGAACCTCGTGGACGCGGCTTGTAAAGAGGCCGGATTAATGGAGGAACAATGACAGTTCTCAGCCCCAGCTTCGACCAAATCTCGCCTGCTCTCGAAGCTCTTACGCCACGAGAGGCTCAAGTTATCAAGCTGCGTTTCGGTCTGGAGGACTGTGGGGAACACACTCTCGAAGCAATCGGCCAGTCTCTCTCCCTCACCCGCGAACGAGTTCGGCAGATTGAAGCGAAAGCCCTGGAGAAATTGCGGAGTGCTGCGGTAGACGCGGAAAGCGTGCGACGCTACCAGCAGCCCTCAGTCGATTAGCGCCGCAATTTTCGGCTCCGTTCAATAAGCCGCTTAATGTCCATTGGCTGACGGCTTCCTCTCGCCAGCGTGCTTTGTAAAGGTTTACGTTGCCAACCGCCCCCGTCTCCTCTAAGGTATTCACTCCCAGGGCATGTGAAGACCACTAGCTTCGCTTCCAGCGCTATAATTAAAGGTGATGCCAAAAGAACTCGATATCCGGCTAGAGAGTCTTATATACACTGCCCAATTCGCGGAGCCAATTTTCGAGCTATGGGGGGCGGGCCAAGTCATAATTGGCAGCCTATATCACGCTCTGAGCGAATACGGAGTTCGTTTGGAGCATATAAACATTGTGAACAACGTATCGGCCTCAGCCCCGGTGGCAACGGTCGAGTTGCCAAGCACGTCGGGAAAAATGACTGTTCGATTCGCTTTTAATAGAATGGAGTTCGAATTCCATAATTTCACCACTGCCTTTTTTGAGTCGATTCCGACCGTACTCCTAAAATCTACCGCGTGGCTTAGAAATGTTCCGCCGAAGAATTTTCGCTTTGCGTCTCATCGCTTCGGCTACTACAGCCATGCCTTTATAAAGGGCGGTACCACGAAGGAGACCCTGGATTTAATAAATCCACGGGTGCCAAGAGGACTCGGAATTGGGCTCGGCAATGGTACTGTCTTCCATACTTTTCTACCCGAGAAGGACTGGACACTAAAGCTGTCGTTCGAAGAGTCTCTCGCTTTGACTGGAGCACTGTTCGTATCGTTCGTAATCGAAACATCCGTTGATGCAGTAGATTATGCCGCTGTGATGAGCGAGGGCAGAGCTTGTTTCAATTTGGTTCTTGGTGAAATGAATCTGGCAATTCCGGACCCTGTTCAGTAAAAGAAAGAGATTAGTCATGTCTGCATCTCCTAGAATCCTAAATTTTCCGCTCGTGGTGGAACGACAAAGACCACCGGAGACCGAAGGCGGTAGTCTTTTTGAGTTGCTAAAACAAAATACAGCGAAAACGCCGCCCGCATCGGAAATAACACCGTCAGCTCCATCGCAAGTTGGCACATTGGCGTTTCCCGCATCGTCTTTAGTTGTCGAAAAACAGATTGAATCCTTGGTGAGGGGCGGAGACGTTGAGGTTCGGCCAACCGGGTATGCGAATTTGAGAGTGAGGCAGTTTGTCTTATCAGCATATTCCATCCTCTCGGATAAGAAATCTAAGCTCAAAATTCCCGTTCCAGTGATCGACACCGAGGACGACGGAGCCATCATGGTCTCTTGGCTTCACGCGAATAAGTATCTGGCTGCTAAGTTCGGAGCGACTCCCGAGGCCAGGTCTCGTTTATATTTCGAGCAAGACAACGAACACGGTACCGCAGATTTGAGTGAGGAGAACCTCGTCGCAAAATTGAAATGGCTCAGCGAGCGATAGATGGGGGCGGTAGCGGGACTTCCGGGCCAACTTCTTGCAGACGAGCTACTCTACCGCGTTCTGAGAAGTAAAGCGCAACTCCTCGACAAACGTAGAGCTTTCCTTCTTCGACTCTGCGAAAAAGATACCGGCCTTTCTGTGGGCTATAACTGCACGCCCGACCAATGTGAAAATGAACTACAAGTTAGCTATGGCGTGCTTTCTTTGGTGGCGCGTCACGTGACGGGCTTAAATCTAAGGGTAGTTCCAGACGGTCCGACACACGCCAACATTCAAGGCTTTCCTCATGAAGACGACGATTTTGACAGGGCAATGTTTCTAGCAGGTCAATTAAGCAGCCTCGCTCAAAGTCTCCGTGAAGGAAAGCGCGAAAGGCAGTGAAGCTCCGTTCCTACACCAAAACCCGGCGTGTCGAATCAGGCGAAAAACTCCGGCGCGGTTTGTGCGCCGCCCGCCGCCCGGTTTTGGCGGCGCTATCGTCACGTATCCTATAATGCAGGCTGAATGATCATCCACACGGAGGACTATTTGGCAAACACACAGACGCTCATAGCTGAGGTCTATTCTGCTTTCAACCAACGGAACATCGATGGTGCGTTGGCGCTGATGACAGAGAGCGTCAGTTGGCCCAAGGCATCGGAAGGCGGGCGTGTAGTCGGGAAAGAAGAGATTCGTGCCTACTGGAGCCGCCAGTGGAAGGAGTTCGATCCTCATGTTGAACCGATTGAGCTGATCGACCGTGGAGCGGGCAAGATCGATGTCCGAGTCCATCAGCTTGTGAAGAGCCTTGGTGGCGATGTGCTTTCAGACAGCGAGGTCTGGCATGCTTATACCATCGCAGACGGTCTAATCGAACGGATGGACCTCGGAGGAAGCGAAGCAGACTCTGAGCAGAGCCCGTCCTCAGCGTTCTCCCATCGCTAAGCGTAAGGCCCCGCACACAATCTGGCATCGTCGCGCGTCGAACGCTGCAAAGTGCGTCTAAATTACCACACGTGCCTCTATATACTGTGGTATCAGCGCCGTGTGACCGCTACTTATAGTGTTTCCGGCCAAACTTCGCAATAGGAGTCGATTTGCGCGATCCCGTGACTGAGATAGGGGTAAGGGTGCTAAGAGGCTAGAATCACGTCCGCAGGTAGCTTGTTTTCAGCAGCTTACAAAGGCTATTTTCACTGTCTAGGACATGTAAGAGCCCTCGAAAGGCTTGTGGGGATGTGTGCGACCCGCGACGTGGGCGCGACAACAGCGATTATGTTGTGTCAGCGCTCGCAACCACTGCATATTCAGGGCGTTACACGAGCGCGGCAGTCGGTCGCGTATCACGCGTGCCCCCGCCCAGCCTGCCACCGGTTTGAGCTGAAAGCGTTCGAGCTCAGCGCTGCCACCCGCGCGCCTCACTGCTTCTTCTAAGTAGCTGATTAAATGAGCCTTACCGATTGATGGCACGTTTGACCGGGGTAGGGCCCCAAAGTACCTATGCGTGCGACTGGGCCTAGGTGCTTTCCAAAAAACGGGTTAGGAATGCAAAAGGAGATTGCAACAGGGGGATACGCCCAAGAAAATCACATAGGAGAATGCAGATAGAGATTGCATTGAATCTCGCCCTATTGGGGAGTTTCTCTTTCCCGCTGCAACCCACCGTGTTGCATGTCCTCGTGCTCCATAAAGCACACAAAATCTGGAATGGCCTTGGGCCGGGGTATCGCAGTCAAATTTTCGTAGTAGTCTAACCGGCGAATGCTTCAGCGCCGGGCTAATCCATCCGAACTTCGCCAGGTATCATTGTGACGTTCTGTCCGCCGGTACGCATGTGTCTCTGACTGCCACCGCGACGCAAACCAGAAGGCGCAAACGACGAGTCAGGCGGTCGGCGCGGAGTTCATCCATTGGAATGCTTCTCTCTCTAGCGGCATTGCTCGGCGTGGCTCTGCTCATAGTGCAAGCCACATACACAGTCAGCTTCCGCACCCCGTTACGAGTTCGCCTCCAGTGGCCGGTGGTGATCGCGGCCAGGACCTCGGCAAATACGACTGGGGCTGACCAACCTAAGCGCCCGCTGACAGCCTATCAGCAATACGCCTGCAACAAATTTGGCACTGCGTGCCGTACTGCGTTGGCAGTCCAGAGAGCTGAAAACCCACGCGGCGAGTGTGAGATTTATCATTACAACTCTGACGGGACACTCGATTGGGGATATTTCCAGATCAATACGGTTCATTTGAAGCGCGCCGGAGTAAACCTTCGCGGTCTGTTGGATTGCAAAGCGAATATTGACTTCGCCTACCAACTCTATACTGAGCAGGGCTTTGAGCCGTGGACCACGTACAGAGACGGCGCGTACCTGGAATTCCTGAACAACTTTTGATGACCCGCGAAGCGTTGAGCCTCGCGCCGCAAGCGATGGGGACGGACACACCACCGTCGGATCAAGCTGCACCGAACGCTTCGCGCTGACCGCTAGGTATCTCTCATGGAGTTTGCGTCGGGCAGTGAGCTCACGGCTGTAGCGTGAACCAGTTCACAAATTCGCCCCAATGATCCCTGCTGGGATATTTAAAAATGGGTTCTATGTGAGGTTCAGGGAAGTATGTTCCACTGCTCATCGCCCTAAAAACTGGTCCTGTGCGCTTCCGATCAAAGGGATAAGGTCTTACTAGACGCATTCCATGCCTGTCTTCTGTCCACCACTCTCCCTGAACCCGTACCGCGTCTGGCAATAAGATAATCTGGAATATAATTCTGTCGCGCCCATCCTTTACCTCCAATGCGTTTTTTGTATAGTTTTTATCCCAGCTGATACTCTGATCCGATGAAACCGTCCATTTATTATCGGTAACGTCCACGACAACAGACGATCCATTCCTGTCACGAACGTGCGTAGTTACAAGTATTTTCCCCTGCTCTTTACGGACAACAAATTCGTCTCCCCATATGGTCAACCAAGGGGCCCCATTCGGAACTTCAAGATTCAATTTGGTCCCATCAGGATCAGGTCCGACCTGAAGAATCGGAGGTGTATGTGGATTGCCAGACGAATCAGCTTCCAATTCTCCGCTCATGATTGAGGCTTGTTCGTATTTCCAGGCACTAACGATGGTCGTCCACAGCCCGATGAATATGAATAGAGTTATTACACCAACCCTTCCAAAGAAGACTTTTTTCGATATGGCTTGGAAGCATTCAACTTCCGTAGACAACAAATGCCAAAGACCACCCCACGCTAGAAATCCCAGAAAAACTTTCCATTCTACGGGCACAAAAGGTAGCATCGGCAGAATAGCGAAGACGGCAGTTACCACGATTTCCGCCGACCTAAGACCAACTTTTTTCCGGGGTGCTTCCACGGCGAGCATATTAGCATCCTTGTTAAGTGGAGAGTTGGCGAGCGGCCCCCACTTGACCGCAACCATTGCTCATACACCGTAGCCTCTTCCGTATAAATCAGGCTGACACTCTCTTCAACAACGAGCGCGCCTCCCGTGCTGTAAGCTCCGGCACAGACTGATGATCCTTCGCAGTGAGATACCCAATCGGATTGAACCAAACTTTCAGGGCCTCAGTGACGATTGCTCGCTCCTTCTCATTCAGTTCGAGCTTCATTTCATCCTCCGTGTGTTGATTGGTCCAGTTGCGTGTATTCTTGCAAAGATTCAGGTGCGGCCTCAGAACTTCGGCCCAAGTCCCGCAATAATGGCACCAATGCCTGCTGCGCCAGCTTCATCGTATCCACAAACGTCGTTTCGCTCTGTCTCGGTGGGGCGTTGCGCCGAAGTGCAACCGTATTCCTATAAGCCTGTATTCTGTAACACTTCGCGCACATCCCAAGCGCAGCGTGCCTGACATCTCGCCTGTTGCATATTCGACAGCCATAATCCGCGAAGTAATACGAATGTACATGCTGCTCGTCCACCGTTTGAAGGCGCTTTATCGCATCGGCAATTCGCTTGGGCTGAAAGAACGGCTCAAAGCTCGCGCTCTCACTCTGCATCACTTCGGCAACCTTCTGCTCTACCATTCGGGCGAGCATTTCCTGCAATCCGGCGACTTCCTCAGAACGATCCGGGAGCACGATTTCAGCGCCCACAGGCTCGTTCTGGTCCGCATCACGGCTCTCGGGTGCTGGTAGCTCCTTATTTGCTCGCGGCATCTTCGCCCCCCTGTGCGTGCGGATGGCACGTTTCATAGATTCGCGTGAGGTCGTATATCGAGAGGTTTGTGTATCGCATCGTGGTCGAGACGCGGGCATGTCCAAGGAGCTCCTGGATTGAGCGAAGGTCCGCCCCATCCGCCAGTATGTGTGTGGCAAATGCTCTCCGTAGCGCGTGAGGGTGAACACGCTTTATGCCCGCGCGGTGGGTGAGCTTCTTTAGAACGAGCCGAATGGCGCATGTGGTATATGGTCGAGCTGGGAGAGGGTGGAAGCCCTTGAAGGACCGCGCGACGCGGTGAAGCCTATCGGATGCCTCCTCTAGCGTGAAGTCCGCAGTCGATCCAAGCGAGATGTGCCGCTGGACATGATCGACGTAGAACCGCCCGCACCACCGTCCGCCCCTGCCACATACTGCCCCGATCCGCGCCGGTGCCTCGAAGAGAAACCCAGTTTGTGAGGCCCCGCGCCACTCCCAATAGTCCCTAATCGCTCTCCCAGCCGACGCCCCGAACAAAACCATGCGATCCTTCTGCCCTTTACCGTTCTTAACCCGGATCGAGCCCCCTTCACCATCCCAGAGGATGTCCTCCGCCCTCAGATTCACAAACTCACTGACCCTCACGCCTGTGGCATACAACACCTCAACTACTGCGCGCTCGAACGGATCGCGCGCGGCGGCAATCAAAGCTGTGATGTCAGAGAGAGACGG
>Ga0206834_1020_pt1 | contig 21808 bp, 22 predicted proteins | sample Alteio_BWOrgCont_30_FD_152854 | JGI IMG/M metagenome (GOLD analysis project Ga0206834, IMG submission 152854) | Enriched cells from forest soil in Barre Woods Harvard Forest LTER site, Petersham, Massachusetts, United States -... | ecosystem: Environmental > Terrestrial > Soil > Temperate forest >...
CGAGCCGGTGCACTTCGAAAAACATCGGGCGCGAAATAATCGATTGTGCGGCGACCACTGCGGGATTGAAGCGCTCCAGATGGCCGATCTGCAGGATGCGCCCATTGCGCTTGGCGGCGGCAATCAATTGGTCGGCTTCCTCGAGCGATGCGGCCATGGGCTTTTCCACCAGCACGTCCACGCCAGCCTCTAGCATCCTGCAAGCCACAGAGGCGTGGTGCTTCGTGGGTACGGCGATGCAGACAGCATCAGGACGTTCCGCCAGCAAGGCGTCTTCGCCTGGAATTACGCGCGTGCCGAATTCGGCTGCGACTTTTGCGACGCGGCTCGCATTCGAATCGACAATCCCCACCAGCTCCACGCCTTCGATTTCGCGCCACACGCGCACGTGGTTGCGGCCGAATTCACCGGCGCCGATCACGGCGACGCGTATGGATTTTTTCTGGTTCACGCTTTCTTTCCCGCCTCCGACTTGGACGCCGCCGGTATGCTTTCGGGCGCAAACGCCTGGATCGCGATGCCCGCCTCATCTGCCGCGCGAATGAGCGCGTCTCTTTCGAACAGTAGCGTGCGCCGGGCGTCAATAGCCAGCGCCGAGGCATTGGCTAGCCGCATCACTTCAATCGTTCGCAAGCCTACGACCGGAACATCGAAGCGCATATCCTGCTGCGGCTTGCTTACCTTTACGATCACAAGCCTCTGGCCGCCCGCAATCCGAGCGGCGCGCTCGATGGTTTCGTCGGTTCCTTCCATCGCTTCCACTGCCACGCAGGCGCGGTCGCGAACCACAACTGTTTGTCCCAAGTCCAAACCGGCAATTTGCCGCGCCACCACCTGCCCGTAGGCAATGTCGGCCATTTCGGCGTCGTCCGGGGCGCGCTTCGTCAGCACGCCTTCGGACGGCAAAAGTGCGCCAAGAAATTTCGTCGAGTCCACAAGCTCGATTCCCTCGTCTTGCAGCACCCGCGCCACAGCTCCAATCAGCGAGTCCGTGTTTTTTAGCGGCAGCGAAAAAAGGAGCTTCGCCAGCCGCCAGTCCGGACGGATGGAGCTGAAAATCTTGTTGTGCTTCACCTGCCCGGCCATCACCGCGTGCTTCACGCCCTCTTCGTGCAGCAATTCGATGGCGCGGCTCAACTCACCGAGGCTCACCCAATGCAATCGTTGCGACACACGCTCCAGCGCGGGCGAGGCCTCTTCGCGTATGGCAATCACCGCCATTTCGATGCCGCGGCTGCGCGCCCCTTGCAATACCAGAAAGGGGAAGTCGCCATTCCCGGCGATGAGACCCCAGTTCCCCGGCGCATTTTCAGCGGTGGCGGCCATTTGGTGTGCTATTTCGTCAAGCCGCGTCCACTTGCCGATTCAATAAACTGGATCAGTAGTGAGACGTCTTCGGAGTGCGCCAGGGTTCCACGCATTTTTTCGATGGCCTGCGCGGTGTTGAGCTTGGAGCGAAGAAGGAACCGGTACGCCTGCTCGATTTGCTTGATCCGTTCGGCCGAATAGCCGCGGCGCTCGAGCCCCACGGAGTTGATGCCGTAGCAGCGAGTACCGCGCGGCGCAACGACCATCGAGAAGGGCATCACGTCCTGCGTGATCACAGTGTTCGCGCCGATGTAGGAGTGCCGGCCGATGCGCGTGAATTGATGCACAAGCGAAAACGCACAAACCACGGCGTAGTCGTCCACATGTATGTGGCCGGCGAGCTGCGCCCCATTTTCGAGGACTACGCGGTCGCCAATGACGCAGTCGTGGGCAATGTGCGAGTAAGCCATCACCAGATTGTGACTGCCCATGCGGGTGACGTTGCCGCCTTTATCCGTGCCCCGATTGACGGTGGAGAATTCGCGGAATTCGTTCGCATCGCCCGCTTCGAGCCATGCTCGCTCGCCGTGAAAGGTAAGGTCCTGGGCGTCGCCGCCTACGGCGGAAAAAGAATAGAAATGGTTGTTCCTGCCGAAGCGGGAAGGCCCGCGAACCACGGCGTGATTTTCGACGATGCAGCCATCGCCGAGTTCCACTTCGTCGCCGACGATTGCGAATGCGCCCACTCGGACGTTTTGTCCCAGTCGCGCTGTGGGAGAGATAATAGCCCGGGAATCGATTTCACTCGTGACGGTGGTCATCGCGCCTTTTCGACTGTTTCCGCCACAGGCTTTTGTTCCATTTCGGCGAGATCCACCATCTTGCACATCAGAGTGGCCTCGGCGGCGAGTTCGCCATTCACGGAAGCGCGGCCTTGGAGCTTGCAAAAGCCGCCACGCCATGCCAACACGTTCATCTCGATGCGCAGCTGATCGCCGGGAATCACCGGGCGGCGGAAGCGCGCGTTATCGATCGAGACGAAATAGAGTAGCTTCTTCTCGCGATCCTCCACTTCTTTCAACAGCAGCAGCCCGCCGGTTTGCGCCATGGACTCGATGATAAGCACTCCAGGCATGATCGGTTTACCCGGAAAATGCCCCTGGAAATAATTCTCGTTCATGGTGACGTTCTTTATTCCCACAATTCGCTTCCATCGTTCCATTTCTTCAATAGCGTCCACCAGCAGAAACGGCGGCCTGTGGGGCAGGATTTTCTGGATCTCGTTGATGTCGAGCAGCATTGATAACCTCGTGCACACGTGCAGCGCGAATTTAATTTCATCTTTCTAATGCCGACGCAATTCTATCCGAATCGACCGGGAAACCGGAAATTTCTGAGCCCAGAAGCGTGGGATGGCGTAAAAATGACCCGAAGGAAACCTAAAGATGACTTGAACCTGTAATGGCCTTACGTCTTAATCCCTGTGCTAACCTCTGCCTATCTAAATATCATAAGCAGAGTTGTTTGGCTGAACTTCTCCAAAAGGCGAAAACGGAAAAGATGCCCGCAACCAATCACAACGCTTCCATTCAAAGCGCTTCTCAAGACGCCTCGTTGATGCGCTCCTTGCTCCGCGATCTGAAAGGTCGCAAGTCCGAAATCGTGCGGCTGCTCGGAAGGTTCGTCGAATGCGAATCGCCAAGCCATCACAAAGCCGCCGTCGACGCAATGGGCCAAATCGTAGCCGCGGAATGGAAGCGGCGCGGAGCAAACGTAAAAATCCTGCGCCAGCCGAAGCGAGGCAACCATGTTCGCGCGGAGCTTTGGCTGGGGGACGGGCGCCCGCCCGGGCAGATCAATGGCCAGATCAATGGCCAGATCCTTGTGCTGGGCCATCTCGATACGGTGTACCCACTCGGCACGCTTGCGAAAATGCCTTTCCGCGAATCGCAAGGGCGCGCCTGGGGACCAGGGACCTTCGACATGAAATCCGGCCTCGTGCTGGCGCTCTTCGCGGTAGACGCGCTGCGGGCGACAGAAACAAAGCCCCGCAAGCGATTCGTGTTTCTTTGGACTTCGGATGAGGAAATTGGCAGCACCACTTCGCGGCACGCGATCGAGGCCGAAGCGCGGCGCAGCGATGCGGTGCTGGTGCTCGAGCCTGCGTTCGGCGCCGACGGGCGGCTGAAGACGGCGCGCAAAGGAGTGGGTCACGCGGAGATCATCGTCACTGGCCGGGCCGCTCACGCGGGCATCAATCCGACGGAGGGCGTGAACGCGGTCCACGAGCTGGCGCGGCAAATTGAGCGCCTTGAAAAAATGAACGATCCGCGCCGCGGCATCACCGTGCAGGCAACCGTCGTGCACGGAGGAACCGTTTCCAACGTGGTTCCGGCGGAAGCGCGCGCGGAAGTGGACATTCGCTTCTCGCGCCTGGCAAACGCGCCCGCCCTTGATCGCAGACTCCACGGCCTGCGCCCGATCTTGAAGGGCGCGAAGGTCGAGGTGCGTGGCGGGGTCAACCGCCCGCCGCTCGAGCGCACGGCTGCGGTGGAGAAGTTATTCGAGCATGCGCAATCGCTCATGCGCGATTTAGGTTTGCCGCTTGGAGAAGCGACTACGGGCGGCGGCTCCGACGGGAACTTCACGTCGGCAATCGGAGTGCCAACGCTCGATGGCCTTGGCGCAGTTGGCGACGGCGCTCACGCTCCGCACGAACATGTGATCGTCAGCAAGCTGCCGGAGCGCGCCGCACTTATCGCGGGTCTCCTGGCTACCCTCTGAATAGCGAGCGGAAGGCCTGCCGCTGCTTACCTATGGCGATGACATCGCCAACGGACATTTCTTTCTAGCTCAAACGGGCCGATCTCCCTTCTGGGTTTTTGCTCTCTCAATTAAAATAAGGCTCGTGCGTCACGGAGGCTGCCCGTGAGAGTTCCCGCCAGTTTTCTCTACCTCACCGTTTCCGCTTACGGCATTTACTGGGCTCACCACATGATCACGCGCCGCCACACCACCTCCACCGTGGCCTATTGGTATTGGGACCTCCTGCTCGGCGCGATAACCCTCGGAATCGGCGCAATCCTGCGCTGGACGCCCTGGCGGGCGCGCACAAGTTGGCTGCCTGTGGTGGGAAGCGCCATGGTTGCCGGCTATTACTTGGGCGCCACGGTGGTCACCCTTCATCGCCACTCCGTGGGCGGAATAAAGGCGACTATCCCCCAATTAGGATTTGCTTTAATTCCGGTGCTTTTGGTCGTCCTTCTGCTGCTTCTGGCTTTGTTCGAGAAGTTTCGCCCTGAATTGCTCGAGCCGCCGGCGCATTCCTTCGATCAGGCTTAACGATCGGGCACTGAGTACCGGAAAGGCCGTATTGTCCCGTGCGTATTTCATGTGAGATTCAATAGGAGAAAGGATAATTCTGCTGCCATGGCAAACGAGGAACAAAAGCAACCTACACGGGAACAAATCGAGCAAAGAGCATACGAAATTTATCTGCAAGAGGGCGGCGCGGACGGTCGCGCGGAAGAACATTGGCTGCGCGCGGAGAGCGAGCTGCTCGCGGAAAGCCGCGTAACCCGGCCAACTGCAGCCACGCCTGCGCAATCAACCGAAAAAAGTCCTCTAGCGAGCCGAGCCGCAAAACGTTAGCCGTTGTAACTCCCTCGGTTTCTCGTCCCCCGAGCCTTGGGAACGAACGCGCCGTTCACGCGTTGTAAGAAGGCTCATGTTTGGGCCGCCTCTTTTTCCCGAGAGGGCAGGTCCACCCGCGTGCGCCCGCTCGCTCTCGGGGCCGTCCACTCTTCCGCCAGAATGTTCATCTTCCCTCGTGTGCGCCTGGAGCGTATGCACGCGTGCGCATCTATGGCAATATTCCAGGGCATAAACCCCCGGAGGAAAAATGAATCTTAAGAACTCAGTCGCGCTTGTAACGGGTGGAAGCAGCGGAATCGGCCGCGCCATCGCGCAAAGCCTTGCCACCAGCGGCTCGCGCGTGGCGATCACCGGACGTAACAAGGAGCGGCTCGCACAAGCCGCGAAAGAGCTTGGCGTACATGGAATCCATGCGGACGTTTCCGTGGAAGCGGATGTGGAGCGAAGCTACCGCGAGCTCTTTCAGAAATTCGGCGATCTCGACATTCTTGTAAACAACGCAGGCGTGGGCGTTTTCAAAAACCTTGTCGACTTCGGAGCCAAGGAATTCGAATCCGTTTTTGCCACCAACGTAACCGGCGCGATGCTAATGGCGCGGGAAGCCGCCAAGCACTTCGTCAAGAAGCAGCGCGGCAATATCGTGAACATTTCTTCCACGGCGGGTTTACGCGGCGCTGCCAACGGCACTGCTTACTACGCCAGCAAATTCGCGCTTCGCGGCATGACGGAATGCTGGCGCGCGGAACTCCGCAAATACAATATCCGCGTCATCCTGGTGAATCCGAGCGAGGTGGTCACCAACTTCTTCTCCACGGCGGGAATGTCTCAAAATGTGAATGAAACGAAACTCCGCGGCGAGGAAATCGCCTTTGCCGTGAAGGCGTCGCTCGAAATGGACGATCGCGGTTTCATCCCCGAGCTTTCCGTCTTCGCCACCAACCCAAAAGATTAGCGTGCCGGTGCGCCGGAGGGTAAGTCACTCGCCCTATACGAACCGCTTCGGCGCAAATTAAAACCTGGCGCTGTATAATGGTCGGATGGCAATGAAGAAAAATAAACAGCGGATACGCAGCACTACGGTGCTGTGCGTCCGCAAAGACAACAAAGTCGTGCTCGCCGGCGATGGGCAGGTGACCATGGGCGAAGGAATCATCAAGCAGAACGCGAAAAAAATACGCCGTTTGTACAACGATAAGATTCTGGCCGGATTCGCGGGCAGCACTGCCGACGCCCTCTCGCTTTTCGGCCGCTTCGAGAACAAACTGCAGGAATATCATGGTAACCTGCCCCGCGCTGCGGTCGAGCTCGCAAAGGAATGGCGCACCGACCGTTCGCTGCGTCATCTCGAAGCGCTGCTGGTCGTGGCCGACGCGAAGTCCACGTTGCTTCTTTCCGGCAACGGCGACGTGATTGAGCCGGACGACGGCATTATCGCCATCGGTTCCGGCGGGCCCTACGCGCTGGCTTCCGCTCGCGCGCTTCTGAAGCATACGAAGCTCAGCGCCAAGGACATCGCATCGGAGGCCATGCGTATCGCCAGCGAAATTTGCATTTTCACAAACGCCAATTTCAGCATCGAAGAACTATGAGCGACAAATCCGACAAGGATAAAGATATGGTCATTTATTTATCGGGCGATCAGCCGGCAGCCGAGCCGGAACCGATTCCTTCCTTCGACGAGCTTACGCCGCGCGAAATTGTCGCCGAACTTGACAAATACATCGTCGGCCAGAACGCCGCGAAAAAGGCCGTCGCCATCGCGCTGCGCAATCGTGTGCGCCGCCAGAAACTGACGCCTGAACTCGCCGAAGATATTCTCCCCAAGAATATTCTGATGATCGGCCCCACGGGCGTGGGCAAAACGGAAATCGCGCGCCGTCTCGCGCGTCTCGCGGGCTGCCCATTTGTGAAAGTGGAAGCGTCGAAATACACCGAAGTAGGCTACGTCGGCCGCGATGTGGAATCGATGGTTCGCGATCTCGTGGAAACAGCCATCGATATGGTGCGCGAGGAAAAGCTCGACGAAGTCGCCGAGCGCGCCGAGCAGTCTGCCGAGGAGCGCTTGCTGGATCTCCTGCTTCCTACGTCTCCTGTTCCCGCCGACGGCGGCCAGGTGGCTGAAGCGCAACGCCGCGAGCAGGCCCAGCGCACTCGAGACAAGCTCCGCGCACAACTCCGTGAAGGAAAACTCGACCAGCGCCTGGTGGAAGTGGAAGTCCGCGAACGCTCCATGCCCTCGTTTGAGATTATTTCCAATCAGGGTGTCGAGGAGATGGATATCAACGTAAAGGACATGCTTTCAGGCATGTTCGGCCAGCAAAAAAAGAAGCGCAAGATGACCGTCTCCGAGGCCTTCGACTACCTCATCCAGGAAGAAGAAAATCGCCTGATCGATATGGACCACGTAACGCGCATCGCCGTCGACCGCGTCGAGCAGATGGGCATTCTCTTCATCGACGAAGTGGATAAAATCGCTGGGCGCGAAAGCGGCCATGGCCCGGACGTCTCTCGCGAAGGCGTGCAGCGCGATATTCTTCCCATCGTCGAGGGCACCACGGTGAACACGCGATATGGCATGGTGCGCACCGATCACATCCTCTTCATCGCGGCTGGCGCATTCCACACCACGAAGCCCTCCGACCTGATCCCCGAGCTGCAAGGCCGGTTTCCGATTCGCGTGGAACTGAGTTCCCTCTCCGAAGCGGACTTCATTCGCATCCTCACCGAACCTAAAAATGCGCTCATCAAGCAGTACATCGCGTTGCTCGATACCGAATCGCTGAAATTGTCTTTCACTGAGGACGCCATCGCCACCATCGCGCGCTTCGCCGCCACTGTGAACGAGCAAACGGAAAATATCGGCGCTCGCCGACTCCACACGATTCTCGAAAAAGTTCTCGAAGAGATTTCCTTCGAAGCGCCCGAGCTGAAAAAGAAAACGGTGAAAGTCGACGCTGCCTACGTGCAGAAGCAGCTTGCGAATATCGTCAAGGATCACGATCTGAGCCGCTACATCCTCTAGACACAAGCGATGGATACGCAAGCGTCCCGCGCGTCAGCGTCACATCCTTCGTCTCCGCTGGCCTCGCTTCTTCTGGCTTGCCTTGTTCTCTTCATCCTCGCCGGTTGCGCCTCTCCCGGCGAGCCAACCGAACGCAGGCCGCCCGCTCCTCAGGCAGTGAGCGATCTCGCTGTCAGCCAGCTCGGCAACGGCGTGGATCTCACCTTCACGCTCCCCGACGAAACCGTGGATCGCCATCCCCTCGCGCAAGCGCCCACCATCGAGATCTTTCGGAATTTTTCTCCCGTCGCATCGGTTGCAGCCACATCAAGTGCTTCAGCACCAGGCACTACGGGAAAAGCCGCAGCGCCAGCTATTCCGCCACAGCCCAGCCTTCTCGTAACGATTCCATCGGCTGCTGTCAGCGGCTATGAAGCCCGCGGCCGCATCCGCTACACCGATTCGCTCAAACCAGAAGATTTCACCCAGCACCCGGACAGTGTCGCCATATATATCGTGCGCACTCGCGTGTCGACTAAAAGAGACTCTGCAAACTCGAATGCCGCGAGCCTGCGTATTTATCCCGCGCCCAATCCAATCGACGATCTGAAAGGTGATTTCACGCATGCAGGCGTCACGTTGAGCTGGTCGGCGCCTCAACAAGGTCCCGTTGGGCCGGCTCCGCCAATCCTTCGCTATAGCATTTACCGCTCTTTATCTGAGGCAAACTCGGCGGCCAATCCACCAAGCGCCTCCGCTGAACAGAAGTTAACAACTCAACCCTCACCGCCCCCCGCGAAAATCGGCGAATCGGACTCCACTTCTTACCTCGACACTCAGTTTGCCTCCGGCAGCGCGTACACCTATTTCGTTCGCAGCGTTGTGCAGTATGGAACGGCACAGAATGGAACCGGGATTCTTGAGTCCGGCGATTCAAATGTCGTCGCCGTCACCGCACGAGACACTTTCCCGCCGGCCGCGCCGCAAGGGCTTGTTGTGGTGCCCGTCCCTGCCCAATCCGGACAACCTGCGTATCTCGAACTTTCCTGGAGCATAAGCCCTGAAACCGATCTGGCCGGTTACAACGTCTACAGGAGCGAGGACGTTGCCGTTCCTGGAACACGCATCAGCCCGGCGCTGTTGCCAGCGCCCGCGTTTCGCGATATGAATGTCGTGCCCGGCCGCCGCTATTTCTACACTGTTACGGCAGTGGATCGCTCGGCCAATGAAAGCGTGCCGAGCGCCGCTGTCTCCGGAGCCGTTCCGGCGGAAAGTCAGCAAAATCCATGAATCAGCAATCGTCTTCAAACGAACCCAACGACTCCGGCGCCGTCTCGCGCACCGGCAATCCGGCAGTGGATCTCCTCCTCGCCGAGCCGAAGTCCTCGACCGCAGCCTTTTGGACCGGCATTTGCCTCGGTGCTCTGCTGAACGTGGTGATGATCGGCGCCCTTGTCGCCGCCAATCGTATTCCGAAGCTCGAACCCTACGCGCTTGAGCGCAATGCCGCTTCCTATGGCCTTTTCATCTTTCTGCTTCTGATTCCGATAATCCGCTTCCTGAAGCGCCCCGCCAAAATGTTTACGGCGGGCGTAATCGGATGGAGCTTGTTTGTCGTCGGATACGACTTTGCCGGCCTTTATTTTCACAATCTTTTCGCCGTGTTGCGGACGCCGCTCGAAGCGCTCGTGGAAGGCTGCGTGGTTTTTGGCGTTGCTGCGGTGATTTCGTGGGTGGCGGGAATGATGTTTCACGCGCGGCGATATTCTATTGCATCGCGGCGGCGTTTACGGCATAATCTCCCCCGCCATTATTAATGAAACTCTGCCGATTCCAACTTCTCGATTCAACTAAGGGCCACGCAGGCGCAGCTGGGGCCCAGGTGTTTTCCGGCGTCGTCGAAAGCGGAACCGTTTTTGAACTCCGTGGCGAACTGACCGGTTCCCGTGAACGCACCGGCCGCAAATTCGCCGCCAGCGAAGTGAAATTTCTCGCTCCCGCTGTTCCCACAAAAATCGTGGGAGTGGGCCGCAACTATCGCGAGCACGCCAAGGAATTCAATAATCCGGTTCCAAAAGAGCCGATCATTTTCCTGAAGCCGCCTTCCTCGATTATCGCGCCCGAGGATCCCATCATTCTCACGCCATTGTCTCAGCGGGTTGAGTATGAAGGTGAAATCGCGGTGGTGATCGGCAAGCGCTGCTATCACGTGGGCCAGAATGAGGATGTGAACCAATACATTCTCGGCTATACGCCTTTGAATGATGTTACCGCGCGCGATCTTCAGCGCGCCGACGTGCAGTGGATTCGCGCCAAGGGCTTCGATACTTTCTGCCCCTTCGGTCCCGTGCTGGAAACCGATCACTTAACCGCGGATACAAAAATAGAAACGCTCGTGAACGGCGAAATAAAGCAGTCAGCCACCGTTGCCGACCTGATCTTCTCCATCGACTTTCTGATCCGCTGGATCACGGCGTGCATGACTCTCGAACCTGGCGATGTGATCGCCACCGGCACTCCGGGCGGCGTAGGCCCCATCGTTGCGGGCGATGTTTGCGAAGTCCGCGTCTCCGGCGTCGGCACGCTTCGCAACCCCGTAGTCGCTCCCAAAGATTAATCGCGGCAGAAGATTCGCTCTCCCCTCTTAACATCTCTTCACATTTTGCTATGATTCTCGCGTGAGCGTCCTGAATTGGAACAAAACGCTTCAACCCAATTCAAAAACACGCTTCGCGCAGCCGGAAACCTTCGTCTCCTGCACTGCTTTTTTGAGTTTTCGTTCCCAGCTGCTGGTACTAAACCATATCGCTTTTGACACAACCACCCAACCTGACCGTCTTTTACCGAACGCAGTCAGTCAATAATGGCACCTGACGCGAAAAAATTCCGGCTGGAGAAAGCGCTGGTCGAAACAGCCCAGCAGAGCTGGTTTTCAGGAACCATCGAGCGGGGAATGCGCGAAAGCGAATGCTGAAGAATTTTATTTCCGATTGGCGAAGCAGCCTGCCGCTGGCGGGCCTCGCTGTAGTGGGCGTTACAGGCCTCTATTACTTTTTGCGCCCCAAGCGTGAAGATGAGGAGTCGCTTGAACGCCAGCGCCGCGCCTATCTGAATCGCGTGGGCCGCATTGTCGAAGGGCAAGTTTTGGATGTTGCCGACGGCGCCGCTTTTTCACACGATTCCCATCCCATAACCTCGCCGCTCGCCGACGATTCTGCCTTACCATTATCACCATCAAAACCTCTGGCAACATCGCCGGCCTCTTCGCGCAACGGGAAGCACGAAGCGCTGGTTGCCAGCCGCCACGGCGCCAGCTCCCCTCATCCGAATGGCCTGCCAAAGCTCCTCTACTACACCTACTCCATTTCTGGCGTCACCTATGAAACCGCCCAGGATATTACCGGCCTCGAGGAGCAGCTTCACCTGGAACGCGTGGCCGCCGGGCAAACCGCAAGTGTGAAGTACGACCCATCGAATCCCAGCAATTCCATTCTTCTTGCCGACGACTGGTCCGGATTGCACTAGAGTTTGGTCTTAGCGTTGGTCTCGGCATTTGCTCCTGGCTTCACCAAGAAAAACCAAGACAACTAGCTTCCTCCTGCTTCCTGAAGGCCGCTGTAAATCTGCGCAGCGCAACGTAATTTGCGAAACGCGGTCAGATTCACTCGCGTGTGAAAATTTGGCAAAAATGGGTACTAGGCCTGGAATTTCGGCCAGGTTTTCATTAGGATATTTTCGTTTTGCTTGCCCTCATAATAATCAAAAATCTTAGGAGACCCCTGAAATGGCATTTAGGAAGAACTCTGCCCAGCCGAAGACCGTTCTTGAAATGCTCGACGCGCTCATCGAGCGCCATCACCTGCTGAAGCATCCTTTCTATCGCGCCTGGACCCAGGGCAGCCTGCCGATGGAATCGCTTCAGGTATATGCCGAGCAGTATTACCAACACGTGCGCGCCTTTCCCGAAAATCTGAAGCAGCTTTCGGCGCGCACCAGTGGCAAGCTCGCCGAGTTGGTGACCGAGAACATCAGCGAGGAACTCAACCCCGAGGCTCCGCATCCCTTGCTCTGGCGGCAATTCGCTCACTCGCTAGGAGTGAGTGACACAGCTCTTGATCGCGCTCGTCCTTATCCGGGAGTCGCCGCTCTGCTCGATACCTACGAGGAAATGTCTTCTCAGGGATCCGCGGCACAGGCAGTCGCCTGCTTCTACGCGTATGAAGCGCAAGTGCCCGAAATTGCCACGCAGAAAATTTCCGGACTACGGCGCTTCTACGGGATCAACGAGCCCCGTGCTTTGGCTTATTTTGCGGTGCATGAGGAAGCAGATGTGCGTCACCGCGCGGCTTGGCGCAACTGGCTTGAGAATGACAAGGAAGCCGATTCTTTCAGCGTGCTATGTGCCGCGGAGAGAAGCCTGAAGGCCTTGTGGGGCGCTCTCGACGCGGTCTATCCGCTCGCTTGCGCTGCGAAAAATTAGTTCGGCGTTAGCTCAAGGAACTCGTATCGCGTTCAAGGGTCGGTCGGCTAGCTCCTGCACTCATTTCGGTGTAGCGCGGACCAGCGTTCGCACGCCGTCCGGCCCCCCGACCAAAGCCTCGGACGCAATTCCCAGAAAAAGTCCATGCTCCACCACGCCCACGACGTGGTCCAAGTGGTGGGCTGTTTCTTTTGGATCGGCCATCGCTCCGAACGCGCAGTCGATAATGTAGTTTCCGCTGTCTGTTACGAGCGGCTTGCCGTCCCTTCCCGGACGCAGCGTCGTTTTCGCGCCGATGCGCTGGAGCCGAGCCTCGGTCGTCTGCCAGCCGAACCGCACGACTTCCACGGGCACGGGGGATTTCGATCCTAGCCGCTCCACCACCTTGGTTTCGTCCGCGATCACGATCATGCGCTCGCTCGCCGCCGCCACGATCTTTTCCCGCAGCAGCGCTCCGCCGAGACCCTTGATGAGAAAAAGTGTTCCCGGTTCCACCTCGTCCGCGCCGTCAATCGTAAGATTGATGCGGATATGCTCTGCAAAGCTCGTGAGCGGAACATAGAGGCTGCGCGCCAGATCGGCCGTGTGCTCCGAAGTTGGAATTCCCTGCACTCGCAATCCCTCTGCTGCCACGCGCTGCGCGAGCGCGCGGACTAAAAACGCCGCAGTGGAGCCGGTGCCGAGGCCCAGCACCATCCCGCTTTCTACCTTCTTCGCCGCCGCTTCAGCGGAGGCCTTTTTCCACGCGTCCTGGTCCGGCATAAGACCGCTTCCTCAAGCCAGCGGCTCCTCACACAAGTGATGCTTTCAAAGGGCTGCTGGTTCCCGCCCAGAATAGATTTCAGTTGGGCAACTTGCCCGCGGATTCCAGCACCTGCCTCGCCATGTAGTTTGTGATGCGCGCTTCGTCACGCAGCTCGGCCAGGTACGCCGCTCGCAGAAGCTGCTCCTTGCGGTTACGCAGCATGTCGCGAATGCCCTGCTGCACCTGTGGGTCGGAAAGTTCACGCTGGCCCGCAGCTTCTTTTGCGAGCAATTTCAAGATGCGATAACCGCCGCCCTTCACTGGTATAAGCGCAGTGGACTCCCCTACCTTCATCGAGAGCACGGTTTTCTTTAGCACCGGATCGGACTGGTTGAGCGCCGACTCGGGGATGAAGCCCAAATCGCCGCCAGTGGAGGCACTCGTGTCTTCGGAATAATCGATGGCGAGCTGCGTAAAATCGGTCCCCGCCTTCAGCTTCTGCTCCAAAATCCCGGCCTTCTGCCGCGCTTCCGTTTCGGTTGTGGCCTTGTCGTTCTTGCGATTGTGGATGGACGGATCGGGACGCGGCGTCACCACAATCTGCGCGATCCGGTACTGCGGCTCGGCTACGTTGAATTGCGCGCGGTTCTGATTGTAAAAATCGCTGATGTCTTTGTCCGTGATGGAAATCTTGGCGAGCACTTCCCGGTTGAGCAGTTTTTGAATGGAAAGCTCCCGGCGGATTTCGTTCTTCAGATCGTCCACCGTGAGCCCGCTTTCCTTCAATTTATTTTGGAACTCTTCTTCGGTGTAGGGGCTTTTCGACTCGGTGAATTTCTCTTCTACGTCCGCATCGGTGGCCACGAGGTTCATCTCCGACGCGCGTTCCAGCAGAATTTCGCTGTTGATCAGCTCATCGAGGATGTTGATCTGGAGGGAAAGCTCTTCTTCATGCGAAGGATCCGGAGCGTCGGCGTTCACCCGCGAGCGGTACGCTCGTTCCACGTCCGCGCGCAGAATCGGTTTGCCGTTCACCACGGCCCAGACGTCGGGTCCCGGCGCGGCATCCCTCTTGCACGACGCGATCAGGACACAGACCGCTACCGCCAGCAGTGGAAGAATTCGCCGACTCAACCGGAACTCCTTCCGAAAGGGTCGCGCTAGGCTGCCTTCGTGATCTTGCCTGAGCGGATGCAGGAGGTGCAGACGCGGACTTGCTTGCGGACGCCGTTAACCACAGCTCGCACGCGGCGCAGATTGGGGTTCCAGCGGCGGCGGGTGACGTTGTGAGCGTGGCTGATCGTATTGCCAAAGCTCGGTTTCTTGCCGCAGACTTCACATGCCATTGCCATTGACGATGCTCCAGAATCAGAGAATTTGCGAATTGAAGCACTTATGCTACCAGAGAATCCGCCCTACAGAAAGCAGTTTGGACGCTGGGTAAGTGCTTCAGTTTGAATTTTCGTAACGTTTTTGTCGTTTCTTCGGTTTGTACTCCGGTCCAACTGCGGGAGGCGCAGCGTCCTCGCCCTCGTCGCCTCTGATTCGCTCATTCGTCGAATCGAACGATTGCTGTGTGCTGCCCTGGTATTGTGCGCGTATCTCTCCCCCTCGTACATTTCCGCCTGTCTCTTCCTGCCCTCTTGGTGTTTGCGTTGCTTCTTTCTCTGCTTCGTCATGTCAGTTCGCCAGAGACACGATTTCTTCATAGCTCCAAACGTGATCCGCGATCCCCGCTTCCATTGCTGGCGTAACGCGCAAGGTCTTGCGTACTCTAGCAAAGTTGTACCACATGTAATGCAATGAAACTGAGTGCTCCAGATTCTCGACCTTACTTTGAAAATCCATTTGTAAGACGGGTAAATCTGCGCATCGACAGGCGCCTTGTTTACAATTAACCGCGTTAATGTTTACAATATTATTGAGATAAGTTTACAATATCAATCGATAAAGTTGACAAAGTACATCGCCTATGTTTACAATGTCAGATGTGAGGTAACTAATTATGGCTAGGGCAGTTAGAGCCAGGGGCGAAGTAGTGAGGCAGTTCATTTTAGACAACGTCGAGAAGCATAGCGGTGGAATCACAACGTTAACGTCTCAGCATTTCTCTATCAGCCGCCAAGCTGCACATCGCCATCTTCGCAATCTTGTAAAAGAGGGTGCCCTTTCGCCCAGCGGAAAGACGCGAAGCCGTTCGTACCACCTCTGTTCTGAACTAGAGCACAGGAAGGTGTTTGAATTTGGGCCCGACGTTGATGAAGATTTCGCCTGGGCGCGAGACGTAGAGCCAATTGTTGGGAGCTTTCCCGAGAATGTGATTTCGATATGGCATTACTGTTTTACTGAAATGTTCAACAATGCAATAGATCACTCAGGTGCGCCTGAAGTTTCCCTTCACATCACCAAAACAGCGGCGAACACTCAGATGTTTTTACTTGATAGAGGGGTCGGCATTTTTAAGAAAATCCAGGCTGCTATGCGGCTCGCCGATGAAAGACACGCCATATTAGAGCTGTGTAAAGGAAAACTCACGACCGATCCAGCAAAACACACTGGCCAAGGCCTGTTCTTTACCTCGCGCTTATTGGATTCTTTCGACATCCTTTCGGGCAGTATTTATTTCAGCCACGTACTAGGGACCGAAGAGGAATGGATTTTAGAGAGACCAGATTCGCTCTCCGGGACGGCGATCTTCATGAAACTGAACAATCATTCATCGAAAACCTGTAAGAAAATTTTCGATCACTATTCTGACGAAGATGACCTTGGGTTCATCCGAACGGTGGTTCCTGTTAAATTGGCTCAATATGGAAACGAAAATCTAATCTCTCGATCTCAGGCGAAGCGCGTTATGGCTCGCGTAGAGAATTTTAAGGCGGTAGTCCTTAATTTTGAGGGTGTTCCGACGATCGGGCAGGCTTTTACAGATGAAATATTCAGAGTCTTTGCTAATTCTCATCCCCACATAGACCTGACCTCTATAAATTGCAATTCCGAGGTGAAGCGCATGGTTGAGACCGCAAAAGTGGAAAGGCCCGTCGAACTGCCTACAACCTTGTCTGAACTTTGAAAATCACTTCTTGCTTTCGCGAATAGTACTTTTTATCAGTTTGGTTTGGACGCAAGCTGATTCACATCCGGCTTCGGTTTCTTCGCTGGTTTCTTGCGCTTAGGATTCTTCACGGCACCATCATGCCACAGGTTTCAATGCCCTGAAAATTCAAACTGAAGCACTACCGGGCGCAGTTGGGACCCGTTATCGTGCAGTTCGAACTGTCCGCCGGATTATTTCTGTCCCGCAACCGAAACAGGAATCTTATTCTCCGCGAGGAATTTCTCCGCATCCATGGCCGCCATGCAACCAGACCCCGCGGCGGTAATTGCCTGGCGATAGTGGTGATCCTGCACATCGCCCGCCGCAAACACGCCTTCCACGCTGGTCTTGGGCCCGTCGTGCGTGATGATGTAGCCGGCGTCGTCCATTTTCACTTGCCCGCGGAAAACCTTCGAGTTGGGATCGTGCCCAATCGCGACGAATACGCCCTCCACCTCGATTTTCGAAACCTCTTTCGTGTCGAGATTGCGCAAGATCACCGAATCCACGGCCTTATTCGACACGTTATTCACTTCTTCTATCACGTAGGGTGTCATGAACCGTATCTTCTCGTTTGCTTTTGCGCGCTCGAGCATGATCTTGGTGGCGCGGAATTCGTTGCGGCGATGAACGATGGTCACCCGCTTCGCAAACTTCGTGAGAAACGTGGCTTCCTCCATCGCCGTATCGCCGCCGCCAACCACCATGATTTCGCGGTCGCGGAAAAAATAGCCGTCGCACGTTGCGCACGTAGAAACGCCATATCCCAGCAGGTGCCGCTCGGATTCAATTCCCAGCATCCTCGCGGACGCGCCCGACGCAATGATCAGCGCCTCGCTCTCATACGTTTCTTTTCCGGCCACCACCTTGAAAGGTCGCTCGCTTAAATCCACGGACGTCACCGCGCCCGAGCGGAACTCCGTGCCGAATCGCTGCGCCTGTTTGCGAACGTGTTCGATGAATTCCGGTCCGAGGATGCCGTCTGTAAAACCAGGGAAGTTTTCCACCAGCGTGGTCAAAGCCAGTTGGCCGCCCGGCTCGTATCCATCCAGCACAAGAGGCTTCAGATCAGCGCGCGCCGTGTAAATGGCTGCGGTTAGTCCCGCACACCCACTTCCGATGATGATCACCTTGTGCACTTGACTTCTCCCGCCCGATTGGATGATGGCGCGGTTTCCACGATTCAGCGCCGGAAAAGATCATTATTGTAGCATTCTCTTAATTCTAAGCCATCCCGTTGCGCCTCAGCCCGCCTGGATTGCCTAAAGAGCTATGCTTGCGCCATGATTATGCCAATGCCGTCAACTCAAATGACTCCGGTGCTGTCGCCCGCGACCCTTTTCCGGCTCATGAGCGAGTTCATCATGCTGCTTTTGGGTGCTCTGCTCGTTCTTCTGGCGCTCACTCGCCGCGTGGGCCTTCCGACGCGCCCCAGTGCCCTGGTCTTCCTGGGCATTTTGTTTTTGTATTGGGGTGTCCGCGCTTGGATGCGTCGTGAGCCCGATTCCGGTCGCTTGCAGACTCACATTCGCGGCGGCTCGCTCGTGCTGGTGGGTCTGCTAGTCCTGGCGATTCCGTTGATGCCTCTTCGACACGCGAACTTGCTGCTCGGCACTGCCGGCAGCGTGCTCGTACTGAGGGGCCTTATTGGCGCATTTCTCTCTTTCAAGAAATCCTGACCGCAGCACTTTTGCCTTGCCTCCCAACTCGATTCTCCATTACCCTCCTGCAACGCAGTGTAGCTCCGAAGAAGTCGTCGCCAAGAAACTATCCCTTGAGCAGGCGCGTTCGCTTTGCTCCCGGTATCTCAACCACATTCAGCCTGAGGAGGCCATACATGCTCAAGGAATTCAAAGAATTCGCAATGAAGGGAAATGTTCTCGATATGGCCGTCGGGATCATCATTGGCGCCGCCTTCGGCAGAATTATAACTTCCCTCGTGAGTGACATCATTATGCCGCCGATCGGGCTGATCCTCGGCCATGTCGATTTTTCCACGCTCTTTTTAAACATTTCCGGCACCAGCTATCCCACCCTTGCGGCCGCCAAGGCAGCCAATGCTGCCACCATCAATTACGGATCGTTCATCAATACCGTGATCGATTTTTTGATTGTGGCCTTCGTGATTTTTCTGATGATTCGCCAGGTAAACCGGTGGAAAAAGCCCGAGCCCGTGGCCGCAGTCTCAACCAAAGAGTGCCCTTACTGCGCATCTCAAATCGCCTTGAAAGCCACGCGCTGCCCCAATTGCACTTCGGAGCTTCGCGCCTAGCAGGTGGGGGCACCTGGAGCACCCTCAGCGACAGGACGCGGCGTTCTACGCTTCAGGCCGTTCCTCGTCCCTTGAACGCCCGATAACTTCGCCGCTTTCCTCGGAGTATAAAAAATATTTTCCGGGCCGGTTTTTTGCGAGGCGGCTCATGCGTTTGCTCGCCTCATCAAAACCTTCCACCGAGCCCATCCAAAGCGGCGTGCCATCCGGAAGCGTGGAGAAAATGTCAAAAACAGATGCCATAGGGTCACCAGAGGCCACGCCTGGGATGTGGGCCTTCAGTGATAAGGCGGCACTTTTATGGCCATTCTCCCGCTCTCGCAAGTACCATTAGTTTGGCCATTTAGCCGGGGCCATCCCCAATAATCCTTATGTAGTTTTTTCGAGCATCCGCCACAAATCTCTCTGCTACGAGATATTGATTAGATAATCTTAGAAGCGTTCTGGAGGCATTTCTAATGAGTGGCGTCCCGGCAGCTTCCGCTTCGCAGGCAAAGAAGCGTGGCAAAAAACATACATTCCTCTACGAGCATTCTCTCAGCATCGCGTCCATCGCATTGCTGAGCCTATGGATTATTTTGTACGTGTTTTCAACTCCAAGCACTCATTTCGGATCGTTCTTCGGAAACGCGATTGCCGATTGGTCGGGTGTGGTCGTCACCGTGATAGCTACGAAATATCTTTACGAGAAGGGCTCCGCGGAAAGCCGCACTCCAAAAGGCTTCCTCGGTCCAACTATGGAATGGCTGCGCGATCATTCCTTAAGTCTGTTTCTGATCGCCACCGGTGTCGGCTGGGTAGTCCTCTTCGCAAAAATGGACCCCAACGCGAAGTGGGGCCAAGTGGTAGGCAATATCGTTTCCGAATGGACGCAAATCCTCGGCCTCGTGCTGCTCACCAAACACATGATCGAGCGGCACTCCAAGGAAAGCCGCAGCTAGCGCTGCCTTAGAGCCATTCTCGCGCGAAGAAATATGCCGACATGCCAAATCCCACGCAAATCACCAGCCGTCTCACATACTTCGGTTCAATCCGCTGCGCCACGTATGCGCCGCCATAGCCGCCGACGCTGGCGCCCACCAGCATCACCAGCGCCTGCGGCCAGAAAATTATCTTCGACCAAATGAAAATCGCGAGCGCCACTCCATTCACCACTGCCACCAGCAGGTTCTTCACGCCGTTCATCGTGTGAATATCTTCCATCCCCAGCACCGCCAATAAGGCGAGTACCAGGATTCCCACCCCGGCGCCGAAATATCCCACGTACATGGCGATGAACAGCTCCAGAAAAAGTCCGCCAAACATTAAAAATTTGTCTCCGCTTGCATGCGCGCTGCTGCGGGCTCGCACCCATTTTGTGATTCGCCCGCTCGCCACAAATAAAAGCGTGGCGCACAGCAGCAACCACGGAACCAATTTCATAAACGTCTGCTGTGGCGTGTACAGCAGGATGCGCGCTCCCAGCGCTCCACCGATCACGCCCGTGATCAGCAGCGGCGGCAGAAGCTTGCGTGCTTCGGGCGTGAATGCCTTGCGGTACGCCAGCATGCTCGCAACCGAGCCGGGCCACACCGCGGCCGTGCTGGTCGCATTCGCGGCGATTGGTGGGATTCCAACAAACACCAACGCAGGAAACGACAGGAAGCTGCCTCCGCCCGCCACGGAGTTGATGAGCCCGGCAAAAAAAGCGGCAATGAAGAGAAACGCGGACTGGCCGAAGTGCACGCGAAAGAATAAACCGTATTGGATTAAAAAGTCATCTCGTTCTCATTCACTTTTCGAGCGAGCGAATGGCGTCGAACGGCCGCTCACCGTTGGCCTTTGCGAGGGCTGTCCCGCGCCAAGCCCGCGCCAAGAATGTGCTACCCGTGCCGCCGCGTCCTGCACTAATATCAATCGCACATCAATCGAAGCTTCAGGTGGAAATCGCTCTGTTCCCGATGGGAGGCAATAATCGTGGCTAGCGAATCGCGCGCGCTCACGGTGGGAGAAGTGATCGATAACGCCCGCGTCAGCGGCTTTCAGATCTGGGCGATCGTGTTTTGTGGCCTGGTGCTTACCATGGACGGATTCAACGCGCAGAGCGCCGGCTTCCTCGCCCCGTCCATCTCTCAGACACTGGGCATTCCGGCAAGATCTTTCGGCCTCATTTTTTCCGCAAGTTTGTTCGGATTGATGCTCGCGGCCATGGCCAGCGGCCCGATCGCCGATCGCTGGGGACGCAAGGTTCCCGTCGTTTTCTCCACGATCCTGTTCGCCATTTTTTCCATCTTGACGGCTCGCGCCACCTCCTACAACGAACTGCTTACCTATCGCTTTCTCACCGGCCTTGGCCTCGGCGGGGCCATGCCTAATGCGGTTGCCATCGCATCGGAATATTCTCCCAAGCGGCTGATTCCGCTTTTCGTGGCTGGTCTTTTTGCGGGCATGCCGCTTGGCGGCTTTATATGCGGCGCGGCGAGTTCGGCTATGGTCCCTATCTGGGGTTGGAGATCGGTTTTCTATCTGGGAGGGATTCTTCCGCTGATTCTCGCGCTTCTGGCTATCAAGTTCCTCCCCGAATCGGTCCGCTTTCTCAGTGCTCATGGTGGCGACGAGAAGAAAATTGCGAAAATCATGTCTCGGATTGCGCCGGATGTTCCTCCCTCCGCCATCAATTACGCCACCGAAGAAAAGCAGCACAAAGGCGTCCCCGTCAAGCATCTCTTTACCGAAGGCCGCGCTCCGGGCACCATTCTGCTGTGGATTCCGTTCTTCATGAACCTCCTGATTCTCTATTTTATTGCCAGCTGGCTTCCCACGCTGCTTCGCGAACAAGGCATGTCCGTTGCCGCCGGAGTCACCGCCACCACATTGTTCAGTCTCGGCGGAATCGTCGGAACACTGATCGAAGGCCCCTCCATGAATTCGTTCGGCGCCTGGCGCCTGCTGCTTCTCGAGTTCCTATTTTGCGCCGTATTGATCGCGGCCATCGCCTACCTCACCTCTCCGTTCTCCTTGATTGCCACGGCCACGTTCCTTCTGGGGCTTTTCGTCACCGGCGCTCAGGCGGGCATGAATGTCCTGGCCGCCAGTTTTTATCCCACATCCATCCGCTCCACAGGCTTGGGCTGGGCTCTCGGTGTCGGCCGGATCGGTTCCATTGTGGGACCGATGCTCGCTGGCTTCATGCTGAAGTCCATGGGCTGGAGTCCGCATCAGATCGTCCTCTCCACGGTTATTCCGGCGTTGATCGCAGCGGCTGCGGTGAT
>Ga0206834_1021_pt1 | contig 21651 bp, 16 predicted proteins | sample Alteio_BWOrgCont_30_FD_152854 | JGI IMG/M metagenome (GOLD analysis project Ga0206834, IMG submission 152854) | Enriched cells from forest soil in Barre Woods Harvard Forest LTER site, Petersham, Massachusetts, United States -... | ecosystem: Environmental > Terrestrial > Soil > Temperate forest >...
CACCCGCGAAGACCTCACTGCTGATGGCCCTTGCGAGGGTAAGCGTGTTGGACCCGAGGTTGACCGAGGTGCTCGTGTCGCCTGGGGAAGAGATGTTCCCGACCGAGAGGTTGTTCCCGTTCAGGTTGAGGGCGCCGCTTGAGGACAATTCGACGATGCTCTGGTTGCCGAGGGCGGTCGTCGAACCGGCGTCCAGGGTGCTTTGGGAGATCGACGTGAACCCCGTGTAGATGTTGTTGCCGGTGAGGGTGACCGTGCCGCGGGCTACCGTGACGCCGCCGAAGCCGCTTATCGTATTGGGGATCGAGATCGAATCAGTCCTGGCAAAGGTGAGGGTGCCGTTGTCGGTGATGTTTGCTGTTCCGATCGCGCCCGTTGTCGTCAGGCTTCCGACCTGCAGGACCGCGCCCGAGCCAATTGAGATCGGCCCGGTTCCGACTGCGGAACCGGCCGTATTCGTGGCAAGCAATGTGCCATTGGTGACCGTTGTCGTGCCTGTGTATGTGTTGCTGCCGTTAAGAGTCAGAACGTAGCCATCAACGTTGTTCAGCGTGAGGCCGCCTCCGCCCGAGATAGTGCCGTCAAACGTCGAATTGATGGCGGCAGTACCGACTGTAAGTGTGCCTGTCCCGAGGGTAATTGCAGTGGTTGCGCTAAAGCTGTTCAGGGTGCTAACCGTGCTATTGAAGTTGTTCAGATCGAGCGTGCCGCTTCCGTTGATCGTAACGGCGCTCCCGCTCCCGAATGCGCTCGTGGAACCCGCCTGGAGCGTGCCAAAGTTGACGGTTGTCGGACCCGTGTAGGTGTTGGTGCCGGTGAGCGTGGTTGTTCCGGTGCCCTCCTGGACCACATTGAGGGTCCCGGAAAGGACCCCCGCAAACGAGTAGGCGTTCGAGCGGTCGAAGGAAAGCGAGCCCGTGCCCGCCCCGACTACGTTGGTCACGATGCTTCCGCTTGCAGTGCCTCCGCCGATATTGATTCCGCCACCGCTGTTGATCGTGGTGGTACCCGAATAGGTATTCGCGCCCTCCAGCGTGAGCGTACCGGGGCCATTCATCGTCAGCGAACCGTGGCCGCTGATGTCGGAGATAACGCCCGAAAACGTTGTGGAGTAAACCCCGGTGAGCGTGAGGGTCATTCCGTTCGCGATCTGAACAGACCCGTTGGCGCCGCCATCGTTCAGCCCCGCGATGGTCTCATTGAAATTCACAAGGACGGTGCCCGTGCCACTTCCGACACTTCCAACATACATCACGCTGCTTGCGGAATAAGAGTTCGCCTCGCCGTCCACCAGCGTTCCCCCGTCATAGACCTCGGTGGTACCGGAAAACGTGTTTGAGCCGGTTCCAGGATTGAGAGTCAGGGTTCCCGACCCTCCATTTAGCCATAGGTTGGTGCCGCTCCCGGAAATGGGTACATTCAGGGCCACTGTCGAGTTGCTTCCAAAGAAAACGCCATTTGAGCCGCCTGAAAAACTGAGGGTGCTTCCGCCGCTCTCGTTCAGGGTCAGAGGCAACGTATTCTGAAACGTCAATGAATTGAGGCTGAACGAGCTGTCGACAAGTGATGTGCCGGCGCCCAAGGCATTGAATTCAACCTCGTATCCGGTTGCAGGCAGAATACTCGACAACCAATTCAACGGATTTGACCACAGCGTGTCCGAGACGCCTATCCACGTCACGGTTGTCTGCGCGCGTGCCCTCACCAATCCAACCGTGACGCAGATCATCAAAGCAAAGCAGGACCGGATCTTCATACAGGGAAAGTGTCTTGCAAATGGATGGCGTTCACAAGGTCTTTCTTGCGGATTCTCGCCCCTCCTTGAGGCATTGAACGCCAATGATTTACTTCTCGGCTTTGTAAGCCTCAGCCAGCAACACGATCGGATGGACGACCCTCTTTGCCTCGGTGTCTGAGGATAATCCCCGTTGGATCTGCAATTGGCATCCAGGATTGGCCGTCGCGATAACGGAGGCACCCGTCGAATGAATGTGGCTGACTTTCCTGTCCAACAGCCACGCGGAGGTCCGCGGCTGAGTCAGCGAATAAATCCCCGCGCTTCCGCAGCACATCGTTGACTCGGGGCATTCGCGAAGGTCGACGCCGGGCAACGCGCGAAGGATTTCGCGGGGTTGGGCGGTGATCTTCTGCCCATGGCAAAGGTGGCAGGCCTCGTGGTAGGTGATGGCGACGGGGGCAGCGCCATTGGTCGGCGGAACGGGCGCGCGGAATCCGATCTCGACCAGCCATTCCGAGATGTCGCGGACCTTTGCCGACCACGCGGCGGCGCGCGCTGCATAGGCCGGATCGCCGGCGAGAAGGTGTCCGTAGTGCTTCAGGTGGGATCCGCAGCCCGCCGAGTTTGAGATGATGGCGTCGAACTTCGATTGATCGATGGAATCGATCTGCCGGCGCGCGAGAATGAGGGCCCCGTCATGATCTCCGTTGTGGACGTGCAGCGAGCCGCAGCAGGACTGGGCCCTCGGAGTCGCAACCTCGCAACCGTTTTCCAGGAGGACGTCGACCGTCGCCCGGTTCACGTCGGAAAAGGCGATGTCCTGGATGCAGCCGGTGAGGACGGCCACGCGGCGGCGGATCTCGCCGCGGGGCCTCTCCACGGCGGCGATGATCTCGTCGGAGAATTCCGGGCGCATCGGTATTGTCTGGCGCTCGAGTTCGCGGAGTCTTGCCGGAAGGAGGGAGAGAATGCCCGACTTGCGCAGTAGCTTCTGCATCCCGCTCGCCTCATAGAGCCACCAGAGGCGCCCCTCGGTGCGCAGGGCATAGGGGCGAAATAGGAGAAAGCGCAGCGAAAACCACCGGATGAACCTGCGCAGGAGGCCCGACTTGATCCCGCTCTTCTCGACGTCGGCTCGGGCCGTCTCGAAGAGTGTGGCGTAGTCGACGCCCGCCGGGCACGCGGTCGAGCACGCAAGGCAGCCCAGGCAGTACGACATCTCGTCCGCAAAAGCGCTCGTCGTTCCCATCTCGCCGTCGGCGATGGCCCGCATGAGCGAAATCCTTCCCCTCGGCGAGTTGCGCTCCTTTCCGGTCTCAAGGTAGGTCGGGCACGTGGGCAGGCACAGCCCGCAGTGCATGCACTGCTGCAGCACCGAGTAGTCCATCGACTTGAGCAGGCTCGGCTCAGCGCTCACGGGTCGAAGATCTTTCCGGGGTTGAGGAGGTTCCCGGGGTCGAGGGTGCGCTTGATCTTCCTGAGGAGATCGTAGCTCGCCTCGCCCAGCTGGCTTTTCAGGAAAATCTTCTTCGCGAGCCCGACGCCGTGCTCGCCCGTGATCGTGCCGCCCAAGGAGAGCGCGTGCTCGAAGATCTCGCGCATCGCGATGTCGACCCGTCGCATCTCCTCCGCATCGCGCTCGTCCGTGAGGAAGGTCGGGTGCAGGTTGCCGTCGCCAAAATGCCCGAAGGTCGCGATCTGGAGGCGGTGCCTCTCGCCGGTCTCCTGGATGAAGCGTATCATCCCGGCGAGCTCGCTCCTGGGCACCGTCGCGTCCTCGAGGATCGTGGTCGGCTTCATGCGGGCGAGCGCACTGAAGGCGCTCCGCCGCGCCGCTGCGAGGCGCTTTGCCTCCGCGGCGTCGGCGGCGAGCCTCACCGTGGTCGCGCCGAGCCGCTCGCAGAGCTCGCGCACCTTCTTCGCCTCGTCCGCGACCGCGGCGGGGTGCCCGTCGACCTCGATCAGAAGGAGGGCCTCCGCGTCGAGGGGCAGGCCCACGTGGGCGTACTCCTCGACGCACTTGATCGTCTTGGAGTCCAGGAACTCGAGGGTGCAGGGGACGATCCCCGCTGCGATGATGGCCGAGACGGTCTCGGCGGCGGAATCCATGCGGGCGTAGCTCGCCAGCAGTGTCTGGCGGGCCGCGGGCTTGGGCAGCAGCTTGAGGAGCACCTCGGTCACGACGCCGAGCGTTCCCTCGCTGCCGATGAAAAGGTCCTTCATGCTGTAGCCCGCGACATCCTTCACGCACTTGTTTCCGAGAAGGCATATCTCGCCGTCCGCAAGGACGACCTCGAGGCCCATCACGTAGTCGCGCGTGACGCCGTACTTGAGTCCGCGCAGCCCCCCGGAATTCTCGGCGACGTTCCCGCCGATCGTGGAAATCTTCATCGAGCCGGGGTCGGGGGGGTAGAAGAGGCCCGCCGCGTCGGCGGAGTCATAGATCGCCTGGGTGAGGACCCCCGCCTGGGCGCGCAGCGTCAGGTTGCGGGCGTCGAGCTCCAGGATCCTGTCCATCTTGACCAGGCAGAGGACGATTGACCCGGGTGACGGGACGCTCCCCCCGCTCAGGCCCGTCCCGCTGCCGCGGGCGACGACGGGCACCTTGAGCTTTTGGGCGAGCTTGAGCACGGAGGAGACCTCGCCCGCGGTCCGCGGGAATACCACGGCCCCCGGGATCTGTCTTAGGACGGCGGTGCCGTCGAAGGAGTAGGGGATGAGGTCCTCCTTTTCGGCCAGCACCTGGGGCTTTCCAAGGATTTGGATGAGTTCGTCGATCAACGGGATCTGGGTTTGGACCGACTGTGGAGGCCCGCCGGGCAAAAATCGAGCCTGCGCCATAAGTAACCCGCGGCGGGCGCCGGCTGGGACGAATTGGCTGTCCATGGCACATCCCCGGGGCAATCCTCCGAGGGCAGGAACCCCCGCGCCCGTGGCGCAGTCCATGCAAAGGAACGCCAAGGAATGGACCCGAACAAGCTCACAAAGATGTCCGGCCAGGCTGTCACCGACGCCCAGGCCATCGCGCGACGCCTCAACAACAACGAGGTGGAGACGTGGCACCTGCTGTCGGCGCTCCTTGGCCAGGAGAACGGGATTGTCCCGGGGCTGGTCGACAAGATGGGCCTTTCGGCGAGCGCGCTGCAGCTGGCGGTGGACCGGGAGCTTGAGCGCCTCCCCAAGGTGACCGGGAGCGTCGACACCTCGAAGGTCTACGTCACCCAGGCCGTCAACGACGTGCTGACGAAGGCCGAGGCGGATGCCAAGGCGCTGAAGGACGAGTTAGTGAGCGTCGAGCACCTGCTCCTGGCGCTGATCGAGGTTGGACGCCCCGAGGGCCTCAAGAAGCTCTTCAAGAGCTTCGGGCTCGACCGCGCGAAGGTCATGGGCGCCATGAAGGAGGTCAGGGGAAGCCAGAGGGTCACGACCGACAACCCGGAGGCCACCTACCAGGCGCTCGACAAGTACGGGATAGACCTGGTCGACCGGGCGAAGAAGGGGAAGCTCGACCCGGTGATCGGCCGCGACGACGAGATCCGCCGGGTGATCCGGATACTTTCAAGGAAGACGAAGAACAACCCGGTCCTGATCGGCGAGCCCGGCGTCGGCAAGACGGCGATCGTGGAGGGCCTCGCGCAGAGGATCCTCCGGGGCGACGTGCCGGAGGGACTGAAGGACAGCACGGTCTTCGCGCTCGACATGGGCGCCCTCGTCGCGGGGGCGAAGTATCGCGGCGAATTCGAGGAGCGCCTGAAGGCCGTCCTGGGCGAGGTCAAGCAGTCGGACGGCCGGATCCTCCTCTTCATAGACGAGCTCCACCTGATCGTCGGGGCGGGCAAGGTCGACGGCGCCATGGACGCGGGCAACCTTCTCAAGCCCATGCTCGCCAGGGGCGAGCTCCACTGCATCGGCGCGACGACGCTCGACGAGTACAGGAAGCACATCGAGAAGGACGCGGCCCTTGAGCGCCGCTTCCAGCCCGTGGTGGTCGACCAGCCGAGCGTCGAGGACGCGATCTCGATCCTGCGCGGGCTCAAGGAGCGCTTTGAGCTCCACCACGGCGTCAGGATCCAGGACAACGCTCTCGTCAACGCGGTCGTCCTCTCCAACCGGTACATTTCCGACAGGTTCCTGCCGGACAAGGCGATCGACCTGGTCGACGAGGCGTGCGCGATGATCAGGACCGAGATGGACTCGATGCCGCAGGAGCTTGACGAGCTCACGCGCCGGGGCCTTCGCCTCGAGATCGAGGAGACCGCGCTCGCCAAGGAGAAGGACGAGGCGAGCAAGCAGCGGCTCTCCGTGCTTCGCAAGGAGCTCGCCGAGGTCCGCGAGAAGGCGAAGGGGCTGACCATCCAGTGGGACAAGGAGAAGGCCTCGGTCGACCGCGACCGCAAGATCCGGGCGGAGCTCGAGGCGACGAGGCTCGAGATGGAGAAGGCGGAGCGGGCCTACGACCTGAACAAGGTCGCCGAGCTCCGGCACGGGAAGATACCCCAGCTCGAGGCGGAACTGAGGAAGCTCGAGAAGTCGGGCAAGACGACGACACTCTTCAAGGAGGAGGTCTCCGGCGAGGAGATCGCCGAGATCGTGGCCAAGTGGACGGGCGTTCCCGTCACCCGGCTCCTTGAGGGCGACAAGGAGAAGCTGCTTCGCCTTGAGGAGACCCTCCACAAGCGCGTCATAGGCCAGGACGAGGCCGTGACCCTGGTGACGGAGGCCATCCTGCGCGCGCGCAGCGGGATCAAGGACCCGCGCCGGCCGGTGGGAAGCTTCATCTTCCTCGGCCCCACGGGAGTCGGAAAGACCGAGCTCGCAAAGGCGCTCGCCGAGACCCTCTTCGACACGGAGTCCGCGATGGTCCGGATCGACATGTCCGAATACATGGAGAAGCACGCGGTCTCGCGCCTGATCGGCGCGCCGCCGGGCTACGTGGGCTACGACGAGGGAGGCCAGCTGACGGAGGCGATCCGGCGCAAGCCGTACGCCGTCGTCCTCTTCGACGAGATCGAGAAGGCGCATCCCGACGTCTTCAATGTCCTCCTGCAGGTGCTGGACGACGGTAGGATCACGGACGCGCAGGGGCGCACCGTGGACTTCAAGAACACGATCATCATCATGACGTCGAACATAGGCTCGCGCTTCCTGCTGGACGGCGTGACCGGGGACACGATCCCGGAAAGCGTCCGCGAGAGCGTGATGACGGAGCTGCGCTCGGCCTTCCGCCCGGAATTCCTGAACCGGGTCGACGAGACCATCATGTTCAAGCCGCTGACGCTCGAGGAGATCGGCTCGATCGTGGACCTGCTTCTCGCCGACCTGAACCGCCGGCTCGCCGACCGCCGCGTCGTCGTGGCCCTCGACAAGAAGGCGAGGGAGTGGGCGGCCGAGAAGGGCTACGACCCCGTCTTCGGCGCCCGGCCGCTCAAGCGCTACCTGCAGCGCCAGATCGAGACACGACTCGCGCGCGGCCTGATATCCGGCGAGGTCGCCGAGGGATCCACGGTCACCTTCTCCGTCAAGGACGGGGAATGGGTAGTCTCCTAAGGACCCGCGCTCAGAGGGTCAGCTCAAGGAAGATGGCGTCGGGGACGGGATTGTGGGTGTAGGGGCTTATCTTCCTGAACCCGTACTTCTGGTAGATGGTGTAGGCGACCCCCAGCCTCGGAATCGTGTCCAGGCGGACGGCACTGTAGCCCATTGCGCGCGCGATCCGGATGAAGTCCTCGGTAAGCGCCCGGCCGATGCCAAGCCCTCGGTAGTCTGGCGCCACGTAGAGCCTCTTCATCTCCGCGATTCCCGCCCCCATGTCGCGAAGAGCAACGCAGCCGGCGTCCTCGCCGTCCATCTCGGCAAGGAGGAGGGCGCCCTTCGGGGGACCGTACATGGTCGAAAGCGTCTCGAGCTCCTCCTTGAAATTCTGGAAGCAGAGGTCCATGCCGAGCCAGCGCTGGTAGTCCTCTATGATCCTCCTGCCGCGGGCATAGTGCTCCGCGGAAACGGCCGCGATGATCGAGAAGGGTCTGTTTTGGGTGCTCAATATAGGCCAGTTTCTCGCCTGGTCTGGGATGTATTCCGGAGCCTCGGTCATCATCTTAGACCGTGTAGCTTAACCCGGGCCAGACCGATTTTGTGTCCGAATCCTGGGACGGTTTCCCGGGCCGGCGCTGAAAAAACCTAAGTTTTCCGTGGCGCCACCCCCCATTCTCCGGAAAATGGGGAACCCTCAACCGCCGCATTGCCCCCCGAACCCATCCGATACTTCGACCGGTACGACAGGACGACCAAGATTGAAAAGATCTTCGGCGAGCGCTGGTTGCGGCTTGCCTACGACAACCCGGTGGGCCGGTTCGCGGTCTGGCTCCTCGTCAGGCGCTCGTTCTTCTCGTGGTATTACGGCCGCAAGATGAACCAGAGGGGGAGCGACCAGAGGATCCTGCCGTTCATCGTCGCCTACGACGTCGACGTCAGCGAGTTCACGAAGTCGCCCTTCGACTACACGACCTTCAACCAATTCTTCCACCGCGCGCTCAAGCCGGAATGCAGGCCGATTGCACCGGGAGCGGGGGTGGCGGTGCTCCCGGCCGACGGCAGGCACCTTGCGTTTGCGGACGTGGACAAGGCCGGCGGTTTCTACGTGAAGGGCGCCACCTTCACGCTGGGGGAGCTCCTCGGGGACGCCGTCCAGGCCGCGCGGTTCGCCGGCGGCTCCATGCTCATCTCGCGCCTTTGCCCGAGCGACTACCACCGCTTCCATTTCCCGGTGTCCGGTGTCCCGTCGGAGGCCAGGCTCGTCAAGGGCAGCCTCTACTCGGTCAGCCCGATCGCCCTTCGGCGAAACATACTCTACCTCGTCCGCAACAAGCGGTTCGTGACGCTGACCGAGACGGGGGAATTCGGGACTGTCGCGATGGTCGAGGTGGGGGCGACGAACGTCGGCAGCATCGTCCAGGGGTTCCTGCCGGGCCGGCCGGTCGAGAAGGGCGAGGAAAAGGGCATGTTCGCGTTCGGCGGCTCGTGCGTGATCACGCTGTTCGCCAGGGCCCGGATAGCCATTGACCCCGATATCCTTGGGCAGAGCGCCCGGTGCATCGAGACCTATGCCCGGATGGGCGACCGACTCGGGGTCGCCCCGGCCTGATCTCCAGGGAGCGCCGGGCTACGACCGAGGCCTATTTGCTGGCATTGTCGTAGGCGACCTGCACGCGATGCCATGCGGCGGCGACCTTCACCTTGGCGTCCGCCCAGGTGTCGGCCGTGGCGTTGCCAAGGTCCACAAGGCTGGCCTTCAGGTCCGCGCGGGCGTCGTCGTATTCCTTCAGGGCCGCTTCCTTGTCGCTCGCCGCGACAGCCGGCGCCTTCGCCCTGAGGTCGGCCACATGGTCGTCCAGGCTCTTGGACATGCGCTCAATGGAGGCCTTGAACTCATCGTGCCTCTCGAAGGTGAAGTCCTTGATGCTGTCCCACGTGTCGGTGGCCGTGACCTTGATATCCTGAACCACGGCGGCCGCGTTGTCCTTGTCCGTTTTCGAGCAGCCGCCGAAGAGGGCAAGGACCGCGGGCATGAGGGCGAGGGAGAGAAGGCAGCGTTGGATATTCATATGTGATTGGACCGGCAGCATCGTTTGCAGTGCCCACGGTGGCGGGCATTGGGACCGGTTTGAGAAGGATATACATTGTACCGGATGCGCGAAATGGGGTCTTTACCCGAGCCCCCGGCTCCACGACAACGGGATTGCCGAGGGGCCCGCGATCCGCAAGCCTAGGCAATCCCCGTCCCAGCCGCTCGGGTGGTGGAATTGGCATACACGACGGTCTTAGAATCCGCGTTTTCTCCTCTGAGTCAGCGAGCTACATTGCTACGAACGTGACAGAATGCGACGGTGAACGACGGGAGTGTGCGCGCAATCCGGCAATGAAATGGCAATGAGAAAGTACGGAAGCCGGGCCTGCATCTAACCGTTCAGCTATAGTCGCTCATGGCTCGCGCGCGCGCGTAAAGGCAGAGGGAAACTCCTAAGGCTGAGCCGCTCCTAGCCGTCCTCGCATCAGTTCCCTGTGGTTCTTGTTTGGGTCGATCTCGATAAGGATTGGACGGCCCAGAACGCTGGCGCCGGGATTCACGGATACGGCTTGCTCAGGTTTGCCGCAGCCACGTTCAAGAATGGCCATTGAGGCCCGAATACTTGCTTGGGGATCGCTGCTGCGCATCCAATGAACAAGCCTGTCCAGCGCTTCTTTGGTATGTCTTCGGGCTTCAGTCTTTACATCTGTGGCGATCCTCGGGCGGCCGCCCGGATTGCCGGACTGGCCCTTTCGCCATCGTTTGCCAATCGGCATCACTGCTGTTGTCGCGCTGATCTGAGAGGCTAACATTTTTTCAAAATCTATCTTGCCGTCTCTAATGTCTGAGACTCAACAGATGGCAAGTGTGAGAGAACCGAACTTGGGTCCTGACAAAGAATGCGCTAGCAACCTATCCATGGCAAAATCGTGTTTGTCGGCAATGTCTATCCTGCGGTTTCAAAGATTTCGATGTCCACTGGTGCCACGATCACTTGGGCGGAGCCATCTACAATTCTTAAGATGTCAATCCTCGTGATAATCAACGATGCTGCCATGCTCAAAACAATGTTAGCGGAAATCGTCGGACAAGGGCGAGTATGGTCATGCACGGATGGCGCTCAATATTCTGGGGGAGTTACGTCATAAGGATTTAGTAGAAAAGTCTCGCCGACACCGTAGGCGCAACAGAGATTGTAGTTGGGTGAGCGAAATTAAGCAGAGTTCAGATTCCGATGCGGAGCCTCCGAAGCAAATCCCTCCGTTGGAGCCCTCGGCAGCCTCGCCTTCCGCGGCGGTAGTGCCTTCATCTACTGCACCAACCTCGATTGCCGCCCAGCCTCTATCTTCAGGTGCACCCGTTGCGGCGCCGCAAGCTATCATACCTACCGCGACTCCAGCTTCAGGGCGTCAACAAGCGTTCGACGACGTTATGAGGCCATTGACGCCAGAGGATCTGGCTTCTCCCGGCACTCAAAAAATCATTCTCTATATGTTAAGAGAGAGCCAGACCGAGAACGACCGACTGGCCGGCTTCGTCGATCGATTTTATGAAGCTGACAAGAATGCGGCGATCCTAGAACAGGAACGCGATTCAGAGCGAAAAATTTCCAAGGCCGTTGACATCATCGTTCTAGGTGGAACGACACTCGGCGGGATAATATTCGGCGTTGGGCTCTATTTTCTTGGAAAGAGTCCTCCGGACAAAATAAGCGGTACCATTAGTTTCCTGATTGGCATCGCAATTATTGTTGTGGCGATTGTCGCAAGGGTGGCGAAACGATGAAAATTGTCATTCATAGCATTGCGGATCGGGGAATTGCGAATAAGGAGCGCCTTGCGCTGAGGGTAACTAGCGATACGACGTTATCGTATTATGTGATTCTGGATACAGCCTACATCACTCCTAATTCGATACAAACTGTGCCAAAAAATGTCTTTTGGTTTCCTCCGAAACCTGTGAAAGCCGGGGAATGGGTTTTACTCTATACTCGGCCTGCCACCACTACTGATCTGGTCGAGAAGATATTGGATGACGGAACGACCGCGCATATCTTTTACTGGGGTCAACCGAATGTACTCTGGCGACAGACCGGAAATTGTGCGGTTGTGCTGGAGCTAAGTGATTGGGTAACGACCCCCTTCCAGTAAGCCAGTGATAGAATAGGCACTAGTATTAAACGATCCAACGGCGGAAATTTCTCCGGGCGGGAGGATCATCTTTACAGATGCCATATCTAAACGGCTGGATTTCTCTATCTATGAATCCCGTGAAATCATAGCATTTCGGCTCCTATAGAAGTGGTGAAATCATTGCGAGCCAGGATACAATGAGACGGGATTTGAAAGTTCAGGGATTTCGCGTGCTTTGCCTGTTGCGCCAAGTTATGCCCGAACGATGGACGATGCGAGCGAGATGCGCGAATTGGGCGACATTGCGGCAAGGAACGGAAAGGCTGCCGATGCGCATTTGAATACGATCAAGAAGGTCAACGAAACAGTTCCTCATTATCAAAAAATTGCCGAGGAAAATAAACTACTCTCAACTCTCTTCCACTCCGCTCCGCAAAGTGTCAGGCCCGTCAATTTTAATGAGATTCATGCAAATTTATTGGCCACCGAAAAATCTCTAGAGGAAAATAAACTTCAGTGGCCGACCAACTTGATCGGAATGTCCACAGTGTCATCTGGAACGACCTCGCTGGCGATGAATGAAGCGGCATTCATGTTGACTTGCTTTACCTACAAAGACGTTAACGCCGAAGTAGGCAACTGGGCCTCCACATACCGGCCGAAAGTTGAGGCACTTCAATCTCAGGTGGCGAATATCGCATTCGTTTCAGAGAAACTTGAATCACTAAGTCCGAAGTGTGCCGGTGAGTTCAGAGAAAGCGTCTCCGAACATCGGAAGTTTATGGCTGGAACGGCGACCGCCAGTGGAGCCGGAATCTTACTCCGCAATGTGGTCGAACATACAAAAGGCGAATTGATTGCGCTCTCTCAGAAGCGCGGAAAGCGAGGAAATCCTCCAAAATGGCAAGAGATGGCGGCGCTTTTAGGACGAGACCAGATGGCAATAGAGCGCCTTGCCACCCAAGAGACTGCCTACGACAAGCTCCATGGGAAATTGAGTGATATCGCAAAGAATCGAATCGAACCCGCGATTGAAGAATGGGAATCAATCTTCAGCCAATATTCGGGCTTTCTCTACGCAGTTTTGGCACTCGCTGAAATAGGTGACGGGAAATAAATGCGCGGGATGGGCAATAGAACTTGCGGATATCTGGACATTGAGTTGCCCAGCGCCACAGGACAAGCTAAACGGGAATCATATGGATGTCGTGCTGGCGCCTATTCGCGAAGCTATAAAGAAATGGCCGACTTGGTCCCTTCCAACACGGCTGGGCTTAATTCTTAGTATTATCGGTATTCCGCTCGGTTTAGTGGGTGTGCTTCAGTGGTCAATTTCTGCTTGGGAACAGCACCGGCAGAATCGTGACTGGGCTCCTGCGCGAATGGCGGTTCTAAGAGGGGTGGGAGAAACCTATTCAACTCTATTCTACTGCGCCCGTGCCATTGTAACGCCTGAAGATGACATATTGGAAACTGATACTCCGTCGCTAATTCACTATGAGAACGATGAAGTCATGTTGGGATATTCAAAGCGTGCTCTTGAACAACTCCAGGAGGCAATAAAGTTGAACAATGCGAGTCTTGATGCCGCTCTCCTCCCAAGAATTACGACATTTGCTAGAGATGCTGATCAGCTCTACGGCCTACTTGCCTACTTTGCAGAGTTTCCGAATCCTCGCTGGCAGAATTGGGATTTTGTTAGTGAGGGACCGAGCCAACTTCTCGCAACAGTGACATCGGAAATTGAAGAAATGCACAGCTTATACCCGGATTCACTGGTTCGTGGGCAAGATCTTGCCGGGAATCTTTTGACGGTACGTGAGCTCAATGCGCTATGGATTAGATTTGCACTCAATAGTCATCGTCTGTTCTTGCAGCCTCAGAAGTATACTTGGAAGTCGGGCGTCGAACCAATTGTGTTCAATAGAACGAACCTGAGAAATATCCGAGTTCCAGCGGAGGACAAGAGGTTGATCTATCTTTTTGACGGCTATAGGTGAAATGCTCCTAAATGACGAGCCGTCCAAGGTTACCCATTACCCACTAATTCATGGCAAGCGCAGAGATGGTAACAACGGATTCAGGTACGCACGTTTCCACATATAGCGACGAGAGTGCCTAGCACAGAGCTCACCAACTTCTCTAGAGCAGTCCTGGCTGCGGTGCCAGAGAATGAAGCTTTGCGTTGTCTAGTACCAGCGTTGTTGTCCGGGAACCCGAATGCAAACAGGAACGACCTGCGCTTGACCATGCCAATTCGCAAGTTATGCCAAGGGTAAATTGATCCGTAGAATCAATTCCAAGAGTGCGCTAAGCATGGTGCTTATAGGAATGGCGCTAGCATTTGTCGTTTGGTTTTACCATTGGACTGTGAGGACAAGCGGGGGTTTCAATAAACCTGGTGAAGAGGATTACTACAATTTTCTGGTCCGGGGGTGGCGCCAAGGGCACCTATATTTGAGCAAGGAACCGAGTCCTGAAATGCAGGCATTGATCGACCCATACGATCCCGATCAAAACCACAATGTTCGCATGGCAGATGCCTCGTATTTCAAAAAGCATTACTATCTCTACTTTGGCCCAGCTCCTGCAGCTATATTAATGCTTCCATATGACTTAATTACTGGTCGAGAACTTGGAAGTACAACCGCAATTTATGTTTTTTGCGTAACCGGGTTTCTGGCTGCAAGCGGTCTATGGCTGTCGATTCGATGCCGTTATTTCCCCTCTAGCTCCATTTTGCTTGGGCCACTAGGAGTGTTGATGCTAGGGCTCGGCACCCACATTCTGGCACTCGAACGGAGGCCGTTGGTCTGGGAGCTTCCAATATCAATGGGCTTTGCGTTCTCGATGTTGGCATTCGTGGCAATCGACATAGGATTGCACGGGAAGAGGCCAGTTTTAGCGATGGGCGCTGCTGGATTGTGCCTTGGACTAGCAGTTGCGGCCCGACCAATATGCGTTCTTGGAACGTTAATATTTTTGCCGCCCCTGTGGCAAATTCGGCGTCGGGCACCAACTACGAGTCAGTGGCGGCGATGTGCTTTGGCAGTGTCAAGCGGTTTAGGAATCTGCCTCATGGCGTTGTTTGTCTATAACTTTGCTAGATTTGGCAACCTGCTGGAATTTGGCCAAGATTACCAACTTTCAGGCGTCTATGAATCAAAGATGAATCACTTCAGTATTTCCTACATTCCGCATAATTTTTACCTCTATTATATTCATCCTGGTTCTTGGTCGCGGAAATTTCCATTCGTATCGGCGTCACCTGTCGCTGGAGGAGCACCGGGCTATCTTGGAAATTGGAGCGAAGCAATTTTCGGCCTGGGAACAACGTTTCCATTCGTATGGATCGCGTTTGCGTTACCACTTATGTGGTACTCGGCAAGTCGAGCAGACTGGCGTGTTCGCGTAATGATCGGGTCGGTGATATTATACTACTTGGCTATATGTTTGGCCATATTAATGTACTTTATCACGACCGAGCGTTATCTCGCCGACTTTGCACCCTCGCTCGGATTACTCGCTGTCTGCGGCTGGCTTGGGCTCGAACAGTGGGCGCAGCTCATTCGTTGGAACAAGATTATAAATCCGATAGTCGCTACCGCCTGTATCATAACTATCACGGCAGGTATTCTTGTAAGCTTCGAATATCATAACGGGATGTTGCGTGAACTTTCCCCACAGGTCTGGAATAATATGGCGAGGTTTTTCGCACGTATGGGCCTATAACTGGGCATTTTTGCAAGGCTGTTGTGGGGATGCAATTGCGATCGAGTGAACGCTTGCCCGAGTTTGAAGACAAATTTTCGAGGCAACTGGGCTGCATTGCGTGCTGGACTTTTGCTGGCCAACTTCATCTGAAGTTTGAGAAAGCGCATGGCCCAAAATTATTCATGGTATGCCGGCAATCAGATAAAAGTTGTACGGAATCGAGGTGCTGGTTGCTGTGGAGCTGGTGTTGGTGATGGTAAGAATGAGCTCATTTGCCACAGTTGCCGAGTTATCGAAGATCTGGGTGCACACTAATCCCGATCCGTTTGCCGCAGAAAGATTCGCGGTGGAGATCGGTCCGGAGACTCTGAACCCAAAGCTGCTCCCAAGCTGCGAAGATGTGTACGGTGAATATACGTAAATGGTGATGCTAGCACCTGCTGCCAAGCTGGAAGAAATTGTGCCGGTGCAGTATTGGGAATTGGCGTACCAAGAGGCAGAACTGAATGATGATCTATGAGCGCTAGCCGTCTGCCACGTGCTCGGGTTCATTCCCGAATACCCGGTCGAATTCAAACTTTGCACTGTATTATTATTTCCAGTACAAGTGAAACAGTTCCAGAACGCGCTTCCTTCGCCCCCCGCCGAAATAAAAAACTTGCACGAGTTAAACGCCCCACTGGCGAAAAAGCCAGCGTTGAGGGCGCCGCTGCCGGTTCCGTTTCCGCACCAATCAAGCACAGAAAGTGTCCATTGCGCTAGGGCGTAACCCCCACCACCGCTGTTAAAAAAAATAGAGCCGGTAATGCCATCCGAGTCCCAAGAGGAGAACACACAAGAGTTGCCGTTGGCGTTGGCGGATCCGTCGAAATATAAGCCGTATGTATTGCCGGTCCCGAAATCGCAGTAGAGATCAACGCCCTGGGCCGGTCCCGTCACGTAAAAGCAATTGGTGCAACCTGCGATCATTCCCACGGAGGCATTGCATCCGCCGCCGTTCACATAAATTGCAGTCGAACAGTTGGTAATTTGCGTTACGTTTAACTTCCAAACCGGCGTGGAGGCGGACGACACTATTATGCCTGTTCCTCCTGTGAACCCCGAGATGATGCCGAACGTCGCAATCAAATTGTTGGTCACGGCTGTTGCCATGGTGATGGCATTTCCGACGTAAGTGCCATAGGGCACTATCGTTGAGGTGGGGGTGGACCAAACGCAGCAGCTCATGCTGAGCGTTGAGCTGATCGCATATTGCTGAGTTAGGATCAGTATTTTCCCTTGTGTGGCTGCAACTGAGATTGCGCTGTTCAATGCTGCTGTGTCATCGCTGGTGCCGTTGCCTACCGCACCGTACGTTTCCGGGTAGATAAACCCTGGAGGATTGGAAGCAATCGCGGCAGATGTCAAAGCCGTGATGCGCCCCTTGGCGTCGATTGTGACAACCGGCACGGTCGTTGAGCTCCCTATTGGTCCCGTAGCTCCGGGGCCTGTAGCAATTAATGTAGGATTGGGATAAGTCCCTGTGAGATCGCCGCCCGCTACCGACCCGGTGTGGAGGGCCGTTGTATCCACTCCAGCAGCAGCTGTAACACCTAATACCCCCGAAGTGCTAGTTACGATGCCTCCGGCGGAGAGCGCGGCTACGTTCACTGACCCGTTAACATCCAGAAGCGCAGCTGGAGTCGTCGTGCCGATTCCTACATTGCCATTGTTATCGATCACGAGAGCCTCATTTTGACCGATCGAGTTGTCCTTTTTCGTTGTAAAGCTCATTTGAGAACCGAATCCATTGGCTCCTCCACTTCCAGCCAAGTTCACTATAATAAACCCAACTCTCATATCCCCATTGTTAGCAGTACATATGTATCGAATTTGCCCTGCTTCGTCCCCGCTCGCGGGACTACTCTTGGGATTTGCGAGCTCAAGTCTCCCGTCGTCTGCATAGGTAGAGCCGCCACCCAAAACGGACAGATAGGTTGAAACCCCTCCAGAGTCCAGGTTTGGGCTCGCGGTACCTATGCCGATATTTCCGGAAGCAGGCCATGGATATGTATTGCTCATAGCTAACCTTTCTTTTGATCCGACTGTTTTGGTTTCTTTTGCTACTGTTCAGTGTCCGATGCTAACGCACGATTCCTGTTACAAAAAACGATGCTGACGGGCACAAGAAGAGCGTCTTTCAAAATGCAAGAAAGACGCAAAATTACGGACTTTTACGTAATGCTTAGGTGGCCTTCACGCGGTAATCTCAGTGTCACAGACGCAATACATAGTTGGCCTTTGCTATTAGATATTTGCTGTCTGTCGGGTGCCAGTATTCGGACGGCTCGGAAAGTCGCCTTGGGTTTGAATCAGCATCCCAAGAAGGATTTTCCCCTTTAGTCGTTTCCAATAAGGTGGAAACGGTCACCCTATTAAGAATAGGGGACCCGCTTCCACAATTCCATGGTACCTTTTTTGGAAACGGCTTGGAAACGGTATTTGCCGCTTTCCACCGCTTCCAAGAATTTTGGGAAACGGTAGTCATCATCATGCCCCTGCTTCCAAATCCCGTCGATGGCGCCTGACAGCACGTGTAGTCATGTCCTGGTCTTCGGCAATCCGTTTCTCGTTTTCCCGCCAAGTCAATTTGGGGTCATACACCCTTCGTGCTCTCTCCAGTTCGAATCTAGGTTGAAATTTTCCGCCTGTGCTATTTTCGGGCCGATAGTTTGACGGAACCCAGCACAAGCCAGCCTGCGAATGTTCAATGAAGATGCTCGTTGTCGGCTTTCCGTCCCCGTTTACGATACCCGCTCGGTGTCCGCGTTTCGCAAACACCATCTTGTGAACCTTGTCACCGGCTGACCTGACGGGTTGGAGCGTGATGTATGCACGCGCCCAGTTTGTCAGTTCGGCGGAACCCGATCCAAGGTATCGGAGGTCGGTGGTAAGGTCGCTTGGCTGATTGTTCGGATCAGTTGGAGGCTTATTCGTGTGATGCACAATTGCAGCTGCCGAGCGGGTATCGTTAAGGATCGGATTGAGGCCGTTCCGAAGGAATGAGGACATGTCACGCTGTTCGCTAACGTTGCAGCCACAGAATGAGAACAGGGGATTTATAATTACCAGGTCGAATGGCCACTTGCGGTGTTCGGCATGAAGGCGCAAAAGGAATTTCGTCCCAACGGTATCATTCCATCGAACAATGCGCAGCCGTTCACGCAATTCGGTCAATTCGACATTCGATAACGCATAACCTTCAACGAAGCCTTGCGCTGCCTCCGCAACGTCCCCCAGGTCGTCCTCGGCTTGGATGTACAGGACACGCATCGGAAACGCCATTTGTAGACCAAAGAATGGCCGTTTTAGGGCTGCACATGCACCAACCTGTAACGCCAGAACCGACTTGCCGACGCCCGAGGGGGCTACGATGACAACCCCGCTTGTGCGGCCAAGAAACCGCTTTCCCATAAGGCATTCTGGGTCCGCATTTTTATCGAACGCGAGCAATGCATCCCATGGAAATTCATAACCGGCACGGAGCGAAGTATCTCTCGCATGCATTCCGTGCCAAAGCTCGGCGATTATCCCTTCAATGGGAATGCTAGGGTTATAGGCTTTCTCTTGTGCGCACTTTGCGGACCGAATTAATTTTCGCCGCAGACTATATTCATGGACCTGACCAATGAAGTAACCTGCCTGCATCGTAGTGGGTATGCTCCCACTAACATGGGTCAGAAACGCATACCCGCCTACGGAATCGAGCAAACTCGCTTTCTTCAGTTCCTCACCAAGAACTGCGAGATCAATAGGGATCTGCCGTTCTTGAAGGCCCAGAATGGCGCTAAAGATGATTCCATGCGCCGGTATGTAGAACGATTCGGGTGTGACTTTGGCCTCAGTGCAGCGTGCAACCACTTCGCCGCCGTCGATCAGGCAACAAGAAAGCAAGTATTCCTCTGCCTCGGCGCTGTACGGAAGGTCGCGATTATTGGCCAGGGGTGCCATCATTGCGCTCGGGTACGGCATCGACGGGTGCAAGCGCGGATGTTGCAATCCCGCGTATAGAATTAGTCGTTTTTGATACCGCCTATTATGCTGATGGGCGGATTCATTTTATTTGGATCGTCATTCAGGTTCCCCGTCTCCTGAACTAACCAATTCGGTTCCCTGCGGCTGGCGCGCATTCTTACCTCCGTGGGAGAACGATTCGATCCACCGGTCCAATTCTGTCCGAGAGATCCGGACTAGCCGCCTACTTGGACGGAAGACGGTGAGCTCTCCGTCTTCGATTCTTCTTTCTAGGAAGCGCCTCGTTGCACCAATTTCGCGAGCGGCGTCTCGGAGCGAGAGAAACTTCGGCCTGTCGTTCGTTATTGTATGGCTTGTGGGATGCACGGCCACAACGAAAGCCTTCGATTCGCATACAACGCGAACCCTCTATTTGACGATTAGCCAGACGAGATATCCGTCCGGCGGGCCTCGTGCTTTAGGAGCGGCACGAAATGCTCTCTAGCTAACTTGATAAAGGCGGCGCGAACAGGGTTGGTGCCGGGTCGCTTTCCAGAGCGTTTCATTCGTATGCAAATGTCACGAAGGGGACCGCCTGAATCCAGCATGAAACCTAAGCCACGCATTTCCCTCCACTCCAAGAGCGCCTTGGCCCAGGCATTAGCATTTAGGCGGTTATCCGGTCTGAGCAAAGATGCGCGAACTGATGCGGGTATGGATGGCATGTTGTTCGTTGGGGAAACCACGCTCCGCCAAAATTCTCCGATGTCGGAATCGAGCATTGCGATGGCACAACGTTCCCCTTCGCTAACTTCCTTTTGGCGAGGGCGCGGACGAAATGTGTGAAGAGTCTTGAGGCTGTTAAGGCAACTAGCAACCGGAGGCACACGGCCTTTCAATATCGGAATATTAACCTGTTTGAGGGCAGCTTCCTGCGCAAGGGTGCTGGTTTCTGGGGCATGTGCGGAAAAGGCGAAATCGAGCGTTGCTCGACTGGCAAGTGCGAGGGTTGCCGCGACCGCTTCTTCTGTTCCGGGGCGCTTATTTTGAACGATGAATCGCAGTCTTTGGAGAACGCTCTTTCCTTCGATAAGCAAAGCCGAGGTTCTCATCGCTCCTTTTGTTACTGATCGTGAGTCGCTCTCAATATTTCTGGGGCCCAACTTGCGACGGTTTCCGGCTACGTGTTTGTTAGGCATTCGCAACCTCTTTCTCGAATGCCACCACGTTGCCATAATCGGCGGGAGGCATGATTTGCCACCACTTGGCTGCAGCGTCCGGTTTTACCAGTTCACGGTAGTGGTGGTAAAGCATCGCGGCACCGGCGTGCCCAAGTTCGGTCGCGGTTTGGCCAGCATTCTTGAAATGCGCAAGGTGATAGGAGGCGAACGAATGACGCAGGACATTTGACGGCCATTCGATTTCGGTGGCCTTGACAGTCTTCTCCCGGTCCTTGCGAACCCCGTCGGGCGTCGCGACCGAGCCAGACTTCCGAACGTGAGGAGCAAGCCATGAGGCTAGGGCATCGCAAATGGTCACAAAACGGCGCTGGGCGGTCTTGGACTTCTCAGGAGTCACTTTGATGAGCCTGCCAACTAGATCGACTTCGGACCAATCCAAGCGCTCGATTTCAGCCGAACGCAGACCAGCGAACGCCCCAATCGCGAGGTAGGGCACAAATTCACTCGGAGCCTTTTCAAGGACCGTCCGCATTTGCTCGGGAGTGAAGATCTTTGGGGCACCGCGTACAACCTTGGCTCGGGCAGTCTTCGCAACTGCATTCTCTGACGCATAGCCGCGAACAACGGCGAATCGAAAGAAAGCATGCAGGACCCGGCGGAAGTTATTCCTAGTCTGGCCAGCTACTTTTAAGCCGCGCAGCCAGTCGTCTATTTGGCTGGCTAGAATCTCGCCCACCTTCAGCGCCCCAAAGTCCTCGGCAAAGGTGTCGAGGCGGTTGTGAAGGTCTTGCAGGTAGCGTTTTGACGCCCCGTCCTGGGCCTTTGCACCAGTGAACTCGTCTACGAGCTTAGAAACGGTGCAGCTGCGGGAGATGGTGGCCAGGTAAGCCAGAAAGTGGTCTGTAGCGTCCAATAGGGTCTTGCCGTAGGGCTTGAGCCTTTCAGAGCAGGCTAGGGCATCCACGCGCAATTGCTCGGGCATGTGGATAGCGACCTCACCTTCCCTCCTCATCCTGGCTCGGGTCTTTCTCAGCCAAGCTTCAGCGGCACGGCGTTTCGCGAAGAACTTTCGCGTCCGCTTGCCATTAACCCTCAGCCCCTCTACGACGTATTTTGATGTCTCCGATCCATGATATTGAGCGACCCTTGGCGTTGATGTTCTCATGCGCCTATGTTCGCAAATGGTCGTGTACGTGTCAATATAATGGCAATGTGGGCATATCGGATTTAAGTTAATTACCTAACTTGTTGATTGCTCGGGTGGTGGAATTGGAATACACGACGGTCTTAGAAGCCGTTGCCGAAAGGCGTGCAGGTTCAAGTCCTGTC
>Ga0206834_1023_pt1 | contig 20431 bp, 15 predicted proteins | sample Alteio_BWOrgCont_30_FD_152854 | JGI IMG/M metagenome (GOLD analysis project Ga0206834, IMG submission 152854) | Enriched cells from forest soil in Barre Woods Harvard Forest LTER site, Petersham, Massachusetts, United States -... | ecosystem: Environmental > Terrestrial > Soil > Temperate forest >...
ACGTCATCGACTTCTGCGATCGTGGCTGAATTTAGTGGCTCCTGCCTGGACGTGTATGCGGGATACAACCAGGTGGGCCTGGGAATCGACGAGTGGAATTGCACTCCCACCAGCAATCAAAGTTTTAAGTTCACTCTAACATCGGACGGCTACTACACGATCCAGCCTCAAAACGACAATTTCTGTTTAGACGCAGGCTCCGGCTCGACCACCACGGGCGTTCAGATCTTTCAGAATACCTGCACGGGCGGAAACAGTCAGAAATGGAGCGTGAAAGCCAACGGTGACGGTTCCTACAGCATCACCACTCCGAATGGCGCAGGCTGCGTGGATGTTTACGACGCGCAATCGGCAAACGGAACAATTGTCACCACTGCCGGGTGCCACCCTTCCAGCAATGAGGGCTTCATTATCTCTGGCTTTCAGCCCAGCGCAACAGCAGGAGCTCCTTCCACAACTGTGACCCCAGCCCCGACTCCAACCCCAACCTCGAGCTCTGCCGGAACCTCATCAACCTCCGCCATTGTTGCTGAATTCAGCGGCTCGTGCTTGGACGTGTATGCCGGATACAACCAGGTGGGCCTCGGAATCGACGAGTGGAATTGCACTCCTACGAGCAATCAAAGTTTTATGTTCACCGCCACTGCCGATGGCTACTACACGATCCAGCCTCAGAACGACAATCTCTGTTTAGACGCAGGCTCCGGCTCGACCACCACTGGCGTTCAGATCGTTCAGAATACCTGCACGGGCGGAAATAGTCAGAAATGGAGCGTAAAAGCCAACGGAGACGGTTCCTACAGCATCACCACTCCGAATGGCGCAGGCTGCGTGGATGTTTACGACGCGCAATCGGCAAACGGAACAATTGTCACCACTAATGGGTGCCACCCTTCCAGCAATGAGAGCTTCATTATGGCTGGCTTTCAGTCCAGCTCCGCTTCAGCAAGCACCTCGCCTCCGACGTCCACGCCAACTGCGCCGTCGTCAGCCCCAAGCGGAACAGGATCGGGATCCCCGGTTGCCGCTCCGTCGCCCAGTACCGATCCCGCTGCTCCCAGGATTTTCAACGCATCTGCGAACGCGCAGCCTGGCGATATTATCTCCGTCCAGGGGACCAATCTAGATGCGTCCACCCAAGTATGGCTCGCGGTCGGTTCTTCCACGACAGCGAATCAGTTGACCATCATGAACCAGGTAGGCTCGCTGCAGCTCTCGGTACAGTTGCCGGGATCCCTTTCCGGCGGAATGGTGCTCTGGGTCACAAATAGCCATGGCGCAAGCAACGCCGTAGACCTGAACCAGGCGATACCATTTAATTTGGACGCTCTGGAACTCGTGCCGGGCGGAGCTTTCCGCGTTTTAGGTCGCAATCTCCTGATGACCGGCTATTCCCCGTCCATAACGGTAAATGGACAGGAAGCGACGATCGACGTCTCCGCAAGCAATCAGAATATGATCGTGGCCGCAGCCCCATCCACGATCACCCCTGGAACAAATCCGGTAATCATGGTGGACAACGGGAACGGAACCGGCCCCGCGCAGTTGAATCGGCCAATCACCATCGTGTCGGGCTCAGGCGACCCATTTAATCTCGGCGTGGGATGGGGCGCGGGCTTCACATTTTCCGGGCGCACGATCAACGTCAACACACCCTGCAATGGATCGCAGGACGACTCGGCAAATATTCAAAACGCCATCAATTCAGCGGCCAATGGCGGAGGCGTCGTGCAATTGCCCGCGGGCACCTGCCTTCTGGTAAATTCCCTCACTATGCAATCCCAAGTGGTTTTGCAGGGCGCCGGGAAAGACGTGACAATTCTGGAATACCAGTCGAATTACCCGATCAATTCCATTGGCTCCGACCTGGTAGGGCTCCGGAACTTCACGATCATCAATTCAGGCCCGGTGATTGAAGGCGTGATTTGGAAACAGAACACCAGAAGTTTTTTTCAAAACATCAAAATTGAAATGGGCGTTTCACACCAGCTGTATCTCACCGGCAATACGAATTTCATCGTCGCGCAAACGGAGTTCATTCAGGGCGGCTCCGTCAACACTCAGAATCCATACCTGTTCAGCAGTTGTTCTGGATTTGTTTTCACTGCGAACACCTCAAATTCGATTGACGGTTCTCCGACCTTTGAATCCGTCCACGACGCGCTAGTCATCGGAAATCATTTCACCCGCAACGCCGCCAACCAGTACGAATCGGTCATCATCGCCACCCACCAGTTCGTTATGGACTTTGCCTATCGCATCGCGATCGTGGGAAACATGTTTGACGTCATCAACGGTCCCGTCACTAACACGAATCGAAATGACGGCGAGACTCTTCTTACCGAAGGCGGCGGCGGAAACCGCACAGAAAACGTCGGAACCGTATCTTCCGCTACAAGCAACTCGATCACGGATCCCGATAACACGATCAACACGAATCCGTTCGGCACCGGACTTCCTGAGAACTACGGTGTGGCCATTGTCAACGGAACCGGGGCTGGCCAAACGCGCGAAGTGACCGCGTACTCGAACAGCACCCTTCAGGTCGACCATCCGTGGGATGTCACTCCTGATTCCACGAGCCGCTACGCAACGTTTGTGTGGGGTTTGGAGAAAGCCGTGATCGAAGGGAACACCTTAGAGCAGAACCCGCGGGGAATTTGGCTCTACCAATCCGCGATTCGCGACGTGGACGTCAGTGGAAATACGATTACCAACGGCGGAGGCATCTACGTCCGGACATTCGAGTCTCAATCCGTCAAACAGTTCGATCCGGTCTACAACGTGCGTATCACCGGCAATAACATCAGCAATTCGGACGGAATCTGGATGTCCTATACCAATATTGTTTTTGTGAACGAGGATCAAACGAACTTTGGCATCGCCGATACCGGCATCGAAATTCGCAACAATAACCTCACCGCCAACAATCCAAACGTAACCTCGCAAACCGAAGACTATGCCGGCACCGAAGGATTCATGAACGTCATGCGCAGCCAAAACAGCGGCGGGCAGTTGAGCAGCACACCCATGGTGCTGAGCACGATCCTGCAAACGAATCAGTGTTTGAATTGCAACACCGCTTTCATTATCGGAACCGGGGACTACGGCACCATTCTCTCTGGCAATCAACCCTCCCCCAGTTCTCCGAATTTCCTGAGCGATTGGCAAACCTTGGGCTCCAGCGTCGGAGGCTCGATCGGAACACTCATTCAATAGATCGTGATTTACTTTCTACCGGCGGGCACAGAACTGAAATCGCGTGAACGGTCGGAGTTCTGCCCTCCGCTCAGATGCCGCCGCATTATTCAAGCCTGTCTTCTCAAACCTCCCGCCAGGTTCGTCCCGCCTGAAATATCAAAGTAAATAGAAAACAGTGACGGGATGATCTACTTCGAGGCAGGGCAAGCGGAAAGGAGCGGGGCAGGCGTGAAGTTTCGAAAAGTTAAAAGTCAGAACTTCGATTCAGGATGTCAATCTTACTCCCGAATCAAACATATCGTTGATACGCCTTCAGTCGCGTAAGTTCCGTTCCTCGAAGGCTCCGATCTCTCGCTCGAACAGCCGCCTCCGCCACCTCGCGTGGCGATATCGAAAGTATGCACTTTTTCTTCTCGACCGCGCACACTTCAAGGTTGCAGCCGAAACATTCCGTCTGGTGATATATGACTTCATGGTCTTCGCCCACCGGAAACCATATCCCAGGGGGATTCCGAGCGGAAAACACCGCTACACAGGGTGTACGAACGCTGGCCGCTAAATGCATTGGCCCGCTATCGACGCCCAGGAACAGATCGGCCCGCTGCATAACCGCCGCCGATTCGCGCGGGGTCAAATCTCCGGTCAGATTCAGAGTCTTGCCCGCCCACAACGCCGCCACTTCATCGGAACGACCTCCGTCTTCTTTCGCCCCGACGAATACGAGGGCATGTTTCGGAAACTCCCGGTAGAGCAAGGGCATCAAAGCCTTCCAGTTTTCAACGCCCCAGTCGGTGGTGTTTATCTTTGAAGCGATCGCCACGCACAGGAAAGCCTGGCCTCGCAGGGGGCTCAACACGTTACGTGCCGACACCATCTCCTGTTCCGTAAACAGCAGGCGCCAGCTCGCCGGATGATTCGGCCGTGCATCGCCAAGGGGTGCCAGGCACCGCGCAAGCCTGCTCGCTTCCGCTTCATAGCGGTTTCTCACAGGATCGAACTGATGCTGTGCCAGTTTTCCCCGCGGGATTCCGATAATCTCTTTGATGCCGCACAGCCGGAAAAATCGTTCGTCTCGCTCTGCGGCAGCTTCCCCTCGCGGCGGCGTCAGATACACCATCGTCCGAACACCCAAGCGGCGGATCGCCCAGGCGAGCTTGAGCAGATCAATTAGCTTCCGCGTTCCAACCGGATAACTCATGTGCCGGTGGATCAGTCCGGATTCGCCGAGGATTGCGGCAGCAGCTGGCGCTTTCGAATGTACCGGCACGTTCGTCAGCAGGATGCGCTCGCTATCGGGAAACGCTCGCGCGATCAGGTGAAAGCATGGCAGCGCGACCACCGTGTCTCCCAGACTCCCCAACCTGTAAATCAGCAGCCTCTTTTTCTTCGGCTCGGACACTCGTGCGGTCGAGGGCAGCACACAAGGAGGCGTGCCCGAATAAATGGATGATGAGGCGATGTTAGTAGCCGTGAGTCGCATGATCTTCGCCGGGGGGCTGGAATCGTCGGCGCTGGCTTAATCCGCGCCCGCCGCGCGCGACATTCCTTCCATCGCCCGGGCGATCAGTTTCGACGTGCTGAATCCTTCAACAATGGGAATTAGGCATACGCGCCCTCCCCAGGAACGAACGTCCGGCGCCCCGACAACTGTTTCTTCGGAGTAATCGCCGCCCTTAACCAGTACATCCGGCCGCACCGCGCGGATCAGTTCCAGCGGCGTGTCTTGAGGGAATATCACCACGGCGTCGATCGCGGAAAGCGCGGCCAGCACTCTTGCGCGTTCTTCTTCACCCACCATCGGTCGCGTCGGCCCTTTCAGCCTTCTCACCGAGTCGTCGCTGTTCAGCGCAATAATTAACCGATCTCCCTGCTGCCGCGCGCGCTCGAGCAAGCTGATGTGCCCCACATGCAGCAAATCGTAACAGCCATTCGTGAACACAATCCGATCGCCCGCCGCTCGCCACGTTGCCAGGCGGGCAAGCAACCGCTCCCGGCTCACAATCTTTTCATCCGCGTGAAGCGGGATATCTTTTGACAACGCCCCCAGCAATTCGTTCCGCCCGATCGGCACGGTGCCCACCTTGCTCACCACAATGCCCGCCGCCACGTTCGCCAGTTCAATCGCGGTTTCAATCGGAAGTCCCGATCCCAGGCAGAGTGCGAGCGTAGCGATCACCGTATCGCCGGCCCCTGAGACGTCGAATACTTGGCGAGCCATGGCGGGCGCATGCGTTCGCAGCCCTTTTCGAATAACCGCAATTCCTTTATCGCCTAGCGTAACCGTCAGGTAGTCAAAGCCGAACTGTTCCACGTACCGCTCGCCGAAATCCAAAAGTTTTTCGGTATCCGCGCTTGGGTCGCTCGTCGTAAGCGCCAGCTCATGCAAATTGGGGCAAACGGTCGTGGCATTTCGATACTTCTCGAACGTGGGTGACTTCGGATCAACGAGCACGGGAATGCCCAGTGTTCGCGCGTCGTTGATGATCGCGGCGCATACCTGATCGCTCAGCGCACCCTTGGCGTAGTCGGACATTATCACCGCCGAGCAAGAAGAAATCGCGTCCCGGGCTTCTCGGATCAGAAGGTTGTAAAACTTTTCGGGCCTTTTCCCTTTTTTCTCGAAATCGAGTCGCAGCAGTTGCTGATTGTTGCTGAGAATTCGAAGTTTTGAAATTGTTGGAAAGTCGGGGACATCCACCAGCGACGCGCTTACCCCAGCCTCGCGTAAAGCCACCAGGAGTGACGTTGCGTCTTCGTCTTCACCAACAAATCCCACTAGGGTCGCTTTCGCGCCGAGGCCAACCAGGTTCATCGCCACGTTCGCCGCGCCGCCGGGAGAGTGGGTTACACGGGACCCTTGCACCACTGGCACCGGCGCCTCCGGCGAGATGCGCTCAACCGAGCCCCAGACGTACTTATCCAGCATCACGTCGCCGACCACCAGCACCCGGCGGTTTTCCCAGAAATTTTCAACGAGTTCTACTGTCTGTCGTAAGCGGGTATTCACGCCACTTCCCCTTGAGCCCGCGCGTCGTCGGTGCACGCTGCAATCTCCACCCAATCGCAAAGCATATGCCCCGCCAGGATGTGAGTTTCCTGGATTCTCGCCGTGTCCTTCGATGCCACCATCAGTGGCGCGTCAACAATCCTGGCCAGCTCGCCGCCGGCGATTCCCGTGAAGCCCACCGTGAACGCACCGATTCTCTTCGCTTCCTTCACCGCGGCGCAAACGTTTGCGCTGTTTCCTGAGGTGGAAATGCCCACCACCATGTCCCGCGTGGTGCACAATGCTTCCACCTGCCGGCTGAAAATCTCCTCATAGCCGTAATCGTTGCCGATCGCCGTCAGTATCGAACTATCCGTCGTCAGCGCAACCGAGGCGAGGCCTCGCCGCTCCCGGCGAAACCGGCCCACAAACTCCGCCGCCAAGTGCTGGCAGTCCGCAGCGCTTCCTCCATTTCCGCACCACAGGATCTTCCCGCCGGAAAGAATTGTCTCAACCATGCGCCCCGCAATCATCATTAAAAGTTCCTGCTGCTTTGCCAGTTGCTGCACGACCGCGAGATGGTCATCGATCGCTTGCCGAAAAATAATTTCAGGATCGGTGCAAGATATCCGTTCCCTTTGCGTACGCCATGTCACTGCTGGTGACATAGAAATACGTTCGACAGCGTCATCCTGTGTGTGGCTCATCGGAATCTCCTTAGCCGTATTACTAGGGAACTGAAGTATCCTTGGGGATTTCAATTGCTAGAAACGAGCTTGTGGCTAACGCGAGCTGGCCACTCGTTGATACGAAAAGTCGTGGTAACCCTTATCTGAATTGGCATGAACGCCGACTCTATCGAGTATTTGCGCCAAAACTGGTTCATTCATGATGCCGTTTTTCAGGCAGCGCTGCCGTCCATTGAGCCCGATGCTTCGGCGCCGGTCGTTATCGCTCAAAAGCTCTCTGCATTTCCGCGCGCATTCTTCAGGGCTGCTCCAGAACATCGCTTCCACATTCTCTCGATATAGCTTTGTGTGTTCAGGCGTGCGCTCGGCGCACAGCACGCCACCAAGAGACGGTATCTCGAACGATCGCGTCGTGCTCAGGTCGCGATTGCCTTTAGAAAGCAGGCCCAGATTCACTTTGGCGCACTGAATTGCCGCCGCATATTCGTCGTCCGTATACATGCCGATCCCGCGCCACGCCGCCCGCAACATCGGCCACTCCGGAGCCTTCTGCCAGCGGCACCCATAGATCGAAAGCGGCACCCCTAATTCAATTAGCCGCGCCATGAACGGCCCGCGTTCCGGCATCCATGTGCCGATGAACGCGACCTCCGAGCTCCATTTGCTCCGCTTTTCTTCAGTCAGTTGCCGAGGGGCATGAGCGACCTCATCTGCGGACATATACACACGTAAAACATCGTGCGCGCCCGCTGCTATAGCTTCTGGAACATTCGAGTCCCGAAGTACCACCGCAAGGGTGTATAGCGGCAGCGCTTGCAAATACAGTCTCCACCGCCGCCCGTCTCTCGCGCTGAACGGATCATCGATGTTGTAGTTAACCACTGTGCCAAAGCGTCGTTTCAGTTCACGAACGAGCGCTGGCCCTACAAACTCTCCAGCCTCCACGTAAACCAGTTGAAACGGTTTCGGCGGAATGCTGGCGAGCACTCGGCGCCGGAGAAATCCTTCCAGGAAAAGGCTTCCGGTATGCCATGTCCAGCGCGACGCAAGCGGGCCGCGCGGCAGAAATGTAAACGGGTCGACGACGCACACGTCATATCCAAGCCGGCCAAGCGCCAGCGCCCGGTGGCGTGACGTTCCGGAATTTCTTCCGACGAATAAAATGGACGTGCGCTTCAAGCCGTAACCAGCTCCGAGAAAATGTCGAACATTCTTTGCCCATATTGTCCCCACCCGCCAATCGACTTCACCCGTTTCAGCGCCGCTTCGCTCATCCTCAGCTGTAGGCGAGCGTCGTCGGCCAGGCTCTGCAACCGGTCGGCAATCGCGTCGGCATCACACACCGGCACAATGAAGCCTTCTTTCTGATCACTAAACAGGTCCTCAGCTCCGGTATTCTGCGAAGCGATCACTGGGCACCCGCACGCCATTGCTTGCGCCTGAACGCATGCCAGCCCTTCCTCGACGCTAGGCAAAACCATTACGTGGCTGCGGCTCATAATCGTTTTTAATTCGGGCTGCGGCATGTGCCCCATAAAGGTGATCCTCGAGTCGCATCGAAATGGCTCGATCGTCTTTTCAATTTCTGCCGAAACTGACCCGACCAAAGTGAGGTGTTTGCCCTCGCGCCGCAGTTTTTGAAAGGCACACAGGAGGTAGCTCACCCCTTTCCTGGCCGAGAGTCCGCCCACAAACAGCACGCGGAATTCGTTTTCACTTCGCTTCGCGCATGGGTAGAATTTCTCCAAGTCCACCCCATAAGGGGCCAGTCGAATCTTTTCGCGGGATACTCCCTCTTCCAGAAAGGTGTTGAGCACAAACGTGGACGGCACCGTGATGATGTCCGCCGCTTCATACTCCGCTTCTTCCCGGCGGATGATTTTCGGCGAAATGCCCGTAAACGGGATTCTCCAGCGCTCGTATTCTTCCCGAAGTACTCGATCCTGAAAGCGAATATGCGTCGATCCTCGATCGCAGACATATTTGATTCCCTGCAACTTCGCCGCATGGCTCGTGTGTAGTCCCGATCCCGAAAGTCCGCAGAATACATCGCAGTCAGGCAAGTGCTTGGCTACGTAGCGATCGAAGAACACGCGATCCTGCCATTCCCATAATTGCCGAAGCGACGTCGTCTGCGGTGCGAACTGCATGTACGGAGCATGCAGATAGGGAAACGTCTTCACTTTCTCTCGGGGAAGCCCGTCGTTTTTGAGTTTGAACCAGGGATAACCCGAAAAAATGGACGTTAGCGCGCCCCGCTCGTGCATCTGCCTCGCCAGGTCAAATGAATGAAACTTGCCGATTGTTGAAAGGGCTACTCTCATGGGTAAACAGTGAAGGGCGAAGTCTGCCCAAGCTTGACGCTCATCGCCCCAGACCGAACTTTAACCAGATACAGCCTGCAGAGTTCGCAGAAAGCTGGGCACATGAACTAGACTGGCGACAAATCTTTTCGGACTATCCCCCACCAGCGTCAAAGATGTCCGCAAAACTGTTCCGGCCATCCATCCGTCGCTCACCAGAACGGCAACAGCCGCGCCGGCAATACCAAACCACGGCATCAGCGCCCAGGCCAGCCCGAGAGAGAGTATCGTCACACACGAATACATCACCGCTAACCGGCAATGGCCGTTGATCGACATCGGGATCACCGAGCTCGTATCCCACAGCGAATTCGCTACCACCACGAGTAACAAAATGTGACAACACGTCGTATCAAAACCCACCTGTTGGCGGATCCAGATCCGGTAAATGTACGGCCCGAACACCCAGAGAAATAACCCGCCTGATACGGATATTGCCAGGGACGCTTGGCACGCGTAGCGATGCATTCGCCTCGCCAGGGAAAGGTCGCCGGCTCCAAATGCTCTGGAAAGTTCCGGCCAAAGCGCATGCTTGATCACGACACTGAGCTGTAGGCTCATCCGCGACATCGTGCGTAGAGTGGAAAAGGACACCACAGCCACGGGCCCCAAAACCGCGCCGACCGCGATCGTAAATCCCTGCAGGCTTAATGCATATCCAAGCGGGAAGGCCATGAAGCCAAACGCGGGCCCAGCCAATTGACGAATGGTGCTACGCCGCGCGTGCCGCACCCCGTAGCGAATCCACGGACTCAAGTGCCCAAGAAGCAGCGTGTAACCAATGGTCCCCACGACTCTCATTACGAGGTAGCCGGAGGCGACCGCCAGCAAGCTTCCATTCACCAGGGCGACGACCGTCGCGACCACAACTTCCGCCAAACGCAAAACGGTCATCCAGAATGCGCCGCTCGCGAAATGCCCATCGGCCCTGTATCCGCTTTCCGCAATGCCGTTCTGTTGTGACAGGACGACATAGGCCGCCAAAACGCTCACAACCTCAGCTGCCTCGCGCGCGGAAATACTCGACAACTTCAGCCACCCCTGCCAGGGTATCGACCATACGCAACCCAGTACCAGCAGCAAGATGCTGAATGAAACCGCCGTCGCCAGCACCCAGGAGCTTTGAAAAGTCTCGAGCGCCGCTTCCCGGTCGCCCTCGGCAACGCGCATCGACATATCGCTGCCCGATGCATCCCCGAGTCCCAGATCGCTGAGCGTCAAATAGCTGGGAATGGCGAACAGTAAAAGCCAATCCCCGTACTTCGCCGCGCCCCAGGCATGCAGTAAAAGCGGAACCGAGCCAAGTTGAATCACAGCGCTCACGATCGGACTAAGCGCTGTCGCCCCTAAGCCGCGTACCAATCGGCCCTTCAGGCTCTCTCTTCGCTCCGGCTTCTCAGCCATGGACCCTCAATGGCATGTCTGCTGAATGTGTCACGAAATTTTTTACTTCACACATGAAATACCGTTCTGGCTGCGCTCGAGTCATTTACCCACCGAGAGGTGAGCGCTTGCATGGACCGGCTCAGCCGGTCGGGTCAGATCGGATCGGTAGGTCACTGCCGGCGCTTGACTCAACTTTGTTAGGTGATCGCCGAGCCTGAGCGCCAAAGCCATGAGTGTGAACGTAGGATTCGAGCTCCCGCCCCCCGGGAAAACCGAGCAGCTTGCCACAAACAAGTTTGGAATGCCGTGCACCCGAAGATTTTCATTCACAACGCTTTTACGGGGGTCCGTGCCCATGCGTGTCCCGCCCATGGCATGGTAGGTGTCGCGGGTGAATTCCAGCCACGCCTCTCCCGGGTCCCACAGAGCACTGTTCCACCGCAGCGGGCTCACTCCGAGGCGCTGGAGGTAGCGGCCAGCTACCCGGGCATACACTTGCGCGGTACGATGCTCGACCTCGGAGATATTCCAATCCACAATAGCTCGCGGCATGCCGAGTACGTCCCGGTCTGCAGATAATTTGATTCGCCTGTCCGCCGCAGGCAACTGCTCCATGTCCAGCCGCAGCGTAATTGTTGCGCGATTCGAAATCGCTCGTCTCTTGTAAACTTGCGTGCACCACGCCATTTTGGCCAGTTCTGCAAAGGTCCGGGGCAAATTGGCGACAAAGCCGGGCAATTGCCCGGCGCCCTCTCCCTGTTGCCACCTTTGGAGAAATTCTCGCACAGACGCAACTCCTGATCCGTCAGGCTCTTCGATCGCAAAGTGCCCCATAACCGCGAGGAGCTTCTGCTCTTCGCGTAGCCTTGGAGAGGCCTCCAATTTCGGCGTGTGCAAAATTCCTTTCACCAACAAAGGCGAAAAAGATCGCACGAACTCACGTCTCGCCTTACCTGTTACCGTCGCCGCCGCCACGCTTATGTGGTCGTGAAAATAACGTCCCACTTGATCGTGCGTATTTCCCAGGCCACATTCAGACGGGGTTCTCGAAGCTAAAAGAAGTCGATTCGTTTCGATCGTGCCTGCGCAGATTACGAATTGTTTTGCAAAAAACTCATAGCACTGTCCGTTGTAGTTCTTGGCGACGATTCGTTCGATCCGCCCCGTGATCTTGTTGGCTTCGATGCTGGTCACATTGGCGTGCAGAAACACACTCACATGCTTGTTATTCAGGCATTCGCTCCCGATGGTATTCGCCATATTGCGCTTGGAGAAGGGAAGCCATTTGGAGAACCGTATGTCCACCTCGGCCCCGGGTTCCTCCGGTTCGAGCCTGGCCAATTTAAGTAATTCCTCGTCCGGAACGCGACCCGGTAGATGTAGGATCTTATCGAGCTCCGCATAGTAGCCTTGCACGTCTGTCGCCGTGACGGGCCACGATCCCGAAGGTGTCCCGGGCGCGGGGACAAAAATATCAGGTGCAAACGCCAGCAGCTGCCCTCCCCACCGTGTCGAAGATCCGCCAAACACCCGAAAGCGCCCCTCGGTTGCTCCCTTGTGAAGTCTTCCTCCCATTTGGACGTTGTACAATTTTTGACTGCGTATTTCTAACTCAAGCCCGCCTGCCTCGAGAAGATGCACATCGACACCTGAGTTCGCGAGTTGCCGCGCTAGTAAGAGCCCTGCGATTCCGGCTCCCACCACACAGACAGTACTCTGAAACGTGCTGCGCACCGGCGATTTCTCTAGGTCAATTTGCATTCGTTTTGGGTTCCGCTGTAAGGTTTTGCCCCCGTGGCAAACTGTGAGAATGGTCCGTTGTTCTATATCGAATGAGCGCGAGTTCGGCGGTAGTGAATCGGCAACTGGAAATGGCGTGAATATTGGCGTGCAGATGGTTCAATTCCATCATCGAGGGTACGACAACCTGAATACCCGTATCCCGCAACGCGAGATTTAAGACCACTTCGGAAACAACGTTTTCGTCGATTGGTTTCAATTTGTTCCGCAGCTCGCCGGAGATCGAGGGCGAAGCCGCGAGTTCACCCAGCCGCGCGCACATTTCACTCAGTCCCTGGCTTCCACCAAACGGATGATTTGCCATAAATATCAACCCGGTATGCCCAGCGGACGCGACGCGGCTCATCAAAGCAGAGTCGAACGAATTCACAGGGAATTGCATGGCTCTCAACGCGCGCGGGCGCGAATCTAAAACGGCCGCAATTACATCGGGATCGGCCGAGATCCCCGCTACCCGGATTTTCCCCGCGCTCACCAGCCTTTCCAGCGCTTCGAGTAGATCGCATTGCGCCAGCACGGACGCCGGCGCGGAGTGCATAAAAAGAATGTCGACGTAGCTCGTGCGCAGTTTCCGCAAGCTCTCGTCGAGGCTTTTCTTCAATACCTCTGTTGTTAACTGTTGGGCTTGAAACTGCGCCGCTACCTGTTTGCGAATCAGGCTGCGGGCGGATGGAGCGACGCTTAGAAACGAACGCACCATCGGCTTCATCGCGCGCTTCCACCATTGCTGTCGCGCCGGCACAATTCCAAATTTCGTGGAAAGAATGACCCTCTGCCGCTCCCCGCCCAGAAACTCACCCAGCAGGCCCTCGGATTCTCCATATCCGTACGAACGCGCCGTATCGAAAAATGTGATGCCTGCATCATACGCAGCCGTCAGCGCCCGCAGGGACTTCTTGCGTCCTGCGCGGCCCATCATGGCCGCACACCCGAAACCCAGTACCGAAGTTTTCAGCCCGCTCGATCCTAAGTCTGCGTAACGCATTGTCGTACTCGGCGGCCTTTCCCTCAGGACACAATTACCCGTTGAGGAGCTTCCGGTTCGAGAACGCCATACGCCGGAGCCGGCGCTTCCTTCCGACTACCCCTGAAGAACACGAGAAGTTTCCTCGGCCAGTCGCGGTCCATGCAAGGCCGCTCGATGAGCAGGAAGTACAGCGGACATACCGTTGCGATAAGCGCAAGCGAGACGAACGTCACAACCAGCGGCGGCCTCGCGTGTCCCAGGATTCTCGTAGCGAAAGCGATGAGCAAAAAATGAAATAAGTAGATCGTGTAGCACATTCCGCCAATAATCGTGACCAGCGGCAGGCTCACCAGCCGATTGGTAATCGGTCCGTGAAACGCCGCCCAGTACAACGCTAGCATTAGAAACGGCAAAACGAGCTGCGATACGGGATCGGCCAACGCAAATACCAGTGGCCACCCGGCTAGCGAAATCGCATCCCACCACCAGCTTTTACCATTACTCTTTCTCAGCAGGTGCAAGTCGGCAAGAAACAAGCCAGCCAGGAAAAACTGAAGGTAATAAGCGACTGTCCCGTGCGAGCGTGCGGTGTGAAACCAGCGGATCTGGATCAACTCGATCAAAAGCATCGCCAGCAGTAACGCGCAGCGCCGAATCCACACACTCCGGATCGCAAACACCAGAGCCAGCAGCGGCATCAGCAAATAAAATTGAACTTCGATCTCGAGCGACCATGCCACCGGGTTGATCGTGCTCATCATCCCGTAAACGGCGGTGTGCAGATACAACAAGCTCGCCAGCAGGTGCAGCACGACGGCAGCCAGCGCCACATGATTCAGCGCAATCATGAGCGCCGCGCAGATCACCAGATTCAAGATGTAGGGTGGCTCAAGCCGCGTCAACCGCCGCCCAAAATAGCGCTTCAGATCGACCGCCGCACTTGCCTGCAGCCAGTGCGCTGCAAACGGCCGCGCCAGAACAAACCCACTGATTACAAAAAATAGCCTGACGCCGCGATCTCCATTATGAAGCAGTGTCGTCGGCACGCTCGAAAGATGCACTCCATAATAGCGAACCAGTTGGCCATACAAATGAAACGCAATTACCGACGCAATCGCGACGAAGCGTAGCCCATCGATCTCCGGTACAAACGCCCCGCTGTTTGTAACGCGTCGAAAGTGTTCGACAATCTTTTTGATCCAGATATGCAATGGTTGTGCCCGCCCGCAAGCTAGCTTGCTAACGAATTATCTTCATTCAAATATTCCAGTGATTGCTAAGCTGGCCTGCTATTCGATTGCGAACAGTTGGTAGGGCCATAAGGCGGCCGGTCAGGCGAATGATCGTCTTAGCAAAGGATTCGCCAGCGGAGAACGAGTTCCCGCTGGATGCTCTTTTCTGGTAAACGGCGCCATCAGCCGTGCAGGCTTGCCGTCGCAGGCGCCCTGAGCGCGAGAGGCCGCGACCGCTCGCACGCTCATGCTTGCGAGCGGTTACCTTTTTGCGCCGCCTCAAAAATCCTTTTCACAAGCCCTAATCTATTTCACCGCCGGCAATGCTTCCCGATACCGAAGCATCATTGCCACAAGCTTCCGTGCTGACCAATACCGGGGGACATATCGGCGCGGCTCCGAAATGCAACGAAATAGCCAGCCCAGATAGAATCGGTCGGCCCACCCTGGAATCTGAACCTGGTCCCCACTCAAAAACGCAATCGCGGCTCCGATGCAATGGATCGCCGGCACAGGCGTCAGTTGTTTTTTTAAATATAGACCGAGCCTCTCCTGCGTACCACCGCCAAGAGTCACGATCACGTGCGCCGGGCGCCGCTCGCGGATTCTCGCCAGCAAGGCTTCATCTTCGATAACCTTCCCATACATCGGCGCGAGATATACGTCCTGGTGCGCCACTTCGATGCCTTGCTGCGATAGCCATTCGAGATTTTTCTCCGCACTCAATGGCGTCGCCATTATCCAAAAGGATTGCCCCGTTCTGAAAACGTCCTTCCGCGTCAACAGCTCCCTCAGGTATTTCAGCCCTGAAAGCCGTGGAATCTGGTCCTTCTGCAGGAAATTCCAGATCATCACCATCAGCGCGCTGTCGGCGATCACAAGATCCGCCCCCAGCAGGGCCTCACGATATCCCCGATCTTCTTGCAGGTTCTTGAGCGCCGGCGCGGCGGGCACCACAAGCAGCCCGCCTTTCATCAGCAGGTTGATAGCTCGTTGCGCGCCGCCCACAAAGAAGTTGATGCCAAGAATCTGGCGAAATTCCGAGGCCGGTCGGCGTTCGACGGTTGTGTTCATCGCGCCGCGAGCACCGTCATTTCATTTTCGATCCACGCATAGGTCTTGGCCATTCCGTCCTTCAAGCGGATAGATGGTTCCCAGCTCAGATACTTTTTGATTTTTGTGTTGTCGCTGTTGCGTCCGTTGACCCCCTTCGGTGCCGTCAGATTGTAGTTTCTTCGTAGCTTGACGTTCGCGATCTCCTCCACGATGTCCACCAACTGGTTGATCGTCACCAATTCACTGCTTCCCAGGTTAATCGGCTCATGGATATCGCTCTCAAAAATGGCCTCGATGCCTTTCGTGCAGTCGTCGATGTACATGAAGCTGCGAGTCTGGTGGCCATCGCCCCAAATCTCGATCTCGGTGCTTCCGGACAGCTTCGCGCGCAGCACCTTGCGGCACACTGCTGCAGGCGCTTTCTCGCGGCCGCCATCCCAGGTTCCATAAGGGCCGTAGACGTTGTGAAAACGCGCCACGCGGCACTGAATGCCGAAGTCCTCTTCGAAGTGCCGGCACATGCGTTCGCTGAAGAGTTTTTCCCAGCCGTAACCGTCCTCTGGCATCGCGGGGTAAGCGTCTTCTTCCTTCAGCGCTACCACGTTCGGGTTCGTCTGCTTTTCTCCGTTGTAAACGCAAGCCGAGGAGGAATAGAAAAAGCGCTTTACCCCCTCTTCCTTAGCCGCCAGCAGCATATGGGTGTTGATCAGCACACTCAGCATGCAAAGCGCGCGATTGTTCTCGATGAATCCCATTCCGCCCATGTCCGCGGCCAGTTGGAACACCGCCTCGACTCCCTCGGTAGCCAGGAAACAGTTGTTCTTATCCTGCAGGTCGAGCGTCAGATTCTCGACTCCCGGCGTCACCTGGTACCATTCTTCCAGCGGCTTGATGTCCACCGCGCGTATTGCACTCGCGCCGCTCTCCTGAAGCTTTTTCACGAGGTGTCCGCCTATGAACCCGCCTGCGCCGCAGACAACAACTTTTTGACCTGTGACTTTCATTTTTGGATCCTCCGTTTGATTTAGCAGGGTTTTGCTTCAGTATCTTTAAGGAAATGGTTTTAAAACTGCGGATGAAGGACTTCGAAGAATTCAAACTGCTTTCTTGATCAGATGGGGAATTCAGCTACTGGATTCGTTTGCCAAAGCCGTGAAGCGCTGCCAGGGGGACTCTTGTGGACTTGGTGGTGACTGTACGCAGTAATCTGCGTCCTCTGTTGCACTTCACAATCCTCCAATTGCTTCTCACACTTGTACGTTACGCAAAGAACAATCGGAGAGCTTATTCTGAGGTTCCTTAATCGTGGGCGCGCGATGTTACCGGCGGCCTCTCGACAAGAGAACCGCCGCCCCCAATCGGCGACGGCGCAGACTGTGCCGCGGTTGTCTTCTTGCTGAGTTCCTGCGTTTTCAGCGCGATCATATATTCGTAGAACGACTGCAGCACGGCATAGCGGAAGCCCGCGCTCCCGTCCAGAAAACCGCGCTTGCCAATGTACAGCGCGAGAAACTTGATCAACGGCCGAGCCGGCATGCGATAGAACAGTTCCTTCTGGTGGAAGCGTCGTTCGCTGAAGTCTTTCGCAAAGAAAGCCGCACTGACGCGAAATCCCCGGTTGGTTTTCCGGTTTTTCGCAATCTGCTCTGTCTCAAATGTACTGTAAGAATTGTGCCGCTGCAGCCAGTGCGTGACGCCCTTGCTGAATGGATAATGGTCGAGATAACCGGAAAGCTCGCCCAACGGTCCGTCCGCAATCGAAACAGGGTTTACCAGGCGTTCATAGCGCATCTTTCCGGGTCGAAACAAGCGCATATAAAACGCTGAAGCCTGCACGTGCTTAAGCCACGCATCTTCCCAGAAATCGCGCCGTTGAATTCGAAACGCGACAATGTCCTCCGGATTTCGGACTCCGTGAAATATGCTCGACGCAAGTTCCGGCGTTACTCGTTCGTCCGCGTCGATATAAAGAACCCAAGGATATCGAAATCGGATGTTCGCCAGCGCCCAGTTCTGGTGCGCTGCCCAGTTGTCAAAATGACGTTGGGTCACGATCGCGCCTGCCGCCTGCGCGATCTCCACAGTTTGATCCGTGCTATACGAATCCAGTACGTGAACGTCGTCTGACCACGCCACCGTCTGTAAGCAGCCCGGAAGATCCTGCTCTTCGTTCTTTGTAAGAATGAGTACGGAAACCATTTTATTGCCTCGCGCTGTTCTGCTTTGGTTCGAGGATAAACCGCACGGAATTGGAAAAGAGCTCTTCGTCGCTGTACCGGGAAAGCTCTGCGCGAATGGCGCTGGTTATGAAGCTTTCTCCGCGATCTGGTTTCATCGCTTTATTCTCGAGAATGTGGAAGTGCTTCTCAAAAATATCGACGTAATCTTGCCTCGTCAGCCGGTTCAGATACGTGTCGGCAGGGTAGCGATTCTGCCGCAGGTGCTCCCACGGCGCCGTCCTCCGCTCGATGTGCTGGTCGAGCGTGTGCGGATACCATTCCAGTTGATGCCCGCCGCAGATTCCCGTGAACACCATCGGCCGTATCAGCGCGAGCCCATTGGGCCGAAGCGCCCTGGCCATTTGTTCCACAAGAATCTCGAGGCTTTCGCCGGGAATGTGCTCGAACACATCTTCCGAGTAGATGAAATCCATCTGCCCGACTTTCGCCCAGAAATCTCCGCTCGCCGCATCCGCCACGATTAGCCGTTCTTTCGGCATCAGGAATGTCCGCCCTCGCGCTCCGATTTCGGAAGCCATCGTTCGCCATTGGTGTTTGTCCGAAATGCAATAGCGTGTGATCGATTTGATCGCGCGTTCCGGCCCGTTTCGTCGCACAATGTCGAACACAGACTTGGGCGACAGCTCAAGCAGCGGCTTATCCAGATCGACGCCCCAAACATTGATATCCGAGTTATGCAGCCACACCAAACGATGAGGACGCGCCCCGAAACCAATTTCCAGCACGCGCGATGCCTCTAGCTTCGGCCGGCCATACGCTCGGAGTGCGTCGTTATACTCGCGAACGTATCCATCGAGCCAGGAGAACGTCAATCCGCGCCTTCCTTGCAGGTGCATCGACGCAAGGATCAATCCTTGGCGGATTTTGTCGCCCAAACCTACTTCGTGTGTTGACGATGCGGATTTCAATTTCATCTTTCAGATCGGAACAGAAGATTCAGATTGAGCGGCCGCTCATCACCCGGTCGCCATGGCGCATTCTTTCCTTCACGGGTCGGGCGGGAATGCCCGCGTATACCGTCCAGGGCTTCAGATCGCGAGTGGCTACCGAACCCAGTGCCAACACGGCCCCCTCGCCAACCGAAACGCCTGCTTGTACGGTTGCTCGGGCGCACACCCATGCATACGCGCCAATCGAAATCGGAAAAGCGATCAGCGGAAAATTCGGGTCCTGATAGTCGTGCGTAGCTCCGCAAAGATATGCCTGTTGCGAAACGATGGCATGGCTGCCGAGTTCGATTGGCTCGGGATTATAAACAATGGCCTCGTCAGCGATAGTCGATTGGCCCGCGCAAATCAAGTTCCACGGCGCCCAAATCCGCGCTTTCGGGCAGACATGCACGTCAGGCCCCACAGTCGCCCCGAAGCAGCGCAGCAGGAACGATCTCCATGCGTGCAACGGCCGCGGTGAGGTGCGAAAAAAAAGCACATACACGACACCCCACGCCGCCCGCTTCAGCCGGTTGCTCAGCGGGAATGCCGCAACCAAGTAGGGATCGATTTTTGTCGCGGACATATCTTGATTCGTCATACAGCGCTCAGTTCCTGCGTCGAACTTGCTCGCAACGGGCCAACGTTCGTATCAATTGTTTCCATTGTCATGAGATACGGAAATCCCCGCGTCACCAGTACCACGCGGCAGAGGGAAAAACGGTGAGGTAAATGACGCTTCAGCGCTTCGTGCCGTATCCGCGGTACCGGTGGCTCTTTCCAAAACCACCTGCAGCGTTTGAGCCGCTTTCTGAATCTCGAACCTCTGCTCGAAACACGCGCGAGCCCGTTCGCGCATCGCCCGCTGGTCGTCAGCAGCCATCTCCACGTAGCTTTGCAGCAGCTCGCACGTGCCGTCGATGCTGTCTTCCGCAACGATCCCCGCACCGTCGGCTTGAATCTCGCGCCAGATATTTACCTTATTCGAAATAAGCACAGGCAATCCCGCTGCCAGAGCTTCCGCGACCGCAATACCGAAGTTTTCCTCAGTTTATTGTTCAATAAAGCGTTTTTGTGCTTGCCAACGCCGGGCGTTAGGACCAGCATGCGCGCAAGGGCTCTAGACAGCGTAGTGATAGGTTCTGAGTTCCTCTCCTATGTTGAGAAGGAATGGAAGATGAAAAAAGGCTTGAGTCTCGGGATTGCGCGTCTGATGCCCACTATTTGGCGAGAGGTGGCAAATGGGAAGATTTATTAAGACTTCGGCTGTAGTTTTAGTGCTGTGCTTCGGGATGAGCTATGTCGCGAAAGCGGATTCTTTCACTGGGGCCAGTGTGACAGGCGGCGTGCAATTCACCGGGGTCGACGTCTATGATGTAACCACCAATTCTTCATCGAACCCATTCGGGGTAACAGCATCAAGCTGTCCTGGAACAGCACCGAGCGCCTGCGCTTTCAACCTCGAGAGCACGGCTGGCAGTGGAGCCTTTGAAGTCGCTACAGTAACTTTCTTCTCAGATGGCGGGTTCATTATCAACCCAACAACGGGATCTAACGCTACTGGATCGGCCAGCGGGCATAC
>Ga0206834_1024_pt1 | contig 19726 bp, 19 predicted proteins | sample Alteio_BWOrgCont_30_FD_152854 | JGI IMG/M metagenome (GOLD analysis project Ga0206834, IMG submission 152854) | Enriched cells from forest soil in Barre Woods Harvard Forest LTER site, Petersham, Massachusetts, United States -... | ecosystem: Environmental > Terrestrial > Soil > Temperate forest >...
GAATCCCTATTTTGTTCAGCCATGATTCCTCCCGCATCGATTATACCTATGGCCCAACGGCCATTGAAGCATTAACTATGGCTTTCCATTTAAAAGCCCATTTCCCAACAGTGAAAAATTTTCGATGTCATGCGCTATCGCAGTTAGAACGCAAGTTGTGGGCTCATAGGCAAGAGCCGCCGCCTACGGCGAAAATCATCTATGCACTCCGCTTTCAAAATTGCTTTTTAAGCGCTCTTATTGATATTCTCTAGCCACAAATACAACCGTACCATTCGATTGATAAACACATATTCTCCGTTTACTTCACCAGATCGCAAAACCTTGAGTTGTTTCATTTTTTGAAGGAAATTAGAAAATTTCTTTTTTTGTACCTCGGTCAGGCCTTTGACGATGTCCTGCTTTTTGAATGCCATGACATCAGGGCCTTCCACAGCTATTTTTTTTAAAATCGATTTGTAATCGCTGCTCCTTAAGGCGCTCACCACCTGTTGATCTACATATTTTTTTCCGACCTGCTCGGCGGCGCCCATCACCGCACTCATGGCGTCTGCATGATCGATAATCCCATCCGTGTCCGTCCAAAATGCCGCATCTCCCACTTCATGCATAACCTTTGGAAAGCCAGCGGAATATTCGGACATGAATTCCAAGGCACCTTTGTTAACTTTATACTGGACACTCGCAAATGCCTTGGAGAAGAATTCCTCCATTTCTGATCCACTCATCGCCGGAATATCGACAACATCAAAAATTCGAGCAATAGGCTCATAATTTTGAATCATTTCCATTCTTCGTTCTTCGACACCGCATAACATCAAAAATAAAGGAAGTGGATTGCGCGACACCGCATTTGTATCCACAATGTCTTTTATGAAATGAGCAAATTTAGGGTTGCGAGCGATCCCGTTAATTTCATCTAGAATCAAAAATAATCCCTTGATCCCAGTTTCTTTAAGTCTTTCGAAAGTTTGCTGAAGGAAAGGAAGTGTGCCTTCGGCTATGCTGGGGGCGTCGGCTTCTAGCGCACCTGCGTGAAAAGTGACTCCGAATATGCTTTGATCTCCAATGTACTTGGACAGCCATTTCCGAACAATTTCGGATCGTCTCGGATTAAATGCTCCGGACTGGATCACAGCCTTGATTAAAGCCGATCCAACATCATTCAAGTTTTCGGCAGGTCCCAGGGCACAATATATGCCGTGCAGCCCTGATTCAAATTCAGCAGAGGATTGAAGAAAGGCTGCCAAGGATGACTTTCCAATACCATATTCTCCTTGGAGGTATACATAACTTGATTTTCCGAGGGCAACTTGTCCGACCCCACGCTGCATGATGTGGTTCACTTGTTCAGCCCGTCCAACAAACAGCTCAACTGGTACTGGCTGCCCAGGGGAAAACGGACTTTTGCCTTTAAGCGGCGCCATGCAAAATCCAGAGAAGACGTAAGAACACCTAAAAATTTTACATTAGAAGTTTGAAAGACTAAAGACGAAAGACTAGCGGCCTAGACATGTGCACGAGGTAGCCCACAACGTTTATGCCCGCTTTGCATTCGTTAGAGTCGCCTTATCCGCGAAAAGGCTTAAAAAACCGGCATATCCCAAGACGTTCAGATCACTGGAGAGGCCATATTCGGCAGCGGCCGCTTGACCTGGTTTCTCAGACACATCCCGCCGTTCTGTACCACCGACAATCCGGCAACAGTAGTCCCAAGCGCGCTTTCGTCGAACTAATGGACTCAGCCGGGCAGAAATCGCTCGGATGATCGGAACTAATCAATCAGCGATTACCGCATGGGAACTCGGGCAACGCACCCCATCCGAAAAGCTCATGAAAAAAGCTTTCGATATGATTCAAATAGCGGTAGGTATTACGTGAGCTGGCTTTCCCCTTGGTTTAGCCCCTGTTCGAAGAACCGACTTATTGCTATGCTTATCTCAAAATTAATTTGCCGAAACGAGATACCCATGATATGTGACGTATGTAAAAAAACGATGGTGAAGATTGCCAGATATATTGATATGGACGAATTGGACGGAACGGAGACGGAGGGTCAATTCGCCGACTATCTTGCTGCTCAAGAATCAGGCGACACTGGTGAATGGGACTATGGAGTAGCTGAATACGAATGCCAAACGAAAGACTGCCCGAAGCGCGGGTTGCGAATTGGGATCGTGACTGATTCTGTCAAAGATTATGATGGTCTTATCCTCATGTGGCATGACAAGGCAAAGCAGAACGATTACTTCTCTCGTTTTATTTTTGAATACATTTCTTTTAACGCATATATGAAAAGCCGCATTGTCCTAGAACGAGTTACCGACCGAAACGCTATACAACGTCTGAAGCGGCATTCCGAACTTAAAACGTCATATCTCAAGCTTGTTCAAGAAAACAAAAAATTGAAATCGATATGGGAAACATTGATTGCAGAATTGAAGAGAGAACCGCTTCTCAATGCTTCAAGAGATTTTGATGATCCAGAAATGGACAAGTGGTGGAATTGCTCGCGGGAGACAATGACAGAAAGTGGAACAAAAAAAGGGATTATCAAAAATACAACTGACTGGACCAATATGGTCGAATTCTGGTATGCAGTACGAAACAATATTTTCCACGGCGGCAAAGACCCGAGCGTCCAACGAGATTATTTCCTCGTGGAACATGCTTTCCAAACATTAAATGCGTTTATGGAGTCTCAATTAAAAAATATCGGGGATGACTTAAAAATATTTTAAATTATACTGATATAGCCCAAAAAATATCTTCAAAAAAGTGTGATTAGGTGAAGTTCTTTTTTCTCCGGTAAGTACTTAAGTGCACCTACTAACCTAAATGGATCTTTACGACCCTCATCTGGATCTGGAATTTCAAGGATAATGTTGAACTTCGCAACATTGTGTTCAGTCAAAAAAACCAAATTATAGATATAATTCGCTTGTAGCTTTTCAGCGATAAGATTTTCTAGCTCAATATTTGACAAATGATCAATTTTTGCGTTTTTGAGTATCGCCCCTTTTTTAGAATGCAAGTAATCATGTTTGGCTTGCGCTACTACGACCTTGCAATCAGCCAGCGGAATCACTTGATCCGAAATGGCATTCAAAGAAAATTCTGTATCATTTTCGTATTCCGGAAGAGCTTGCCGTTCAATCTTGTAATCAAGAAATAAACCGAATCTACTTGATTGAATACTCTTAACTTCAAAACCGTTTTCCTCATAGGGATAGGCATGCATGTTGACGTTCTCCTCGTCAGGAACATCGTCCTCGTGGCCCATGATCACTTGTCGTCCATTTTTCACGAACCAACTAACTAACGAAGCGGCAGATAAATATGTCTTAACCAATGAACCAAAAGTTGCTGGTATATAGCCCAAATAGAAAGGATACTTTGAAAGCCCACTATGAAGATCACTAAGAACTTTCTCGGAAAGATTATTTATATATACGCAATAAGGTTGGGTTATTCGATGAATCTTTCTTCCGTCAACAAACACAAGACTTTGCTCTACTAGTTCAAATATATGTTCCTTTTCAAACCCAATCAAATCTCCGGCAAGGAAGCTATTCTTAGTTTTCTTATCAAGAAGGGGGAGCAATGCTTCAGCTACCACAAGTCCGTACGAATCGCTTCCCGCGAGATCAGCATCAAAGATAAAAGCGGCTTCATCTTTATCAGTTTGTGGTACCAAGGCATTCTTTAGTCCAGCGTAATCAATACCTTTCTTCCTTAAAATATCCACCGTCTCGGCGTGATAGCCTTGAATCTCCCTTCTCATCTGCAAATCGGTTAGCCCAAAATAATCACGAACCACTTCAAACATAACATTGCTTCTTGCTTCAAGAGTGTGAATTGCCAGAACATTTTTTTTCGAAGAATCTTCAGTCATTTGAATACCGCCCTAGAGACTACGCAAGTCCTTTTGACTCAAGGAAGACTAACTACCGATTTTACCTGATGATATCTAAAAAATTTTATCACACAGCCATTAAAAAGGCCATCTTACGATGGCCTTTTGCCTTCCTCCGGAGAGACTACAGCGATTTACTTGCTTGCCTCTTCTGAAGAAGACGAATCTCACACGAACTTTCAAAAACAATTTCCTAATTTCGACCTTTAAGCATCGCCATTTAAGTCCGGCGAAGCAAAAACTTTAACAAAATTTCTGTCCTTTGCGGCGAGCCGAATTATCCTGCTCGTCATGGACTCAGGGTGACGAATGCCTTGTTCCCAACATTGAACTGTTCTGATGCTTACCGTCAACCAATCAGCAAATGTTGCCTGATTCATTTCCAGTTTAGCTCGAGTTGCTTTAATCTCCTTTGGAGAAGCTGGTACTATAGCGGCAAATTCCTTCAAGTTCCTCAACTGGAGCTGATAATCCCTTTTTGCACGGGCCTTAAGAGCTTCCAGCCTGCCACGGGAGGCACCGGTATTTTTCCTCATATAAATCCTCCTCCTGCAAGAAGGTTAACGGCGCATGCCTAGTTCCACCGCTAACTTTCGTGCAGTCTTACCGTACCGTAGTAATCTATTCATTCGTTTCTCCTAGTTTGAGTATTAGGCGAGGACAAACACGTCGAGAAGAGCTATGTCCGCGCCTTCCAGAAAACCAAAAACAACTACAGCCGGTCGATCGCAGTAACCAGGAATATTTAGCATATTTAGCTCCATGAACATGGCCCCATTTGAATCTTGTGTATCCCAATGGATCGAAAACTGCTTTTTTAACAAAGTACGAATCAATCCACGAACCCGAAAATGATCGTCAAAAAAATTCCTCTTTTTTTGATAAGTAGCATTCTCCTTAAGTCTAAAGTCATCCGGAAGAAACGCTTTTGAGACAGTGGCCTTCGTTACTAGTCTCTGCTTCATAGCGCCTCTCCTTGCCGGATGGATGGTAGGGGGGGTTGTCTAAAGCGATAGTACTGCATTCAGGTTAGTAAGTCAAGCAAAAATTATATCGATGTTTCTTAAAAAAAATATCTCAAATTATGGGAGCCCTTGAGGGCAGACGGGGCGCGATCAAGCCAGGGTCCGGGGTCCATCGGAGCCTGGGTTGGTCGCGTTAGGGCGGGCGGGTGACTTATGGCAAAGCCGGACATGACGCCTTGTCTTGGCGTGATGTTCGGCCTCCATTTTTTCTTATTCTTTTCCTACTCTTTGCTCTTGAGTCTCTTAAAGGCCCCCAGAATAACCTTTGCCACAGCCTCTCGTTTTCTTTCCTTGTCTGCCCGATCCACTGGCTGATAATTAACCTGCACCTTGTAGCCCTTGATCCGCTCTTCCTTGGTGGATGCCCTGGCTCCTTCCTCTTCGAAGTAGAAGAGTAATTCTTCTGGCTCTAAAAACTGGACTTTTTCAAGGGCGGGAGCTTTAAGTTTCTCGGTGGTAAAGTCTCGTATCCTGGCCAGATGCTTCCGGTCCTGTGAACACATGATGACGGTGTCATAGCCAGCATTAAGGCACTTTTCGATGTTGCCGCATTCATGCTCTGGAGTGTTGGTAACTGAAATCTCGCAGGCAATCTTTTGCCTATTCTTCGAGAGCCCCACATCAACCCGACCGCCTTCAATAGGTTCTTCGATGGTCGCCTTGTATCCTTTTTCCTCTGCCATTCGTTTAATCAAATTTTGAAGGTATTGATGCTGCGAGGCACCTTTCTCTTCGACGATGGATTGATCTTTTTCCTTCTTCATTGGCTTTTCCGACCGAACCGGGACAACTTCGTGTACTGGCTCTAGCTTGACCTCTCTCATCGGCTCTGGAACATGCCTGACTTCCAGTGTCTTGTTAGGTCTTCCGGGTTCGTGCTTGGGCTCTACCTCTTTGACGACAAGGCTCCGACGCACTTCCGTCAGTAAAGCTACGGCATTTCTTTCGACAAGGTACTTTTTTCCGAAGGGTAGCCGGTTGACATATTTTCGGAACTCATCTTCATCGACTTCGAGCACCTTAGCCGGATGTTCCATGGGAACGGCATTGATATGAATCATCCCTCCATGAATTTTGTTTTTCACATAACAGGCTCTCAGGGGAAGGCTTTGCAGTTCCGATATCCCTTCCTCCCAGCTCCCGGAATATCGAAAGGCCTCCTTGGCGAGGAGCTGGGCATCTTGTCGAGAAAGTCTGAAATACACCTGAATCCCGCAGCTGCTCAAAATCAGATTCCTCAATTCATCGGAAATCTGCGTAAGAGACTGATGGGCCATCGTGACGAAGAGGGCATACTTTCTGGCTTCAGAGAGAATGACTGAAAAGGATTCTGAGGCGAAGTTTTGAAATTCGTCGATGTAGAGATAGAAGGGGGTGCGAAGACTTTGAGGGATATCGGAACGAGAGAAGGCTGCCATTTGAATCTTGGCTACCAGAAGCGCCCCTAAGAGATTGGCGGCATCCTTGAGCCTGCCTTTGTCGAGCTTGACGAGGACCACTTTCCGTTCGTCCATTGCCTCTCGGAGATTGAAGGTGCTTTTCGGAGAAGCAAAGATCGCCTTGATCCGCTCATCAGCAAAGACAGCACCCATTTTGTTGGTGATAGGCTCGATCCATGGTATCTGCGCCCGGTCGGTCATGGCATCGAATCGTTGGAAGTAGTCCTTGGCGACGATGTTGGTCACATTGTCCAGGACTGCTTCCCGGAAGCGCCGGTCTGTCAAAAAAGGCGTTAACTCCACCAGGGTCAATTCAGCTTCACACAGACTGATGAGGGCATTCCTCATCAAGTCTTCCATTCTGACGCCCCAGGAGTCGGCCCATATCTTCTTGAACGAAGAGACCAGCTCATTGGCCTGTTCGGCTGCTGATATGCCGGGGAGCTTCTCAAGAGGATTGAAGGAGACGGTGGAGACCGGATCAGTCGGGTCAATCAGGATAATCATTTCGGAAAGAGTTTCTTTCGGGTCTCTGGCGCCGAGCCCTACGAACAGGAGACCCTTCAGGTCCTCAATGAGGTCGCCGTGCGGATCAATGACCCCAACACCTCTGCCTTCAAGAATATCCTGCAAAATCAAGTATTGGAGGAACTTGGACTTGCCGACGCCGGTTGCGCCGATGGCATAGAAATGAGAGTCGCGGTCGCGGTTGGAAATCTTGGCCATCTGGTACTGATTCTTGTTTTCGGAATAGTACCAACCAAGATTGAAGGTATCCGGTATCTGTTCGTCGTACAAAGTAGGACCAGTCGGAATGATCTCCGCCTTTTTTGGAGGGAGACTTAGTCCGAACAGTTCATTCCAGAGGCCCATATGAAGCTACTTCACGAGATGCCAAGGAAGCCCGCAGATTTCCGTTCAAACTGAATGTCGGTTCCCTTGGTAAGGACGTCAACAGCTTCAAGGAAGGCATGGTGAACTACGGTGGTATATGCCCGCAGGTCTTCGTCCTGGAACAGGTTCAGTGTAGGTACGAGCGTTTTCTTGAAAAACCAACCAAGGAAAAAGTTGAGGTAACGTTCGAAGAAGCTCGGCTGATACGTCAAATACCAGGCGAGATCGAGGTTCTTGCCGTAGTCACGGACTGCGATATACATGTTGTAGCCGGGTAAATCCATGTTTGTAACAAGAATAAAGGTTCTCGCCTTTCCCAAAAAACCGCCAACAAGGCTCGGGGCTACATCCACTCGCCGAAAGGAAACTTGAGGAGGGTCTGCTTTTTGTATGAGCCCTTCGGTATCCTTATATACCTGTCCAGCCTTTCCGCCGGCGTCTTTGACGAGCAATGTCCAGCGATCAACGATGACTTCTTTCTTGAGCGTGATTGCCATGAAAACCCTCCGTAGTAATTGTCGCGACTAGGAGCAGTATAGTTTGTATTGGAATGAGGATAAGCATATTTTCTTTTGGAATAATATTTTGTATTAGGAATCACTATTCAAAGAAAATAGAGTCCGAAAAATATATTTTTATAATTCATGAGAAAATAATCGAATTTAAAATTTTTAGAAAGAATAGGCGATAGTATTATTGTCAGATTTATAAGAAAAAAAATAATTAATGTTTTTTATCTCACCTATGCTGCTCAAGACGCAGATTCTCCTGGATTCCCTGTCCATTTGTCTTTCAAAAAACGCTTATAATAATAGGTGCTTCTCTCCTCATCACCTAAGGCTACTTCCAGTAATAGTTGAATCCCCACAAGCGGTCCTGGCTGGATGTCACTTTCCTTTATTTCCTCACCGTAAAAGTCCGGATTGGTAGGCACATCAACGTTCAATATCCACCAAACTTCAATTTTCCTAAATAATGCAACCATTTCTAAAAATCTATTTTCATAATCGACCGGTAACCCTTCGGACCCAATAATCGCAAAAAGCTCATGAGCAAACTTGTGCCTATATCCATTAATACGCCAAAAAATTTCGAGGTCTATATCATCAATAACATTTGCATCCATTAGCCATTGAAGACTTGCACGCAATCGACTCTTATTAAGTGAAAGCACTTTTGTCTGGTAATCCGCATGAATGACATCTCCATTTTCATTAAATCCCGTACAAAAAAAGTCCTTGATTCGATCAATTATTCTATCCTCAAATAATTCATACGCTGCAATAAAAAGTCCGGCGGAAATAAGTCTATTCCGCGTGACCTCTGGATTCAAAAAGTTCTCCCAAACTTTATCGGATTCTTCTGACATATTTTAGAGCCCCCATTCCGAATACGTCCACGATCATTCAAGCACTTCTCCTTCATTTTCTACTACTGGAATAGAAAAAACTGGCTCAAAACAAGTTCCACGCGGCCCACATTGAGATAAGCCTATGCTCTTTAGCCTAATTTTCAAATGGGAGTTAGTCAAAAATGGTATCTCTTCAAGTTTGGAACCTTTGGATACATATCCAACTGTCAAATGCGAGGGATTTTCCGAGCCACCAAACGTTGATGGCTCGAGTAAATCTCCAAATAAATCTTGCGCAATATTTTTACTAATTTTTAAATAATTTGAATCCACAGGGTCCATAAAAATATAGTGTCCGGTGGTATCTTCTAAATATGGATGATTAAACTCTACCGAAATTTCTTTTAGATTTTTCCCCAAATCTATGCACCGTTGACGTAACAAGTCCACCGAACTATTTAATCTTAACTTACCCATCATCAACGTTATGTGTGGTATTACTCCCGATCTAAAATTTATCTCAGAATTATAATTTTCTAAAAAAAAGCTATTTATCTCGATTATTTTTTCGAGTTCCGGCCTAGAAATTTCCCAATGTATATTCCATTTATCGTTATTAGTCATATTGATTTTTCCCATCGATTATAGCATTCATTTCCAATAAAGTTAAGATGTAGCTCTCCTTGAGTTTGAGGATTACGCCTAGTGTAATACTCGTCATCAAGATAACGCGTACCCCCTGATTCACTCAATTTAATTATAGATGTTCCCGTAAATTCTTCTTTTCCATCCCCGCCTAGACGACGAGTGCGACATTTCCAAGTCATAATAAGTTTAAAATTACTGCGAAGCTTGTCCGTCATAAGATTTGCAACAATACTTGAACCTTCAGAATTTTTTGTAAAGGTACTAACATGGATTTCAAAAAATGTCTGATATATTTCCATTACAAATAAATGAGGATCGTTCTCACCTAGACGATTGACCGTTCCTTCCCACCGTCCATTCAAATCGGGGTAATCACACAACCAGCCAAACATGCGAAAATATCTGTTCTTCCAACCCCAACGATTAAAATAATACCAAAAAGCAGCAACTATGGAACTTATACTTCCAACTCTGGAAAATTCTCCGAGAATCGAAATAGGAAATAAGGCATGCAGAAGAACCGATATCGCTCCAGCAATAAAAACTGAAACAACGACCATCCGTTTAATATCTGGTCCGGCAATATCATCCATTTCCACCCCCACCGTTTTTTTGCATTGCGGTACTAATTATATATATCCAATCACTACTACATCAACAACTTTCTGCGATTAGAAATTTATGAGTTTTTGTCTTATGAGATAACAAATTCCCAACCCCACACTTCCTACCATTCGCCCCCAATACTTATCTTTGCACTTCCAGACTTCTGCCAAGTAGTCCTTCAAGTCGGGATACGACTGACTGACAACATCGGCTATATTTCGCATAGTTGCATGTTCATCTTTACAAAGAAACTTGCGAACAGCTTCCGGAGAATACTCGATAACCTTGATATGTTTTCTTTTTGCTAATCGTCGTATCTCCAAAATGACACTTGCTAGATGATCTGACTGATATTTCAGAAACTCACAGGGATTTTCAATGACTAGAACAGTGGGATTATATTCTCTGCATAGGGACAGAAATACAGCTCTGACCTGGGAGAGTCTATTTCCGGGAGAATCTTTTGCAGAAAGATTCTTTATCATGCAAGCAATGATCTGTCTCCCGTGAAAAATAGAGACACCCCAGGAGCGTGCACCAGGATCAATCGTCAGTATCGAGGTGTTCATATTTTCTAATGAGATAGGTGAACAATGCTCCACGCGACCTTTTGATTTTGTGCTCCGGTGTCTCTTTGACCTTGCGGTATATTTCTCGGATATAACGTTCGGAGTACTCCAAGGCGATTGAAAAGTAATAGCGAATACTTTTCATATCGTTGAGACCTTCTGCAATTTCTTTCGCTAGCAACCCTTCGCGGATACCCGAAAAATATTGAAGATCGTACTCATAGACCAAATCGTCACGTTTCTCATCCTGGCCTTTTTCTTCCTTTTCGATATCGTTATCGTTAACGTTTTTTTCTTTCATAACGTTCGTTATCGTTTATCGTTACCGTTCGATTTTTTCCGACCTTTCATTTGTTCAAGAACTTTCGCTCGTTGACCAATAGTTGCGATCCAGTCATTGCGGTAGTCGACAAATATCACGTCAACTAAATGACGAAAAGCTACCGAAATGCCTATGGCGTGATACACGCTCGGCGTATTCAACCCATGCTCCCAGCGTGAGAGGGTTTCCCGTGGCACCCCTAAAAGATATGCCGCATCCTTCTGGGTGTAGTGCATCATCCGGCGATACATTGCCACCCGATTCTGCCCTGTAAATGATTTCTTCATATACTCATATTATTTATTTATAAAAAAACGACCTCCTATATTTTCAGGGAAATCTTTGTTTTAGGTAAGGTTGAAAAATGTGTGAAAATCGTCACGGTGACGCGTCCCGCTCATCTCTCCATCTTTAACCTTTGTTTGAGAGACATACAATCGTAACGATTATCAGTCTTGAAAAACTAAGCTTTAAAATTTAAATATATATTGATGATTAGTGAATCCTTAAAATTTGAATTTCAACAAGCAATTAAGGAAGAATATGGTATAGATATAAGCCTATTAGACGCTGGTAAAATACTGATCGATATTGTGGATTATTTTGATAAGCTTGCTGAAATCCATCACAAGGATTTAATTAAAAAAAATGTTATAATTGATCCCAATAAATCAAAACAATGAGCTGTGTAATATTTTGTAGAGTATCATCTAGAGAACAGGAAGAAACAGGATATTCTCTTGCTGCCCAAGAAAAACTTCTTAAGGAATATGCCAATAAAAAAGAATTCGAAGTTTTAAAGATATTTAAAGTATCTGAGTCGGCAAGTGGAAAACAAGTTAGAAAATTGTTCAATGAGTTATTTGCGTATGCAACTAAAAATAAGATAGAAGTTATCTGCTGCGAGAAAATCGATAGGCTGACTAGAAATTTAAAGGATGCCGCTCTTATACAAGAATGGTTGGAAGAAGAGAAAAACCGAGAGGTTCATTTTGTAAAAGAAAATTCCATCATAAATCAAAATACGCGGGCTCATGAAAATCTTGTTTGGGATATGAAAGTCGCCATTGCTAGATTTTATACAAAGAATCTTTCGGAAGAAGTCAAAAAAGGTCAGAAGGAAAAATTGGCACAGGGGTGGTTGCCATGTAAGGCACACCTTGGCTACAAAACGGTTGGAGAGAAAGGACACAAGACTCAAATGATTGACGAAAAAAAAGCGCCATTCATTAGAAAAATTTTTGAGCTTTATTCTACGGGTAACTACTCCACAACTGCGCTAGTAGATATGATGTACAAGCAAGGTTTAAGGAGTCAGGTCGGTAAGACGGTTGGTAAGTCTCGATTATATGATTTGCTTTCAGACCCATTTTATTACGGCAAAATGCAGTGGAAGGGGGAATTTTTTAACGGTAAGCACCAACCGATTATTAGCAAAGATTTGTTCGATTCCGTTCAAGAGAAATTAAATAGAAAATTCAAGTCACCCTTATATACCAAACACTTGCCAGTCTTCAAAGCTAAAATGACCTGTGCCGGCTGCGGAGGTACTGTTACATGGGAGACCCAAAGAGGTCACTGGTATGGACACTGTAATCATTACAAAGATTGTAGTCAAAAGAGATTCTGGAGACAGGAAAAAATCGAAGACCGATTATTGCCCATGTTCGACAAAATAGCGCCAAAAGGTGAAAAGGTGCTCAAGATCATAGAAAAGGCGCTTAAGGAAACGCATAACGCCGAAATCAGGTACTACACAGCCTCTGTCACCGAAACCAACAACATTATTGCTACTGCACAGAAACGACTGGAAGCTATTTACGAAGACAAGATTGATGGGATAATAACACCTGAATTTCATGCCAAAAAACTAGCGGAATATACACAACAAAAAGAGGATGCAATCGAAACACTCAAAAAATTTAATGAAGATAACACAAAATATTATCAGGCTGGGTACACATTGCACGAATTGGCTTTGAGAGCAGGAGATATTTATAAAAGTAAAATAGCAACTACCGAGGACAAGAGATTGTTGTTGAGCAAGATATTTTCGAACCTCTCATTAGAAGCCGATAATATCACGCCAGATTATACTTTAGCCTTCCAATTTATGACGAAATGGATACCTATATTAAATAAGACTTTCGAACAAGAAAAAATTGGCTCGGTACAGGGACAGAAGAGTCAATTTGACTCTTCTCATCCTGCCATGCTCGCTTATTTGCACAGCTTCCGAACATTTAATTGGGCGGTGGCAGTGGGGGATTTAGAGACCACAAACAAAGAAATTGCTCATCTATTGTCCTTGGTAATATCACCAAAAGTAGCACACTTTCTCCAATAAGAAAAATGTGATAACATCATCGCTATGTTCGGCAAAAAAGAAACTACAGCTATCAGAGTATCCGTATTTATAGATGCGGCTAATTTGTGGGAAGCCCAAAAAGCAAAGGAGAAAATGTTTGACTATGATAAACTCAAAAATTTTTTAAAAAATAAATATGCTGCTACGGAACTCAATGTATTTTACTATACCGCTTATCCCAAAGAAGGTACCCGAGAATATAGTACCGATCCCAAACATAAGTTTTACACATATCTGAAAAAAGGTCTTGGTTTTACCGTGAGGAAAAAAGAACTCAAAAGAATATCGGTACACAGCGATTTAGGAGATTCCATTCTTGAAAAAGGAAATATGGATGTAGAAATGACGATTGATTGTTTGCACACAAAAAGCAATTACGATATCGCAATTTTCTTTACTGGTGATTCAGATTTTCTTCCATTGGTAACGTATCTTAAAAATGGAAAGAAAAAAGTTTATATATTTTCTTCAAAAAATAATGCTTCTTCGGAACTTAAAACTGGCGGGGATGGATATTTTGATATCTTAGAGTTAACCGATGATATTTGGGGTAGAGATTTAAAACACAGAGTATAAATGCAAAGCAGCCCTCCTTGCGGAAGGCTGCCCTTGGATGTAATACCCTTTCAGTTATGTTTGAAAACCGAAAGACAGGGCCAGTATATACCAAATGCTTGGATGATGCAAATGCATCAGGAAACCCAACAAGTGTGGATAATGAAGCACACCTGAAAGAACTCCTTATACAGGTTTTTTTATTTATTTAGACAACAAAAAAGCCCTCCATCGGAGAGCTACTTTGTTATGCCTGCCTTCAGCTTAGGTAATCCTTAGCCGAAAAGGGGCTTACGCCCACAGGCACATAGGCATCATATATTAATTTTAAATCCTATGCAAGTTGGTTGTTGATAACACTAATTAATGGTGGAACCTAATTACCCATCTTGTTTTGATTTATGACAAGGTAGTGAAATGAGACAATTTCGTCACTGGCTCGCTTACTTGGACAGCTTTCGAACATTTAATTGGATGAAAGCAGCGGGGGATTTAGAGACCACAAACAAAGAAATTGCACATCTACTATCCTTAGTGTAGCGTAGTTAGGATAATATACAGTTTAAACATCTCTGGAATTTTTATAATCTTTCTAACTCTAAATTACGGGAGTTAATAATGAAGGTTCTTCAGTCACTTGGGGTTCACAGAAGAAATAGTAATGAAGGCATCTTTCGATATCAGAGAGGTTTATGGGGTCTTTCTAAAAACACTAAAACCATTGTTCGAATTCAACCGGCACACAAACAATTTGCGGAATTGCGGATTGACGACGTCGCTTGGTGTAAATTATTGAGAGAAATTCGTCGTCAAAAGCCAGCCACACAACCATTAGCCTACTATAAAAAAATTATTAGAGGCATGTTCCGTAAGCGATCGGCCTTGGGGTTGGCCGGTCATATTACCTTCCATGGTGGAACAGCCACTTGGACTTCATCTCACGAGTCCTATGTGGTAGCCATCCTCGAACATGAAGGGAGCATTGATCTTCCCGGTACAAGCCGCAATCCAATTCAATTAGCAAGCGTACTTTGGTGATCTCGCTCTACTTGAAATCGGAATGCTTAATAAAACCGATACTTCTAGTGGATACCATTCTCGAAAAATCGCCTATAATTAAATTCTCAATTGGAGTTTCTTCATGACTGCCACTGTTCAAATCGTCGCATTAAAAGCGAATTTTGTTTTAAAAAATATTTCCAGTGCTCATCGCGCGATATCATTGCCCGTCTCTGGTATTGTTAAGACATTTCTTGATTTGTCTGGCACTGTATCTGTAGTTACACCACCACAACATGCTGAATGGAGTACCTTAGTTGCATTTTCAACATTAGGTGCTGCTATCGGATCAGTGATTGCTGCATGTCTATTGGTTATTTACACTTTGGAAACAAGGAAAATTCGTATAGCATCAGAGGAGCAAATTGACCAGAGTCCCTTATGTCTTGCTATCCGTGCTGGCGGTCCAAACGAATTTGCTGTTATAGTAAGGAATCGATCCTCCTACAACATTAGCGGAGTCTCGATTCAATTGACACGTTGTGGTATTTTGAATATGCCCGAACCCATTTTTGGTCATGCCGATAATGACATTGTGCATGTAGATGAAGAGCGAGGTTTGATTTTAGCAAAAAGTGAAGCCTATGTTGGTTTTTGGCATCCTATACTAGAGCGAGGTAACTTCACCGCTTTGGTACTTATGGCATGGATAGATCATAGGGGAAGGCCACACGCTATTCAGAGAATCTTGATAGCGCCTTACTGAATTTATAAAAATTGGCCTAACGAGAAATTGATGGGACCGAAATATCATAAATTATTTTATTTATCCTCCGGCACCGATTTCATTCTTTTTAATAACTCTAAAATTGGCGGATTAGAAATACCGTCCGGAATTACTGGATTGACATCTTCGGCCATAATAAGTCCAGAATCAATGTCGTTAGGTCCAACTTCCCAGGCATTTTTTTTCATACATTCATGCTTCACAATGCCTTCGTCCACAAGAACGTCTGGAATATCTTGTCCTTTACGTACAATTGTCGGAGCCAAAAGATAGTATCCCCATTTTTTGAAACTTGCAATAAAGCGATCGAGATTCTCTGTCGTCTCGGGAGTCAAAGTATGTCGTCTGATGACATTCATTACAAATCCATCGCTTGGTTTTGTGAGATCAATTTTCGTACTAATACCTATCCTATACCAGCCTGGATGTTCCGCATCTATTCCTTTTGCAATTGCTAGATGAATAATGTCTTCTTTATCGTCCCTGCCAAACGTTTCTCTCCAATCCTTGAAAATAGCCCGCGCAGGTTTTTCATCATTAAACATTAAACCAATAATAGGTGGGCCCATTTCGGACGTGGAATAGAAAGCTCCTTGCCATCCCGCGGTTTCCCACAAATGCATACGAATTACCGAGTTAACGCTTAGGTCTTTGTGGGTGAGATTTTGTTTTTCAGAAAATTCTAAGGTCGAAGCGTTCTTTCGTGGGGCCCTTTGGGGGATAACTAACGAAAATTTCCCGGGAATGTATTGGTAGGTCTTGTTTTCCGTGTCTATCCATCCTGAGATGGACCTCTTATGACTGTTTCCAAACACATTGCCAAGCCTAATGAGTGGCGAAGAAAAGTTAAAAGCCCTGGAACCTACCTCTTCATCTCTCATAAGTTTAGTAAGATCACCTTCGAGATTTTTAAACATAATTGCACGCGCTACTATACTTAAAACTATTTCGGACACCTTCGAGACTATTCTCGCTTGTTCTTGTTTAGAAAGATTGTGCGGATTGAACGCTCCACATGTGACATCAATCCTGAGCTTACCATCCATATTAATATTATAGGCCACATCCGTGCCAAGCGCTTCGTCCCTAGATACATTTATAATTGCTATGCTGTCTCTGGAGATAGCATCTAATTGAATAGCTGTTGCGAGAAAACTTTCAAGTGCAGCTATGATGTATTCAGCAATCTCAATTTCAGGACTAACTTTTTTGGTATTAACCAAAAATTCGCAGCCAAGTGTATGCGAATGTAGCTGCACATCTTCGGGGAGATAATAGTCTGGATAATCGGGAAGTTTTTCTTGCGCTGGTTGAGTTAGCCAATAACCAAAGAAAGTATCGGGATCTTCATGCAACATCTCATAATAGGACTCGGGCAGCCCTTCTTTACCCCCGAGACGATAAGCAAGTCCAAGGCCCGCAAAATCTAGATCCATCTTTATCAGCGTATCGGGTAGCTTCTCCAGCGATTTTAGATCTTCTTCTCGAGTTTTTATCATAAGGAGGCCAAGTATTGCCCCAAAATAGAAACTTCGTTGCAATACTTCTTCTTTCTCATCTTCAGTATTAGCGAGATTCATTGCCATAGGTAAATGAGTAGCCTGCCAATCTAAGGCTGCCCCCACGCGACCTAGGCGAACTTCGAGATGTTTAAGTTGATCGTAACACCTCACTTGGGCCGAATTAATTTTATTATAAATCCAAAAATCACTTGTCGCGCAGGAAGCTGCATTTAGAAGGGCACCACGAGCAGCCCATAGGAGTCCGACCTCTTCATAGGCCTGCGCTAACAACCCAAGAGCCCTCACAAGATCATCCCTGCACTCATGCTTATAGAAACGATGTAAAGAACGTCCTAGATAATCTATACTCATGTAATAGCGCTTTGCTTTTAAATGTTGAATTCCTCGCTGAAGAAGTAGTTCCGCAGCGGGGATTTCTCCACGCCTTTTTGTTACTATTTCAACGACATATTCTTGTAGCTCTTCGAACTCTTTCATACCGCTAAAAAATGTGTCCATCTCTGTGAGTAATTGTACGGTCGTCTCAAATGGAAATCCAATGAACTCATTGGCGCGGCCTAAAATTTCTTTAAGTTTCGTAAATTGGATTGCAACCGTTTCATTCTTTTCAGGCATCGCGACCAGCAAATCGCGCATACAAAGCATTACCTCGGCTTGCACTGATGCGCTTGGGCTTGCCTCGTCGGAGATAATTTCGGTCAATGCATCGCGAAGAATCTTCGTCTTTTTTTCAAATAATTGTTGACTAACTACTTCAGATCTCGCATGAAGGGTCCGAAGAAGCGACCACAAATTCGAGAGACGCTCGATTGAGTAGATGCGACACGAGTCAATAGCGAGAGCTTCAATCTCGTCATATTGACCCACAAAGTTTGGAAAATCTTCAAACCAAAAAAAGGTAGCCCAGGCCTTCTGGTAAAGTGCGGTAAATAGATGCTCCTCATTACCATACTGCCTCGCCATTCTTATCGCACGTTCAAATAATCCCTCGACCTCGGCGCGGGGTTTGTCCAACTCCTTGGCGATAAGCGCTGCGTCAACCGCGTTGTCTAAGATGCTGTGAGTGATTGCCTCTCTTCTAGCTGCTTCTTCTATCAGGACGTTTAACTCCTGTAACCTTCTGGCTCTCTGCAAATCAAGGGGTCCAACTTCCACTACTTCGGTGAGGCCTTCTCCCATTTTAAATTCTTCGATCACTAATTTTTCCCGTTTGTTTATAAAGACTTTGTCAAGAATCCAATTCTTATCCAAAATGATTACTTGTAGTCCGCATTCTTTCGAAAGTTCCTTTTCAATGTCGGAGCTTGTTTTATCCCTAGCATATTGGTTTGTAACAAAATAAGCTCGCTTATATCCTTTGTTGAGTGCAGCAATTTTTTTAACATCACTCCGTGCTTTGCCAGACCACTGTTTCTTCGCACTGAATGCAAAGGCAAGCGCGTCTTGGGTCTGGTTATCTTGTCCGTAATAGTAAATGAGCCGTGTCTGCGATGAAACCGGAATGGTTTCTGTGTCGACTTTGCGATCGCCACCGCCTACTGGGCCAGTTTGAGGGCGAAGATTGGGACATATTTCGTACGTGCATAGCTTTCTTGCGAATTCTGCAAACTCATTTTCTTGATTTCTGGAAGTAAGTGTTTCCAGATATTGATCGAGCATGGGACGGTTAAGGGCAGCAGCTTTAATGATGACCGAGTCAGAAAATCTTTCCGGCCTCCGACTTTTCATAAATTCTTTCGGTGATGTATTGCTCATATATATTATCCTCCTAATAAATCTATTATCTTGGTGACGCTTCGAACATTTTATCTTTGATAGCTTAACACAATCTAATCTTTTAAAAAATCGACGAAAATCCTAGCCGATCCAGACGTAAAAGGCCGCCAAGATAATGAAATGTGACCTAACGGTTACGTTGACTGATCTGCTACATTTGACGGTCTTTGCTAGTTTATGTGACGTAATACACTGTACTAATGAGTGAAAACAGAATCACCTATTTTGCAACGACCAATCATCGGGGCCGAAAGCAGAGATTTGGAATTCAAAAGAAAGACCGCCGGTATCACATGTATACCATTGGAAAGACTGGCATGGGGAAATCAAACCTTCTCCTCAATCTGATACAGCAGGACATTGGAAACGGAGAAGGACTGGCGGTATTAGATCCGCACGGCGACCTGGCTGAAAAAATTGTTGCTTTACTGCCCGACCATCGAAAGAAGGATCTGATATATCTCGACGTTACCAACAGTGATAGTCCTTTGAGTTTCAATCCGCTTGAAATATCCGATATGAGCCGGTCCTCCGTAGTCGTTTCCTCCCTCATGAGTGTGTTTAAAAAGATTTGGGAAGATTCTTGGGGCCCGAGAATGGAATACATTCTGCGGAACGGCCTTACCACCCTCGCCGAATTTCCCCACGCTACTCTGCTTGATCTCCAACGATTGCTGCACGACAGAAAGTACCGAAACATCATTCTCGACAAGATTCAAAACGAACAGATCAAGTCTTTTTGGACCAAAGAATTCAATGCCTATACCGACCGGATGCAGGCAGAGGCCATAGCTCCGATTCAGAACAAAATCGGACAGTTCCTCAATAACCCGGTGGTGAAAAATATTGTGGGCAATCGGGAGAGCAGCTTTGATCTTCGGGAGGTCATGGATAGCGGCAAGATACTCCTGGTCAATCTATCTAAGGGAAAAATTGGGGAGGATTCGG
>Ga0206834_1026_pt1 | contig 17930 bp, 24 predicted proteins | sample Alteio_BWOrgCont_30_FD_152854 | JGI IMG/M metagenome (GOLD analysis project Ga0206834, IMG submission 152854) | Enriched cells from forest soil in Barre Woods Harvard Forest LTER site, Petersham, Massachusetts, United States -... | ecosystem: Environmental > Terrestrial > Soil > Temperate forest >...
AGCGATGATATTTCATTTAAAGTAAAATACTCGAGATTAATATTAATCTCGAGTATTTTTATATGCCATAAATGAATTTAGTTTTATTTCCTTGCCTCAACAATAGTCTTTTCGACATTTGGGGGAACTACCTCATAGTGATCAAATTCCATCGTGGATGATCCCCGACCTGCAGTCATAGAACGGAGAGATGTCGTGTATCCAAACATTTCTGAGAGAGGAACCATAGCTTTGATAGCCTTGTTCATACCTCTATCTTCCATACCGTCAATCTGTGCACGCTTAGAGTTCAAGTTACCTGTAATATCACCCATAAATTGTTCGGGTACAACTACCTCAACCTTCATGATAGGTTCGAGAATAACAGGACGTGCACGCTTTGCACCTTCCTGAAATGCCTGGGATGCAGCAATCTTGTAGGCAATTTCCGATGAGTCCACGTCGTGGTATGAACCATAGGTTAATTCTGCAGAAACATCCACCATACGGAAACCAGCAACAATACCGCGTTCCATAGCTTCCTTAATACCCTTCTCAACTGCAGGTATAAATTCCTGAGGGATAACTCCCCCCTTGATAGAATCGATAAATTCGAAATGATCGGAACGTTTGGTGTTCTTTGGAATTTTCGCTCCCTCCTCAAGAGGTTCCAAGTGCTTGATTGTAAGCTTTACATGACCATACTGACCCTTACCTCCAGATTGCTTGATGTATTTATGTTCTGCTTCTGCTGAACCAAGAATAGTTTCTCTATACGCCACCTGTGGTTTACCGACTGTTGCCTCAACACCAAATTCTCGCTTCATACGGTCGATCATAATCTCAAGGTGAAGTTCACCCATACCTGAAATGAGAGTCTCCATTGTTTCAGGGTTTGTGGTTATACGGAATGTAGGATCTTCATCAGAAAGCTTTTTCAAAGCCATACCCATCTTTTCTTGATCTGCTTTTGTCTTTGGCTCTATACGAAGAGACACCACAGGCTCAGCAAATTTGATTGGATCGAGAATGATTGGATGTGCCTCATCACAGAATGTATGGGATGTCTTTGCATTCTTAAGACCCACTGCTGCAGCAATTTCTCCTGCAAAAACTTTTTTTACTTCTTCGCGCTTGTTTGCTTGAAGGCGAACAATGCGGCCAAGACGCTCCTTCTCCCCTGTTGTTGAGTTATAAATATATGTACCTGACTCGATTGTTCCAGAATAGACACGGAAGAATGTGAGTTGACCTACGAATGGATCAGTCTGAAGTTTGAATGCAAGAGCGGCAAAAGGCTCTTCGTCGGAAGGTTTTCGTTCAATAACTTCCCCTGTTGCGGGGTCAATGCCTTTTACTGGAGGAATATCCAAAGGTGACGGGAGATACTCGACGACCGCGTCAAGTACAAGCTGAGTGCCCTTATTTTTCAAGGCAGAACCGGTAAATACTGGGAAGAACTTACCCGCAATAGTGGCCTTACGAATAACTTTCTTTACATCTTCAATAGTTGGTTCTTTACCTTCAAGATACGCATTCATCAAAACATCGTCATGCTCTACCGCTTTTTCGATGAGTTCTGCACGATGCTTTTTTGCCTTCTCAAGATATTCTGCAGGAATTTCGGCTTCACGAATATCAATACCCATCTCGCCTTCAAAATAATATGCCTTCATCCTGAGAAGATCGATGACTGCCTCAAATTTTTCTTCTTCGCCAATAGGAATCTGCATACGCACTGCACTTTTATTCAAACGTTCAAGAATTGACTGGTACGAGCGCTCAAATGAACCCCCAGTGCGGTCGAGCTTATTGATAAAACAAATTCGAGGCACGTTGTACTTGTCAGCCTGACGCCAGACAGTCTCTGACTGAGGCTCTACGCCAGCTACGCCATCAAATACCACTACTCCACCGTCGAGCACCTTGAGAGATCGTTCCACCTCTACGGTAAAGTCTACGTGTCCTGGGGTGTCGATAATGTTGAAGCGATGTTTCATGGACTGATCCTTGCCCATGTACGAAGGATTCCAGAAACAGGTAATCGCAGCTGCTGTGATAGTAATACCTCGCTCCTTTTCCTGCTCCATCCAATCCGTTGTAGCTTCACCATCGTGCACTTCCCCAATCTTATGACTCATACCGGTGTAGTACAAAATACGCTCAGACGTAGTTGTCTTACCAGCGTCAATGTGAGCGATGATACCGAAGTTACGTACTCGCTCGAGTGGATAGTCGCGTTGCATAAATAAAGAATAAATTGGTTAAAAATAAAAAAGCGGCACAGGGCTACTTAGTAGGGCAAAGAATAGCTTAGAAATGTAGGGTTTGCAAGGTCGAATATTATTCTTCGGAAAATAAAATACCGCAAGAACCAAAGGTTCGGGCGGTAATAAGATGAGCTATTCGGTAACTTCAATGAGGGGGCAGACATGAGCTTTCTTGGCTTTGACCCAGAAACCAAACAATCGCCACCCATCGGCTACCTCCTTTCTCCATCTCACCACAAGAGATATGCCAAGAACGATGGCAAGTGGAACCAGAAGGCTTAAGTAGTCGAACCTTTCATTCTGCCGATAATGCTGCGGCACCACATTCCACAGCTTGTAGACTACCGACCCCACAAAAACAAGCGCGACCACGCAGATGAGTGCTATCACAAAGTACAGAGCGACATCTTCGAGAACATCTTTGGGATGCTTATAACCGTCACCAATCTTGTAGGCTGGATAGCTCTTTTTCTCTGGATCTTTGAGCTTGATCCATTCCTTTGCGAATGCCCCCCAGAAACCCTTCCGAGGAAGCCTTCCTCCAACCCAAATGCAGAAGTAATAAATTATGTAGATGATGAAAGATATCGGAATACCTATCGTCAACCACACCATCCTGGAAAAAGGCCTGAGATACACCTTCCAGAACACAATCACGAGCATGACAGCGACCCACTGCAACATCGCTATACCAATTCCCCGCATATACTGACAGAGGTTGGTAGGTTTTGTCACATGCTCGATATCCCATCCAAGCATTGTATTAGGACGGCAATACAGTCTGTAGTGCCAACTTTTTGCACTGATTTCAATTTTCATAAGTAAAAAACCTTTCTGGCACCAAGACTACTATCGGCAGTATATTTGTCAAACAAAAAAGACCCCGTAAAGGAGTCTTTTTCAATAAAAAAATTAAGCTCATTACCACGCAAAGTGGGCAAAAGCCTTATTCGCTTCTGCCATTTTATGAGTGTTATCTCGCTTCTTGACTGCTTCGCCTTCACCTTTTGATGCTGCGATAATCTCGTCAGCAAGTTTCATATGCATAGGAGAGCCCTTTTTTGCGCGGGCACCGTCAACGATCCACTTCATAGAGAGATACTGACGTCGTTCTGGACGCACTTCTCGAGGAACCTGATAGTTTGCACCACCGACACGGCGTGAGCGTACTTCCATAGTAGGGCCAGAGTTCTTCAAAGCTTCATCGAGAATTTGAACAGGATTTTCGGTCTTTGCTTTTTCCTTAATAACATCAAGAGCACCGTAAACAATTTTACGAGCAGCAACCTTCTTGCCTTCCTGCATAACATAGTTAACGAGCTTCTCAACCTTTACGGAATTGAATTTAAAATCTTCGCCTACAATATTTCGATTTGTTACTTTTCGTCGCATATAAATTATTTAGCTACTTTTGGCTTCTTCATACCATACTGGCTGCGGCCTTTTCGGCGAGTTTCTACACCAGTCGTATCGAGCACTCCACGAACAATCGTGTAACGGAGACCTACATCACGAACAGTACCACCACGAAGAAGAACCACTGAGTGTTCCTGAAGATTATGACCGATACCAGGGATGTATGCAGTTACTTCCATACCATTTGAGAGACGAACACGAGCGATCTTACGGATAGCTGAGTTTGGCTTCTTAGGAGTTTTTGTCGTCACCTTGGTGCAGACACCACGCTTGAAAGGAGCAGCGTAAAAAGTAGGGCGGTTTTCAAGTGCGTTGAAACCACGAGAAAGAGCGACAGACTTTGGCTTTCGCTTTGTGGAAACACGCTTTCGCTTGATGAGTTGATTGATTGTTGGCATCTGTAAATAAAAACACCGCTAAACACGGTAGCGACTACTTTAACAGGGCGTATAGGAAAATGCAAGTTAGTCAATTCATAGAAATACAATAATAAATATAGGATACGCGAGGTCAATCTGAGCAAGTTGATATGCAACATATATTATGTTAGTAAAGATACAGACAAAGCACAGAGACATACCGTCTCCCTTTCAACCTTAACCAAGGAAACTATGGCTAAGAAAAAATGGATTAACTTTAATAGGAACTCCCATCCCGAAAGACAACCTAATGAGGTCTTCATAGCCAATGCATTGGATGGCACAGGTGAAGACGGCTATGACCTGATTAGGTGGGCAACAAAACGAAAAGGTAAGACAGCTTATGATGTCCACGGCATTCCCCTAGGCGAGCGTTTACCTCAAGGATTTCCTGTATTTGTAAAGCAAAGCGAAATCTTAGCGGAGGATCCTAAGACCCTTAAAGAACTAATGCCGATCAGCGAGAAGCTACAGACGAAAGGAGGATACAATGACACAGCAAAACGTTGAGAGATTTGCCGCCCTACTGGAAGAGAAAGGATACCAAGGTGCTATGAAGCTCATTATGGAAGACCTCATACCCATGGCGAGAAAACATAAAATTTCTCTTCACGCAGCCGCAAAAAAATATGCTGACTGCGATCAGGAGGAAAATACCAGTTGGTATCGACTAGGCATAGCCCTCAACAAAATCAAAAAGGGAGAGCTTTCAGAGCTCGGCGCTGACAAGCCTTTTACGAAAATTAATATAGCCCGCAGGATTTGATCCTCGGGCTTTTTTATTTCCACACAATAATAAGCATTGCTCGCAGTAAATTTAGCTGCCTATGTTGAAAAGAGACTGTGTAATATGAGAAGCAATTCCCCCAATAAAAGGCCCTGTGAAAGCGATCAGGAGAACAATAAGGATAAATCCCGTACCTTCTAGATATCGTCGCATATAATCGTATTTTTCAGGCATTATGGCAAAGAGAATCTTTGACCCATCAAGCGGCGGGATCGGTATAAGATTGAATAGGGCAAGCACAAAATTAGTGAGTACTACCGTAATAGAAATACCAACGAAAGACTCGGCAACAGCTGTGGAAATACTACCTGTACTAGCCAAATATGAAATACCATTCGCCATGAGCACAAAACCGAGGGCAATAAGGACATTTGAAAATGGGCCTGCCAGTGCCACAAGAAGCTCATCACGTTTTCTGTGAGCGAAATTATATGGATTAATCATGACTGGCTTCGCCCAACCGAAAATGAAACCACCGAGAAAATATGCGACAAGTGGAATGATTACTGAACCTATCGGGTCAAGGTGCTTAATAGGGTTCAGTGTAAGTCTCCCCTGCAGACGAGGTGTCGGGTCACCCAGAGCATCAGCCGCATAGCCGTGAGAGACTTCGTGCACGACAATCGACATAATAACAATCGCAATAGTGGCTATAACAGTGAGTATCATGTGAACTTATTTAACAGGCATCAGCAAAATTCTTTTCGATGACTGTCCAGTTGAGATTATCGAAAAAGGCTTCGATGTATTTCTTTTTTTCGCTCGGAGCATAATCAAGCATATATGAGTGTTCCCACATATCAAGGCAAAGAACTGGATCAAGTCCAGTAAGATGACCGAGATGCTGCTCTTCTACCCATGTCACCGTAAGTTTCCCAGGAGATCCACCTTTATTTTTTGCCTGAGCATCATAATAAAGCATCGCCCACCCTATACCGCGAGTCATGGCAATAGATTTAAATCTTCCAAGGAATACATCAAAGCTTCCCCACTCCGCTTCTATCTCAGCCCTAAGTGTGCACGCAGATCCTAATGGAGCCGGACCTCCTTCGAAGCTCTTGAAATAATATTCATGGTTTCTCATACCATCGAATTCAAATCCAAACCTTCTTTGGAGCTCATTAATCATGTAAGTATTCTTCTCAACTTCAGCGGGATCATTTGAAAGAGTCGCGATCTGTGAATTAATACCATTTGCATTTTTAACATAGCCCGCGTAAAGCTTCATGTGTTCATCAATTGTCTTCTGAGAAATACCTTTTAGAGCCGGGATTTTGAATGTCTGTTGTGTGTATTCCATTGTTTTAGATTAGATTTCGATTAATTAGGTAACATCTACTATACCACTATATACGTAGACTATATACGTAGACTATATACGTAGACGCTAATATATACGTAGACTATATACGTAGACGCTAAAGAAAAGGCTCTCTTACGAGAGTCTTTCTACTTTTTCCCTTATTTAATGATTCCTGCTTTCTTCAAAGTTGCGTATGACCCATTCTTCTGAATAGTTTTGATCGCACGAGTAGAAAGAGTCACTACAAAGGTTTTGTTGAGTTCTGGTACGAAAATCCGCTTCTTTTGAAGATTTACATACTTACGAACCTTTCCTGTAGGATTAAATTGCGTCGCACGAGTGCGGTTTGAATACCCACCCCCTACGAGTGAAGTCCTTTTTGTAACTGGGCAGATTTTTGCCATAGGAGGCTATGCTAACACGGGTTTTTAGAAGACGCAACCTTGAAAGGAAAAGGTAGATTGCTGGCTTTGTGGGACGATGTTGGAACCCATTTTACTAGTGATTATACTGAGCAACCCGAAACACATGAGTTTCGTTAGCGGGAGAATCATCAGCTAGGGGAAGTAAATCACAATTACCGAAATGGAATTGGACAAGTACATCTTTCCAATTTAAACCGTAATATTCTGCATAAATCCATAATATCACACGTACGGCCTTGGAAGTTTACGTATAAAAAATTTAAAACTTAATCTTTATATGTTCAGGTCGGAATCCGATACCTATTATCCTCGCTGGTATCCACTGCAATAAAGGAATAGCATTAAAGATTTTTAAGACCCATGGAACCTTTATTTGACCCTTATGCATTAAAACTGGTGCAACAACTCTATGATGAAGAAATATCTGCAAGCGCTGAACAAGACGTGTTGGTAATTCGCGTCGCTTCTGAATTTTTGCAAAATCGAATCTACCCGGTACACCCTTACGAAACGCTAGGACAAGGATATTTGCAGCTGCAACCGCATCTTGAATCGCAAGATTGATCCCTACCCCACCAATAGGCGACATGGCATGAGCTGAATCACCAATACAGACGACACCCTGCTTGTACCAGGTAGTGAGATGATCCACAGCAACACTTAATATTTTTATCTGATCCCAATCTTTAAGTTCTTCTGTATTTAAATCTGCATCAGTAACAAGGGAAGAAATTGATTTTCTAAATTCTTCCATACCTTTGGCCTTTATGCTATCAAATGATCCTTTGTGTATAACAAAGGCACATTGCCAATATTCATCACGATCAAGCATGATAAAGAACTTTCCGTCGTTCACATAACCAAATGATTGCTTAGTACCATCATTTTTACGGGAGAGCCGAAACCACAAGACATCAATAGGAGCTCCAAAATCTTCAACAGCAAGATCTGCTTTTTCTCTAATAGTTGAATGCCTACCATCAGCTCCGACAACAACATCCGCCCGTATCTCAAATACTTTTTCCTTGCTTTTAGCAGAGATACCAACAATACGGCCATTCTCTTCAATAACATCAGTTGCCTCGGTATCCATCATCAGATGAAACGAAGGAAAAGATGTAGCATGATTTGAAAGAAATTTGAGAAAGTCCCACTGAGGAATAAAAGCGATGTAAGGCGCTCGCGTATTAAGAAGCTCGAGATTTGCGAGTTGTATCTCCTTTCCTCCAATATGTGCCACCACCTGACGTGTTTCGTTATGTGGAAGTTTTAAAAACTCTTCAAGAAGACCAAGCTCATGTAAAATCTCCATCGTTGATGGATGAATGGTGTCCCCTCTAAAATCACGAAAAAAATCAGGCCACTTCTCGACCACAACTACGTCAATCCCTGCACGGGCGAGAAGATAGCCAAGCATGACACCCGCTGGCCCTCCCCCAGCAATACAACAACGAGTAACAATTGGCTTCATAAGCAATTACATTTCTGGAGCTGCTTCAAAATCCTTCTTAAACTTCTTATTCCACTCAATCATCATCGGATCTGTTGGGGAAGCCTTCTTTACATCCGCGGCCATATCAGGATGCACTGCTTCGAGGTGCTTCATACCATTCATCATCATTTCATCTGGCGTAGCGCCACTAATCTTTGCGTCACAAGGACCCCCCATCTGGGAACATGTAAGTGTTTTCATAATGTTACGAAATTAAATTACCCTACTAATACATTGAATTATACCATCTCTAATTACTTTCTACTTAGCATTTTCTCCCACTTTAGAATATAAAGGGAATTAACATTTTTGTTCTCTTTTTGTATTCAGGATATTCATTCGGAAATTCTTTTGTGAGCATTTTCTCTTCGATTTTTGCACTAAAGATAAAATAGATACCGGTGACAACAAATGCAATAAACCAAAATACACCATTGACAAAAATTGATCCAAACATGGCAATAAGAAAACCGGTGTAGATCGGGTGACGGACATATGCATACGGCCCACCTATAACAAGCTCGCGGTTTTCCTTAACAGACATAGGCATGCCCCAATTCTTTCCAAGATAGACTCTCGCCCATATTGCAAAGGCAATACCAAGAGCGCAGACGATAACTCCAATAAGTCCCAAGAGAGGAGACCCGAGGATGAATCCAAAGATCCCCACACTTTGCAGAACATCATTACCTAGTGAAACATCAAAAAATCGGAAAAATATAACCAAAATAACAATGATGATGATACGGAAATAATACGCCTGTGACCATGGCCTAGAAATAGTTCTCTTGGCGCTTGCTGCAGAAATAAGCCAGTAGGCAAGAAAGAAAAGCCAAAAAATAACAATGAGAAAAGAAAATATGGGCATAAAAATAGTATATCACTTAAAGTCCATCACAACTTCTCTGAAGTTCTCTACCCTATCATTCTTATCAAGCATAATTCCTTCTTTCTTGTAGAGCGCAAGGCGCTCCTTACGTCGCTTGGGGACTTTGCTAATCCACGCTGTTCCATCCGCATAGACAATGCGATGAAAAGGAATACCTCGTTCGCCTTCATCATATGCTTTACCAAGAATAGTAGTGATACTCTGGGCTGCCATACTCCCGCCTCCTGCGGCAATTGCGATGCGGCCATAAGTTGTCACACGACCAGGAGGAATGGAAAGTGCCATTGTGAGCACACGTTGACTAAATGTCTGCATGAAAAAAGTATACTATAGAAGCCACCCATACTATTGGGTGGCTTCTATATTTAATCTAGTTAGATCTCTAAGCACTTATTCCCTAACGATAGTAAATCCACTTACATTCTGGCCATTGGTATCACCTGACTTCGTATCACCAACATAGAAGTAGAGTGGCATATTGTTATACGTAATCTGCCTTGTACCATCGGCACGAGTGATAACCGAAATAGCTCCCCTTACTCCTGTTCCTGCGGCAAAAGAAACTATTGTTGGGTCAACTGTATAAGGAGGCCATTCTGCGGCACATTCTCCAGTACAATTACTTACTCCTGCAGTATCGTTTGCAGATGTGTAGACCGTCATACCATTCGATCCGACAAGGTATGTACCGAGAGTCGCGTTTGTTTGCGCAGTTAAGACAAGAGATCCTTTGGCTGTTGTCGAAACTATAGGCGTAGTCGTCGTGCTCACCGAAGAAGTGGCCGTAACTGTAGTGACAGTAGTTACTGTAGTACCAGGCTGACTGGTGCCTGTAGTGCTCGTAGTAACTGGTGTTGTCGAGGTTGCAGTAGAAGAGGGACTCTGTCCGCTGCTGTTACTCATATATACGAAAATTCCGATGATAATCAAGACCACGATGATGACGATGGTCCAGATGGTTGCAGTTTTACTCATTTAATTATAGTTATATTGTTAATCGAACTCCTTACATTATAGTACTCCCATATTAGACTATTGCCTAAATATTATTTTCTACCAAATTCTTCTACTATCTTTTTTTCATCTACCATATTCAAGGATTTTTTGAATCGAGCACCAGAAGTACCCTTAACTCGTGCCTCACATTCTTTCCACGTCTTATCGACTTTCACTACTCCATCAACAACACTGACATAAGAATAAGCTTTTGGATTTGAAGATTTTTTACCCGGTCTCTTCAAAGAGGAAATTTCATGAGAGGCATCTCTTCCATTAGGACGTATATCATACTCATATCTTACGAGCGGGCCATTGTATAACTGTACGCCATCCCCATCTGCAAAAGAAGTAGCAATCTTATCACAACGTTCGTTTAAAGAATGTCCCGAATGACCCTTGATAATTTTCCACTGCACATCTACCCCTTTATCAATAATCGCATCAATAACATCAGAAAGTCTTTCCCAAAGATCACGATTAACTATTTCTTGCTTCTGTGAACCTATCCAATTCTTCTGCTTCCATCCGTGTATCCATTTCGTGATGCCATTCAAAAGATACGCGGAATCAGTGATAACCGTAATCTCTTTTGATTTAATATTACTCGCAGCAGACTCTAAACCACGCAATGCCGCAGTCATTTCCATTCGATTATTCGTAGTATGCGCTTCCCGACCACCAAGCTCACGGACAGTATCAGAAGAGATAAGGATGGAGGCCCATCCTCCTGGACCAGGGTTTCCTCGAGATGACCCATCGGTAAAAATTTTCATTCCCACAGTATACTAAATAAAAAGACGTTCAGTTAAGAACGTCCTTGCATAATCTCTACGCACCTACGAGAGTCCATCCCTCTCTTACTGATATCACACGAGCATCTGCATCATTCATATCCGGATGACCTAGCTCAAGCATGGCTTGCTGCCACCACAAGCGGTACACCACATTCATGTCCACATTAAGCGCACGCCTCCGCTCTCCTGTAATACTAGAACGATTTAACTCCTGGTGCAGATCTAAAAACAAGGAGTATAAATCTCGAGTGAGACCAAGTTGAATCTTGCCGAGAACAACGTGATAAGGCTCCACAGGAGCAAAATCTCCTGAATATGTCGGGTATTCACCCATGTAGACCTTATTTAATCGGGTTGCAAAGTTCTTTGACGTATCAATTTTATTCGCCATCGGTACCTCCTTCTTGCCAAAGACTATGCTTCTACTGGCAGTATGTCAACGATGCGCAAACGAAGCTCAGGACGATTCATAAAATATGATTTTTCAAGATGAGCAAGAAGATTTACGGAAAGGCCAGTGCCCACAGAAGTACCAATTGTTTTAAAATTATCAGCAAAGTCATCAGGTGAAGAGAAAAAAGCGATAGCTTTAACCGTCCCACCACGAGCATTTTCAAAAGAAAGTTCCAAGTGATTTTTTATTTTACCAAATTGCCGTGCATCACGTATGGTCGCACGTTTAAAAAGAAAAAGAGGTTTTGGATTGCCAAATCCATATGGGCCGCACTGTTCTACGATACGCCATGTCATATCATTGATATCATCAAGAGAAAGCTCCGCGTCCGCAAGAGCTGCAAGCGGGACTGCTTTCGAAAATGCGGTCTCAAAAGCTTTTTCAATAGTCTCATGAAGTTTGTGGACACTATCAAAATTAACCGAGAAACCCCCGGACATATGGTGACCACCAGAGGCAATAAAAGTAGCTTCTGGAACGCTTTGCATGATATCGACTACTGAAACGCTTCCATCAGAACGACAGGATCCTTTAATCCCATCACCTCCTTCGCGACCCCAAAGAAACACAGGGCATTTATATTCTTCAACAAGCGCATTTGCCACAAGACCTAAAAGCGACGGCCGCCAATCGGGATCGCCCATAACAATAACTTTACTTTTCTCACCATCACTTCCTGTGACACGCCTACCTTGTGCCTTAAGTCTCTTTTTTGCTTCCTTAGTGATTGATGCAACAATACCCTTCCTCTCATCATTCAACTCCTGCAAACGGACGGTGAGCATGCCCGCTTCCACCTCATCATCGGTCGAGAGAAGGCGAAAGGCATCAGTAGCGCTACCCATGCGCGAAGCGGCATTGATTCGTGGCGTTACCATAAAAGCAATATCATCTTCACTTAAAAATCTTTGCATTACTTTGGTTTCTTTAAGAAGCCTTATGAAACCAAGACGAGGAGATTTACGCATAACTTGAAGACCATATTTTGCAAAGACACGATTTTCTCCCGTAAGTGGAACCATATCGGAGAGCGTAGCGATACCCACCATATCAAGAAGCCATTTCTCCTGGCCTTCTTTTATATTAAACCTATCAATCGAAAGAATTGCTTGAATGAGTTTGAATGCAACCCCAGAACCACAGAGCATTTTTTCAGGATAATCACAATCAATTTGTTTGGGGTTGACGATAGCATAGGCAGACGGAAGTTTCTGCCCTGGAATATGATGGTCAGTAATAATAAGATCAATATTGAGTTTCTTTGCGTGTTCTGCGGGTTCGACATCTGCAATACCACAATCAATTGTAATAATAACCTGGGCACCTTTGTTTTTTAATTCTTGAATTGCTTCAATGCTGAGCCCAAAACCTTCTTCGTGTCGGTCAGGTATGTAACAAAGTGTTTCAAAAGTAAAGGATGGATTTGCTATTTTCACTCTTTTGAGAAAATCGGTAAACACTACTGCACCAGGAATACCATCAGCATCATAATCGCTGAAGATAGCTATAGTCTCGCCATTTTTTATAGCAGAAATAATTCGTTCGGCTGCTTTTCGAGCACCTTTCAAGAGTAGTGGATCATGCGTATGCGTGACATAATCCGCATTAAGAAACGCATCACGGAGAACTGGACCAGTAATTCCTCTTTTTGTAAGGATGGTATCGAGGAGATCTATCGGCATCAGATGATTGTAGCAGTAAGTGAAGATTTATGTAAAAGAAAACGTCTCGTCTACCGAAGTAGGACGAGACGTCGTTTCAATGCCCATTAAGGGCTGGCTGTGGCCGCTACACCTAGAGGTGGTAGATCGGCGAGGTGTTGTCGATGGCCATACTGGCGGCGGCCGAACCGGAGCTGTCGTAATGAAGGTTATAATTGGTCGAGACGACGGGATTATTGCCCGGCGGACTCTCACAATAAACGTAGTAGGTGTATTCGGCGGGACTGCTCTGGCCGCCGGCGCTGACAATCGGACCGACGCCTGGAGGTGGGCTTGCGCACACGCGACTGGCGAGGGATCCGGAGCTGGCGGAGGTGTCCTGAACATAGACGATGTCGGTCGGTAAGGGCAAAGGCGCAAAGGCCATGGCCGCCGGCGGTGACGTATCGGGCGCATAGTTCAGGGGGGAGGCGATTTCAACTTGATGACTATCGGCGAGCTTGATGCCCGGCGGACTGGTACAGATGAAGACGGCAAGGGCCGTAATCACGCTGAATACAATGCTGAGTTTCATTTTCATTGTTACTTACCTCGGATGGCGACTGTAGAAAGAGTATTACTACCCTCACTTCAATCAAGAACGTTCTCAGAGTCTGTTTCCGCGATAGCAGAAATTTCACAAACCCCAAAAACTAACAGGCGTATTATAGCATAGATATACATATACGCAAGCACTCCTACTAATGAGGCTTAGGATGGTAGAGTTAGATAAACCTTACCCAAATCTTACGGACCTGCCGACAAGTACGCCAACAAGAATCGCACATCCACCTAAAAGCACCATGCGAAGGGATCGGCGCCATGGTTTTATTTTCGAAATACGCCCATTCACGTAGCCGAGAATAAAGAGCGCGAGGAGTGAAAGAGCAATCGAACTATACAGACCAGGACTTCCAGAAAGGAAAAGATACGGTAGAACCGGAATAAAGCCGGCGATGACGAAAGAAACGAACATCACAACAGCTCCCGATACCGCACGACTACCCGTGACCTCTCGTTTTACCTGATACTCCTCAGCTGATTCTTCCGAAAGAAAACTTCCAACCGCCATAGAGAACGCTTCAACAACAATATAGACAGTTCCTGTAAGAAGGATGGTTTTATAAGGAATAGATTCCACAGCGATACCTGAGAGGAGGCCGACGGTGGAAACAAGACTATCTTCAATACCAAAAATGACGTTTCGGAGATAGAGAGGATCTCTCTTGAGTGGTTTCACTATTTAAGTATACAATAGTCCGATGAATGACTGTATATTTTGCAAAATCGTAAAGGGCGAGATCCCCGCAATAAAAATCAAAGAAACTGAAAACACATTATCTTTTCTTGATACTCATCCTCTCAACCTAGGACACGCACTCGTGATACCAAAGAAACATTATGAAAATATTTTTGACGTAACCCCAGAAATACTGGCTCAAGTAATTATAGAGACAAAAAAGATTGCTTCTGCAGTGAAAAAAGCGGTCAATGCAAATGGTATCGGCATAGCCCAGAATAACGGAAAAGCGGCAGGGCAGGTAGTAAACCATCTCCATTTCCACATTATTCCTCGATACAACGATGATGGGTACGTACACTGGAGCCCTTACAAAGATACACCAAGCAATTCGGCAGTTGCAGAGAAAATTATTCAGGCACTTTAATCTCCTTAGACAATTATTATATTAATTTACTGCAAAGACTAGCTGAGTATACCGAGAAAAGAAAAGCGACCTATGATGGTCGCTAGAACGAGGATGTACACGCAAGCCGCCAAACGTGGCGCACAGAGCTGGAAGGAGGAAAAGCCTGAATGTTAATTCATCCAGAGCTTGCGTGTACACCGAATTAATAAATCCTTCACGAACATAACATACTGGCAGAAAATGTAAAGCAAGTTTACTCAAGAGCTCCGATCCCAGGGAGTGTTTCATTCGCTAAAAATTCAAGCATCGCGCCACCGCCAGTAGAAACAAAAGAAAATTTCTTAAGATCATCTTTATCCACTGCTGCAAGCGTATCTCCGCCTCCTATAAGCGATTCACATTCCCCTTTTGCCGACTTTTCGGCGATTGCGTGACCAAGAGCAATTGTTGGATCATTGAACCCATCCTGATATTTTCCAAATGGACCGTTCCAAACAATATATTTTGCCGCTGTCACTTTTTGAAGAAGGATATCGGTCGTCGCGGGACCCGCATCAAGTATCATATCTTCGGCAACCACATTCTGTGGCTGCTTTACAGACAACACTGAATGAACTGGGTTACCTACAGGCGCAACTGCAACATCTATTGGGGCAATTAATTTTGGATTTGAAACTATTGCAGAAAGATCAACACCTGAAGAAACGATAGATTTCCCCACCGGGAAACCTTTTGCCTTAAGCACATCATTTCCGAGTGCGCCGCCGACAAAGACAAAATCGGCAACATTCAAAAACTTCTGAACAAGACCGAGCTTCGTATCGAATTTCGCCCCTCCAAGCATGAAAAGAAAAGGATGACTGGGGGAAAAGGCTTTTGAGATATGAGAAACTTCTTCCATAAAAAGAGGTCCAGCAAAATGGGGTAAAAGAGCTGGAACACCGACTACAGATGCGTGAGGGCGATGGGAGACAGAGAAGGCGTCGTTCACATAGATATCACCGTACGCCGCAAGAGCTTTGGCAAATACGGGATCATCATTTTTCTCCCCTTGGTAAAGACGAAGATTTTCAAAAAGAACTACGTCACCTTCCTGCATAGCCTTCACACCAAGAAGTGCCGCTTTCATTCCTTGAGATTCTGGATCACCCGCATAATTTTTTACCAAAGATACCTCTGACGAGAGCAACTGAGAAAGGTGTTTTGCAATAAGCTCGAGAGAGTCTGTTTCTTCGCTTTCAATATGAGCGAGAATAATTACTTTTGCCCCATGCGAACGCAAAAGGTTAATAGTAGCGAGAGACTGGGTGATGCGAAAATCATCAACGATAAAAAGTTCACCTTGTTCTGCGAGAAGAGAGGGCTGTCGGGCCAAGGGCACATTGAAATCGAGGCGGAGGAGCACTCGTTTTCCTTTTACTTCATCAATATGATGCGCGATTGAGTGCATGTGAAATAGGAAAGAAATTATGATTTTGAAACGGTAGTGAGAATGTCACCAAAATTATCAGGAATTAAACTGTCGCGGCCAACAAGCACACCATCAACATTTCCTTTCACCATAATGTCCTCAATGTTTGAAGTATTGACCGAACCGCCGTAGACAATAGTCATTGCATCGGCAATCGTCTGATTGTAGATGCCGTGTAGAATCTTACGTATATAGAGTGTTGTCTGATAGATATCATTACCTGTCATAGCTTCAGTCGCACCAATAGTCCAGATTGGTTCATACGCAATAATGATGTCGAGCATATCATTATTCTGGATAAGGGCGAGAGATGAGGTGATCTGATTCTCAAGAAAGCGGAGGTATTCGCCCTCGGGATCATGCGTAGGCTCACCAATACAGATTATTGGTTTAAATCCTTCTCGCAAAAGAACCGCTGCCTTTTGTGCCACCACTGCATCTGTCTCACCAAGTGCTCGGCGTTCGGAATGGCCGATGATAACGTGAGAAACCTTTGCATGTTTAAGCATTCCTGCAGTAATCTCGCCCGTACAAGCACCTTCGGTCTTATGAAAAACATTCTGAGCACCAAGACGAACCTTTGCACTGAATTTTTCTTTACTGAAAAGATTAGTAAAGAGAGTTGGCGGGGCTATGACCGTCTCAACACCAGATATGGCAAGAGCTTTTTTCACTACTCCTTTAAATATTTTTTTGGCTTCTTCCGAGGTCTGAGGGTTGTTTTTCCAGTTTCCGATAACGATCTTTTTTCGTTTATTCATGCATACATTATACGTGAACGCGCTATAATGGTACACATGTCGGAGTCTTTGCCACACAAACCATACCAGTACAAGTCCCACGGCCACACCAAGCACGTACGACGTTATCACACAATCACCTACGCTGCTTCGATATCCCAGCGTATATATAGTGCACTCATTGCCCCCGTCATCCTCATTGCTATCCTTGGTTTTTTATATATAGTCGCTCCTTCGTCTCACAACCTTAGCAGCGTATCTTGGCAGGGACTTTTTGTAAGCATGGGATATACTTTCAGTCGCCTCGCTATTGCCTACGTGCTTTCGCTCATTCTTGCTATTCCACTCGCACTTTTAGCAAATAGTGGACCTTTAGCAGAAAGAATTTTTTTACCTGTTTTTGATATCGTACAGTCGGTGCCAGTGCTCGTATTCTTCCCTGCAATCATCGTTCTTTTTGTGGCATTAGGCTCAACGAACGCCGCAGCCATTTTTATCATATTTTTAAGCATGATCTGGAACATCGTCTTCCCTGTAGCAGGAGGTTTACGCCTAATCCCTGGAGATATCAAGGCGGCTGCCTATGTTTTTAATATTCGTGGGTTCAAGTATTTCCGTCGTGTTCTTCTTCCTGCAACCTTTCCCTATATCGTTACCGGATCGCTTCTCGCATGGGCGCAAGGATGGAACATTATTATCGTGGCAGAAGTCATTCACACCTATATCCCCAACGGCGCAGAAAGTCAGGACCTCCCTGGTATCGGAAGCGTGCTCGTCCATGCCGCAACGCATGCCGATCAGCCGGTATTTGCCGCGGCCCTCATCATTGTTATTGGCGTGATTGCGGCTATTAATCTCTTTGTCTGGCAGACCCTTTTGAGAAAAACTGAAAAATATAGATTCGAATAATAAATACCACATCCATGATTACTCTAAAGAATGCAGGAAAAGTATACGACAACGGTCAAGATATCGGTATGACAAAGGTCAATCTTTGCGTCAATGATGGCGAATTTCTCTGTATTATCGGCCCATCTGGATGTGGAAAATCCACATTACTCAAAACAATTGCGGGACTTGAGGAACTCTCAAGTGGTGAAATAGATTACGGAAAAAATGTCCAGGGCGAAAATAAAAAAAATG
>Ga0206834_1027_pt1 | contig 17224 bp, 12 predicted proteins | sample Alteio_BWOrgCont_30_FD_152854 | JGI IMG/M metagenome (GOLD analysis project Ga0206834, IMG submission 152854) | Enriched cells from forest soil in Barre Woods Harvard Forest LTER site, Petersham, Massachusetts, United States -... | ecosystem: Environmental > Terrestrial > Soil > Temperate forest >...
AGGGAATCTCGGACTCCTTGGAACCCATCGCCCGCTGGACTTTGATGAAATCCTCGGAAGGCATTCTTGTAATCTGTCAGGCCATAGGTCGGGGGCAATCAAAAGAGTCCTCCCCACGGCGGTCTGATTGACTTGAGAGTGTTTGGCTCTTGCTGGACGCAAGGACAAGGCGGAGAGGCTATGGGGAAAATTTTACACCGGGATACCTGTCTGACACAGAGCGCCGCACGGTGTTGAAGGATACTGGTATCGGGACGCTCAACCAATATCGCCGCAAAGCAGTAAGATTCCGCGCGAGGTTTCTAACCTCGGCTCGGTACTCTCTGCTAGTCGTTTTAATGGCCAAGGTCCACAAAACCTCTGCCGTTGCCCACGATAGCCCCGGTGCGGAGGCTCCCGAATAGAGGGGCCAGGGCTACGGCGCCCGATTGCCGGCTAGCCCTCCGTGGACGAGCTCGGGCGCCATCGCGCCATCGTCGACCTGTTCGTCGGCGAGCCGGCCTAGTGTTTGGATCGCCCTATCGAAGGCGCTGGACCAAGGCACGCCGCAGTTAATTCTAATGCAATTCCTGAATTGGTCGCGCACGGAGAAGATCGGACCGGGGGCGATTACGATCTTCTCCTCCATGGCGCGTTGGCGCAGGCGCACCGCGTCGACCGCCGTTGGGCACTCCACCCAAAGGACAAAGCCGCCGGCGGGCTCTGTCACATGCGTTCCCTTTGGAAAATAGGTCCGCACGGCGGTGCTGACTGCAGCCACCTGTCGCTTAAATTCCGATCGCAGCCTCCGCAAGTGCCGGTCGTATCCCTCCTGGAGGATATGCAGGGCCACTTTTTGGGGAAACAGCGGAGTGTTCGACCATTTGGCGTCGTCAATCTGGTCACGATACCTCCCGGCCGATATCCAGCCCAAGCTTAGGCCTGGGCCAACCGTCTTGCTTAGCGACGAGCAAAGCAGGACCCGGCCGTCGCGGTCCCAGGCCTTCAGGGGCTTCGGCCTTACGGGCCCAAAATGGAGGTCCGCGTAGATGTCGTCTTCGATTGCGGGGATGTCGTAGTCGCAGAGAATTGAGTAGAGCTCCTCCTTTCTGGAGTTTGGCATGCAGGCGCCCGTCGGATTGTGGAAGCTTGGAGTCACGATGACCGCCTTTGCGTCGTTGCCGTCGAGGGCGACTTTCAGTGCCTCGAGGCTCAGTCCCCGCTTCTGGTCGACCGGCACCTCAATCGCCTTCAATCCCAGCGAGGAAATGATGCGCAGGAAATTGAAGTAGGCGGGCGATTCGACAATGACGACGTCGCCCGCGCGCGCCACACAGCCCAGGGCCAGGTGAAGGGCCTCTGAGCAGCTGGACGTCACGATGAAGTCCTCGTGACCGAGCGCCGTCCCGAACTGCAGGTACCGGCGCGACAGTTCCTGCACAAACGGTTGGTAGGACCGCCCCAGCGCGTACCGTCCGAGTATTCCAAAGTCCGAACGCGCCACCGCAGCGGCGACCCGGGCCACCTTTTCCAAGGGGAGGATGGCAGGGGAGGGAAACGCGTTTCCCAGAGGGAAGTAGGTCGGATCGAGAGAAAGGTCCATCATGTGCTCGGTCAGGTCCCTTTCTTCAATGCGGACAGCCGGTCCCAGGACGCTCCCAGGCCTCGCCTTCGAAGCGTCCTGTGGCCTTCTCCGGACGTAATAGCCGCTTTTTGGGCGCGCCTCGATGTACCCTCGGTTCTCGAGCACGACATACGCCTGCATAACAGTCCCGATGCTGATCTGGCGCTGGCGCGCCGTCACTCGGACCGACGGTAGACGCTCGCCAACCCGGAGCGAGCGTTGGTCAATGAGCTTCTGCACTTCATCAGCCAGCTCCCGGTAGATGGGCGCCTCCTTCGTGACTGCGGATTTAGGGTGCATCGGATCCATATGATTTCAGCTTTCGGGCGTTTTTGGAAGGCGGCAGGAGCCGCCGGCCGGACAATGGCGCTGGAGCACGTTGCCTGCACAGGCCCGGCGCACTGCAACGCGGCGGCGAAGCAACGCCCAAAGGGTCAGCTTCTGACGGATTGGACGGCAACCATGAGGGCCTGGGATTCAAGTGGCATGCGCGTACTGTAACCGGGGCTCGATTTTCCCAATAGACCCAGCGGGCACGAGAAACGGCCAAACAGAAGCTGTCTCCATCGATCTGTTACACCTCATTTGACGGCCAACTGTTCCTGATACCCCGGGATCCGCTCCGAACGAGCGTTTTCAATATAGATACAGAATCGGCGCCCAAGTGGTTGTACAGATGCGGTAATGACCATCTGTATAAGCAAAGTAATCAATTCGCTGCATCTATTTGGATCTGACCCATCGCGGTATCGTGGGGGATGCAACGCAGGCATCTATTGCTCACCGCACTGGCCCTCTCGGCTACATTGCGTGCAGACGTGCAGGAGAACACTTCGATGCTTTATGCCCGCCAAGCCGCTGCGATGCTGGGCCCGACACTTTGGAAGCAGGTCCTACGGGTTCATAACACTTCCAGCGAGAGCCGCTATCCGAGGTCTTTCGGGGCAGTTGTGTTCGAGATGGGCGGCATCCTTTGGTTTTATACTTCCACGGGCGGGACTCAGAGCCTTTCTATCCGCCTTGGATGTGCGAAGCGGGACGAACAGGACCTAGGGCCGCTTCTCTCCAATATTGATCCCGGCTTTACCCATTGGGAACCCGATTTGGGAAGCTACAGCCCAGACGAGAAGAGCTCAGTCCCGCCAAACGCCTGCTTTATACAGAGCGTTGAATTGCTGCGGAGCAGCTTGTCGCGAGGGATCCACATTGAGCGCGCACGGCTGCTTTCATACTATGTCTCATTCCCTACCGGCTTGAGGGGGCACACCGTCCTCTACCTAGAGACGGATAAGGGGCCAACAGTCATTGATCCATTGATGCAACGTTGGCCCCTGCATGTTCGGGGCACGAATACAGGAGACCCCAAGAGCGTCGCCTACTTCATCAGGCATGATGTCGCTTTGGCCAGATGGGTGCCGATTGCACCCAATGACTTTCCGGTCGGTCTGGATGAGAGCTCACATTTCTCCAACAACTGAAATGGAAAGATCAACTGCCATTCCGGGATTTCCTTTGAGCGGTCTTTGTAGGACTGCTCATCGTTAGTAGTTGTGTTGGCGTGGAGGGGCCGGTTCTAGCCCCTCCACGCTCTCTCTTTTCTCCAATACCCGCGCGAAAGGAGCGCGGGTTAGCCAGAATGGACGCAGGTGTAACAACCTCGGCTTTAACTGCGGTGAATTCGCTATTTTTGGAGATGGAATCGTTGACGCCTCCTTGACTCCCGGTGCCCCTTGCTTTGGATTTTCGTCATCGATAATGACGTCACCAAAGCAATTTCACCAACTGCGCTCGATGCAGCCATCCAGGCCGTCGAGCGAGGCCTATGCGCAGATGGGCCGGATGCTCGCGGCTTCGACGAAGGGAACCGCGCTGGTCGCGAGTGGAGGGCCCTCGAAGCCTGGGATGTCGAAGGCAATTTCCTCCTCAATTCGGAAATAGATCCTGAGAGGATAGGCGGCCGTGAACACGACGTCTCCTTCATGGAGGGGACGAAGAAATGGAGAAAGTTCACAAAATGGAACAGCGCTGGCTACACGGTTGATCTGGAGACCGGGCAACCAAATTTCCTTCCGGCGACTCCGTTGCAGTATTTGCTAAGGCTCGGCCTTCAAAACGCTGTATTCGGCGATCCTATTACTTTATTCGGCTTGCAACAGCGTGAGCGTCGATTGCGGATCGTCACCGAGCAACCCGATATCGTGGGAGAGGCTCCAACATTTGAAGAGATGGATCATTACTTACGCGAGTCAGAGGACTTCGCCCGTTTGGACATTCCTGCGATGGGCTAATACAAGTCATATTCGTATTTTCGAGGCGACCTTGGCCTTTTCGACGCCCATCCTGCAAATTGTGTTATAAGTGCCGATGGCAGCTTGATTCCGATTGATTCTACTGAAACTATACACGACGTCATAAGTCCGAGCGGGCGGCGACCTGAAGACACAAGGCATGAAGGTCGCCGCCAAACGGCTGTGACGTCCCCTCGCGGGGCTCGTAGCGCAGGACTTTCGTCCTTGGGTTGACGAGCGGGGCGAGGCGTGGGTTCCCGGGCGGGAGCAAGGGCCGCAGATCAGCCCGGGAACGGCGGCGTGCGTCGGCCGCCTTGGGTTCGAGTTGGCTCCAGACCTGGCACCAGCCACCGAGGGCGGGCCCCTTGCGGGGCCTGGCCCGGACACCATCCTTCCGTCGGCGGTGTACGTTTGGCTTCGGTGGCTTTGCTGAGTCCCTCTGCGGAGCAGGAAAATTCACTCGCCAGATCTCGCGGCGGCCCAATTCAACGGCAGCGCATGCCGGATCGGGGATGCGCAGCAAGTCGGCCCAGAGGTGGTTGCCGATCTTGGAGGAGAAGGCGGGATTCATCTCGGCCTGGGCCACGCCAGCCTGTTCCAGACGCCTCTCCAGTGGCTCCAGCAGGCCCCGGCGGAACCAGACCTGATTGATCAGGCGGTTAAATTGCCTTCCCTTGCCGTGGTCCTTGGCCCCGATGGTCAATCGCTCCTTCACAAAGCTCGACACCCGGTAGTGCTTAGCCACGAGAGTCACCTTCTTGGCAAGGATCGCCAGTTCGTGCCGGCGCTTGCATGAAAAGGCGATCGACACGGGATCATCCGAGGCGAGGCCAAGGCGCCGGGAGAATTCGGGGAATTCAAATACGCCCCAGGCGACGCAGCGGCACGATCCTGGTTCCGACGAATGCGCCTCGACGACGGCCCAGCCGAGCTTTGCGGGGTTCAGATCGAGAGACAGGACTCGCCCCTCAATGCCTGGTGACATTGGCGCGGCAGGCTCCTTCCATGTGAGGGCTATCTCATGCTCATTGATCGACACGGTGAAGGGAGTGTCCCTCAAGCTCTCGCATCGCGCCTGCAACCCGGCAAGGCGCCGGCGTATTTCCCGGCTTTTCCGTGAGAGGCGAAGGCGCAGGGGATAGTCCCGATTATTGGGCCCATGGAAGATCACCTGGTCCGCGGCAAGATCGAGCGTCACCAGGTGGTTGCCCCCCTGCGGGCCATAGCTCTTTGCATGGCCCTCTATGTAGAGCGGCATCAGCCGAGCGGATCTCCACTCCTCCCTGCTCATGCGGCCTCGGGCGCGGTCGACCAAGGCACGCCTGCCACCAAAAACGATCCCGCCCTCGGGAAAACGAGCATAGATTGCCGATGCCTTCTTCATCCCGGAGAGGGTCAGCCAGGTATGCAGACCCTGGCCGACAGGCTCGGAACGCAGACGTTTATAGAGATCCCTTTGCGCCATCCCAGCGACCAGCCGCTGATAGGCGGTACGAATGAGGCGACTCTGGAGGCGACGCAGCTCGGATAGGGCCGCAGCGAAGTTCGCCTCTGCCTCATAGCTCAATTTGATCGTCCGGGTCACAGCTTGGCGGGGTTGATTAGACGGAAACTCTACAAAGTTCATATGAACAGCGTTCATATGAACCGTATCAAGAAGAAAATGGCAACGATCCAACGGAAATCTCAACGCGAACTTATGTCGTCGTGCATAGTCGAGAAGGACCGAGGAGCGCTTTCAGCCAGAATGGCCCATTAATCGATGGATTTATGGTCCTATGAAGTCACAGGCCTAACAAGCCTCTGCCTCTTGCGCCTAGGACGGTCGCCGGGTCGGCGCCGCCGTCGGCCACGTTTATAGTCTCGGTTTTTCCTTTCGCGCTTAGAATAACTCGGAAGAGGGGACCGAGATTCGATTGGATTCCAGTCCCTGACTTATTCCTAACCTCGCACCCTGTTGGATCTTATCCTTCGAGCATCTCGGTCGGGGATCTGCTTGCTTGGCGCGGTGATACAAATTACAAGCTATGTGTCAGCTTAGCATGCAAAAGAGTGGTGCACACCGGTCGGTCCTTTTGGCGAATTCAAATGGGCGGGAGGTGTGTAAGATAGAGGGCACATGTGTACGTTTACAGACGGCGAATATAGCTTTCAATTCGACTGAGCTTGGGAGGAAGGGCGAATGACTTTGTCGCCCAGGTCAACAATAGCGCGCTCGGTGTCCCGATCTGGAAATCCATCGAATCTTGCGGAGCAAGGTTTCCGCATAACGCCCACGTTACTGGTCACATTCTTGATCGTTGTGGCCCTTTTGTGCGCATACGAATTTCTCCTGTCGGGTATATTGCATCGATTTGGCAAAGCCGAGAGCTTCTTCTCGATTAGTGCCAGTGCCCTTATTGCAGTAATACCGATTTATTTAGCACTTCGGCGACAGAGAAAATTGCACGGACGCGTACTTTCGACGCTAACGGAACTAAAAGCGGTTGAAGCTGCTTCGAGGGAATCGGAGCGGCGTTTTAGGGAGATGTTGGAGAACGTCGACCTCCTCGCACTCACCCTTGATAGGAACGGGGTCATCACATTCTGCAATAATCACATGCTGGGACTGACGGGACGGCAACCGGACGAAGTGCAAGGCAAAGATTATTTCCCGATTTTTGTCCCGGGATCCTATCCAGAGCGTAAGAGGGCCTTCATTGACAACATCGAGGCGGGCGCGGTCCCACTGCACATGGAAAACCAGATAACGACTAAAAATGGGCAACTGCTGGAAATTGTCTGGAGCAACACCATGCTTAGGGACGGGGAAGGGAAGATCACTGGCACAGCGAGCATCGGCGATGATGTCACTGTTCGAAAGCGCGGGGAGGGCCGCCTTCAGCTGCAGCGTTCGGTAACCGCGGTGTTGGCGGATGCGGCGCCGCTCAAGGAAACTTATCCTAAGATCCTGGAAAAGATCTGCACAGGCTTGCGCTGGGATATGGCGATAATCTGGATCGTTGATCGCGGAGCCAAAGTTCTCCGCTGCGCGGAGGTCTGGCATCCTCCATCGACAGAACATCTCGCATTCGCAGATGAAAATCGCCTAAGGACGTTTGGCATCGGCCAGGGTTTACCCGGCCGAGTATGGGCTGATGGGGCGGCCGCATGGCTCGAGGACATAACGGCGGTTGCCGATTTCCAACGACGGACGGCGATAGACGCTGGAATGCACGGATGGATCGGCTTTCCTATCGCGCTTCCGAAGCGGTATCTCGGTGTGGTGGAACTTTTTAACGCTCAGACCCAGTCGCCGGACGCCGAGATGTTGGCGACTCTAGTGGGCATTGGAACACAGGTCGGACAATATATAGATAGGCAACAGCTTGAGGAGCAGCTTCGGCAGGCGCAGAAAATGGAAGCGATCGGAACGCTTGCGGGAGGAGTCGCGCACGATTTCAACAACATACTCACTGTGATTAACGGCTACACTGAGTTGCTAAAGATTTCATTGGCCGATCGACCTGAATTCAACAGGGAGCTGGACGCCGTGGCGAAGGCCGGGTCCCGCGCCAAAGACTTGGTAAGGCAAATCCTGACGTTCAGCCGGCAGGAGCAAGCGCAGCGTGAGATCTTGCAGTTGGCGCCGGTGGTAGACGAGGCCACGAAGTTTTTACGTGCTACGATCCCGAGCACGATCGAAATACGCTCCCGCTTTTCTGCGGATGTTCCCACTGTACTGGCGGACCCGACAGAGATTCATCAGATCGTCATGAATCTCGGAACCAACGCATGGCACGCAATGAGGGATCGAGCGGGGAAACTCGATGTGGAGTTGGAATCCTTCGTAGTCGATCGGGAACTGGCTGCCCACACACCCCAGTTGCGGGAAGGGCGATATGCCCGGCTATCTGTCAGCGACACGGGCAAGGGCATGGACGCGGCAACCCTCAGTCGCATTTTCGAGCCATTTTTCACCACAAAGGTTGTCGGCGAGGGCACTGGCCTCGGGCTGTCGGTCGTGCACGGAATCATGCAAAGCCACGACGGCGCGATCACTGTCGATAGCGAGCCTGGTGTTGGAACGACGTTTCGCCTGTATTTTCCTGCTCATACGAGCGAGGGGCTGACTGCTGATATTCAGGCAGCCGCGACTCCAATTGGGACCGGTGAGCGAGTGCTGTTTGTGGACGATGAGGCGCCCGTGGCAAACCTGGGCAAGGCGATCCTTGAGCACCTCGATTATTCAGTCGACGTGCGCACTGACGTGATGGAGGCGCTTGAGTTGATCCGCAAAGATCCCGGGCGGTTCGACCTTGTGATTTCCGACCAGACAATGCCGTCCATGACCGGTATCGATTTTGCCCGGCAGATTAGACTCATCCGCCCTGATTTGCCGATTGTCCTCACAACGGGATACGTGGGCCAATTGAAGATCGAGCAACTTCGGCCGCTCGGCATTAGCGAATTGTTGCCAAAACCTTTAACCATTCGATCGCTCGGCGAGGTTGTTCACCGCCTGCTTGCCGATGGGGGCCAGCGCAGCTGACGCGTCGCTATCGATTGCGTCGGAGAGTGCATTTCGGGAAATGGCCCTGAGGCGTTTCTGTTGGCTGCGAGGTGAATACAAGCGTAGTCGGGGCAGGGGCACAGGCTTTCCAAACCCCCGTGATGAGGCGCGAGGAACGGATGGGCGGCTAATCCGCGTACGCCTCGAACAATGCAATGCCTGAGTTATTGCCAGCGGATGTGACTTCCACGGTATAGGATCCTGGCGCCAACGTCAGCAAAAGCGCCGAGTCCTTGCCAGTGCTTGGCAACGCAAATGCTCCCACCTCGAGTGCCGCCGTCGCGATGGCGGTGGAGTTGGTGTTGCTCGTCCACACTGTATTGGACCCGACTACGGCCCCGCTGCTGTTGTAGACAGTGACGACAGGATCGGGGAGCGAGCCCGTCACACCAAACGTGTTGAGCACGGGCCCGTCCCCGCGAATAAGAATCTGCCTTGGTGCCGTGCCGCTGATGACAAAACCGCCGTCAAGAAGGGCGCCGCTCACCGCGCTATTAATATATCCGCGGGTAGACACGTTGATAAATACAGTGGGCAGGGAGTTGGAGACGAGAATAGTTCCTCCCGTTCCAACGACGACAAAGCGCTGCAGCGTTGACGAATACGCCGCGCCAAGCAGCGTCGCCATTGTGAGTGTCTGGGGGCTGTTACCGGAGAAGCGCTGGGTCCAATTGATGCCGTCCGTGGAACTTAGAAGGGTGCCCTGTGCACCGGCGGCGACCCAATATCCGTTCCCGTAGGTCAACCCCCTATAAGTAACATTCGGAACCGAGGAGTAGCCGGATCCGGGTGCGTTATAGCTGCCCGAAAGAATGATGCCGTTGTCCCCGACGACGACTGTGTTGGGTATGAGCGTCGATTCATACATTACCGACTCCAAGGGGCTGGGCGTGGGAGGAATGATCTCCGAGATCGTCCCTGACGGGGTCATCTGCAGCATCACCCCTCCGGAATAATTGCCATATGGCGGTGTATTCGTGCCCGTTGCGGATCCGTTGATGAAAAACACGTTATTGACCTGGTCCCATGTGATCCCGTGAAGGAAGCCGCTGAGGCCCAAGGCTGCGGGCACCGTCTGCACAGTCCAGTTGATGGCGTCGGGTGAGGTGATAATCGTGTCGGCCTCCCCGACCGCTGCCCAGAGGGTCCCGTTGTAGAGTACGCCGTTGAGCTTGTTCGTGGTGGCCGAGGTCGCGTTTACCCAGGTCTTGAGGTCGGACGAGACGAGGATGGTTCCGCTAGCTCCCACGGCCACCCACTTTCCATTGCCATAGGCTATGGACACGAGCCAGGTTCCCGAAGCCACCGTTTGGCTGCTCCAAGTAAGTCCGTCCGCCGATGTAAGGATCTTTCCCTGGCTTGTCGTCGCGGCGAAGGTGCCGTCGGCATAGGTTGCACACCAGATATCGTCGGTGATACCCGATGGGCTTTGATTTTCCCAAGAGATTTGGGCGAAGGCGGTCGTTACGGACGCCGAGACAATGATGGCGAGCAGGCTTAGGCCTCTAATGAGTTTCATGGGAGAACCGGGGAGTGGGGACAGGTTGATTTTCTTCGTGGCTGTTTGATGACAGGACAGGCCAATGCACAAAACCCACCACTCACGGTTCCGAATAATCCATTTGGAGATCCTTCAGATCTCCCTCGGCAAGGGAACAGGGCTATCAAGCCTCCGCTTTAGCTGAGTGAAGAGGGATTAATTCTCCTGCACTTTCAGGTGCATCGATTGGAGTTCCATCGCCATTGGACATTGACAACTCATACCACGGCTCTACTATTCTGGTATGTCAGCGACTACTATTAAGCTAGAGGCAGATTTGGTTAGAAAGGTCACGGCCTTAAAGCCGAGAGATGAGAGCATTTCTGGCTTTGTACGAGGGTTGATTGAAAAAGAGCACCTGGCGCGGAAGAACAAGGAGGCTGCGGTGGTCTATCAACAATTCTTGGAAGATAACCCTGAAGAGCGGGCCGCAATGGAGGGCTGGGAGACCGCTCCTTTGGTCGAAGATATAGAGCCAAAGAAGCCATGAAGCGGGGAACAATCGTATGGGTGGATTTGAGCGACACATCCCCGCCAGAAATGGGCAAGGTGCGCCCTGGAATCGTAATCTCCGGCACGGCCCACAATGAGGTGCTGAACACCCTGGTCATTATACCTACATCCACCGTTCCACCTGAAATCCTGCCGCTGCGAATGTCGGTGGGTAACCTTGGCGGCAAGGAATCCTATGCGGTGGTTCCGGGAATCCGCCAGGTGAGAAAGGGCCGTTTGCGCGGGATTATCGGACAACTCTCACACGATCACCTATCGGCGCTAGACGACTGTTTGGGGGCATACCTCCATTGACAGTTTCGGCAAATTTTGTGGTTCCGCAGATATGAGAGCCAGCGCGTGGAAGATTCCAACGTTGGGACACGTCATCTCTGTAAGAGCACAGGGCCTATCAACCCAGGCCTCGACCGGCCCGGAGGCTGTCACGGACTGGCTAAGGGTCAGCGCCGCCGGGCGTCAGGATTTGTTGGAGACACGCTTTTGTTGCGCCCCGACCCTATATTGGACCGGGCCCTGAGGCCGGGATGAAGGTCTTGATGTGTGCCCCGGCGTTCGCAGGCTCGTGCTTGTCCTTACAGGCTTTCATTGAAATTCTCGCAACATGAACTTCTTCTGTTGGATTGAGCGAAAGAAAAATCGTCATGGCGCGGATTGACCGAAAGCGTGCCGGGAAGAATCGTTCTAGCAACCCGAAGAGCCCTCGCTCCGCTAGTTGCCAGACTCTGGAGAGAGGGAATGGCTGTAATCTTCTATTGCAGGACGGCTCTGCGGCATTCCTCAAGCCCAGATATAGGAAACTAGGCGGCAAACGAGGTCACAGGATCGCTCGATTCGAGACCTTTCTCGCCAACGCGGGGTTGCGAAACTACCTCTTTGTCCGCCTTGTCACCGACAACGGCACAACTGGCGTCGGCGAGGCGAGCCTCGAGTGGCAGGAGAAGGCCGTGCAATCGTTGCTCGAGGAGTGGGTCGCTGACCGAATTATCGGTACGGATCCGTTTGACGTCGATTCCGTCGTCGCCGCATTGATTCGTGACCAATACCAGGGCGGAGCGACGATCATGACTGCCATTAGCGCAGTCGAGATCGCCCTCTTGGACATTGTTGGCAAGGTGTGCAATCAACCGGTATTCGAGCTTCTCGGCGGACGCGCGCGTGAGCGATTGCCGGCATATGCTAACGGCTGGTACGGCGGCGTGAAGGCTCCCGGCGAGTACGCTGCGAGGGCGAGGGAAGTCGTGAAGCGCGGCTATCGAGGCCTGAAATTCGATCCCTTTGGGACAGCTTGGAAGGAAATGACCCGCATCGAAATGAATGGAGCCGAAAGGTTGGTCGCCGCGGTCCGGGAGGCCGTGGGGCACTCGGTTGACATATTCGTCGAAGGTCATGGCCGTTTCTCGGTGGCATGCGCGATCGAGATCGGACGCCGATTGGAGAAGTATAACCCCGCATGGTTTGAGGAGCCGGTCACGCCGGACAGTCTCGATGACTTGGGGAAAGTGAAGAAGGCGCTGCCGTACCCGATTGCGGCGGGTGAGCGCCTCTATGACCTTTCCCACTTCGAGCGTCTCATCCAGCTCCGAGCCGCCGACACGATTCAAATGGACGTCTCCCACTGCGGCGGACTGCTGATGAGCAGGAGGATTGCGATCATGGCCGAGGCGCGAGGGTTGCACGTGTCGCCGCATTGCTCGATCGGACCCGTAGCACTCTGTGCGGCGCTACATCTGGACTTCGCGACCCCGAACGTGCTTATCCAGGAGAATTTTTCAGAATATGATGTCCCATGGCGCGATGAATTGGTGCGTGGCTGGAATCCGATTCAGAGGGGTGGATTCACCCTCGCTGACAAACCGGGGTTGGGAATAGAACTGGACGTCGAGGCCTGCAAGAGGCACCCGTACCGGAAGAACAGCTTCCCCTCACTATGGGACAAGAAATGGCAGCGGGAGTTCACGCAGAACCGGAAATGAGATTGATCTGGCTTTCCTTCCCTCTCGACGTGCGCGACCCACGTCCTCCCGCAATTCCCGCGCCTTCGCTTGAACCGCTATACACGATCGAGAGGGACGGGGCGAATGTCCAAACGTTGCGGCTGGCGAGCCACACTGGAACACACCTGGATGCCCCGCGCCACGTTATCGTCGATGGATTGACGGTCCATGACTTTTCTCCGGAGGAGTTCGTCTTCACGCATCCCGTGGTGGTCGACCTTCCAATGGGTGAAACCACGATCGTGGGCATCGGGGAATTGAAGCCTGTGGTAGGACGCCTCAAGGGCGCCGATCTCGCTCTGTTCAGGCTCGGTTATGGAAGGGTCCGTCGTGAGAATCCCGAGCGATATGCGGATAAATGCCCGGGATTTGGCGTTGAAGGCGCGCGTTTTCTCCGCGAGGAATGCCCTTCGCTTCGCGCGATTGGAATGGACGTGCCTTCCGTCGCCTGCATCGCGCATCTCGACCAGACAATGGCATGCCACAACGAACTGCTTGGCGGAGAGAACCGGAGATTTTTGATCATCGAGGACATGAACCTTGAGCACGACCTGAGCGCCTTGCTGCAGGTCCAGATTAGCCCTTGGCGCGTGCATGGGATGGACAGCGGGCCATGCTCGGTGGTCGGTATGCTTTCATAAGGCGGATCGTGAAACTAAAGTTGGAAAATGCGCATTTGTAATGGGTGACTGTGTGAAATCAGCAGGTCGGCGGCTGCGCTATTTTTGCCGGAAGGTGCGGGCTTGGTCGTGGAGCCGATGCCTCATTTTGGCGGCGTTCGGCGCATGTGCGTTGCCGCTCAAGGGAGGCGCCCCAATGGAGGACCCCCAGGTCGGCCCGGATGCCGTCCTGAGCTTGTCCGCCCGCCCCCCGTTTTCGTTTCAATATGGCGACAAGGATAGCGCGTACCTGTTGCAGCGCTGGCCGCACGAACAGGTCGAACACCAGTTGGACGGCTGCCGCACCGCCCTGACCACGACGTGGACAGATCCCGAGACGAAGCTCAAACTCAGTTGCGAGCGCGTCGACTACTCCGATTTCCCCGCTGTCGAATGGTTGCTCTGGTTCGAGAACGCCGGGGCGACGGACACCCCGGTCATTCAGAATATCCAGGCGCTGGACACCGTGCTCGCTGCGTCGCCTGCCTCGCTTCCCTTTCGCCTGCACCGGACAAAGGGATCGTTTGCGAGTCCTGCTGATTTCGAACCCAGCACCACGGTCCTTGTCGCCGGGCAAACTGAAACCCTCGGCGCGGCGGGCGGGCGCTCCTCAAACGGGGCCTCGAACGGGGACCTGCCATTCTTCAAGATCGAGGCGGGCGAAATGTCCGTGATCGTCGCGGTGGGATGGAGCGGGCAATGGCGGTCCACACTGCACTCCGATGACGGCAAGGAGCTGCACGTGATCGCCGGCATGGAGACGACCCACTTCAGGCTACATCCCGGCGAGAAGGTTCGTTCCCCGCGAATCCTGATTCTTTGCGGGAAGGGTGACACCTTGGAAAGCAACGCGCAGTTCCGCCAGATGATATACAAGCATTACTGCGCCATGCGCGCTGGCGAGCGTCCGCTGCCCACGCCTTTCTGCAACAGCTGCTTCACGCGAGGCGGAGGCTGGCTCAACGAATGCAACGCAGCGAACCAGATCTCCCTCATCCGGGCTTACGGCAAGATTGGCCTCGAGGCCTTCGTGACGGATGCCGGGTGGTTCGAGGGAGGATGGCCAAAGGGGGCCGGCAACTGGACACCCAGAAAGGACGCCTATCCCGACGGCATGGGTCCGGTGGCCGCCGCCGCCAGGGAGAGTGGCATGATCTATGGACTCTGGTTCGAACCGGAGCGGGCAATGGCGGGCACCGCGCTTGACCGGCTACACCCCGAATGGCTTCTGCCCAGTGCCGTACTTGAAGATTCCGGCATCCATCACGCTCTCCTCGCCAACTTCGGGCTTCGCGAGGTGCAGGATTATTTCTTCAACATCGTCGCGGACTTCATGGCGCTCCCGGGTTTCCGCTTCTACCGCCAGGACTTCAACATGGATCCCCTGGCCCACTGGCAATACAACGACGCGCCGGACCGCAAAGGCATCACCGAAATCAAGTACATGGAGGGCCTGTACGCCTACTGGGACCGAATTCGCGCCACGTGGCCGGACGCGCTGCTGGAGAATTGCGCCAGCGGCGGTAGAAGGATCGACCTGGAAACCGTGATGCGGCTCAACATCCACCAGAAGACAGACTATTGGTTTCACGACGAGGCCGATCAGGCCCAGATCTGGGGGCTTAGCCAGTATTTGCCCAACAATGTGTTCGTGTCGCACATCAGCCGCATGGACGAATACAGTTTCCATTCCTCGTTGGCTTCGTCTCTGTGCTTCGGCTGGATTGCCGACGATCCGGCATTTGACACGGAACAGGGACGCAAGTATCTCGCGCGCTATCACGCCGTAAGGCGCCTCCTGGTGGGCGCTTGGTATCCGCTCCTTCCATACTCACTCGGCGGAACCGAGTGGATGGCGTCCCAATATCACCGGCCGGATCTGGGCGAGGGAATGATCCTGTGCTTCCGTCACCCGGACTGCCCGTATTCTTCGGTGGACGTGGCGTTGCGGGGCCTGATTCCAGGGGCGACCTATGAATTAGATTCGGACCGCACCGGCGCCAGAACGGTTCACACGGGTGCGGAACTCCTGTCGTCCCTTAAGCTCAGCCTCCCGGAGCCGCGCTCCTCGGATTTGATCACGTACCACCAATTGCCAGCCGGCGTTTCTCCACGCTGACCTTCAGATCAATTTGTCCGGGTCGTCTCCGTCCTGCTCTGTTCGGCCTGCTGCCTGATGAATTCGGTGGGGGTCATTCCCTCGATCTGCTTGAAAACCGTGGACAAGTGCTGGCTCGAGCTGAATCCCGAGGCATGTGCGATCTCCGTCAGGGTCTGTCCCCCGCGCCGCAGAAGATTCTTGGTCTGTTCGATGCGTTGCTGGCGCAAATAGCTCGAAGGCGTAACCCCTACCTCCGCTATGAAACGCTCTCCGAACTGTGTTTGGCCCAGGCCCGACGCGGCCGCAAGCTCGGCGACCGACGCAATCTCCGATAGGCGGCTGTCAATCACACGGAGAGCCTGGCGGATCGCAAACGAACACTCCGTGCGCTTGCGATGGGAATGATGTGCCGCCAGGGCCGTCCGGTGATCTTGTATGACTTGCACCATAAGGAGGTGCAATTGCGCCCGGAGGGCGACCTCTGCGTGGGGCGGCGGCTCGCGGTGCATGGCCCACAGGGCCCGGAACGCTTCCTTGGTGCCCGGCGAGGAGGCGAAGCTTCGCAGCGTGAATGCGCGAAATTCATCGTCGAGGGCCTCGACCCCGGGCACCGTTGGATCCGCCGACGGCAGCAGCAACTGGAGCCACATGTATCCGCAAGGCTTGAAGCTTTGGCCGAGAGACCCGTGCCGCTCGCCCGGCCTGTTGATATAGATGTTGTTTGCTGGCAGCCGATGCACTTCGTCCTCAACCCACCACTCGACCCAACCCCGCTCGATCAGAAACAGCTCAAAGGCGCCCGGATGGGCGTGGGCACCCAGGCCAGGCACGCGAGCCTGGCTATGCCGGGCCCAGCCGATCATTGGCAACTCCGCGAGCGGCGCCCGCCCATTCTCACGGGAGTACAACTCGCGAAAATTCGCACTTTTCATTTTGGGAGGAAAGTCCCCGTGGTCCCGTGGGCGGCTACCTGTTGATTGTATCCAATGATATGCGGGCGTCCGCGAATCGCAACTTGGTCCACCGAAATGCGGGTTGCAAACAGCGAATCATTGACGATTGGAAAAAATCACCGTGAATCTGTGGACGACAGCACCACATGAGTATGCGATCATCACCACCCCATGGACCCCATTCGCATAGGCATCGTCGGGCTCGGCAATATTGGGAGCACTCACCTCAAACGCTTTTTGGACGGCCTGGTGCCTAACGCCACCCTGGCCGCCGTCTGCGACACGTCCACGGCCGCCCTTGCCCGGTTCCCCCAGATCAAGGGGTGGACGAGTGAAGCGGAAATGATCCGATCGGGGGATATCGATGCGCTAATCATTGCCACACCGCATTTTCTGCATGTTAAGACGGGCATCGATGCGCTTAAGCAAGGCCTGCACGTTCTGATCGAAAAGCCTCTCGCTGTTGACAATGCCGACTGCGATCGCCTTCTCGCCGCCCGAGTTGGTCCGAAGCAGGTCTTCGGCGTCATGTTCAATGCCCGGACGGAGCCGCGGTATCAGAAGCTGCGCGAAATCATACGTGGCGGGCAATTGGGGCGCGTTCGCAGGATCAACTGGATCATGACCGAGTGCTTCCGTTCCGATGCATACTACCGATCCAGCTCCTGGCGCGCAACCTGGAGCGGCGAGGGCGGCGGCATGCTGGTCAACCAGCTGCCTCATGACCTCGACCTCTTCCAGTGGATATTCGGCATGCCAAAGCGTGTGCGCGCCTTTTGCCCGATCGGAAAATTTCATCCGATTGAAGTCGAGGACGAGGTCAACGCGCTGCTCGAGTTTGCCGACGGCGCCACCGCGGTGCTGGTTGCCAGCACCGGCGAGGTCCCCGTGATCGACCGCAGGGAGGTCGTGGGCGATCTCGGCCGCATTATTGTCCACCGCGACCGGTTGGAATTCACGCGCAATCTTGTTCCAGCCGACGAGTTCTGCCGCACAACGAAGGAGTTCACGAAGAAGCCCG
>Ga0206834_1025_pt1 | contig 17184 bp, 13 predicted proteins | sample Alteio_BWOrgCont_30_FD_152854 | JGI IMG/M metagenome (GOLD analysis project Ga0206834, IMG submission 152854) | Enriched cells from forest soil in Barre Woods Harvard Forest LTER site, Petersham, Massachusetts, United States -... | ecosystem: Environmental > Terrestrial > Soil > Temperate forest >...
CGTGTCCCGTGCTCTGCGACGTTACGCCAACTCCGGATATGCTGATTGGCGCCATTGAGGTTATAGAATTGCTGGTAATAGTGACCGTGCCGGCCGTAGAGCCAGCTGCGGTCGGAACGAAATTGACGTACACGTTTGCCGACTGATTCGGAGACACCATCATGTTCGAACTACCACTGGCGGTGAATTCAGATCCGGACGCTGAGATGGCGGAAATATTGAGAGCCGAGTTTCCGGTGTTTGTCAGGGTGATAAGCTGCGCTGTCGACGTGCCAACCTGCACATTCCCGAAAGTTAGGTTTGAGTTGCTCGCTGCAAGTACGGGCCCTGCCATCGGAGGCGTCGTGCTCCCGCCGGACGACGTCGCGGACGCGGTTCCTGCTGATTGCCGCGTCGACCCGCAGCCAACCGTGGCGATCAAAGTGATTGCAAGGATGAGTTTGAGGGCAATTGAGTCACGGGTGAGCCATGGTATATCGAAGCCCGCCAGAACGGCTGTTTCTCGTTGGGATAACATGAGCTGGTCATCAGGGTTTGAAGCGGTCGAGGACTACTGGACAGGGGTACATGATTAGGACACCTGGCTTGCGGGGACGTTCGGCGGCATGATTGCCGGTGGCTCGAACGAACTGCCTCGCCGCGGGAAGAAGCTCGCATTCTGTTCGAGATGATGATCAGAAAGCAGGACACCGGGGAGTCTATCCCGAGCTGATTGCGGTGTCATCGGAGATCGAGGAGGCTCTTACTCTGTATGCTCGCCAGCATACGGAAGACGCGTACGGAATTGAGCGAGTCCTACGGTTTCGCCAGAGCGGTAGGAGAGGAATTCGAGAGCCTGATACAGGCCACTACGAGTGCGATGCTCGGTATCCAAAGACCCTTGAGATGTAGACAACTTCCGACGCAAGAGATATAGGATCTGAATGGTGGAGGGCCGGTTGTCGGTAAAAGCGCTGATTGTCCTTCTCGGCTGGCCCTCTTCGGCCGATGTATCTGGAGGTCTTTCTGGTAGGCAACAGTTCGCTCGGCGATTATGCATTTCGCGCAGATATGTCACGCGACGTCCACCACGACATCCAGGACGCTGTTAAGCAGCGTTTGCTATCACGTGGCTGATAGGATCTACGGTTGTGCGATAGCGGCATGACCCGTTTTCTGGAAAGAATAAAATCGACGGCTGCGATTGATGCACCTGTATGGAAGAAAACGAAATCGTTTCAGAGTTTTGTCCAATAGCCCGCGCATGTGGGATCGGTAAACCTCAAAGCTGCCACACTTCCGACATCTCCGCGTCTGCCGAGTCCAATTCCTCACTATGAGTGGACATTCCGAAGCGTTAGCACTCCTCTATTTTAAATAACACTAGCGCGCTGTACCGTCATGTGTTCTGAGGTCCAACCTTGCCGAGCGATAGAAGAGGAAGCGCAGCCGATTGAGTAAAGACACCGCGGGGTCGGCCTTCGGCAGAGGCGCAGACCATCCCATTTAGTCCCAGACGGACCTATCGCGCGAGCGAACCCTTGCCAGGTTCTCTTTAATCCTGTCTTAGAACCTCGCTCGCACCTTATCCTATCAGTGTTTCAAGTGGATCAGTTTTTGAAACGACCATGGACCCGTTACAGTTTTCCCTTCGCCTTCGCGTTTCGCAACTCTCGGGACCCTTAAAGGGACATCGCGAACCCTGTAATGAGACTCCGCTCCAATAAATCCCGGGCAGAAAATGTTCACGGAAGTCGTGCTTGGATCGCTGGAAAAGGTCAGAGAATCGATAGAACCTGGGGGATCTGCGAAACTTGGCCCGAAAAAAGCGGATCTCCAACCGATACTTCCTACTATCTGAATACTCGTCGAGTGCTGAGCGCACACGATTCTAACTCCCGAGACCCTTAGAGGGGCATCACGGATCCTGGGCTGAGAATTTTCGCGTAATGTCGAGGTGCGGTATTGAGAGACCGGAGAATCGATATACCTGAGGATATCTGGGAGAATTGGGCCGACAAAGCCAGCGGAGAATTTGAGGCGGAGAGCGCTCGTCAAGGTTGGATCGTTGCGTTTCCTTTGTTTGCAGCTAAGTATTCAGGCACATCCCCACGAATCGACAACGGTGCCGGGAGCTAGAGGCAGCGGTTAGGCGGCGGTAGGGCTGATACCATCATCTGAGCAGATCTCTGAAGGACCGTAACTGAAAGCAGGATCTCATGCAGAACTAGCATGCTGATTGGGTCGATTGCCTGGCCGCCGACCGACGACGGTACGATACTCAATTGAGCCTGTGTCTCTCACTTCGATTTCTCCGCTAAAAGTGCCTCACCCGAGCGAACCGAAATTCGTGTCATAGCTGTACCAATTGTTGTCGGCGGTTGTGGTCTCGCTCCGAAGTTGGGGCCAAGCTGGAGTCCGGAGCCAGCCCGAAATTGCCATTGGTACGAACGCGACAGCCGAAAATGAAATCATCGCCTGAATGCAAGAAGAATCCACGTTGGAGAAGATCGCTGGAATACGGCAATGCTTGACATCTGCACAACCCTCCGAAGTTTCAGCTCTCCCCGCAGGTGTGGCGCAGTTACAGCCAACGTATAATTCGCCACCAGCGCACTTAGGCCGACGTAAGAGCTAGTCGGTGAAATCGCACCGGTTGTTGCCATCAGGTGCCACGGGCTGCCAATGAGTGATGGTTCAAGTGGGCTGGCCATGCGAATTGACATAGCTGATCCCGACCATCCTTTGCACGAACACTGCCCTCTGCCGAGCCGCGCTCGAATGGTTCTAATGAACCTCCTACCGGCTTCATCCAAAGAGAATTTATTTTTCCCACCCCTGCGTCGCAACTCGGAAGCTAATGCGCGTGTCCCTGCGGACAGCCCACATTCCATCGAGGGCGCTAGCCCCTCACTCTTTAGCGAGATTTGGAGTGTACTAAAACTGGCAGTGCGTACAGGCGCCTAGGCGCTGACCAAGCCTCAGTCTCTGCTCATGGATACGAACAATAACCGATTCAGAATGCAAGTTTTAGGATTCATATTCCCGTCACTTCTAACCGTCATTTCCCTGTTGTTTGGTGGGGCGGTGAGAGCAACCCCTCCGCCAGCGTCGACAAACGCTGCCGTTGCAAATTTCATAGGGCTCGACACGGCTACGCAGGGGGCGTGGGAAGAAAAGTATGGGACCGACGGATACGCGATCGCCAACGTCCCTCAGGATGTCCCCGGCTACGCATCTTTTGCTCAAGAGGGTCAACAGAATTGGACCTGGGCAGCGAGCACGACCGATGTGCGCGCCTTGATGAGCGGCTCCGGCCGGACGGCAACAACCTGGTTTTCGTCATCGTCGTTCAGCATGGATATCAATCTGACAGACGGCAACGTTCACCAGATCGCAATTTATGCCGTGGACTTCGACCGGGATGGCCGAGCCGAAAGCTTTCAAGTATCGGACGCCAATTCGGGCGCGCTGCTCGATTCACGAAACATCTCGGCCTTCTCGAATGGAACCTACGCAGTTTGGAACGTTAGCGGACATGTGCGAGTAAACGTAATTCTTACCGGTGGAGTCAATCCTGTGGTGAGCGGCATCTTCTTCGGCGGCTCGTCAGCGCCATCAACGGCACCTGCTACCGGGACTGCCGCGGGAGCCCAGTTCCTGAATTCGAACACGGGGGTGGAAGGGAATTGGAAGTCAAGCTACGGCGCCGACGGTTACTCCATCGCGGGCGGAAGCCAAACGTTGCCCTCGTATGCGACGCTGGCAATGCAGAATCAATCGAATTGGACATGGGTTTCGAGCACGAGCGATCCTCGCGCGCTGCAGGGAATCAGTGCTGCAACAACAGCATCGGCATGGTTCAACAACCCGTCATTCAGTCTCGTCGTCAACATGACCGACGGCCAATCACATCAGATGGCTCTCTACGCGCTCGACTGGGACCTGAAGGGCCGCGCGGAAACAATCCAGATCGTCGACGCGAACAGCGGCGCGACGCTCAATAGCCAGAGCGTCACGAACTTCAGCAACGGCGTGTATCTGGTGTGGACAATCAGCGGGAACGTGAAGGTGAACGTGACGGTTACCAGCGGACCGAACGCGGTGATCAGCGGCGTGTTCTTCGGCGCAGCTCTCAATGCAAGCAATCCAAGTTCGGCTTTCGCCCCGGCCATCACCACGCAGCCAGCGAGCCAGACGGTAACCGCCGGCCAATCCGCAACCTTCTCCGTGGCAGACACCGGAACCGCTCCTCTCACCTGCCAGTGGATGAAGAACGGCGTGGCAATCAGCGGCGCAAACTCCTCCTCGTATACGACTCCGGCCACCGCAACTACCGACAAGGGTTCGCAATTCAGCGTGACGGTAAGCAACACCGCAGGAAGCGTCACCAGCAGCCCGGCAGTTCTCACCGTCAACGGCGGAACATTGATCCTGAACGCCAGCACCACGGCTGTAAGCTTCGGGCAGGTGAACGTATCGGCGAGCAGCAGCCAGACGATTACGCTCACGAACGCAGGCACTGCCACCGTGACGATTTCCAACGTCAGCGTCTCCGGCGCGGGCTTCAATGCCAGCGGCGTATCCGCCGGCACGGTTCTTGCACCGGGTCAATCGGCCAGCTTGGACGCCACGTTCACCCCGGCAGCCAGCGGGAATGCAACCGGCAGCATCACGATCGCGAGCAACGCCACAAACGGCACGAACATGATCGCGCTGTCTGGCACTGCAGTGGCGCCTGTGCCGCACACGGTTGCCCTGTCGTGGTCGCCGAGCACTTCCACCGTGAGCGGCTACAACGTCTACGTCAGCACGGTATCGGGCAGCGGATACACGAAACTGACGAGCAGCCCAGTACCAACGACTAATTTCTCCGATGCGGGACTGCAGACCGCGCAAACTCGCTACTACGTGGTCACCTCGCTGAACGCGAGCAACCAGGAAAGCGCCTATTCTAATGAAGTCTCGGCACTTGTCCCGTAGTATTCAAGCAAATCGGAACCCCAACCGGCACCCGTTCGTCGTAAAAGTCTCTGGTCGGGAGTGGAGAGCGTGCTGGGGCTATTTTAACCAGGGTCCCGGGCTATCGTTGATCCCAAGGGAAAACAACGACGCCCACCTCCGGATCAGAAAGGCGGACGCCTCAAGCTCTCCACTGATTGACTCGACCTCGCCGCTCCAGACCGTGGCGTCTTACCATCGCGTCATTTCATTAGGTTTCGCGGGCCACATGCCTAAAGGACAGATGTGATGAGAAGCCGATCTCCGCCGGGTGCGATACGCTCCCGGTTGTTTCGACGTGCTCGAAGTGCTGGACTCCCACTATATCCTCCGCCGTCACGACCGCCAACGAAGGAACGATGCTGACGAAGCGCGGAGGCAAGAATTCACAAGAAGCGCGGTTGCCGCCCTCGCGCGGAAGTTGCGCGTACTGCTGCACAAGCTATGGGAAAGTGTAGAAGTCTATGAACCACTGCAGGACAACTAAGAAGCAGTGGGCCGAATGGCACAGGAAAGTGGCGTGGAAGAGGATTTTTAACGGTCGAGCTCAACCGCGTAATTCAGGTGAATGCGACTGACTCCCTACCCCAGCTCCAGCTTATCAGAGGGAGTTAAAGTCGGTACTCAGGTGGAAACGCCCGCTAAAAACAGGTATGCCAAACTGGCACCGAGTGACAAGCGGCAACCAAAAGCGCGGAGGGGAGGATCGCGTCAGAGCCAGCTGGCCTAAAACGCAAAGACTCCCCTGTCGGTATTACCGAAGACGTAAGCCTTATTGATTGCTGCGACGAAAGTGAACGGATTCACTCTTTTCGGTGTGTTGGGTGCCTGTTGATTGTTTCTTTCTCAAAAAGGGTATGACAGTTTCCGCGTCATCAAAGATATATTTTATTTCTCCACGCTCGCAAAGCCAGAGGTAGGCTCGCAGCTTCTCGGAGTCTATTTGTGCCGAAAAGCAAAGCTGTGGAAATCGTGTAAAATCGATGAGTAGGAAATAGCGAGCACAAATCCCCCAAAAGCTTTCTTTCCGGAACTGCATATCGCTAATCATCGTCATTAGGTGGTCGGTCGCGTTCCTCCCCGTCTGGTCCATATCTCCTAGGCTTCCAGTAAAAGAAAATCTATCGAGCGGGTGCCGAATTACCCTAAAGGTATTCATTGGGTGTCCCTCGCGAAAAGACATGTGTAGTTAGCCGGGGCCTGTAACGGCTTGTTGGGCCTAGGAGGTTGCGCCATTCCTGTCTTCCTCTCGAACCCATTCGGTGAGCTCAGAGTTTTTCTCCATTGGCTCGCACGCCGTCGCTCAGGGGAGAGCAGCCCCGGCATTAAGTGTTTTCTAATATCGATGGGCAGCTCGTATGTGCAATTTGGAACACCACATTGCTGAGAAGGAACATGTTCCATTTAGGACAGTAGTTACTGTTGTATGGATGATTACATTGGCAATGCTACGGATGAAAAGAATTTTCATATGACCGCGATGGAACATCACGAGACACCCATATCTAGGTCTAAGGCATTTCCCGGTGCGGCTATCGTAAAAAGAACCCTTGTTGAGTACAAAAAAGGCACACGGATCTTCAGTCAGGGTGATGCCTCCACCCATGTTCTATACATTCAGCAGGGTAGTATCAGAATGTCAGTGGTTAGTAGGAGTGGGAAAGAAGCCGTTATTGGACTTTTAGGGCCAGGGGACTTTTTAGGCGAGAATTGCATGTCAGGTTTGCCCTTTCGGATGTCAACGGCGACGGCGATTATGGGGACGAAGGTACTCGTAATCGAAAAAAGGGAGATGATTCGGGCGCTCCGTGCGGAACATGCGTTTTCCGACCGGTTTATCTCCTACATGCTTTCGAGAAATATGCGAGTTGAGGAAGACCTAATCGATCAGCTTTTCAATTCAACCGAGAAAAGGCTCGCTCGGACTCTTCTATTGCTCGCTTCCTATGGCAAACCAGGTCAACCACACAAGATGCTTCCCAAGATATCGCAAGAGACACTGGCGGAAATGATTGGCACGACACGCTCACGAGTTAATGTCTTCATGAATAAATTCAGGAAACTGGGTTTCATCGACTACAAAGGTACAATTCGCATTAACCATTCACTGTTAAATATCGTCCTGCATGATTGAAGCCGCCATCAGGAACACGACAGATGGAAAAACAACATACGGAATCATTTCACATAATTACTAGTGTGTTGTAGAGGCACTCTTGGCCAGCCTCTCACCATCGCATCTTAGAAAAGACGATAGAACAACCTCAGGATGGCTTATGGTCACAAGTAATGGAGCACCAGGGCTAGATGCATTACAAGCTATGCGCGGCAACTTGCAATCAACGACTTCGGCGCTCCCTATTCGGGCTTGCTTTCGACGTTTGTCTGTGAACGTACTGAAGATCGACGAATCTCTTGTACAGAAAATCACCTTAGGCGAAAGGGATTCGACCATTGTCAACGTCATGAGTGAGGTGAGACAGCAAGTAATCGCCGGAGGAGTCGAGATCCGAGCACCGCTCAACTTCCAGCAGCGGTCCAGATGCGACAGAGGAAAAGGTTGCTATTTCAGCCGCCGGTGGTTGCCCTACGAATCGCTAAGCTGCTCGGAGCCGGTTTATCGGCAATAGCCGTCGTCGATTGTTGTCTAACAAGTTGTGGTCTCGTAGAAGCCAGAGTAAACACACCGTCTGCCCTTGCCAAGCGGAATCACTAAGACCTATGAAGATGGAAGAAAGAGAAACGTTTTGTTTGCCACAAGTGGCCGTGCGATTCACTGCCAATAATTAGACCCAATCTGCGGATACTGAGGACGGGCTGGAGCAAGCAGGGGATAACAGGAGCTACCGCATAACCGTTGCGTCGCGGCATTCTCGGCCTTCGGTTGCTTTGTGTAGGGATGGCGGGTGCGTCCATTTCTCTTCTCAGTGTGTTGTGCTACGGGTGATCAACTATATGGTAACCCCCCGTGATGTGATTGATATCCGAGTCCGATGCGGCCACCCCTCTTCCATCCATGTCCGGCTTGCCGAGCTAGTCGGGGCTTGCGCCTGGAGACGAACTGGCGGCGAGCCGCTCCCAGGAATGTTTACTGTTAGGGATACTGTGTCGAACCGAACAGTCACGTTATACAACTGGATTGACAGTACCGTATGGTACCGAACGTGACAGAGATGCGAAAGCTACTCCTAATTGACAACGACCCCGTTCATGCCGGTATATTTCGAGAGGCATTGCGCTGTGCAACCGATGGTCCGTTCGTGGGCGAGTGGGCCAGGACACTAGCTGCGGGCGTCGAACGAGTGAGCAAGAAATGCATATGGGCGGTCTTTGTCAATCTGACTTTACCCGACAGTCGGGGTCTCGAGACGTTTTTTAAGCTATCACTAGCGGCACCCGAAGTACCCGCTTTGGTTTTGGGTCGTGCTCAGGACGAACAACTTGCGCTGGAAGCCTTACGACAAGGAGCGAAGGACTACCTTCTGGAAGGCCGTATTGATTCATATTCATTTATCCGTGCGATACGCAACATGGTGGAGCGGAAGACCGCAGAAGAGACGCTATTCACCGAAAAAGAACGCGCTCAAGTAACGCTCAACTCTATTGGCGATGCCGTACTCAGCACCGACATCGCAGGGAAAGTTGACTATCTCAATGCTGTCGCAGAAAAAATGACGGGTTGGAGTCGGAACGAGGCGTATGGGAGACCGCTTGCTGAGGTTTTTAAAATAATCGATGGTGACACACGAAAACCTTCTCCGAATCCCTTACAATTGGCAATTCAAGAAAACAAGACTGTAGGGCTTTCGGCCAACTGTGTCCTCATTCGGCGCGACGGATACGAATCTGCCATCGAGGATTCCGCTGCTCCGATCCACGACCGGGCAGGGTTTGTGACTGGAGGCGTCATCGTTTTCCACGACGTATCCCTGTCGAGGACAATGACAGAGCAGATGTCTTATCTAGCGCGACACGATCCCCTCACGAATTTGCCAAACAGGGTCCTACTGGAAGATCGGCTTAAGCAGGCGATTACCGCCTCTAACCGCCATGGCACTCAAATCGCTTTGCTCTTCATAGATTTGGATGGATTCAAGCATATCAATGATTCCTTGGGCCATGCAACCGGAGACAAATTGCTTCAGTCAGTTGCAGAACGTTTGCTAGTTTGCGTGCGCAGTTCCGATACCGTAAGCCGCCAGGGCGGAGACGAATTTGTAGTACTTCTCTCAGAGATCACGCAGGCAGTCGATGCCGGAATCAGCGCAACGAAGATCCTGAAGGCAATTGTCGCACCGCACGAAATCGACACATATAGCCTTTGTGTCACTGCGAGTATCGGTCTGGCCACATACCCGGCTGACGGTAAGGACGCCGAGAGCCTCATTAAAAATGCGGATATGGCAATGTATCAAGCCAAGCAAGAGGGTCGTAACAATTACCAATTCTTTGAGAAAGGCATGAATGTTCGGGCAGTGGAACGGCAATCGGTCGAAGAGAATTTGCGATGTGCCCTGGACCGCAATGAGTTCTTGTTGCATTACCAGACCAAGGTAGACCTTCGGACGGGGAAGGTTACGGGTGTCGAAGCGCTCCTTCGCTGGCAACATCCAGATCGGGGGCTAGTCGATCCCTCGCAATTCATCTCCGTGGCTGAGGATTGCGGTTTGATCATCCCAATCGGCAAATGGGTATTGCGTGAATCGTGTAGGCAGGCTCAAGCGTGGCAGGATGCTGGGTTCCCGGCTATCGGGATGGCGGTCAACGTTTCTTCGGTGGAGCTTCGGAACGAAGGTTTCCTTGAGAGCGTTCGGACCATCTTGGAGGACACTCGCTTGGAGCCGCGCTATCTCCAACTCGAACTCACGGAAAGCGTTCTGATGCGTCACCCCATGTACACTGTACCAGTGCTTCGGAATCTAAAAGATATGGGAGTGCGTCTCGCGATTGATGACTTCGGGACCGGCTATTCCAGTCTGAGTTATCTGCGGCAGTTTCCGATCGACACTCTGAAGGTGGATCAGTCATTCGTGCGTGAGATCAAAGCTCACACGGATAACGCAATAATCATCAGTGCGGTGATAGGCATGGGCAGGAGCCTCAACCATTGCGTCGTCGCAGAAGGTGTCGAGACAGTCGAGCAGTTGTCATTCCTTCAGGCCCAAGGCTGCGACGAAGGACAGGGATACTATTTCAGTCGGCCGGTAGCCGCCGTCCAGTTCGCGAAAGGGATTTGTGAGAAGACTTAAATCGAGTTCAACCCTACCTTCCTCTCTTGCCCGGAACACCATCCTCACGCGATCTCCTCTAAAGTACGTCCGCTTGCGGTGCTTTGAAGGCCGAATATTCCAAGGACGATAAAGTGCTCGTGTCGCACGAGACCATTTACCGTAGCCTATTCATTCAAACGCGTGGAGTGCTGAAAAAAGAGCTGATGGACCACCTGCAAACCAAGCTCTGGTATCTTCAAAGACTCGCGGTCAAATCGCAGATCTCATCTCGATCAGGGAAACACCCGCTGAAGTTGAGGGCCGCGCTGTCGCTGGTCATTGAGCGGTTCACAGAACGGTCACATCGTGAGTCCAGGAGAGCGTCATCCACGCTTTGCGATGCTGGTCGAAGCGCCCTTAAGGATACAGCAGACGTGGCGACGGCATTGGGTCAACATATTGGTACCCTGCGGCGCTCGCTGACGTGGGATCGCGGACTGGAGATCGCCAAACACAAGGACTTTGCGATGGGTACGGATGTGCAGGTCTACTTCTGCGATCCGCAATTCCCTGGCAGGGGGGCACCAACGAAACACCAACCTGCGTTTACAGCAATACCCTCCGCGAGTAACCGACCTGTCTGGTTATTCTCAAGCGCGGCGGCTACAGAATGCCCATGGTGCGTAATCAACAGCCCTTGGGCACGGCAGAGCACGCGCCGACTTCGGTCTGGCGTTCGGTTGTAATGTGCGAGATCAAGTTGCGTACGCTTTTCGCAAGGTCCACGATTTCGCCTTCTCCCTGTAGGTCCAACTCGATCTGATAATTTCCGGAAGCCGCACCATCGACAGCATTCTTGAGGCTGATCAGCGGTTTGACTATCTCTCGAGGCAGCGTGACAGTAATCCAAGCGCTGATTAGAATAACGATCGCAGAAACAATGCTTAGCACCCATTCGGCATGACGGAGAAGCCTCTGAGCATTCATATGGTCATCCTGTACCCGTTGCCAATTTCGTGCTTCCAGTCCTGATGTTAGGCCGAACAGCTCGTGGCTCGCATTTTCGATCGCGCTTGCATATTGGCGGAGGTTCGGATTGCCAATCTCTGCTGTATTCGTTATCTCAGCCTCGAAAGAATCGACCTGAGTACGAAGCTCATCAACCAGCTCCGCTCTGCTCCTGTGTTTATCCTCTTGCAGCAAATGGTTCAAATTGCGTTCATAGTTGCGCACAACACCACCCACACGCTCGAGGGGGGAAGTGCCTGGCTGTCCCATCGCCGCAACTATAGATTCAAATTGCTGCCGATAAAGACCGATCGCTTGCGAAGCTTGTTGAGTCGTGGCAGCTTCTTTCGGTTCAAGGCTCCCGATCTTGGCCAGAGTCTTCGTGACTTCAACAATCGAATCGTGGTTCGCGTTGATGTATGCTGTATCACGAAGCAGAGAATAGTTTCGTTCGGCGCGGCGAGCTTCCAGCATTTGAATTGAAGCCTGCTGCGCCAGAGAGGCTGCTGGGGCGTCTACGCTGACAATCCGATCAACGATCCATCCCATCTGAAATAGGTAATAAACCGCCAATAAAATAATTGGGGCGAGAACCATTCTTACTATGGCGAAACTATATAAGACACGTCGCCGAAGAGAAGTGCCGGAAGTGACAATCGCGAAGCTTTTCCGAATTCGCAATGGCATTGATAAGCTCCTCATAAAGAGGACAAAGAAACCCCGTTTCAGACCGTATGGGAGCCGCGACAGATATGGTCTGACCTGCTTTTGTTCGGCCCGACACGGTCGGTGTTGGCCAACGGCTCGAACATCTTTTTGTGCAGTTGATGTAGACTTACGGTGAGACTTGTGCGTGTGTGGAATTGGCTCTTGGCACGCTTAGGTAGCCGACGATCTTGTTTTTGCCAATCTGATTCACTGTGAACTCCATCGGTGCTCGGGCGCCATGGATAAAAAAGTAGTTCGGCTCGTTGACGCAGCGATTCTTCTTATCGAACCTTGCATCGTCCATATAGAGCGAAACAGTGTACAGGTTCTTCTTCGCGTTCACGTTCTTAAGCTCGACCATTAGGTCGCCGACTCTCTCACGTTCGTTCTTCTTATTGATCATGAACTCGTAATAGTCGCGCTCCCCCAGACGGCGCAGCTCACCGATCTCATCATGGTTCTTGGCGATTAACGTGCCAAATTCTCCGCGGGCCAGTATCAGTCTGTGCGAGGTTGTGTCGAGGTCGGACTTCACCCCTGAAATGTCAGCCCCCAATTTGCTGACGTCATCGGCGCTAGCCTTCGCCGCCAATTGACCGCTTACAGTGTTCTCCATGTTAGCCAATTGCTTGTCGTTATCTTCTTTAATGTCTTTCGCCTGGTTGCGTCTTTTGCTCAGCTCAACCTGGGTGAGCTTCATTCGATCGGTGACAACGCTCAGCTCCCCCTGAAGCTGCGCATTGGTGCCCTCGACCTTTGCAAAGCGCTGCACTAAAACCTCATCTTCCTGCTCGGTCTCCTGAGCCTCTGTAGAAAGTGCGGAGAGGTTCTGCTGGAGGGCTTTGGATCGATTTGTAACGGTCCAGCCAACGTCTAATGCTCCCAGCGATACCAGGGCGAGCACCACCACAGCGATGCTAATCCAACGTGGTGTAACGATCTCTTGTATAGGTACATCGGATACAGTATTTCTTTCTCCGTTCATATTCGTGTCCTTATATCCTTCGCGATCATCCCTTAGCTTGTTCAGATTTCACCTTGCTAAATACGCCCCGCGCCTTACGGTCCCGCCGACTTGATGCTGGCGCTGCGGGATTAATTCTCCAACCTGTTGACTTATCTGCTTCACCGTAGAATTGACGGCGTCTATCCCATTTTACATTTGGTCGAAATCCATTTACGCATATCTTCCCCGGACCGGGCAGCTAAAAGTATCTTTGGTACGGCGCCGATCCGACTCTAGCGACTAGCCAAGTAAACCGCGACAGCAGACTCGTAACTTTCATTGTCATGTTCGCATTATTTTCGGCTCTCCTTTGTCTCTCCTTTTTAAAACTCAAATCACCTTCAGGCACTCTACCAAAAAAGCCGCCTGGCTTAGGAAATCCCAAAACAGTTGTCTCGCCTGGGAGAGGTCGAACACCGTAACGCTTATATAGCCGAAACACAGACATTGATTGTTAATCTTAGAATTGTCACTAGAGTTAGAACTGTTCTAAAGGGGACATGTTACTGTCCGGCATCAACTGAGATCGAGTGTGGCGACCCGATGACAGAAGCTGCCCGCAATGCATCGTCGATCGCATCGGTGAAGTGACTCAGAGGCTAGATGCCGTGCGAACTGTTTGATGACTCCGGTTTTGTGTGTGGGTTGCCAAGTCGCACTGCGACGTTCGTGAATCACTCTTCTTAGCTCGGTGAAACAATTCCGCCAGCTGCATCAACACCGATGTTATGACGGTATGCCCAGACACCTTCCTTAAAGGACAGGCCTTTGTGAAGAGCGGAACAATTCCGACTCAATCCGAATGCTTGCGTGACATCCTTGAAGTCGAACACGCCGCGAGGGCTGCCCTTCACCAAGGTCCAATCGTGGACCTGCGTAGCTCAGCAGTGATGTCCCGTTTTTGTAATTGCTTTTTATTCGTTGGTCCTTTGGTTCGGCTGTCACGGTAACTTCTATACGAGCACCTTCTTAAGCTTTATATCGTCGCCATGCTCGTCAATCAGCTTATTGTCAATACGGAGATCCCGATACTGCCGATCGGCCCCGTCGACAGCAATCTGCGCCTTTTCCGGATGGCTTGGGTGTGCAGCTGGGACGATTTTCTCGACAGTTTCCCGCCAGGATGACACTTGGCTGCCCTGGAAGGCGCGTAGTATCTAGATTCAGCTCCGCTATCTTTGCGGACCTCGCCATGCGCGGCTTGGCCATTTCCTGTGCGATTGTCGTTGGTATCAACTGACTTAGATCTTTCTTAACTTTCTTATGCATCATGGATTCATCGTGACATCGATGTAAAAACGGTGCAGTCCCGTTTCGCACAGTCTGGAAATATGATGCCCATCTTCTGGCCGCTAGTTACCTCTAAGAATGGTGTTCCCTAGGCGACAGTTGGCCTGGAGGCGCTCTAGTAACTTTCACTGGAGAAGTAAGGATTCTGGAGGAGATAAACAAATGCCCTAGTTGCGGAGCGCCCCTAATTTCTCGACCGGCAACGTTTGGGTCCCTTTTCGGGAAACGCATCACCAAGTAGGCCAATGTTGGTGGTAGAGGTATCGAATACCAGGTTAAAAAGGCCGGTTTGATAATCAGGACCACCCTCCACACCCTGCGCGAGTCCGCCAATGCCCAACGTGGAGTAGACGTTGCCAACCTGGGTAACTGTTCCCGTGCAACTTGAACCGCCGCACGAAAAGTCTATATAGCTGTCTGCGTGGGCCGCTTGTGCCAATAAAGGCATAACCAGCGTGCACACAGCTACTAACAAAAGATTCTTCAACTTTACTTTCTTCACTGTGGTACCTCCGTGAAAACGCCTTGTCTTGGCTTGTGTAGATATATTTTATTGGCTGACAAACAGTCGCCGGCGAATCTCGATTTCGTCGGGTACGTCTTCTTCGTGCTCCGCTTTCCTCTTTTGGAGCTCGTCAGGCTGAAAAGAAAGCTTCAGAGTTTGAAGGCCAACATTTGCCAGGTCAGTCGGTGTTGTCGTTTCAATCTTCACTCTGGTTCCCCCGTCCCCAGTCAGGTATGGCAGCAGAATCAAAGTAGCAAGGACGAATCAAGTCAGCAGTGGGTGAACGGTTACATTCGGGATAGTACTATGGGAGCGGCACTCGTTAGCTTGGCGTACGGCCTCGGCTCATCATTTTGCAGAAAACGCTTCCAGCTCACAGAATAGGCGATCAACTTCTCTTTCGAGCAAGTTCAGCAACTCACCTGCGCCATCGATATCAGTGGATCGCGCCATCTGCTCGAGATCAAAAGCGGCCTGCGAAACAGAAGAGGCGCCAAGGTTCGCAGATGAACCCCTTAATGCATGAGCGTGATGTTCCAGATTCATTGTGTCATGGGCAGAAACAGCGCAACGCAATTCCTTAATTGTCCTCGGGCATTCTGTTTTAAATACTTGTACCAACTCCTCAAATCGCTCGCGATCGCCCTCGAGCCGCTCGAGAGTTCCCGATAGATCGACCACACTTGTTGCAGGATTCGTTGAATTTGTTCCCGCCGATCTACCAGGGTCAACTTTGTTGCGTCCGATTTCATCGAGGACAGCGAGCAATTCCTGACCACGGATTGGTTTTGTCAAATATGCGTCCATTCCTACTGCGAGACATCTTTCCTCGTCACCCTTCATCGCATGGGCGGTCATTGCAACGATCGGGATGTGTTGGCCAGTTGTCTTCTCCTTCTCGCGGATGGCTTGTGTCGCCTCCCAGCCATTCATCTCAGCCATTTGAACGTCCATCAAGATGAGGTCATAGGGCTGTTCCTCCAACGCGGCCAACGCCTTTCTCCCGTTTGAGGCTACTGTCACCGTGTGTCCGTTTTTTTCAAGCAGCCGCAGCGCTACTAATTGATTGACGGCATTATCTTCGACCAGGAGAATTTGCAAGCGAACTCGTGTCTCGCGTAACGAATGACGAGTCACGAGCGAGGGAGCCGCTTCCGTCTTCGCCCGGGTGCCCAGTGCGATGAGAATCGCGTCCAGCAACTCCGCCTGCTGAACGGGTTTGGTCAAATAGGCTGCGACACCCAATTCGCGGCAACGCATCGCGTCTCCACGCTCGCCAGCAGAGCTCAACATCATGATCGTGGCTACTCGCCAATCGGGATTTCGCTTAATAGCTTCTGCCAACGCAAATCCGTCCATCTCAGGCATCTGAGCATCGAGCAATATCAACGGAAAAGTTTTGCCAATTCCTTGGCCCTCCTTCAAGGCTATGATGGCTTTAACGCCACTACCGACGGCGGTGGGGATCGTGTGCCAATTATCTAGTATTTTTAACAATATCTGCCGATTGGTGGCGTTATCATCCACTATCAGGACTCGCATGCCTCTTAGGGTGTCTGGATCTCGGGGCACCACGATTCTCGCCGGTAGTTTCTGCAGGGCGAAATCCGCCGTGAAATGGAAACGGCTACCCTCGCCCAGCTCACTTTCAACCCAAATCCGTCCACCCATCAGTTCCACGAGGCGGGATGAAATCGACAATCCTAAACCGCTGCCACCATACTTCCTGGTCATCGAGCCGTCCGCTTGCTTAAATGCTTCAAAGATCGCGTCTTGTTTATCGGCGGGAATGCCAATCCCGGTATCTGCAACCGTAAAATGCAGCCGAATCGAGTCCCGCGTTCTGGATTCAGCCTCGACGCGCAGGACGACTTCGCCTTGCTCAGTGAACTTGATCGCGTTGCCGACAAGGTTGACGATGATTTGTCGCAGACGCCCCGGATCTCCAATGAGGCCGTCCGGGACATTCGGCTCGATTTCAAAAGCGAGTTCAAGTCCCTTCTGGTGGGCACGCAGACTCAGTGTCTTCATCGTTTCACCGAGACAGTTCGCCAGATCGAAATCAATGACGTCGATTTCCAATTTGCCAGCTTCGATTTTGGAATAGTCTAGGATATCGTTAATGAGCAACAGGAGGGAGTCAGCCGACACCTTTGCGATGGTTAGGTAATTACGCTGTTCGGCGTCAAGTTCAGTATCGAGAACAAGTTCAGTCATACCCATAATTCCGTTCATGGGCGTTCGGATTTCGTGACTCATATTCGCCAGGAATTCGCTCTTCGCGCGGCTGGCTGCTTCTGCTGCTTCTTTGGCCCGCTGCATCGTCTCTTCCGTCCGTTTACGTTCGGTGACGTCTTGAAACAAGGCCAGACGACCGCTTACCTTTCCGTTCACAGAAAGCGGAACTCCGAAAATCTCAACATCTACGAGACTTCCGTCACTCCGAACACGTTGGGTCACCTGGTGGACCTCCTGAT
>Ga0206834_1022_pt1 | contig 16450 bp, 13 predicted proteins | sample Alteio_BWOrgCont_30_FD_152854 | JGI IMG/M metagenome (GOLD analysis project Ga0206834, IMG submission 152854) | Enriched cells from forest soil in Barre Woods Harvard Forest LTER site, Petersham, Massachusetts, United States -... | ecosystem: Environmental > Terrestrial > Soil > Temperate forest >...
GTATTGGCGTAGAGGGCCGGTGCCTTCAGGTTCGGCGCAAGTCCCGATATCAACGTATCTGTAACTGTTCCTCCCTTAACCACGTTCCCTTGATCAAATAGCTTACCCACACGGTTCCGCTTTGATTTGCCCTAAAAGCTGCGTCAATATCCCGAATGCTGCGCACGGACTGGCAATCGATCTTCACCACAACATCGCCAGGGGCGATCCCGGCTTTCGCTGCGATCGAACCTGTTCGCACCTCTGCGACTTGCAGCCCCGCACCGCCGGCAGATCCGCCCAGGCCGAGCGTTTCGGACTCTCCGCCGCCATTCGGCTGCAATCTGGAAGTATTCCCTTCATCTGCGGCAGCGGAGTCGCACGCCGGACCCGGCGGTACGGACGTGTGCTTCGGCATTGGCTTTGTGCGCGACGGACTTAGCGTGAAATACACTCCGTTCGCTGCATTTTGATCGACGGTTCGCTGCACGTCCAGCTGATCAAGCGGAATGGATTTCTCCGCGCCGTAAGTCGTCTCGAAATTCAGCATTCCGTTCGCGAGCCAGTAATCGGTGACTCCATAGCCTGAACCATCACGCAGGTAAAGAACGAGAACGGGGCCTGCAATATTTTCCTCCGGCTCGCTGTAACTGTAGGCCGACTCGTCGCATTCTCCCCAAGCGTCGCAATACGCACTCGGAAACACTCCGGCCCATCCGATCAACGGCCAGCCGTAGCCGTACCCGTAGCGTTGCGAATAGCCTCCACTTCCGGGTCGGAACGGCCTGTTCACCGGCACGCCCCTTCCCGCGAACCTGCCAGCGCGACCTGATCGTTGACCAAAAGTTCCATGAGGCGTCAGAGCGAACGCGATTGAACAGAAGACGGCGAACGATGTGACCAACGAAGGCGAATTCCCCACTTTGCCACGTTTAGTCGAATGACTCATCCTCGGCCTCCGGAGCTAACTCTTCCCCTCACGGTGACGATCATACACTTTCACAGCACTCCTTTGCCTGGCTCTCAGTGGGTCATCCCATAAATAATGATGTAGTTGATTCCGATTCGGTAGGCCAACGATGCTTCCTTTTCGGGATAGTCAGGGCTGTCGGCCCATTCCCACGCGTCGCCAACGTCGGAGTTATGGCAAATCGCAACCACCAGGCGCCCCTTCTCATCGCGAATCCCCCGCCATTCAGGAATCGCGCTGTCGGGGGTGTACGCGCGGCCTCCCCAGATATAGCGCGTTCCCGGAATCTGCGGAATCGTCAACCATAAAGAATCCGCCGCGTTGCAGGTATTCTCGGAGCCGGCTCACCTGCTCTTCCGATAAGTTCCACGCGCCAGCGTCCTCCACGTAGAGCCACGGATATTCGTAGATTTCGTCGCTCTTCGCGTCGATCACATCCTCCTTCGTGCGCGCTTGCAAGCGAGTGAGCCGCCGCACGCCCACCACGAATTGGCGGTCGGATTTCGGATAGTCGGCGGCCCAACGCTGAAATCGGAAGCGCCCGAATTCGCGCCCCAGGTCGTAATGGAAACGTGCGAAGGTCCATTCCGCCTTTTCGCGGGGATCTTCCGGAGGGAAACGCTCTCCATCCATATCGATGATGCCGGTGCTTTCCTCGAGTGCTGTGCAGCCACGAAAAAAGGTGCCGCCAGGAAAATCAATGGCAGGAACATCGCGCAAAGCTTCAACCAATGGCCTTGCCGGAGCTGCACTGTTCCTCCTGACTGGCTAGCTCTGTCATTAACAAGGCTATTTAACCATAAATTCATGAGTAGTTTTCCGTTAGCAAAGCAGAAGCCCAACTCCCGTGTAGCCGGCTCGCTTCCCTTTGACGTACCGCTTCCACTTCTTCTAATTCGGCGCCTCCGCCCCAACATAAAAGCCTACGCGAAGCGCCTCCCTCTCGCGGTGCATTTCTCGCGAGCTTCTGTTTCTTGCCCTTGCCCAGCTTTCCAATCACCACGCGATACAGCGCTTGCCCTCTTCAAACGTTGAATCTTCCGGAACGGTCGCACATATTCAGTTATATTCGCGCATCGCAGGGTTTATTCTCGCTGGTCTATGCTGCTGAGTACCGGGGCCGGCCTCGACGCGCCTAAGGGAGCAATTGAGAATGCAGAACGCCGCTATAGCGAGTTTTATGCTTTTGTTCCTTTTTCTTCCACCGTCGATTTTCGCTCAAAAGCCGGGCCTGGAAGTGCCGATCGCTACGCCAGGACCAGGTTGGAAGGCGTGCCCTCGATGTGAGAACGGTCCCCATATAGCCGATGACCGCACAAAAGCGGGCGTCGATGCGCGTCCTTTTGACTCTCACGATCTATCCGGCGTGTGGGGCAACAACGGCATTCCGCTCGATACAAAAACGCTTCCGCCGCTCACACCCGAGGGACAAAAGCTATACGAGGCCCTGATGAAACAAGTTGGTCAGGAAGCGGGACACATCGATCCCTTGAACGATCCTCTGACGAATTGCGATCCTGAAGGCACTGTGCGCGCATTCGGATACAACTATGGAATCGAGTTCGTTCAAACGCCAAGCCGAGTATTCGAGTTCATTGAATGGAGCCACACGTGGAGGACGATCTGGATCGATGGACGAAAGCTGCCTGACGACCCTCCGGTCGCGCGATGGTTGGGTTACAACGTGGGCAGGTGGGATGGAGATACGTTCGTTGTGGAGTCCAATGGCTACGATACTCAAGCGCTTGTCGGTTCCGAAGGTGACCACCCACTCTTTCCGCATAGTGCCGATATGAAGGTTGTGGAAAACTACAAGCGATTGGACTACGGAAAGCTGCAGGCGAGCATCACGATTATAGACGCGAAAATATTTACCAAACCTTGGACGACAACCGGCACCATCGAACTCCTACCCAACGCAGAGATTGGGGAATACTTCTGCGCGCCATCGGAAACCATGAATTTCAAGGGACGTTTCCGGCCCGGGCGTTAGCCCGGACGTTAGCGCGGACCAACCACCCGGAGTGGGACCGATCACCGCGCTCTGTTTTGTGCTCGCCATCGGGCCGCTCAGTAAGACCTTCCTCTGGCAAGTCGGCGTGACGCGTGGTACAAGGAAGCGTGTATTGTGGTCAAAGTCAGTCGTTGCTATGTTTTAATCCATTTTGCGACGCGGTGGAGGAGATATATGAAAAAGTTGAAGTATCTAGCACTGCTAGCTGTCGCTGGAATCTGCTTCATGGGGACAGCCCCTAAAGCAGCGGCTCAGATCAGCGTTGGCGTAAACATTGGGGCAGCCCCCGTATGCCCCTACGGATACTTCGACTATGCTCCGTACGACTGCGCTCCGTACGGCTATTACGGGCCGGATTGGTTTGTCGGCGGAGTATTTCTGGGAGCTGGACCCTGGTTCCACGGTCCTCGCGGATTCTACGGCCACGTCGATAACCGCTACGACCCTCATTACGGTTACCACGGGCCATTGCCGGGTCGCGGCGAGGCGCCCTTCAACCACTTCCATGGCAACGAGGCACGCGATGGACGAGGTCACATAGGCCCCGCCGGTCACGATGCGGGCAATGAGCATGCCCTCCCTGGATATCGAGGGGGTGCTAGTCGTGGCGGCAGCCATGGTGGCGGACACCGCTAAGCAGGACTAAAGAGCCAGGGGCCAGGGACTGGAAAAGTCAGAAAGGGGAGCCTGTCACTTTACCGAACAGGCCCCTCATCTCCCAGCTCCTTTTCTGCTGAACCTATGTGCTCTTCCGCCTTTGTATTTTTTACTTTGCGTATTTGTATTTTCCCCACAAATTCCGTTTGGACCTCTAGTTGGATAACCGCCAATATAAAGTAGTTCGTTCACTTTTCCGAGCACCGCGTCGTTTCACGAGTGTCGCTTCGCATCCCCCTCAACCCAGGCGCGCATTTCCCGCCGCCATTCAATCGGCGCTATCACGAATCGCATGAACCGCAATGAATCGGTGTGGACATAGAAATCCCGCGCGAAGCGCCTTCCTCTCGCGGTGCTCTTCCCGCGAGCACTCGTTTCGCATGTTCTCTCAGTGAACCGCGCCCCCCCAGCCGAGACAAGACGTTCGCGCGAAGCGCGCACCTTTCGCCGTGAATTTTCCGCGAGTATTCGCTTTCGTTATTTGCCCCGTGCACAGCCCGCGCCTGCGTTGAAGAGTAACGAGTCGCGGGTGGCAAGAATTATTCTTTCCAGTGAGTGGCGATGCCCCTGTGCAGAGTTGACCAAAAGAAAACAAGAAATTGCAGCGGGTGAACCTCTTCTCTGTTCTTTGTGGGTCGGGCTTCAACCCGACGCCCTTTGCCGTTCGCCTTTTAGGGGGTCACGGCTTTCAGCCGTGAGATAAAGCCTTGGCACGCAGCGCCTACCTCTCGCGGTGCATTTTCCGCGAGTGCTCCCTTCGCATGTTCCCCCGGTTAACAGGCGCCAATCCGCCCGATGAATCTCGCTCGTCTTCAATATCCTGGCCCTCGCGTCCAGGTATCCATCGCATTTGGCCGCCCCCTTTCCTACTCTACGTCCTTCCCGACGGCATCGCTCAAGAGCGGAGAAATCAAGTCTCGCCGTGAAGAGCTACGTGAAGAAGTTTGCGTGAAGAAGTTACGTGAGGAAGTTACGGGACGAAGCTACTTGATGGCGGCCGCGAGATCCGTATGTCGAAAGTCCTCGCCTTTAAATAGGAGCGGCTCGCCTGTCGTTTTGGCGAGGGCGTAGGCAAAGCAGTCTCCGAAGTTCAGGCCAGCACGATGCTTGCTGCCTTTTCCGAAATCGCGATAGGCCTCGCGCGCGATGTGTGCCTGTTCTTCCGTAACTGGCTCGATCACGAGCTTCGCTTCCCTAAAGAGGTCATCGAATCGTCTGCTCGCCACCGGGCTTTTGCTTGCATCGATCACAATGCCGGCCTCGACATAGCTCACCGCCGAAACGCGGCGAGTGCGCGCGCTGGCGATCGCCTTCGCACAGATTTCCGCTTCGGGTTCATCGCGCAGGATCGCGATCAGAGCCGACGTATCGACGATCATCGTGGAAGCCCCTTCTCGTTATACAGCAGCTCGCCATGATCTACGGTACGATACCGTGGCTTCAGGTGCGCCGCGCAGTCTTTTCCAATTTTCAACAGGCGCTCCACCAGCCCCTCGCCTTGTTCCTGCCGGACCCGATCCAGACGCTCGCGAACCGCTTCGGTCACGGCAGCCGTCATGCTCTCGCCCGTCAACTCCGCCAGTTTCTGCGCCAACCTCTGCGCTTCTTCGTTCTTAATATTCAGCGCCATGTTCCACCATTATACCTTTGCATTCCACCATTCTACACTCTTCCGCGCAGCTCTCACAACCCCGTCCGCTTGCCGACATCCCGCTACCAATCTGTCCAACTTCCTTGAAGCCCGTCTCTGGGTAGCTTCCTGATTTTGGCCGACCCTCGCATGAAGTTAGCAGCTACGACATGCCTTACAGATCGCATCCATTTTCTTGCGGCAATGCTTCCAGAGATCGCTTTCCCAATCGTGCTGGGCAAGAATTCGGCAGTATATCTTGAGAACTCTACCGAGATTCCGCATGAATTTGGTAGCGTTAACGGCACGGTCTACCTCGTCGAAAAGAGGTCCCTTGCGCCGGATCTTCCAGCGTCCGCGAGTCTCGGCCTGATGCAGGATGCCGCAGCGAACATCGTAATAGAACCGTTCGCCGTGTCCGCGAAACGGAGCGAATTCATCGTGTTCGTGGAAGAAGAGACAAAAGGCTTCCTTGCTTCGGTGTTTGGTGTCCAGCCAACCTTGTCGGAACGACTCCAAGGCCTCAAGCATCAGACATCCCACAGCTAGGGTCGTGAAGCCATGTTTGACATTGTGCCTTGCGAGGGTCGGGGCAAGGTACCGCTCCGTGAATCGTTTGCTGAGGAGGTTCGCGATTCCCCTCTTGTCCCTAGCTGCTTCAAGTCGACGATACCGCGCCACAGAGTAGCCGCGCGCGAGTTCCGTACCTTCTGCCTTCCTCATAGACTTCTCCTATCATGCTGGACGGCAAGTTCCGACCACCCGAGCAGCATAATCCGAAGCCATACAAGCTGGGCAGCGCGTATTATTAGGAAGCTGTGTCGGCCCATTTCTAACCTGAAAACACATCGAGACGACAGGGTGCACTGATGCCGGGAAAACTTTCTGCTTTGAAACTCACCCCTCGCAAGAGGCAACGGCTCACCGATCCAGAAGAGATCTTCAAGAGCCTGACGCTGCGAGGCGGAGTGGAGAATATTTGGGAACCGCAAGCTGCTGCGCTCCGCCAATGGCATGCGAAGCGCCAAGAACCCCGAACTCAGCTGGAAATGAGCACTGGTGGGGGGAAAACGTTGATCGCGCTCCTGATAGCGCAATCAATGGTTAACGAAACTAGCGGGAATGTTCTTTATGTATGCCCAACGATCCAGCTGATCGAGCAAACCCGACTCCAAGCGAAGGCATCCGGCCTCGAAACTGCTGCCTATTTCCGCGGAAAGTGGCAGGACCAAGATGTTTTCCGCGAAGCTCGTGGTCCGTGCGTGACCAACTACGCGGCACTCTGCAATGGCAAGAGCATTTTCCGACGCGAGCGCCCGGTGGCCGTAATTCTTGATGACGCGCATGTCGCGGCCCCCAGTATTCGGTCGTGCTTTACACTGCGACTCCCGTCCACAACGCCGCTCTTCGAGAGCGTTATAGGTCTCTTCCGCCAATACTTGGAAAAGTCCGGACAAAGCCAGCAGCTCGCTAGCCTCCTAGCCGGCGACCCTACGGTTCTGTTCTTTATCCCGATGTTTGAGCTAAATCGGAAATGGCAACAATTGACGAAAATTCTGGTCGACGGCGGCATCGCCGCGGATGGAAGCACCACCCTCTTCCCGTGGGAGCACGTAAAGGACCGGATTGACCGCTGTTGCGTTCTCATTTCAGCGTCGTGCGCCGAGATTGGACCTCCTGCGCTCCCCATCAATTCGTTGCCACAATTGGCAGAGTGCCCTCGGGTCATCTACATGACTGCGACCCTCCCTTCCCCCGTACAATTTGCTCGCACCTTCGGATCTCATGCCGCACACGTCATTCGACCGGGCGGAAAGTCCGGGGAGGCACAACGGCTGTTGGTGTTCTCTCCGGGCGAGACCGACGATGCGCAAAAAGACTGGGCAAAGGCGCTCATACGGGACCACAAGGCCTGCATAATCACCGCTTCCAAACCCCGTGCTGGATACTGGAGTGACGTCGCAGATCTTTATGACACCGGAACGGGGCAGGCAGGTGTGGAGGCCTTCAAACGGGCGTCGGCCCCAACGAAATTGGTGATGGCAGCACGGTACGACGGCGTTGATCTGCCGGGCGACTCATGCCGCGTCTTAGTGCTCGATGGGCTGCCGCTTGGTTCGTTCGCGATTGACCGTTTCGCGGATGAAACATTGCACATTGAAGATCTCCGCGCCTCCTCGACGGCCATTCGCGTTACTCAAGCAATTGGTCGGATCTTCCGCAGTAACACGGACCATGGCATCGTCGTTCTGTGCGGCTCCGATCTCCAGAATTGGTTGCGATCCCCACAGAACCAATCTTACCTACCCGAATTACTCCAAAGACATGTTCAACTGGCTCTTCAACTCCGCGATCTGGTAAGAGAGGGTACAACCTCGTATGCCGACCTGATCGACGGCATACTGGCAGGCGACGCCGATTGGGATCGGCTCTATAACGCCATCAGCGGATACGATGTCGAGGCGCGCCGGGCTCCAGCGAATTGGCTTGTCGCGGCTGCCGGTCAGGAAAACCATGCCTGCAGACTCCTCTGGGACGGAAACTTTGCAGACGCGGCCAAACTACTTCCAGCCCTTTCCAGTCAAGTCGAGCCGCACGAGCGCGCCCTCGCAGCTTGGTATCGTCACTGGGCCGGGTTCGCGCTGGAAAGACTCGGGCAAAATGTCCCGGCGTTACGCGCGTACGTTGCTGCTGCGAATGAGCGGGGACAGCTGGGACGGCCCAGCACGTCGAGCAAATCCGTATTCTCAGTTGAATCCTCGGCTGCGCCGGGGATACAGGCAGAGGCCGTCGCCGCACTGGCAGGAGACGCGGTCACTGCTCAGAAATCCTTGGCCAAAATTAAGACCGGCCTCGCTTATGGCGAGCAAACGAAGGTGGCCGAGGCCGCATTGTGTAGCTTGGGCCAATTACTGGGCCTCGTATCGTCTAGACCCGACAATGACAAACCAACGAAGACAGGTCCGGACGTACTCTGGCGATATACTCCAGCGAAGATCGGAGCTGCGCTAGAGGCCAAGACTGACAAGAAGCCAAAATCGCAATACCAGAAGACTGAGGACATCGGACAGTTTCATGATCACATCCAGTACCTAACGAAAGCGCACCCTGGCGAGACTTTCTTCAAGGCGATTGTCGGTCCCGCGCTGCCCGTTTCCCGCGAGTCCCATCCCCCCGACGACCTACGCATTGTCTCGCTCGAAGAATTCCAAGAGCTCGCCGACCGCGTGCGGATGATGTACGACTACATTGCGGCGTCGACAGACAAGGATCCGTTGGCAGTAAAGGCACAGCGCTGGCTGTCCTACCTAGGTCTCGAATGGCCGCAGTGTTTTGAAGCACTACCCTTTTCGCTAGCCACGGACTTGCAACGGGATGAGGTCTCCGCTGAAGAGGTGTCATGAATTGAATTAGGCGGTTGCTCCCCAGAAGTCGGCTTTCCCGTCCATTTGAAGCACCCCTTCACTTCTTCTAGTTCAGGGCCTCAGCCCTGACATACAAAGCCTGCGCGAAGCGCCTACCTCTCGCGGCGCACCTTCCGCGAGTACTCGGTTCCCATGTTCCCTCACTGAACAGGCGCTGCCGACCGACGAAAAACATACCCCGCATTTTCGCAGGGAGAAACAATCCGCAAGTCACACACCTATCCGCCTGTGCCTCCGGACAGCGAGTACTAAACCCCGCCCTTTTCTGTCCCTTCGGTCAATTGCTCAATTCTCCCCAAGTGCTACCCTCTCACCGGAGGAGCTACACGATGCGCGTGAACATTTGCTTTCACCTTCCCGGGAGTTCGCCAATGAACACCTGCCGTGTCGAATCCCGGCTCAGTCCAGCCGCTGAAAATCCGGCTGCCGATCTCAGCGCGCCACCCGTCACTCAGGACGAACGGAATTCCTTATAAATGACTGAAAAGAATCATTCCTGTCACCCTCGACCCGTCACTGGTTTCGGGGGTACGCCGCGCCATCTGCGGCTCACTTCTAGCTCCCGGCGCCTTGCTCTTGGCGGATTTAGCAGGAAAGCGGTTAGCAGGAAAGCGGCAAACGCAACGAGGAAGGAACACCCTTTCGCGAACGGCCGCACCAACCGAGCTTCATACAGCCCGCTCGCAAGCGAGAAGATTCAGAGCGAAGCGCTAGCTCGAGGAGAGAAGGTTTTCGAATTGCGCTTCGTCGAGGATGGGGACTTTCAGCGACTTGGCTTTCTCGAATTTCGAGCCGGGATCTTCGCCAACCACCACGTAGCTGGTTTTCTTGCTCACGGAACCGCCCGCTTTGCCTCCGTGCGCAGCCACCAGCGCTTCCGCTTCCTCGCGAGAGCGTTTCACAAGCGTGCCGGTGAAGACGAACGTCATCCCCGCGAAGCGCGTGTCCTTGGGAGCGGCGCGCTCTTCCTTCATATTCACGCCCACGTCCCGCAGGCGGTCAATCGCCTTGCGGTTTGCCGATTCGGAAAAGAATTCGCGCACTCCTTCCGCGATCTTAGGGCCCACTTCGCCAACCTCCATCAACTCCTCGGCGCTCGCATCGGCGATCTTTTCCATCGACCCGAAATGCCCGGCCAACAACTGCCCCGTGCGCTCGCCCACAAATGGAATCCCGATCGCGTAGACCAACCTCGCCAACGGATTCTTCTTGCTTCCCTCGATTTCATCGAGCAGGTTCTGCGCGGATTTTTCGCCCATGCGCTCGAGATTCGCGAGCGTCTCGAGATCGAGTTTGTAGAGATCGGCGAAATCCTTGATCAAATCCTTCGTGAGCAGCTGATCCACAATTTTTTCCCCGAGCCCGTCGATATTCATCGCGTGGCGCCCGGCAAAATGCAGGAACGATTCCCTTCTGCGCATGGGGCAGGAAACATTCACGCACCGGTAGGCCACTTCCCCTTCGGCGCGGTGAACGCCCATGCCGCACACGGGACAGTGCGTCGGCATGCGAAACTGTTTTTCCTCGCTCCCGTGCTTCACCACCTTCAGAACGTGCGGAATCACCTCGCCCGCCCGCTCCACAAGCACCGTATCGCCCGCGTGAATGCCAAGCCGCTCGACTTCGTCCATATTGTGCAGCGTCGATTTCACCACGGTGACGCCGCCAATGCGCACGGGTTCAAAATATGCGAATGGTGTAAGCACTCCGGTGCGCCCCACGCTTACGGCAATCTCCCGCACCACCGTGGTTTCCTGGTGCGCCGGATACTTATACGCGGTGGCCCAGCGAGGCGCCTTGGAAGTGAATCCCAGCTCGTTTTGCAGCGAGATTTCGTCCACTTTCACTACGATGCCGTCAATTTCATAGGGCAGCTTTTCTCTTTTTCCCTCCCAGGCCGCAATGTACTTCTCCACTTCCGGCAGCGAATGGCAAAGCTTCCAATCGTCGCTGGCCTTGAAATGCAGCGCGCTCAGCGTTTCGAGCACTTCCGAGAGGCGCTTTTTCGGCGCTCTCCCCTCCGCAAGAATGTAGTACGCGAAAAAATCCAGCCGCCGCGAAGCGGTGATTTTTGGATCGAGCACGCGAACCGCGCCAGCAGCCGCGTTGCGGGGGTTCGCGAATATCTTGCCGCCCTGCTCCTCCTGCTGAGCGTTGAGCTCCTTGAAGGCTTGCCGCGACATGATCACTTCGCCGCGGACTTCGAAATCGCCGCTCAGCCCGGCTTCTTTCAGTTGCGCCGGAAGAATCGTCAAGGGAATCGAGCGAATCGTTTTCACGTTCCCGGTCACATCTTCGCCGGTGGTGCCGTCGCCGCGTGTGACTCCGCGCACGAGCTTTCCCTTTTCGTAGAGGAGCGAAAGGCTCAGGCCGTCAAATTTGTGTTCCGCAACGTAATCGACTTTCTCCCGTCCCGTGAGCTCGCGCACGCGCCGGTCAAAATCCGCAAGAGACTCGAAGGAGAAGACGTTGTCGAGGCTCACCATGGGAACGCTGTGCCGCACGCTCTGAAAACCTTCGCGCGGCGCGCCGCCCACGCGCTGCGTAGGCGAGTCCGGCGTCAGCAGCTTCGGATGCTGTTCCTCCAGCTCCCGCAGGCGGACCATCAGCCGGTCGAACGCCGCATCGGAAATTTCCGGATCGTCTACAACGTAATAAAGATATTCGTGGCGCTGGATTTCTTCGCGCAGGCGCTCGATTTCCGCCGCGGGATCCACTTTCGACTTAGAAACTTGAGAGGAATGCGTCGCTTTCATAATTCCACAGTATTATACAATGCGCGATTATCATGCAGCTGAGGACCACGAATGCCTGAAGGCATCAAAGACGCGATTCTTATCTACAATCCCACGAGCGGCCGCAACAGGCATCGCCGCTTCGCGGAGGTAGAGCAGGCCGCACGCATCCTGCAAGAGGCGGGCATTTCCACGCAACTCGCGCCCACCACAGCGCGCGCGTCCGCCACAGGGATGGCGCGGCAGGCCGTAGAGCAGCGGCGCGGAATGGTGATCGTCTGCGGCGGCGACGGCACCATCAACGAAGTGGTGAACGGCATGGCGGGCAGCCAGGTGCCGATGGCTTTGCTCCCCGCCGGCACGGCCAACATTCTTGCCAAAGAACTCGGCATTCCCTGGGACATCCCGCATGCCGCGCGGCTGATTCCCGGCGGAGTGGTGCGCCGCATCGCATTGGGCTTGGCGCAGGGAATGAACGGAAATCACGCCGAACATATTCCCCCCGGCGGCCGCTATTTTCTTTCCGTAGCGGGGGCGGGCCCGGATGGCGCGATCGTCAACGGAGTGGACGAAGAGCTGAAGAAGCGCGCGGGCATCCTCGCTTACTGGAGCGAGGGCGCAAAACAGTTTTTCAATTACACGTTCCCGGAAATGAAAATCCTTTCCGACCATTCCGAGCGCCGCGCCACATTTGTCGTCCTCGGGCGAACCGCGCACTACGGTGGCCCGTTCAAAATCACCACGGGTGCGAGCCTTTTCGAGGACTCCTTCGAAATTTTGACCAACTCCCAGCGGAGCCGCCTCGATTATCTCATCTGCCTGCCCGCGCTCTGGCTTGGCAAGCTGCGCGCAATGAAAGGCATCGAAGCGTGGAAAGCCACCGAGGCAGTGTGCGAAGCGTCCGGCCACGAACCGGTATACGCGCAAGTGGACGGCGAGCCGATCGGGCCCGCGCCCATCTCATTTAAAATTGTCCCTGACGCGCTTTCGTTAGTGGTCCCGGCAGCTCGCAAGTCCTAGCCGGAAGGCGCTGCGTTGGACCCTCTCTCCCACGCTCTCACCTCTCTCGCCGTCGCGCGCTCCGGGCAGAAGTTTCTTCCGCGATTCGGGACTGCGATGTTAGTTGTCGCCGGCATTGCGCCCGATCTCGACTACGCGAGCTATTTCGGCGGCCCCGAATCGTTCCTGCGCTGGCATCGCACTGTTTTTCATTCGCTCTTCGGAGGCGCTGTTCTCGCGTGCGTCGTCGCAGCCGCATTTTGCGCGGCGGAATCGAGGTGGCGACAATCGGCTTCACCAAGCTCGCGCGCAGGAAAGCCGCATTCTCCACTGAAATTCGCAGCCGCTCTCGCGGTGTGCGCCATCGGCGTCGCCTGCCACATCCTGCTCGATATTTTAAGTGGCGCGGGACTGCAATTGCTCTGGCCCTTTCGCGTTCACTGGTTTCGCTGGCCGCTCGTAACCGACTTCGATCCCTGGATTCTTCTGCTGCTGATTGCGGGCATTCTTCTTCCGCAGCTATTCCGGCTGATTGGCGAGGAGGTGGCTTCTGGAAAAAAAGTCGCGAGGGGAGGCGCGGGCGCAGCCGTCACACTATTATTCTTGCTCGGCTATCTCGCGGGGCGCGCCTATCTGCATGGGCGGGCCGTCGATCTGCTGCTTTCGAGTGAATATCGCGGGCACGAACCCTTGGCGGCGGGCGCGTTTCCCTCCTCAGCCGACCCGTTCGACTGGCGCGGCGTGGTTTCGACCGACACAACCATCGAAGAAATCCAAGTTCCTGTAGCAGGCAACGCCGCATTCAATTCCGACCGCAGCGTCGCCCATTACAAGCCTCCGGATTCTCCCGCGCTAGCTCGCGCGGAAAATACGGCGCCCGCGCAGCGTTTTCTCCAATATGCGGCGTTCCCGTTCGCCACGCTCAGCCGCCGCGAGGACGGATTCCGTTTCGAACTGCGCGACTTTCGGTTCCCTTCCGGCGACACGAGCGCGGAGAACATCATCGTGCGCATCGATTTAAATAGCGCGCTGCAGATTGTGCGCGAGGAATTCCGCTACGAGTCTTCGAATCTACCCTAGCGGCGGCCAACCATAGCGGTTCACCGCAGGGGTTCGCCGTGATCGCTCTACTGCCCAAATTACTGTTCGGGCGCCGGTTGCTGGAAGACAAACCTTTTCGCCAGGAACACCGCAAGAACGATCGCCGCGACCACACCGACAAACATCGGCGCATGCGACGTGAGAAACGCGAATGCCTGCCGGCCATACTTCACCGCCAAAAATCCTTCGACCAAGTATCGCAACCCGCGCCCCAGAATCAGTGCGAGAGCAAACGTCCTCATCGGCACCTCAAACACACCCTCGGCCAGGACAAATACTTTGAATTGCATCGGAGGCGGAAGAATGGCGGGAATAAAGATGCTGAGGAACGCGTGTTCGTCCACCCAGCGCTTCACCTTCAGCGCCGTGGGGCCTCCATGGCGGTGAAAATAAGCCTCTCCGCCCTTTTTCGCGAGCCAATAGATCCAGATACATCCGAAAAGGGAGCCGAGCGTCGCCATCGCCGCGTAATAAATCATCCGCGCAGGCTTCTGGACGCACATCTGCATCACCAGCGCGTCCGTTACGAACGGAAAAGACAGCACCGAGGAGTCGAGAAAGGCCACCGTGAAGATACCTCCTCCGCCCATCACTGCTACCAATTTTTGCAGCCACGCGGGAAACTTTAATTTCATGCTTTTCGCAGTGTAACAGACTGCCACTTCGCCTCAGCGAACACGCTGGCGGCTCCGAAAAATAAAGATTCCTTAAATTTTCGCCAAACCGGTCCAGCATTTTCCAAAATAAAAATATTTCCACACAAAAAAATCCGAATCGCAAATTGCTCAATCGCACTCGCTCAGATAAACTCCTCTCTTGACCAATTCCCCTCAAGCAATGTCTCTTCTTGACGAACTCAATGAGCGCCAGCGCGAAGCTGTGCTGGCCACCGAAGGTCCGGTGCTGGTGCTTGCCGGCGCCGGGACGGGCAAAACGCGCGTCATCACCTATCGGATCGCCCATTTGCTCGACCGGCGCGTGCCGCCGAGCGCGATCCTTGCGGTTACATTCACAAACAAAGCCGCGAGCGTGATGAAAGACCGCATCAACGAACTACTCCGCAGCAACGGCGGAGACGCGTCCGACGTCTGGGTTTCCACATTCCATTCCTTTTGCGCCCGCTTACTGCGCCGCGAAGCGCATCACCTGGGGCTGCCGCGGGATTTCGCGATTTATGACGATGACGATCAGACCGCGGCGGTGAAGCGGGCACTTCTTCAGCTCGACCTGCCTTCCGACGATTTTCCGCCGCGCAGCATTCGCTCGCAGATCAGCTACGCGAAGAATCACGGAATCACACCGGAGGAAATGCGGGCCGCAGCCACCGACGCACGCGATGAAATGCGCCAGCAGGTCTCCGAACTGTTTCTCGCGTACAACGGAATCCTGCGCAAGGCCGCCGCCGTGGATTTCGACGATCTGCTGCTGCGCTCGGTCGAACTGCTTCGCGAAAATGCCCCCGTGCGCGCCGCATGGAGCTCGCGCTTTGAATATCTGATGGTCGATGAATTTCAGGACACGAACGCCGCGCAGGAAGAGCTGGTGCGGCTGCTGGCTGGCACGCGCAAGAATGTCTGCGTGGTAGGCGACGAAGACCAGTCGATTTACGGCTGGCGCGGCGCCCGTGCCGGCAATCTGAAGCGCTTCACCGAAGATTTTCCCGGCGCGAAGATTATTCGCCTCGAAGAGAATTACCGCTCCACTCAAATCATCCTCGATGCCGCCGCGGCGGTGGTCGGCAACAATTCCGGACGCCTCGGCAAGACATTGCAAGGGACAATCGGCGCGGGCACGCGCCTGCGCTTTTTCGAAGCTTCGGATTCCTCCGCCGAAGCCGAGTTCATTTGCGGGGAAATTTCCGCTCTCACGCGCAATGCGCCCGATTCGAGCATTGCCGTACTCTATCGCACAGGCTCGCAATCGAGGTCGTTCGAGGAAATTTTGCGGCGCCTGGGGATTCGCCATCGCGTGGTCGGCGGATTCAGCTTCTACGAGCGCGCCGAGGTGCGCAACGCGCTGGCCTACGTGCGGCTGCTTTTTCATCCGGAAGACGATGTCGCCCTCCTGCGCGTGCTGAACATTCCTCCCCGCGGAATCGGAGCGGCGACAATCGGCTTGCTCGACGCGCGCGCCAAAGAAACCAAGCAATCGCTCTGGGATGTGATCCGCGCCGGTGAAGTCAGCACGGGTAAGCGGCTCACCACCGCGCTGAATGGGTTTCGCGAGACCATCGAGCGCCTGCAACAGGAGTGCAAGGACCTTCCGCCATCGCAGCTCATCGAGCGCGTCCTCGACCGCTCTGGCTATCTCGGCTGGGTGGAGCAGCAGGACAATCTCGAGCACACCTCCCGCGCGGACAATCTTCGCGAGCTTTCAAACGCCATGTCGGAAGCTGCCGAGCAGGGACAGACCCTGGAAGACATTCTCGATCGCGCCTCGCTCGCAAGCGATCCCGACGAATACGACGAAGCGATTTCCGTGTCGCTCATGACGCTGCACAGCGCCAAAGGACTCGAATTCGACGCCGTCTTTCTCGCGGGTCTCGAAGAAGGGCTGCTTCCTCACAGCCGGTCAATCAACAGCCCTGCGGAGCTGGAAGAGGAACGTCGCCTTTTTTACGTGGGCATGACGCGCGCCAAGAAATCCCTGGTGCTCTCGCGCGCGATTTACCGCCGCAGTTATGGCGAGGAACGCCTTCGCGCCTCGCTTCCCTCCCGTTTTGTGGGTGAAGTTCCGGGCGAATTGATTGAGGCCGCCGCCGGCTCTTATTCGGAGCCCGGCCAGAGCCGTCGTTACGAACCCGATCCGGAATTCTCGGAGGGTTACGGCAACCGCCGCTATCGCACACCTCAGATGTACCCGCCGCGGCAGGCACGATCGTCGGCCCCAGTCGTGCCGCCGCGCCCGTCGAGCAATCCTTTGATCGGCGCGCGGGTGCGC
>Ga0206834_1028_pt1 | contig 15614 bp, 14 predicted proteins | sample Alteio_BWOrgCont_30_FD_152854 | JGI IMG/M metagenome (GOLD analysis project Ga0206834, IMG submission 152854) | Enriched cells from forest soil in Barre Woods Harvard Forest LTER site, Petersham, Massachusetts, United States -... | ecosystem: Environmental > Terrestrial > Soil > Temperate forest >...
CTCTCAAACCACGGTGTTCAGTCATGAGTGATATCAGTGGCAAATATTCACCATTACAATAAGTTTGCGATCTTGTCACAGTGAAGTTTCTTCCCGTAGTTGGCTGATACAATGATATTTTTTGTCCCTTGATGTACTCATCTTCATAATCCAATTCAGAGCTATGAACCGGCATGTTTTGACGTTTCTTTTTCTCCTTCTTGAGATTGTTGTAGGATGACTCACGCGATGCTTTAATGTCAAAGGAATCCATTTGGAATTGGATTTTGATACTCAAATTTCTTATAAAAAGATGTTACAATGATTTAATAAATCAATGTTTTTTAATCGGAAATAATTATATAGTTTAAAATTATACAATTATATATACATAATGGCTTGTATCGAATTACTTAATTCATTGAGTGAATCTGTCGATAATACAAATTTATTATTAATTGACAATATGACAGATGCAACAATGAAATATGAAAATGCATGCATAAAACCGAATTTAACATTTGATTTTTTTTATGAGAATCTTAAAAAAGAATGGGAACATCACGTTAATGAATTTATTAGGAAAGACACGTGTGGATCACATACGAGTCTGTTATTATTACCATTAACGTTAAACAAGCACAAAAAATTTGAGTTAGATCGGGATATAACTAAATCTATATTTCCACTAATGAAAATATTTGGTGAAAATTGTTATTGCCATACACTCCAATTATTGAAAACATTGCTCGGAAAATATAGTGGACGAATTATAAATGATGAAAAACAAATGGCAATAGTATTTGAAAAATATAATAAATTAGCTGAAATAATTAAATCAGCATCATTCGTTCCTGAAGATTTTAAAGAACAATATAAAACATATGTTCCAGATTTATCAAAGTTGGAAAGTGGTATAAATCCGTTTCATTTGAATAAAACAAATAATATTAACGGATCGGGGAATGGACTAGTTGGAGGATTGGCATCAGATCCATTTGAAATAAATGATTATACTGAATTGATGAGATTAGAAAAACTTAAACAATTAAAAGATCATCTCATTTCACGTTTCGTTAATTTGTATAGTTTTAGCGTAGAAAGTGAAATGAATAAATTAATACCTGACGAATTAGGATCACTAAAACAGTTCTTTATCAAAATTATTACAACATATTATAACAATTTAGATCCGATTATATGGGCTCAAATGATGAAACAAATGATGGACAATATATTTATTGATTTACCATACACAAAAGATGAGTTATTCAGATTCGTATCAAAATATGTTTTACTAAATTCAGGTCCATTTATTTTGAAAATTCTTCAAATGATTAGACCAGTTTTATCACCAGAATTAGCCACAAAATATAATCTTACAAAATTAACATATCCACTCATGACAAAGGAACAAACAACGTTAATTTTCAGTAAAGTTTTACCACGTTGGGATATGTGTAAGGTGTTATTCAATAAGTCTGCATCCGTCGGGCATGTGGCCATAATGTATTATACTGATAATCCAACTGATATATTTGTTGTTAAAATAATTAAACCACTTGTCATCGCACAATCCTGTTGGGAATACAATACATTACATAATATATTCCCTGAAGGATCATGTGAAAATACATTTGTCAGGAATATGTTAGAATCGAATGGTGCCGAAATGAATGTAGCTAATGAAATGGATAATGTAAACAAGGGACATGAATATTATACTACAACATATTCGAGTGTATTTGGAACATCAATTGATGCAACTTTAACGACACTAGAAAATAAACCTGGTGTTGTCATGCCAGATTGTTGGTTCGCACTCGCTACAACGTTGGCCCCAGGTATTCCAGTAAGTGATCTCGTTGAAAGTGATCTTCTCACAAAAGACACATTATACAGAGCCAAATTACACAGATGTCTCGATTTATTGATATATAAATTCTTCATAACAATTGTCCAAAAAGGATTCTATCACGGTGATTTGCATGCCGGAAATATATTTTTCTCATATAAGGAAAGTAAAATGACGCTTATTGATTTTGGTGCGGTCGGAGAAATAGATTTGTTCGAAGGTAATGAAGATATTGCTACATTGTTAGATATAATCATTATGTCACTTTTTTATAATTATGAAGGAATATTTGATACAATGACTGAGTTACTTAATAGAAAATGTACTTCGAATCCTGATGATAAGAAAATTGACACTTCAGCAGAACAATATCAGAAATTTAAACACGAGTTACATACATATCATATGAAAAATATTGCAAATAGTAGAATATATGCGGAAAAAATGGCTCAATTTAAACAGGACGTATTTGATGATGAAAGAATAAATGCCGAAGCTCGACAAATAAACCAGGATGATCTAGCAAGTATGAGCGAACAAGTTAATGAACTAGATGAACATGCTCGATCCATATACAGATATTTCAACATAAAATCAAAAGAAAAAGAAATTGTCGTCGAAAATAAAGATATTTTACCAGAATTTACAGAAATAAGTGAAGACAATAAAAGTATGACGTTCTCAAAAGTACTCGAATTAATTATTAAATTCTATTCAAATTCAGGTGTAAACGTTGCAACAACATTCGGTGAATTCTATGAATTACAAAAGGCATATTCTCTGTTATTAGGTGTTTTATACAAGACAGGTTATAGTTCTTATAGAACAGGTATTGCAATGAAAAAAGCCATATTGACATGGAGTAATATTCCTGAATTACTTCATTTGAAAACAACTATTGCCGTTTCAAAGAAATATCTCGAGGAATCAAGTAAATTCGAGGAATTAAAGAAAATAGCTTTACTTGACAAGTTAGCCAGCTACGAATACCCCCAAGAACAACGAGTCCAATCACCAGTTCAAGATAACTCTAACCAACTTGCACGGTTATTAGAAGCTACACAAGTTGGCGGTGGAAATAAGAATAATGCCTACAAGTACAAATATATGAAATATAAAGCCAAATATATGCAATTACATAACAATTAATGAGTTTTGCAAAAATGTGAACAGATTTTATAAAAATTGATGAATTAAATCTCTCGGTGTATTGATATATTAAAAATATAAACGAATAAATAAATGGAAACAGCACCAGTATCAAAACATGATTCAGAGGATTCTGAAGAATCTGAAGACCTTGAAAATCCTACACGAGCAAATGATACCATACGCAAAGTTAAAATTAATCAACAATGGCAAATATATTCTGTTTGTTTAACAGTATATTTTTTAATCTTTTCCATGTATCAATTTGCGGTCGGAATATTTTATAGAAATGATCCGTGTAATGACATGAATCCAAAGGATTTATATCATGATGTGAGTAAATTTAATATTGTTCTCGGTGCTATAGGTTGTACGCTATCGTCCTTGTTATTTGTTAATATTTATATTATTATCGAAAAAAATAAAAGAAAAATAAATATAAAAAAATCATTAAATGTATTTGTATATTTAGTATTCGTGAGTATATTATTTTTGGTTGTAATATTTTCTACAGGATTACCGGTTTATATTACAAATACGGTTTGTCCCCTACAGATTACATTGCCATTTCTAATTGTTCCTGTTGCTTACGGTATCATGATAATTGTTGTATTATGTTACCAGCTTGCAAAATGTTGTTTATCTTGAAATAATTAAAAAAAGTTGAATTGATAAATATATTGACATACCCTAAGATTTTAATCATAATTATATCTCTTTTTGAAAAAACAACTAATCAACAGACTTTAAAAAGCTAACAAACAAACAAAACAAAATGGCAACAATTTCTTATACTCCTTTGACGCAAAAAGCATTGAGTGAATGCATTGATTCAGAGGTTGTAATCTTGGGCCAAGTGCGAACGATTAGAAGTGGAAAGAAGCAAACTTTTATTGAAGTGGGTTACAGTGACCAACAGCTTCAAGCAGTTGCATCCAGTGCAATGATTGCAGAAAAAGTCAAGGATCTTTCTATCCAGTGTTACTGTGAGTTCAGCGGTGTAATCAAAGCTCTTCCTGAGGGAAAGACTTCAGCGATGCCTTTTGAATTGCAAGTTGATACTATTAGAGTGATTTCAACATGTCCATCAGATTTCTATGATCAGTGTCCACCAGATGCTGGTCCTGAAATTAAACTTGAAAAACGGCATTTTTATTTCCGTGATCCCAAGTTTGCACTGGTTCTGCGTGCTCATGCAGCTCTTCTTAAGGCGATGCGTGCACATTTCGATGAGACTGATTGTGTGGAGATTACACCCCCTTCGTTCGCGAGTGAATCGGAAGGTGGTGCAAGCTTGTTCAAACTTGAGTATCCAGGAAAGACTTCAGACAAGCCAATGATTGCTTGTCTCACGCAGAGTTCTCAGTTTGCACTCGAATATGTTCTTCCAGGACTTGGCGATGCATATTGTATTGCTCCATCTTTCCGTGCTGAAAAATCACATACTCGTAGACACTTTACAGAATTTCTTCATGCTGAATCAGAATACGGGGGAATAATGACATTCGAAGACCATCTTCAAAAGCTCCGTGAGCTCATGCAAGGAATCCTCAAACACTTTTTGATTTTTGCTGAAGCCATTCTAAAGGAAATGGGTCCAGAAGTTTATGATCGTGTTGTGAAACTCGAACAGATGACTCACAAAATTGTTATTCTGGAGCATAAGGACGCAATCAAGATGTGTCATGAGTTGGGAATTCAAAAGACCGAAACTATTGAAGTTGAGGAAGTTGTTGATGGTGTTCCAACTATTGTCACTAAGCATATTGAGGTGCCTTTCGAAGAACGGGACGACATCCCAGAAGCACAGGAACGTAAGCTGATTGACACAATTGGTGAGATCGTTTTCCTCACCAAGTTCCCTAAGGAGTTCAAGAGCTTCTACATGGGACTTGATCCTGAAGATCCATCTCGTGTTCTTGGCTGTGACATTGAAGTTCCAGGAGTAGGAGAAGTAGTGGGTTCTGGTGTTCGTGAATATGATTATCAACGACTTTATGACCGCATGGTTGAACAAGGTCTCAAACCAGAAGAATACAAGGCATATCTCGATCTTCGTAAGTATGGTCATTGCAGGACATCCGGAATGGGATTGGGTGTTGGACGCCTCCTCACTTGGCTTCTTGGAGCTTATAGTATCCGCGATGTGACTGCGTTCCCTTGTTTCCCGGGTTACTACACATTTTAACTTTTTTTATTTTTTAATTTCAAGATATATCAACATATATAAAAAATGGTTATTATACTTAATAATGTATAATGACAGAAATATGGAAATCAGTCGTCGAATTTCCTGATTATGAATGTTCAAATTTAGGACATATCAAAAATATTAAAACAAACAAATTATTAAAGTTAATACCAAGAAATACAGGATATGTTTATGTCACATTAAAAAATGAAAAATCTGTTAAAAGCTTTTTTGTTCACAGAATTATAGCATTAACATGGATAGAAAATCCTGAAAATAAATCAACAGTTGACCATATAAATAGAATAAGATCTGATAATAGAGTAGAAAACTTAAGATGGGCGACAAATATAGAACAAGCAAAAAATCAAACAAAACCCTTGTTAATAAATTCAGCTAGAGGAGTATGGAAATGTAATTCAATCACAAAGGAAAAAATAAAATTATTTAGATCAAATACAGATGCAGCAAAAAATATATTTCAAAATATAACTGATATAAAAAAAGTAGCTATAAATATAGGAGAAGCTGCACGTAATGGTACAAGAGCATACGAATATTATTGGAAATATGATGATGCAGAAATAGAAAATAAAGATGATGAAATCTGGAAAAACATAGAGGAAACTTCATATAAAGTATCAAATTATGGTAGAATAATAGGTAAACGAAATAATATTTTGAAATGTTGGTTATGTAGTGAAGGATATATATGTTTTGGTTTAGGAAAAAAATCGAAAAGAGTACATATAATGGTTGCAAATGCATTTTTAGAAAAAAAACCGAATGCGACTATTGTAAATCATAAAGATGGTAATAAATCAAATAATCATATCGATAATTTGGAATGGGTTACTGTTTTAGAAAATAATGTACATGCAATCGAAACTGGATTAAGAAAATCAATTAGAAAAATTGCACAGTATGATTCAGAAAATAAATTGATTAAAATATATAATTCAGCAACAGATGCAGGAAAGGCACTTAATGTCGATCATTCTACTATTTTAAATGTATGTAATAATAAGCATAAATCGAAATTTGATTATAATTTGAAATTTTACAAAGATACAGGAAATGAATCGATGGATACAATTAACAATTTAAAATCTATTGATATAAAAGAAAATAATGACATAATAATAAATAAATCGAAAATATCGGTTAAAAAGATAGCACAATATGATTCTGATGGTAAATTAATAAAAATATATAAATCCTCACGAGAAGCGGCAAAAGCATTGAATAACGATAGTACATGTATACTACGTATATGTAAAGGTATCAATAAATCGAAGTTTGGCTATAAGTTGAAGTTTTATGAAGAAGCAGAATCTAAATCGAATAATATTGATGACAAATTGAAATCAAATAAAATAGATGATAATGAAGTAACAATAGATAAATTAAAATGGTCAATAAAAAAAATAGCACAATATGATTCCAATAATAAAATTATAAAAATATACAGATCTGCAAGGGAAGCTGGTAAAGAATTAAATATTGATAACTCAACTATTTTACGTATATGTAAAGGTATATATAAGTCAAAGGCTGGTTATAATTTGAAATTTTATCAAGAAAATGATATACCCATAACAGAATAAAATAACTACTATTTTTGTTTATCCCAACTAAAAGAAAGTATATTTGAATTCTTTAGCTCATATTTAACTTTTAATAGATTATATTGTTTAATATATGAGTATATAAATTCAGCATATTTAGTTTCTACTTCATAGTATGTTGATCCGATCATTGCTCGTTCAATCAAACATTTTTGTATATCAAGTAATTCTTTCTTGATATAGTTAATATTTTCCTCAGTTTCAAGAAGTTTAATAATAGTTGTACCAGCTTGTAATATTTTTTCATATGTCAAATGTAACAACGTATATTTAGGTTCGTCACCATACCAAAAAAATTCATTTGGATCTTTTTTCTTTATCATATGAACTACACATATATTTTTACTAATAATGTTCGTAACTATTTTATGCATAAATACATTATTAACAATAAATACCAATAATGTTCCGGTTTGTCTATCTCCGTTTTTTCCCATGCGAATTGATGTTTCACTCAATTTATTAACTGTCGAACCCAATTCATCTTCAACTGTTCCTATTCTTACATCAATTATCATCCGCATAAATTTATGAAATACTGTTGACTTAATACCAAATATAATTTCATCTTTTACTTTTTCTGTTAATTTTTCCATATTTATTTTTTCATATGTTTGTTTCCTTGATTCATCAATAATATTGCACAAAACATCTTCAGTTATAATTCCATATTTTTCGTCAAATAAAAAATCCGTCTTATCACTTGGAATTGTTTCATTATCCAATGTATTTAAATCTATCTTCTTTTCACATTCAATCAACTCTGTTAATTTCGATTCATCACATACTTCTTTTTTAGGAGTTTGTTTGAATAATGCTGTGATATAATCCATTATAAGCACTGTGTTGGATTTAATTTTGTTTTATATATAAAAAAATAATATAATGGTATCAACAATACAAATATTCAATTTTAAATTTATTCGAATGTTATCTTCAACGGAAAAACATGATAAAAGATATCAAAAAATAAAAGCATGTTGAAACATTGCTTCAAATTATTTATGATAGTGTCTTTATCGGTTAATACTTTACTCGTCAAACTTCTTCGGATAGCTATGGTATTATAAAAAGTATTGTATTCGAAATGCATATTGCTGCTATCAAAGACATTTATTCCGTAGTGTCTATTTAGAGCTTTACATACGTCATCATTACTGTGTGCTAAAAGTAAAGAAATTGCGGAACGAGAGGCATATACAAGAGCAACATACGTTCCCAAAAGTTTCATTAAAGAACTACATTTTAGCATATAACCAGCAACAAATCCTGCTGTAATTAATCCGGCTTCACGTTTGCTAACTTGTAGTGACATTATTGTTTTATGATTATTTTTATAATTTAGTTTGATATAATTACAGTAAATGTATTATATATTGTAATATTCATCTTTTTAATGTGTAACATATGATCACAAATCAAAAAATGAAAATAATAATATATTACTAATTCCATGAGTTTAGGCAATAATTAACTTCATTAACATTCTGATTCATTAAGAAGATTTGGTTTGGCGTCAGAAGTTTATGTTGAAACATCTGATCCAACAAAATAATCTGGAACTTATTGAAGAAAGTTGTCTATTCCAATCAAAAAATTGAATTAATAAAATAACTGTTGATACCGTTAGTTTTAACATAAGTATACAACTAAACATTAGTTTACAACAGCTTTATTAAGAAATTGCATTGAAATACTCTCAAATACTCTCAAACACTCTTCAAACACTCTTCAAACACTCTTCAAACACTCTTCAAATGCCTTCTTACGAAATCAAAGTTTCCGCAGCAGATTACGAGGCCAGGATGAAAGCACATGACGAGAATGTCAAAGAAAAAGAACAAAGAGAAAGAGAAAATATTCAGTTTCAAAAGGATACAATCAAATGCAGGGAAAATGTTCTGCAAAAATTCAGGGATTCATACAACGAACGAGTTGGAAACGGTGGTTATCATAAGTCTTTTATGTTTAACTTATCTGATGTCTGCAAAGAATACTCAGGTAAATCCACCGATGTTTTCGAAAAAGATAGCAATGTGGTGATCGAAAATACCAGGTATAATATTGATCCTGTTAACATTTTTCCCGGAATGGATGACATGCATGGCCCGTTACATTATTTTACTTTCAAACAAAGTAAATAATTTTTTTATTCATGATTTTTATTAGGTTAAAATTTTGTTTATGTTTTAATATATATTGATGTCCGCAATACATATAACAGGACTTGATACAAGTGATTTGTATCAAACTTTAAAATCGTTATATAACAATAATGTCAACAGTAAAAATAATTATAAAAATATAACCATAATTAGTACAGACGAGTTAATAAATGAGTCCTTTGCAGAATTATTTGATAATGGGAAAGATTTCAAAAAATTTATTAGAAACGATGAAAAAAAGACACTCGCCGACGAAATGCATGTGGAGCTTGTTATAATGAAACGAAATGAAATAATTAAAAATAATCCGGATAATATAATTATTTTCATCGGGGATTACATCGAAAGATTCATTCAAAATTTTACTGACGAAATTGTATTGTCATCTGGGTATTACATAGACGTGCCGATGCACGAGTTATATAGAAATATTAATAAAAAAATGTTGCAAATTATCATAAAAAACAGCGACGAACTATTTAGTTTATACAAATCTGAATTTCCAAAATATATCGATTATATAGTCGAATACGAACTCGGTATCAAAAAATTTCCGGTTAATTATTATGATTTAGTTAGTTTAGATGATGGTCTTAAACAAAAATATTCGGATAATCAACAATATACTATTATACCAGAAAGTAACATACTAACAGAAATAGACACAATTGTTAATAAATTTATTCAAGAAAATAATCAGAAAAATAAAAAGGAAGGTGGTTATTATAAAAAATACAAAAAATATAAACACAAATATCTTAAACAAAAATCTTGATTTGAAATAAATTAATTAAGAATTTTTAATTCTACCGGAATTGATTTACTAATCCACTCAGTAATTTCTTCTTCGTGAGTTATTGTTTTATATAAAGTTTTTGTGTAAAAAGTGTAACCGATCGAATCATCAGATAATTCAGAATATTTTAAACCATTAAGTGTTTCTGGGAGATTTGTCGGATCATTAACAATCAATATAGCGTTTTCATCATTATAGTATACTTCGTTTAGGCCTCGTCTTTCGTATATCATCGTGTCGACTGATTTTTTGTCTTCATCTGAAGCAAATTTTGTATAATCCTCGAGTAAATAAACTCTATCGGGGAAATGTATTTTTGAACAAGAGCTAGAATGTTTCGATGACCATGTATATTTGCTATCGAACGATGTTGAATAATCTTTATTAGGTCTTAAATTGAAAAATTTTATTAATTTAATAGGATCAACGCGATAAGGACCTGGACTCTGAAAAAAATGGTGTTTTGTTATCTGATGAAATAAAAGATCTCCGATATGCATCGATTCTAAAGTGACTCTATCAATAAATATCCAATCATGACTACCGTATTCGTAACCGTGATATTTTTTATCATGAATCGATTGGAAAGGACATAGTTCAGCACCACCCCATGTTATTTTTACACATAAAAATCTATCGTTGAATAATAAGTTGTACTGCATATTCCACAAACACCAACCAGTACCTCCAATTTGATACTTTTGAAGTTCTTGAAATTCTTTTTCTGTTGGAGAATAACTTTTGAAAGATTTGGTTCCCATGTGGTATATAATTTTTTCGAAAAAATCTTCAAGTTGTTTGAAAGTAATTCCATGTTTTTCAAGAATTACTTCATCTTCAAAAATACGTTGTTTGAGTAATTCTGTCTGACTCAAATGATTTTGTTCTCTGCATTTTTTTTCAATTCTTTCAATTTCGATATCATCAACAGAATCATTTATTATAACATCACACATGCTTTTATTATTTATATGATTTTTTAATTTTTATTTAATATTTTAATTGATTTATCATAATAAAAGTGTATGATGAATTTATATCAATTTTTTAAAAAAACTGATTTGTTAATTATTTATGATGTATTGCAAATGAATAATTAATTGATAAATAATAAATTAATTCCATTTAATAAATGATGTCGTTTGATAAGATAGATGAATCGTTACCTAAAAATATTGGTACATTTAATATGTTAGTTAAATGCAAACTCGTATATGTTCCTGATAATTTTACTGATATGATTTATTATATTTTAATTACAAACAAAAATTGTGATCAATTGCATAATATTGAAATTGGTGAATATATTAAGGAAGATCAGATTTTATTGAAAGTTTTTGTGAGTGGATTACAGGTAAACATCACATTGATTAAAAATGGATTAGTTAATATTTGTGCAAAAAATATGACATGTATTATTCAATCAATTGAAATATTATATACAATGTTTAAAAATTACAATATGGCAACGTACTCGTCATATTTTAATCCGTTAGATATTAAAAACATTGGCGCCATTGATATTAAACATATTGGTGGAGTATACAAATTGTTCGATGACGATGGTAATTATCTTATCGATTTGTATGATTTACATAGAATGTTGGTTGAAAATAAACGCCAATGTATGTCGATGGTATCAGTAGGAATTAATACTGAATTAACATGTTTACATATTAAACATTCGTATGACAATGAAAAAGATAATATGGGAGAAAATAATAAACAGTTTTCCATATATATTTTTTCTAGGGGAACTGTTATAGCAATTGATATGCAAAATTATAAACAATTAGTGGATTGCTATAATTTTGTTGTACAGATAACAAAAGACTATATATTTTCATCGAATAATTTACATAACGATCTGGTTGATATTAAAAATATAAAAATAACTGTTCCGGATGCAATGGATTGTACAAATATGGATTGTGATAATGACATAAATAATATTATTTCATCTATGAATACGGTTTGTTTATAAACAAATTAAAAAAAAATAGACAAAAAAGTTTGGCGTTTAGGCATCAAGACATGAAACATCAATGACAGATTCCTTGATCTCTGTCATCGAAGAAGCCATAATCGCGAATGACATAGGAACTTGGAAATCGCGTTGCGACAAACCTTCGAAAACAGATTGATCGATGCCTGGGGCGAATGTATCAGTAAACCACTTGATAATCATGTCGTTCATACGAACGCCCAAAGTCTTGTAAGTTTCCGGGTCTGTACAGTGACAACCTGTCAAATCATGTGACTTGACAGTGCCCTCAATGCTCTTAATCGCCAAAAACTTTGCTTCGATTTCGTTTCGAGCCATGACGATTTTTGATGTTGGATTGTATCCAATGCAAGTCCCGAAACGATACATACGGATACGCAACGGACGAACGTTATGGTTGTGCGTAATGTCATCGATGATTGTCTTGGCAGAAGCGCAAAAGAGGCAGACCTCGTTTTCCATGAAGGAATTGATTGGAGTCAACTCCTCCTCCGTGAACCCATGGAACCAACGCTTCTTTCCCTGCTCCTCTTCAGCCAGTTGACGGAACCAACGAATGAGAAGCTGTTTGTGAGAAAATGTTTCAGTGACTTCCGTAGTGCCCATTTTTGCAACGACTTGTTCCATCACAATGGTTGTCGCTATGTTTGTTCTTTTTCGCAAGCTTAATTGTTCAGAAAAAGTGTTTTCTGCAGTTAATATAATGGTAAAAATCAATGAATCCAATAGGTAATTAATGACATCAATTTTTTGTATATAACTTGACTATAACTAATTAACTGATAAAGATTGCGTGAAAAATTGATTTAGTTAATTTATGGATCATCTATATATTTTCAACACAATGATACACCTACTTATCGACAAAACTGCATCGTATAAAAACAACTCGTATTTTGAAATAATTCAATCATGAGCACTTACTTAAAGGGATTCTCTCCACAAAATGAATTAGTGTATTCATTACTTTTACAAAAAAATGGTTCATTTGAATTTTTTATCCATGTAGATTTTCTATTCGAGTTCAAAGGAACATACAAACTTAGGAAAAATTTAATGGGTAAACAAGAAATGATAGAATTTACATATGAAAATATGTCGTCACCATCGGAGACAGTGCCCGTCGTTATTAAAAGAAGAAAAGGATTTAGTAAAATTTTTGATGGAGAGAAAATGAATGTGTTCAATGAATCGTGGGAATTTTTATCTTTGCCATTCAAACCAAGTTTGTCATCAAGTACGGTCAGAAAATTGGTAATGTTCAAATCACATTTCAGAACAGAAAAAGAGAAAAAATCAATTAATTCACTTGAGGAAGAAATTGATTTGTTGCAATTGATTCCAAAAAATGAAAGAAGATGGATTGTTGAATCCGTTAATGACATTGATCCAATATTATACACAGTCAGTCACAGATCACAATTAAAATTACTCGAACTACATAATGATGGAAAACAAATTAATAATTTATTGGGAACACAATTGAATCTTATTGCGGGAAAAGACATCAATAAGGTTCACGAAATAATCGAACAAGAAACATCACAGAGTGAAAAGTACGTGACTGTTCGTAACTTGTATAATCATCTGGATTCTTCCAGAAACTTTTGGGAATCATATGAAAGACTCAAAAAATACAGAACGGATTCGTTGGATAAATAAAAATTAAGTAAAAATTAAGTAAAAATTAAGTCCATGAAAAAATAATTGTGTTAATTTCATCTTGCGATAACTCAACCCTAAAATCAAATATATTGTTAAATTTTATGTATTCGTAGACAACCTCCACACTGTTGTTTTTATATTTATAGTTAGTTGATCTATTTTCAGCAGCTTTAATGAGTTCATCTTCTATTTTTACAATTTCCTCAACGGCAAATTGAATTGCATTTTTACTGTAATACGAAAAAAGTTCCTTATCATTGTAGAGTAATTCGTGCGTAAAATAAAATATAAGTCTTGGACATTTTTTTTTATCAGAAATTGAATACTTACTAACTAATTTATCTCCAATCGAATATTCACCTAATGTTTTAATTGAATATTTCGCCCAGTGTTCATGCTTATTAATAAAATCATTAACGGTACTCATTATACTATCATTCTTGCAAATAATAATAATAGATCTTCCCGAACAACTAGGACCAGTAGATATTTCATTTCCGTCTATTTTATTAAGTTTTTTTAAATTTTCATCGATAATTTCAAAACTTACGTTATCACTTGTTTGACCAATAGTTGTCACTAGCACGATACGCATTATTTTGTTTTCCAATGTGTCCTTAATGATTTCATTAATTTTTTTTTCTGTAATATCATAAATATCTTTAGTTAATGTTTGTTCCCTTTGATTCATCATATCAATAAGGAATTGTTTGTTTATTCTACCAGACGCATAAGGAGGAACTTTGTCACAATCTAATAAAGTTATGGATTGATTTTGTTGTTTTACAATATTTTCTTTACAAACGGTTACCATTTCGTCGTAAGCAGGAGGGTTTTCTTGTTTTTTAAATATATTTGAAAGAAATTCCATTTTGTAGGTGTCGTGTATCATTTATTTTTTATAATTATATTATATCCGATCAGTATGTGTTTATATTCAATTTTTCAGTAAATTAATCGGATAATATTTGTTGCCACCCCGTCGCAATATTATATGTATATTTTTAATATACATATAATAATGAAATACATAACGAATAAAAAAAAGAAACGTGACAGAAATAAGAGACTAACTTCATTACAAGGGGTAACGAAATTATCTACTATCAATGAAGAAATTCCGCCATCAGAAGTAATTGAAGTATTTCCTGACTCCTCTAAAGAGGTGATAAATACACTACCGTCTGAAATTATTGACACAAAAGTTGAGATCACAACAAATGTTACGATTGATTTACAAGAAAATTTGCCCAATATACTCGCATCTGATGAGTTTGAAGAAGAAATAGTTGAAATATTACAAGAATTAAAATCTGATAATCAATTTAATGATCAATCTATTGGTGAAAATACTCAAGAACATTTATTATCAAATACAGAAAATTCTATTATATTAGACAAAATAAATAAAGACATAGAATTGTTTTCTAAATATTTAACCATTGTAAATCATGATTATGTGGATAATAACCAAACTATAACAAATTTTGAGAATGATGAAGGTATTTATGAAGGTCTCTTAATTGTAAGAGACATTTTAGTGGAAGAAACAAGAAGTCCATTAGTACCTACATCTATTAATGAACCCGTGACATCACTGATTGCCGCAAAAGAACTCGTAAACTTGGCACAACAACAATACGATAAAACAGTTGAAGACATTAAAATAAATCCATCAAAGTTGGCAGAAATTGATACTGAAATAATTACAATCGCTGAAACAGTTTTGACGAATGCACATAATATTTTGACTTATGTGAAAACTGTTGAAGTTGATAAAAAATCAGTTACGACTTTTGTTAATAAATTAAATGATTGGTATATGAGTAAACAATGCAATGCCAAGCCTTTTAATGAATTCAAAAATTTATTCGCAAGTCATGTTTGTGTAAAAATTTACGTGAAATCGTTACCGGTAAAATCAGAATCTTCGCCTCCAGTGCGGGGATTGTTTTGGACACTCATTGGCAATGTAAATAGAGCAGTTTTAATGGATTTGTTTAGGGCATTAATAGACCAAAATGGAGGAAGATATTTTATACCTCCGTTTAGTACGTCATTACCTTATAATACTATTATATACAAAAAAGACCCCAGTACAATTGGCGGAAAATATACATTTGATATAATTTTAACAATTGATTCTAAAAATATAATCACTGGAATTATACTGAGGCAATC
>Ga0206834_1029_pt1 | contig 15122 bp, 16 predicted proteins | sample Alteio_BWOrgCont_30_FD_152854 | JGI IMG/M metagenome (GOLD analysis project Ga0206834, IMG submission 152854) | Enriched cells from forest soil in Barre Woods Harvard Forest LTER site, Petersham, Massachusetts, United States -... | ecosystem: Environmental > Terrestrial > Soil > Temperate forest >...
CGGTTATTGCTCCAAATCTATTTCACGGTATGTCTTTTGAGGGAAAGATTAATCAAAGTCTTCTCGATGAAATGCATAACCCAGAGACGCGTGATGAGGCACAGAAGAAAATGCGAGCAATTATGGCTCCTATAATGGCACCTGAATTCGCTAAAGATGCAGTAACGAAGCTCAAACAATGCGTTGATTATTTGGTTGCAGACAAGCATACACTTAAACAAATAGGAGTTTTAGGCTTCTGTTTTGGTGGCTCATACAGTTTCCATATTGCCGCACAAGACGATCGGATTAAAGCCGCGATAGCTTTCTATGGACAGCCGCCAAAAGCGGAAGAAATTGCGAAGATTAATTGTCACATATTGGCTTTTTACGGCGAACAAGATACCGGCCTTATTCAATCACTTTCTCAGCTCAAGGAGGATATGACAAAGCGGGGTAAAAAATTTGAGGCTGTTGTCTATCAAAATACTGGGCATGCTTTCTTTAACGACACTAATACACGGACATATAATGCTCCTGCAGCAGAGGATTCATGGAAGAAGACTCTCATATTTCTTAAAAATAATTTGAATTAATAAAATATCACTAAGTAGAGTGATGGAAAGCACCGTTTTGTATCTTCATACGTATATGAAATGTACGGACGCAAAAAGGTCGGCTAAAAAATTAATCTAACTAAATAAAAAATTATGAATAACGAAAATAATGAGGATAGGGAAGAACATATGCATTGCCACCACATGGGTGGACCTATGAGAAAAGAGTTTAAGCTCGCCATATTGGAGAAAAAAGAAAAGATTTTGAAGGTAAATTAGAGTTTATTGGCAAGATGAGGGACATTATCAAAAAAATGCCTGAACATAAAAAGTAGGCCTAACTTGTAGACTCTTTTAACATAAAACGCCCATTTACAGGGCGTTTTATGTTGCTTATGTGTTAGCTAATTAAATAATGAAATAAAGCTACCAGGCCAGTGTAGTAGGGAACGAAGGAGGATAAAGAGCTGTCTACTCAATTTTCCCTTTAAACTATTAAAAAGCTAATTATCATAACTATTATGAATAAAATTACTACGCCAGCATTAAAAGAGAAATCTAAGAAGAAGGTAGTAGCAACTGTTCTTGCAGCTGCGCTTCTTATAGGGTTAGGAGCCGGAATTACTGGGGTCGTGAGTGCTGCTGATACTGCAACTACTCCAACGACCCAGAGCTCTACCTATTCAGGGAGTCATGCAGGTCATGGGGTAATGGGAACTGTCGCATCTGTGAGTGGCACCACTATTACTGTAACAGGGAAAAATGGTACTACCTACACAGTTGATGCTTCAAATGCAACGTTCCTTAAAACTACTCCCCCAGTAGCCGGTAGCACACCAACTGCACCAACTACTATCACTATCGCAGGTATTGCGGTTGGTGACACAGTAAGGGTACAAGGCACAGTCTCTGGAACTTCAGTTACCGCAACTAAGGTGATTGATGGTATCGGAGGTGGACGAGGTGGGTTTGGTGGAAAAGGTCATGGCGGTATGGGTCATGGGGTAACAGGTACGGTCTCTGCAGTAAGCGGCGACACGATTACTATCACTAACTCAAAAGGCACGAGCTATACTATTGACGCAACAAATGCTACAGCATCAGAAGTTGTTAGTCTTCCTATCTCAAGTATTAAGGTTGGCAACACACTAGGTGTTCAGGGCACTGTTTCTGGAACTACGGTTACTGCAACACATATCATGGATGGTATTCCTACAGGACCACAAGCTCCTTCTACATCGACTCAGTAATTGAGTAATGTAACAAAGTACATAGAAGTAATGTAGAACACAAACCCTCCATGAAAATGGGGGGTTTGTCGCAATGAAATAAATTTAGCCATGGTATGTAGTAGCAAGGATAAACCTTCCAATAGGGAGATCGATAGTATAGGTATACACTGATATTATGACCGATATGTCACAGACTGATGAGGAAATAGTTTTGCTTATTCAGCAAGGGGATAAGGAGAAATTCGGCATTCTCATGGAACGCTATGATGTTAAACTTTCTCGTTATGGAAAGAAATTCTTGTCGAACAATGACAATATCAACGATATCGTTCAGGATGTATTTATACATACCTTTGAGAATATAAACAACTTCGACACCTCACTTAAATTCTCTTCATGGATCTATCGAATTGCACACAATGCCTTTGTGAATGGCTTAAAGAAGCAGCAGAAGGCACCATTACTTGGTCTTGATCTTGACACCCTTGTCTCCCATACTGTGTATGAGGATCCAGTTCATCAGGAAAAGGAATATGAAGAGATGAAGAGACTGATCGCAGTTGGTCTTGATCAATTAAAGCCGAAGTATAAAGAAGCGATTATCCTTCATTATCTTGAAGAGTTTAGTTATAAAGAGATCTCTGATATTCTTCAGATCCCAACGAGTACTGTAGGAATCAGAGTCATGAGAGGAAGGGAAGCTCTGAAAAAGGTATATGAAAAGCTAAATATACATCTAGACCATGAATAACAACACAACACAAAATAATAAGATTCAGAATATTCTTGAAAAGATTCATAACAATGAACTCACTCTTAAGTCTAAGACATATTTTCGCTTGAGGTTCGCCCTTCTCATTATTGTCATAGTAGCAATTGTGGTGGTTACCCTCTTTTTTTTGAGCTTCATTCTCTTCAGTCTCCGAGCAAGTGGTCAGGCGGCACTTATTGGTTTCGGACCAACTGGGTGGCAGGTTTTCCTTGCGCTTTTTCCGTGGAAACTAACTATTCTAGAGATCGTACTTATCCTATTATTAGAATATCTCTTGCGTTCATTTAGATTTGGCTATAAAGTTCCTGTCCTCTATCTTCTTTTCGGGGTTGTCTTATTAATGGGATTGAGCGCAATTGCTGTAGATCAGACTCCGCTTCATAGGATTCTTCTCGAGCAGGCAGATCAGAATCATCTCCCTTATCCCTTTGGGAGTATGTATGAAAATACACGTCGACCGCCACCACAGGGCTATGGAATATACAAGGGAACAATAACTGCTATTGGTACGAGTACGGCTACTATCGAACTTGTAAATCCAATGGGCATAGGTACGACTACTCAAATCATGGTGCTACTGCCTGCTTCTCCACTTCCAGATGCTCAAACTATTGCAGTTGGTGAGAAAGTGTTTGTGAGGGGGCAGCTTGTACATGGCGCAATCCGTGCTTTAGAGATTAAACTTGCAGCGGATCAATTGCCGCCTGCACCGAATACTTCTTAAAAAGTGAAATAAGCGCCAGGTGTGGGTGTAGTAACGGATATGGGTGCCAGGCATTAAGGGGCATTCGTAATAACCAAACACTACATTCACATGAAAAAAAGAAAATTTATTGCAACAGGCAGTCTTGTTACAGCCCTTCTATTGACTGGTGCGACTCAGAGTTTTGCTCAGACAGTACCAGCCATGACTCAGACCGCAACGTCTAGGTTGGAATACGATACAACCGAAACCCCAGAGCTATCTGGTTTTGGCGTCGAAGCTGATGATCAGTTAAATGATTCGCAACTAGACGATATGTCACTGCAAATTCTTGTTGATGAAGGCTTTAGTCCCGCTCAAATACACAAAATTTTTATTACTTCTAACAACTTACGACAGGGTAAAGTTTAGATCAAGGGAAATATATTGTATCAAAAAATGGAGATGGTAATATATGCACTTATTGCTTCTTCAGATACGTAATGATACCAATAAGATCCACAGACATATTCATAAAATGTAAGCGCTATCTCAGTATCGTCTGGTTGCCTTTGGTACTCACGATTCTCTTGATAGGTGAAAGTTATTTTTTTAATCACTGGCTTGATATAGCTCCAGGGTTATATTTTTGGCGAAGTGTTGCTGCCACGATCGGTCTCTCTGCACTCGTCTTTTTCCCAGTAGTTTTTTTTACAAAAAAACTCTCACGTTGTATTTATTTGATGTGTGTCTCGGTCGCCATCGCATTTATCTTTATTTCCCAGTTTCTCTATTATAAATATTCTGGTGGATTTCTACAGGCTTCAGTTCTTGGATATGCGGGGCAAGCTGCCGATCTTAGTGGAACGATCAAGATGCTTCTCTCCTACAAGTTACTTATTTTTCTAACTCCACCCGTAGTCGTTTTTACAGATTTTCTTCTCTTTAGCTTTTGTCAAAAGCATAAAAAGCAAGAACTAGTGATACTTTCTGCTAAGGAAAAAATCTTAGCGGGTGTGCTGATACTCTTGGTTGCGTGGGGAGGATATGGGATGCTTTTACATAGTGAGACTGCGGAATGGGGTAATTCGAGCCGACTCTATAATAGTAATGAGATGTATGATCTGTCTTCCCTTGTTGGTAAGATAAATATAGTTAATTACTCCCTTGAAGACCTCGTAGAGTACGCTCTTCAACCACAACAAGCTTCTCCTCAAGATATATCCTTTCTCACCTCATGGTCACAGACAAGGATACTACCTCCATCAGGTTCAGACTTTGGAGTATTGAAAGGCAAGAACTTAATTTTCATTCAAGTCGAATCTCTCGAAAATTGGGTCATTGGCTACAACATAAATGGGCAAGAAGTTGCTCCAAATCTCACAGCTCTTGCCTCACAGGGAGCATATTTTTCTAATTACTATTCTCAAATTGGTGAAGGTAACACTGCGGATGCAGAATTCTCAGTATTAAACTCTCTCTACCCAGTTCCCGATACAGTCGCTTTCATTTCTTACCCAAAACATCAATATGACGCATTACCCTCCCTTCTTGATAGTAATGGATATACTACAGCGGTTTTGCATGGAGACGTGGCATCCTTCTGGAATCGCGCCAATGCATATCCTGCTCTCGGTTATGAAGACATCATAAGCCAAGAGGATTACACTATCCCTCGTCCAGTGGGATTCGGAAATCTCGGAGACAATGATTTTTTCCAAGAGTCCTTACCAAAATTGGAAGCCTTACCACAGCCATTCATGGCAACCTTAATTACCCTAAGTACCCACACCCCATTCATTCTCCCTCCTGATTTAGAGACATTAAAATTTCCGAAAGATACGACGCTCACTCAGACTCAGCAAGACTACCTTCAGTGTGTCCATTACAGTGACATGGCATTAGGTAAATTCATCGCAGGGCTTAAGGCCGATGGTCTTTACAATAATTCCCTCATTGTCATCTACGGTGATCATAATGCTTTCATTGGTACTCCTGATTCACAGACTAATCACGTGCCAATGATTATGCTTGGTGACTCAAGTCTTCTTCAGGGTATAGACATGACACCGGCAAGTCATATTGATATCTATCCGACGGTGGCAGATCTTCTCGGTATCCACTATCCAATAAGTGTCCTTGGTCAGGATGTATTTACCACCGCCACTCCGGTTGTTACTCAACGTGCTGCAGGCACAGGAGCTATCAAATTCATCATTAGTTCTAATCTCAAATATACGGGTTCTGCCGATGAAGTCTTTGACCAAGGCACTTGTACAACATGGCCTGCAGGAACTGCATTACCAGTGAGTGACTGTCAGTCGCTCTATCAAGGGCAGATTAATACCACTAAAGCATCTGATATTGTGGTACGCTATAACTTGTTGTCGTTGTTGACTCCAGGGAATATGTCGTTGCAAGCGACTACGACTATCTCCGCAAAGTTTTAGATACATTTATGGAACCAATAGTCTTTTTACTGACGCTCATATTCTTGATACTTCTCTTCATTGTATGTGGTAAGAAAGCATTTCGTTCGCTTATATCACTTGGTCTCACGCTTGTTGTGCTCATCTGGGTTGTCACACCTCTTATCCTTCATGGGTACAGTCCGATACTTGTTATTTTTCTTATTGCCATACCAATCTTGGCACTCATTGTCTACTTTACGGAGGGCTTCACATCGCTATCGCATATTTCTGTTATCGTGGTCATTTTTAATTTTCTAGTGATAAGTGTTCTCATAGCATTTTCGGTTTATGTGGGGCATCTTACGGGGTTGGTTTCAGGGGATGCCAGTTTCTTGGGATTCACTGGTGTAGACCTACAGCAATTATTGGTCGCGGGTATTATGCTTGGTACGCTCGGCATTTTGACTGAGATGGTTGTCACTCAAGTTGCCACTGTAATTGAGTTTATTCAGGCGAGTCCAAATGCTACGAAAAAAGAAATCTATACTCAGGCCTATTCTGTGGGTATCGTCCATCTCGGCTCAATTATTAATACTCTGTTTTTGGTATATGCCGGTATATCATTTCCTTTGATTATCATCTATGCAGGGGGCAACAGCTCCCTGTCCACCGCACTCAATTATGAACCGCTTGTGGCCGACATCCTGAGAATATTGCTTGGAACCATCGGCCTTATCATCTCCATGCCGACCTCAACTGCACTCGCTATCTGGTGGCTCAAGAGGAAATAGGTCTGATGATATAATTGTTTATCATTGCCATACATGAGGACGTCTCGATCTATAAAAAATATCATCGCAAAATTTCTAGGGGCGTTTTGGATATTAGACGGTCTGTTACAGTTTCAGCCAAAAATGTTTAGCTCTGACTTTGTGAGTGGTGTTCTCGTCCCGAATCTGAACGGTCAGCCATTTTTTCTCCACGGTATAATTGCCTTCGGTATATTTCTATGGAATCTTAACCCTCCACTTCTCAACACGCTTGCTGCATTGATTCAGGTAGCCATAGGCATTCTCCTATTCTTTCCTCCTTCCGACAAAAAATTCAGAATAGGACTTTATATCTCAATTTTCTGGGGTCTCGTAGTGTGGTTATTTGGCGAAGGGGCGGGGGATCTTCTCACGGGAAGTTCCAGTATATACACGGGTGCTCCAGGTTCTGTGTTTATGTATGTCGTCATCTCAGTATTCTTGCTCGTGAGTGAAAGAATAAAGTTAACATTGTTGCCTAAAATTACAGCATGGGTATTAATTCTTGGAGCCATCCTTCAATTGCAGCCTTCCCTTTGGACTTCCGGAGGTGTGCAAGAAAGTCTCATGGCGGGAACAATGGAATCAGTTCACGTACTCGCCACTTTCCCTACTTACATTTCAAATCTTCTATCCGTAAACCCTATCGTAGGTAATTGGATTCTCGTACTCTTTGCTTTTGTCATTGGCATAGCACTTCTTTTTAGACCTAATCGCATTACTGGCACTATTGCCTTCATTTTCATCTTTTTAATCTGGTGGTTAGGTCAGGACTTCGGTATGCTTACTACGCTGATTGCTGGTACAACTACGGATCCAAATACTGCCCCACTATTAGCCCTCCTTATTCTTCCTTTGTTTTTCGACTATTCTCAGCAGACAGGGGGCATTTAGAAAAAGTGCCGAAAAATTGGACCACAAGGGGAGCGCACCTATCTTGTGATTCATTTTCGTATATTTACCTATAGTGTTAAAGGAACGTCGCTATATATGAAAAACATACAGAAAAAAGCTTTTCTTTTCTTGGCAACTTTCTTGCTTCCTTTTGGTTTTGCGCATGCTGACACGGCTCTCTCACAGAACTGGGCCGGTTATATAGCCACGGGAAGTAGCTATACTACAGTGGGAGCTACCTGGACGGTGCCTACTGTATCCACGACTGTTGATCCATCAGCTGATGCTACGTGGGTCGGTATCGGCGGCTTGCAAGGTGATGATCTCATTCAAAGTGGTACGCAGGCAATAGTGGAAAACGGTCAAGTAACCTATCAAGCATGGGTCGAGACGTTGCCACAGGCGCTTCAATCTATTCCTCTAAATATAACGCCAGGGGATTCAGTGACGGTATCTCTCACCGATGACGGTGCCAATGAATGGCATCTCTCTTTTAGGGATAGTACTACGGGAGGTGATTATGAGACGAATATCTCCTATGCATCATCGGCGTCTTCTGCAGAATGGATTGAAGAAATGCCAAGTCTCGACGATGGTACTCTCATGCCACTCGATATGTTCACGCCAGTGCAGTTCAGCAATGCATATACGGTGAGTAACGGCACTCGGGACACCATTGCTCAAAGCGACGCGGTGGAGACTGCTATGGGTAATGGACAGGGCACGATTATTGCTACACCCTCTGCCTTGGGTGCTGATGGGGCAAGCTTTACCGTAACGCGCACGTCCACCTCATCGGGTGGTAGTCAGTCATCATACAGTGAGCAGACACCACCTTGGAAAAGGACAGTCCAAACCGGTAGGTCACATAAAATTGGTCTATCGAGAAGGTATTCTAGTCAGTCAGGGTCTTCCACCGTTACCATCAAACTTCCACAAGGAATGCAGTCTTTGAGTGTTCCTGCTTCCGAGGCGCAGATTTTGCAACTTTTGCAGAGTTTGATGACTCAAGAAAACCAAATGTTCCTCATCTCCCGATAATGGGAAAATGTACTATGCTATACTTTTTTTATGAACATCACTAAATTAGGTCATTGCTGTTTGCTTATAGAGACCAAGGGTAAAAGGATCCTGCCTGATCCAGGCAGTTATACTGCGGATGCACATTCGAAATTAGAGAATATCAATTATATTCTCTTTACTCATGAACATCAGGATCACTTCCATCTTGATTCTTTGAAAACTCTTTTGCAGAAAAATCCTCACGCTGTCGTCTATACCAATGATTCAGTTAGTGAACTTTTGAAAAAAGAAGGCATCACGCACGTGAAGGTCGCTCATGGAGAAAGTGTTTTACTCGGTGACATATCTGTCGTCGGTATTGGGGAAAAACATGCCGAAATACACAGTTCTATCCCACTTTCATCAAATATTGGATTTTTCATTGATGGAAGGCTATGGTATCCAGGTGATGCTTTTACCGATCCAAAGAAATCAATAGAGATTTTGGCATTGCCGGCTGCGGGGCCGTGGATGAAAGTTGGGGAAGCTATCGATTACGCCCTCCTCCTCAAACCAAAGACTGTATTTCCTGTCCACGACGCTAATGGCTCTGGTTTTATGAATATGTTATACACAAGGATCCTTCCTCCGCGTGGCATTGAATTTGTTCCGATGGCCGCTGGCGATAGCAAGGAATTTTAAGTGCCCCCAAGATATTGAAGGAAATCTTTTGACATGTTGCAATCGCAGTAATGGTATATAATTGTTTTGGTTACATCATTAATCAAATAATATTGCTGTATGATCATATTCTTTCTTCTCGGTCTATTACTTGGGGGTGCTACGGTTGTATTTGTCCTTCAGAATGTCGCTACAGTAACGGTTACTTTTTTCTCATGGCAGCTCGAGGGTTCGCTCGCGGCAGTATTGGCTCTGGCTGTTTTTTCAGGGATAGTAATTACCCTTCTCCTTCTTCTCCCGTCGAGTATTACTGATTATCTTAATTATAAGAGATTAAAAAAGGAAAATGTGATTCTTGAGGAGAATCTCAGAAAGCAAAAGGAGCTCACGGTCTTTGCGACGAAGACTCCGGCGAATGAAGAGATTATCTCAAAAATCGAAGATGGGGCTGTAGCGCATATAGAGCTTCTATAAGGCTGAGGTTATTTTAAAAACAATAAAGAACCCCGGGTCGGTAGACCCAGGGTATTCTAGAATGCAAGCTGCGCTTGTCCGCCGTCCTCCATCTCATGGTAACAGACGGCGGAGATGCCCTCATCCCCGCATCAAAGATACGGGGTTTTCTGGGATGGCATATAAAACCACCTCAATTGAGGTGGTTTTAATTTATCTTTTTTCAAGCTATTTCTTAGCGGAGTAGTCCTGCTTCGTGAAGGAGAAGAAGGAAGATTCCGAGAGGAATGATGAAGAGAGTCCATCCAAGGCCTAGACCGACAGGTGATCCCCAGCTAAACCATGAACCCCAGGCTTTCCAGGGTAAGTCCTTAAAATGTTCCTTTACATGTTCATCGTGCCGCATCGTAATGCTATTACTTTCTTCGTTGTGATCCATGTGTTAATTCTATGTTTGTGTCAGGCTATCCACTCGACCATGCTGGACGGCTAAAATCCTTGGTTTGAGTTTGTATTGGATACCTTTGAGCGCTCCAAGGCAGAGCAAGGTATCTGTTCCAATAGCATAAATATAGCATAGCTTTTTCAGAGATGTTATATACTTTAACAATGAGAATCATTGATCCAGGTCATATCTATCAGCTTAACCAACTTGGCGGTGGCACTCAAACAATCACTTTTGTAAAAAGATCGGGAGGAGCTGTTCACTATGAAAAGGAATGGGCTGGGATGCAGACGCAAGAAGTCCTTCGCGCGCTCATCGACCGTACGAAATATTTATACAAAGTCTTGCCGTGTGCGGAAACCGAAGAAGCACTTTATCATCTTCGTATGGCATTATACTGGTATGAGGTACGCGCACTGCGCAGGAAAAGAACAAAGGTCAATCGTACGACTCTAAACCATGACGATTCGGAAGTACCCAGAAGTAGAGGTCAGTATCCGAAAGACATTCCTTTCGGAATTGAGGATATAGAATCAAAACCGATTGCATCAGATGGACACATTATCACGTCAATTATTTTCTAAAACTTTTTATGAGAAACTCAACATTACTTTTTCTGGTGAAGAAACAAAATGGGGTGATAGACAAAATCTGTCTTGCTATGAAGAAGCGTGGATTTGGCGCGGGACGGTGGAATGGCGTCGGAGGGAAGGTGAATGAAGGGGAGAGTATAGAAGAAGCCACAAAGAGGGAAGCGCACGAAGAAATTGGCATTGTTCTTAAAGTCATGTCGAAAGTAGCTGAACTTTCATTTACCTTCCCAAACAATGTGTCATGGAATCAGCTTGTTCATGTCTACCTTACCGATAAATGGGAAGGTGATCCTGTTGAAAGTGAAGAGATGAAGCCAGAATGGTTTTCTGTTAATGCCATTCCTTTTCCTGATATGTGGCCAGATGATATTTTCTGGTTGCCAAAAGTGATTGATGGAAAGTTGATCAAGGGTGGCTTTGCCTTCGGTGAGAAAGACTTAATTTTGGAACAACATGTTGAAGTGGTGGATGCGCTCTAAATTACATGAAGGGAAAATTCATTATTATAGTTGGTCCGTCTACGTCTGGTAAGACGGAACTGGTGAAAGCTCTCCTTAAAAAGGTTTCGAATTCGGCGAGATTGATTAGTGTGACGACCCGTACGCGTCGCCCCGAGGAAAAAGATGGAGTTGATTATGTGTTCATATCCCGTGGCGAATTTGAAAAGAGGATCAAGGACAGCGAGTTTTTTGAGTATGCCGAGGTCTACGGCAATCTTTATGGTTCCTCAAGGAAAGTGCTCGATTCATTTTTGCGCCACAATGCCTATGTCTTTGCCATAATTGATATTCAGGGTGCACGGACAATAAAATTCCAAATGCCAGAAGCGTATGTCATATTTCTTCACCCAGGTTCTATTGAAGTGGTTCATGAAAGAATGCAGAAGATTCGCACGGATATCTCCGCTGAACAAATGAAAAAGCGCATGGAGACCGCACGTCATGAATTGTCACTTGCTGAGACGTTTGATGCAGTGGTTGATAATAGACGGGGACATTTTGATCAGGCCATTGAAAGCGTCATAAAAATCCTAGAGGCGCTATAGTCGAAATTTTTCGTTTTGTGTTCGAGAGTGCCTTATGTACGATACGGCGCATATCTTTTCTCAAAGATGGATACCTGGTGTATAATTCATCCATGGCAAAAAGAGCAAGTGTACAAAAGAAGGCATCTCGTTCAAAGAAGACGGCAAAGCGTTTAGCTACTAAGCATGCACGTCTCGTCCTCAAGAAGAAGCGATAGCGGTATGATTTCCATTATCATACCTGCATTGAACGAAGAGAAGGTCATTAAGGACACCATCGCCCAATTCAGCGCATTAGATTCATCTAGTGCGCCTTTTGACTATGAGATTATTGTCTCCGATGGAGGGAGTACTGATATGACGGTTGCAATCGCGAAGGAAAAGCTCGCCTCATTTATATCTGGCAGCAAAGCTCTGAATAAGGTAATCGTTTTTCCCAAAGATAGGAAACAGACCATCGCCGCGAATCGTAATAATGGCGCGCGAGTGGCCCAAGGTGAGTTTCTTGTATTCGTGGATAGTGGAGCACTTCTGCACAACCCTCAAGTTTTTATGAGAAAAGCACTTGAACATTTTGTGCGAAATTCACAGCTTGTAGGTTTGACGGTATCAATCAAAGTTTTTCCAAATGTGGCGTCATTTATGGATAAAGTAGTCTTTGGTACTATGAATGTTGCATTCACTATTCTCAACAATGGATTTAATCGAGGCACTTCACAAGGTAAATTTCAGATGGTACGTCGGGAGACATTTGAAAAGATAGGCGGGTATCGCGAAGATCTCCCGGCCGCAGAGGACACCGATCTTTTTTATAGGCTTTCCCGTATAGGGAAAACCAGAGTTGATCCAAAACTTGTGATCTACCATGGAAGCCGTCGAGCGCACGCCCTTGGTTGGCCGAAACTCCTTTTTCTATGGTACATAGACGCTACATCGCTATTCTTTTTCAACAAAGTCATCTCGAAAGAATGGAAGGTCATACGGTAATGATTTCTGATATACTCTCAATCAATGAAACGTCCTGAACTCCTCTCTATTTTGAAAATGGTTACTCCAGAAAAGCCCATCTCCTTTGTCAGTACTCGCAATCGAAAGCACTTAGTTCCTTTCTGGCAGAGTCTCGTTCAAGGCATGGCTGATGATGGAGGCCTTCTCGTCCCTGAGCACCTGCGATCGCTTCCGAAGAAGTTTATCTCTGATGCGAAATTCTGGAAGAGTCTGCGCCTGAGCGATATCTCAAGTATTCTTTTACGTTCTTTCATTCCTGTCCGTGAAGTGGGTGATGTCGAACTCGTGGACATGCTTGAGATGTCACATAATTTCAAAATTCCTCTGGAAAAATGCGATGGTGTATGGATTGCACGTCTCGACCTCGGTCCGACCGCTAGTTTTAAAGATATTGCTGCTAGACCTCTTGCACGGCTGATTGATTTATATTGTAAAAAATATGATCGCTCGCTCAATATCATCGTCGCAACCTCGGGGGACACAGGTGTTGCTGTCGCAGATGCCTTTGGCGGTTCGCCACGTGTAAATGTTACTGTGCTCTACCCGTCAGATGGTGTGAGTGAGATACAAGAAAAGCAGATGCTTACTGTGCATCATGCATATATGAATGAACAGGTCATCCCTATCAAAGGAAATTTTGACGTGTGTCAGGATCTTGCCAAAGCCATTCAACAGGCACGCACTGTGCCCTCAGCGGTCACGGATGTTGTACGTGAACTCAATGTCTCAAGTGCTAATTCTATAAATATTTGGCGACTTTTGCCACAGATGACACAATACTTTGCAAGCTATGCCACGCTTGTGCGTCAGGGCACGATTCGCGCGGGGCAAAAAATCGTCTTCGCTGTGCCAACGGGGAATATGGGGCATCTCATGGCCGGTATATACGCACGAGAACTCGGGCTTCCGATCACTCGCTTTATTGTCGCGACTAATGCGAACAATATTCTCGCCAATATTATCGGCTCAGGTATGCTTAAGCATCGGGGCTTCATGAAAACATCATCCCCATCGATGGATATTCTCGATCCAAGCAATCTAGAACGATTACTCACATACAGTGCTCAGAAAACAGGTGCGCACACGAAGATAGATCTTTCTCAGATGAAAAAGGATATCAAAGAAATATCCGTGCGTGGGACTGATTTGAAAAAATACGGCGTGACTGAGGCAATGCTTGGCCTTTTGCAATCGATAATTTGGGTGGAAGACATTGAAACTGACGATGAGGTCTATGCCATGATGCGACATGTTGCAGAGACGACAGGGAAGGTACTTGAGCCTCACGGTGTAACGGCTTTTATTGCGACTCTTCGTGCTCGTGCCAAAAAGGCCATCACCGATGATGTTGTGGTAGTATTTGAGACTGCCCATCCTGATAAATTCCCTGAGGCGCTCATTGCATCTGGCGTGAAGCCACCAAAAGTTCATCCTCATCCAATCTTGAACAGAATTAAAAAGGAAAGCATCACTGCCTTGAGAAGGCCTACCGTAATGATGCCGGATATAATCGACGTTGTTCAAGCGATGCAGACACTTGCAAGGGCAAAAAAATAACATGTCTCGTGCCCCACAGAATTCACGTAAGAAAGACCAAGCATCCCATCGTAGGGGTCCTGTATTTTTCATAGCAAGCGCTTTATGTATATGCGCTCTCGGCTTTACTCTGGTCTACCTTCTCGATTACACAGACATATTTACTGGGGAATACAATCGCATTGTCGCCGATGCGAAGGCCGATACAAGTCCGGCAAGTTCGACTCCAGTTACACTTCCGCCTCCTACTTTGAACAAGACAGAATATGACGCGAGGATGTTGGTACTTGCTCACAGAGGTGTCGCTACCCCAACAATCTTTATTGCCGCTGATGGTTCCACTTCTACTGTCGTGACATTCATCCTGTCGACCTCTACTCTACCCCTCTTCATTTCTTCTGCGACAACTGCTGGAATCATTGCGAGTTCGATTGCAACGTCTACTTTCGTAGCCACATCCTCGATTGCCCATTATCTATGGCCAGCTCAGGTAGTGTATCCAAATGTAGGAGCCCTTCTGCCTTTCCATCGCATTGTTGCCTATTATGGTAATTTCTATTCAACAGGTATGGGTGTTCTGGGCGAGTATCCTGAGGCTCAGATGTTGTCTATGCTTCAAGGTGTGGTAGCTCAATGGACGGCAGCGGATCCGACCACTCCAGTCATTCCTGCGATCGACTATATCGCGGTAACCGCGCAAGGATACGCAGGCGCGGATGGCATGTACCGTCTCCGCATGCCTGATAGTCAGATTGAGTATGCTATTTCACTCGCTAATCAGATCAATGGGATCGTTATCCTCGATGTTCAAGTCGGACTGAGCAATCTTCAGACGGAAGTCCCATTGCTCGGCAAATATCTCTCATTGCCGAACGTAGAACTTGCTGTCGATCCCGAATTTGCCATGCACAATGGCCAGAAGCCAGGAACAGTTGTCGGTTCGCTTGATGCTTCTGATATCAATTTCGCTGCCAACTATTTGGCTGGATTGGTCAAAGCAAATAATTTGCCGCCAAAGATATTGATAGTGCACCGTTTTACCCA
>Ga0206834_1030_pt1 | contig 14429 bp, 12 predicted proteins | sample Alteio_BWOrgCont_30_FD_152854 | JGI IMG/M metagenome (GOLD analysis project Ga0206834, IMG submission 152854) | Enriched cells from forest soil in Barre Woods Harvard Forest LTER site, Petersham, Massachusetts, United States -... | ecosystem: Environmental > Terrestrial > Soil > Temperate forest >...
CGAAAGGCAATGAGCATAGTTGGCAGGAATCCGAACAGAAATACATCCGAGTTAAAGATCATCGCTTTGCAGGGAGTGCCTTCTCTAATCGCTTTTCGAGCAACAAGGCGTTCACGTCGTCGATATGCGCACCATCAAACCAGTGGTCATCGGTGCCGCCAAAGCTTTCTGGGCTGCTAAAGTCAAAAACAGGTATTTCAAATCTGAGTCCGATATCCCGCACGTAATTCTCTGTATTTTCAAGAAGGGCCTCATAATTGCTCTCCTTCTCGAGGTATGTGATCAACGTTGGATGCAGCGGAGTAATCCATAAGACGATACGTATTTTATCCCGTCCTGCCTCGTCCAATAGGGTCTCGATCTCCTCCTCTCTTACGATTGATAGGTTGTGCATACCCTGAAAACGCCGACGGTACTCCTCTTTGCTCTGCGAGATTCGAGCGTTCAGAGCCGCCGGTCCGGAATTTCGCTCCCCTTCCCATTTGTTATAGTGAAGCAGTCCGTTTGCATCGAAGGAACTTGAAGGTGGGAGATGATAAAATGTCGCGACAAGCGATTCGAGGATGTCTTGAGCGTAGCTTCGACTGAGCGATGATTTTAACAGTCTGAGAAATCCCTGCACTCGAGAATAGACGTCTGAGACGTTTCCCTTATAGCCCAACTCCGCCATCAACATGGGATTCCGCTCCAGTCGAGCATCCATTGCTGAAGAATCGTGCAGAGCTTCTACGTCCAGACCAATCGCGAGCATACTCAAATGAATATCCCTTCGATGCGCCCAACGGAATATGGCTAGGTAGTCTTCGGCTTGCGCGCTATCCACGCTGAAATTGAACCAGCGCTTCTGCGTTGCAGCTTCAAGTAGGCTAGGGGAGACCTTCATGCTGCGACTAGAGCCAATTACTATGCCATCGACCGGTGTCCTTCTCGAATACAGATCAAAAAGGGCCATCTTAGTGATCCGGGAATCCATTGTGACTTGCCGGAAAATCTGAGTGCCAAAATCGCCGCGAGGATCTACCAATACAACTAGCGCGGAATAACATCCAACGAGGATGATAATGCTCCCAAAGAATCTCAAACAAAAGGCATTCCGTGAACAGTAATACGTATCGGCATCGTTGACTGCCTTTTTGGACGGACGGTGCGACATCGCGGAAGCGGCCAATCAGCACGCCGGCAATTGCTAGGAAATCCGGACTCCGAGATTCACGTCCCCACCCTTGGGTCCAGTGCCTCCTCCGTCAGGTAACAGGATTACAACCGCCATTAGGAACCAAAAGAAATACTGGTTACTTACATAAACATTTAGCGAATTAGCGGTCAATTGTGTCTCCAGATAAGCCGCCAAAGAGAGTGTGGCTCCGAGCAATAACAACCTATCGGTTCTATCGAAGGATCCTGAAAGACGAGCGAGCTGTTTAGGGCCCTCAGATCCCGCCAGGGCTGTAATTCTCTCACTGCCCGCGACGAGGCCTACGATCGAATCCCTTAACCCGCGCCAGATCGCCCATATGCACAAGCTTAGAAAAAGAAATGCCAACGGCAGGCCAAGTTCGGCCGCAAATTGCAAATAGGTATTGTGAGCAAAATCGGGCTTTCTCCCATAAGGGTCGCCGGACCGTGCATAGGTGACCGACGACAAGTAAAAGGAACCTATACCATGACCGGTTAACGGCCTGCTATTTATCATCCGCAGAGCTTTATCAAAGAGATCGACCCGTGTTAAGTCTTTATGTGTTGGGTTCTCAAGGCGGACCAGAGAAATGAGACGCCAAATATAAGGCTGCTCCAACCAACTCGGGCGATCGCGAGAAGGATAGATATGATCCATTTCCTTCGCAGCCGACAAAAAACAAGCGCCATGACGCCGATTCCAAACGAAAGCCAAGTAGCTCGCGACCAGGATGCGATCATCACCGCCATTAAGCACATCAATCCGAGGACGCTTGCGACTACGGAACCAACTGACTTCCATCGTTGAATCGCGATAAAGAAAATCAAAACGGAAACGGCAATACTCCCGGCCGCGCTAATGTCCTCCGATGGGAAAAAATAGGCATAACCGTTGTAAGGTTCGGGAAATCCGCTAAGGAACTGAAATAGGAAGCACACCACAAGAACTGTGGCGCCAATAACATAAACCGGTCTAATCCACGTCGCCGTTGTCGACCCAGCGGAAAAGAGTAGCTGGAAATAGACCAAACCCTGCATCCAAATAAAGGCTGAAGATAGGAAATAAAAGGGGTCACCGAATCCAAAATCGGCTTGGTAAAAGAGGGCCCGCGTCAACTGAACTGAACGATGCGACCAGAGTTGCGAGCACAACGAAACTAGCATTCCAGTGCTGATGAGAACTATAGTCCATTTAACAACGGTGTGCCTTCGAGTAGGGATATCTTCAGATAGGGGCGCTCGTCGCCGGTGAATAAGTCTCTCCAAGGATATCCCAATGACTATTCCCGAGAAGACGAGACTACATGGGATCGACTGATCTACGAGCGATCGAACCCCGTCTAGCAGAGGTAAGGCGGCAGTGAAGGCAAAAAGACCAGCCATGGGGCAGTACCATCCCAGCACTACTCCTGGCGCGAAAAGTATTAATGTCGGCCAAACAATTCCGTTTGAACTGGAAATGCTAGCACCAACATAGCGGACGCATAACAGACAGAACAACGTCTCGATCGCAATATTCCATACACGAGCAACGTGGTTCACAAAAACGAACCGAATCGACGGGAAACGAAAGCTCAAGTCGATCTTTTGGAATCAATATGCCGGTCTATATATACACCGAATAGGCTTAATGCGATACCTATGAAACCACCCAGCATAATCCCAAACCCAGAAGCGAGCAACAGTGACTGTGTTAGTGTCTCCGTGACCGCTCCGCTAGTAATTTGGATAGCATCGGCATACTGTTGCCTCTCGAAATCCGAATAAGTAGTCCGGATCTTCGAAATCAAATCAGTGTATGCAATATTCAGTTCGGTCAATGATTTTTGAATCTGCGCCGGAATGACCGATTGATCATTTGCATCCGTACGCGCAAAGGAATCACGCTGGCGGGTGGCTTCCGCCAACGTCGCCTCGGCCCGTTTGGTTCTGATTCCCATGTCAATCGACTGGCGAACAAGTGAATTGAAGATATCATTCGCTACCAGTGAATCTATCAGGCCCTTGTCGATAATTGGCGCTTCTGAAACGGGCTGACCGGCCTGTGTTTTAATTCCCAAGACGTAGCTCTGGGCTCGTTCGCCGGCTTTAGCCAGAAGGTCGGTGTAAACCTTTTCCTCGCCCGCATCGGCCGAGACCTCGTCTTCGAGCATTTTTATACGATAGTTCATCCGAACGAGTGCCAGGCTTCGGTCGCGCGAAAGACCATTTGCATAAATTAGCCCAAGCACCTCATTTAGGCGAATTTGGGAGAATAATGTTAGCTGGGTGCGAAGATCACTGAATGTTAGAAGCGTGGTAGGAGAGCGGTACGTGCGGGAACGGCCAATTTGATCATTTAAAAAGTGATTAGCGTTCTCTATATCCGAATCTAGAATCATCTCATATTCCGGGAAATCGGCGTTCTTCAGTGATTCAAATGCGTTTCCAAAATCTAGCAAAAGTCCTGCATCAGCGTAGGTTTTCTGAAAATTGTCTCTATATATGTCGACTATCTCGTTCAGCAAATGTTCTCGCTCAGGGGTGCTTAATGGGAACGTCCGAGGGAGCGATAAAGTCAGTTTGTATTCGTTCGGGATAAAAAACGGTGGTGTTTGGCCGCTCGCCCGAATGCGCTCTTGGTTCTTGGCGATGGCAAGGGGAATGATGCCCTCGACAAGTAATGCGCCCCTTATGCTGCTCTGAAAATCTCGCGGTGCTTCAGGTTGTTCTCTCTTCAACGCCTCGGAGACGATTTGTGGGGCTATCAGGTCGTTGCCTTGAAATTTTGAATGGTCGGGGTATTCGCCTTTATCGAATCCAGGAAATGTATAGATCACCTGTAACGAAGTTGGAACAGGCCGGGTGCTGCTGGTAATCCAACATCCGATAGCTGCTATAACAAGGCCCAACAATGTGAGTGCAACGATCTGATTTAGACCTTTACGCAGACGATCGACGATTTTCCCGAAATCGAACAATTCTTCATTTCCATTTGCTCTCTCATCGGAAATTGCTTCGTTACCAGTTGAAGCTTGATCCATAGGCTTGGGCACTGGGCTTGATTTCATAAGGGTTGGCCCCCAGCGGTCGCTGTGAGGGGAGTAAAAGGCCTATATTCGGGCACAAGCTTCTGGATTTCAGCCTTCACCATAGACGGTTCCATGCTCGCCGTTCTGAGGTGGATGTCGAGCAAGCTCGCTCGAACTTGAGCAAGGGGAGAGGCCACTGTCAAAAACTGCATAATCTTAGCATGTTCAGTCGGTACCAAGTGCTCGGTATCGAGATTCAGCTCCTCAAACAATTTCTCTCCGGGCCTAAGTCCGGTGAATTCAATCTCGACATCGAGATCGGGCTTCAAGCCGCTCAACTCAATCAGCTGTCGTGCAAGATCGACGATTTTTACAGGATTGCCCATGTCGAGAACAAAAATCTCTCCTCCGCGCCCCAGCGCGGCGCTTTGAAGGACGAGACCTACAGCTTCTTGCGCTGTCATGAAGTATCGCGTCATATTCGGATGTGTAACTGTGACCGGCCCTCCCGACGCAATCTGCCGCTTAAACGTTGGAATGACGCTTCCCGAAGAGCCAAGAACATTGCCAAATCGCACGGCAATAAATTTCGTGTACTCGGATCCATCTCGTTGCAATGCCTGCAAAAATACCTCTGCGAGCCGCTTGGTCGCTCCCATTACGCTAGTCGGGTTTATGGCCTTATCTGTCGAAATGAAGACAAATTGCTCAACGCCATTTTCAATTGCGAGCTCAGCTAACCCAATTGTTCCCATCGTATTATTTTGAAAAGCTTCGAATGGCTGATGCTCCATCAGAGGAACGTGTTTGTGCGCTGCCGCATGAAAAAGTAACGCCGGACGGTAGCTCCTCATGATCTCCGAAATTCGACGTTCGTCTCTAATGTCGACTACGATTGGGACGATGACCGCGACGACGCCTAGGGATTTTAGGTCTTGCTCGATCAGAAATAACTGCATCTCGGATCGTTCAATCAGCAACAGGACACTCGCTCCGTAGTTGGCTAATTGCCGGCATAGTTCGGACCCAATGCTGCCACCGGCGCCGGTCACCATCACAACCTTCCCTTCAACCAATTCTCGGATACTGCCAGTGACCAGCTTAACAGGGTCACGTCCCAGAAGGTCTTCGATCTCAACCGGACGAATCTGCGAAACACGCACCTTCCCTGTCACGAGCTGCGCATAGGAAGGAACAGTTTCAAACTTAATACCGCATTCTGTGAGTATCCGAACGACTTCACGTATTCGCTTCGCCGAGGCACCAGGCATCGCAATTACTACCTCGTCGAGCGGTTCCTTGCGAATGAACGCTGGGATATCTTCAGGGGCACCGATTACTTGGACTCCATGTATTTGTGTGTACCATTTGCCGCGATCGTCATCAAAAAAAACGGTCGGTTCAAACCCTCCCGTCCGCCGATAAGTGAGCTCCTTGACAAGCTCAGCTCCAACATCGCCCGCTCCGATTATCCCAATTCGACGCCGAGGAGCTATACTCACGATGCCTTTCTCAAAATATCCTTCTCGTAGTAACCTAAAGCCCGTGCGCAGTCCACAGATAGAAACAAACGAAACAATAAAATCGGTCAATATCACCGCCCGCGGAGGCGCAAATGCAATTCCCTGCCAGAACCACACAGCAAGCAGAACAACTGCCGCTGTGAGCATCGCTAAGAATATTTTCCGAATATCGGGCAAACTGAAATAACTAAGCAGACTGCCAAACTGCCCATAAGCGACCAACATCATCAGTTTAAACCCAATCAAAAAAGCCGCTATTAAATCGAAACGTCTAAGATATTCTGCCCCTGGATGGAAATCGAAACGAAGCAAGTAGGAGGCCCAAAGTGAGAAGAGCAATGTTGCCGAATAAAGAAAAAGAAGCCCGATCGGCCTAGCAATATGGTATGACTTCACGGCTTAATTGTCAGGCTGAGCGAGATTGGACTATTCCGTTTGCGCCAGGCGGCGGCGACGGTTGCAATGGTAGGCGACGGGTCGCCACCGTCACTAAATCGCTCGGCGCACCCAATTTTGCTACAAGGAGGGCTACCCGATCAAGGGCACTCCGGCGGTCGATGGCGCAAAGAAATGTCAAAAAGATTAAATGGAAGTCAAGGATCGTGCTCGCGCGGTCGATGTAGAGCAATCCAAAGCGCGACTTATAAGGCCGAATTAGCTGATTGTATGCGAGATCGGGATCAGCTTTGTCCTCAAGAATCGAACCTTCATCGGAAAAAACAATGGACGAAATGTCGGTTATCCCAGGGCGTGCAATGAGAAGACGCTTTTCTTCGGATGTGTATAGTCCGGTTTCCCGCGCAACGTTTGGACGTGGGCCAACAAGAGACATGTCTCCAATAAGCACATTCCAAAGCTGCGGAATCTCATCGAACTTGCACTTACGAATGACCTTACCAATGTATGTGATGCGTGGATCGTTATTCGCCGTAGAGTCCACCTTGTTCGTATCTGCGCGTATCACCATAGACCGGATTTTCACCATTCGGTATAGGCGTTCACGGCGGCCGATGCGCATTGGAATATAAAAGGGAGAATGCCAGTCCTGTATCCACACAAGCAAACAAAGCAGCAGCAGCAGCGGCGCGAACACAATCAATCCCAATAAGGAAACCGCAATGTCTATAGTTCGCTTCACTTTTCCCCCAATAGTTGCATGGCGGCTGCAACAACGTCTTCTTTCTGGAAGTAGTAAGCTTTCTCAAGCGGTCTGCTGGTAGGCGCCGGCGCATCGGGCAGCGTCAGACGGCGTGGCGCTACCTTGAGTGCGGAAGGCGGAAGTTTCTCCACTACCGAAGCAATAACTTCGCTCGCTAGGCCACAAGTAGACCAATCGCCATCAACCGCAAGAAGCCGTCCCGTTCTGCGAACCGACTCAATCAACACTGATCGCTCTAACGGATTAATGATCCGGAGGTCGATGACCTCAGCACCGATACCGTTCTTCTTCAGATCTTCGGCTGCCAGGCGACAGAGCTGGGTTGAATAACTGCAAGCCACCAACGTGAGGTCGCTTCCGAAGACCTCGATACGTGGCTCCACATCAATTAGACGAAGCGTTGGGTCGATTGGCGGCAAGAGAGCCTCTAGGTCATATAGCCAGCGATCGTCGATGAAGAGAACCGGATCTTTGCCAAGAGCCGATGCAACCAGCAAGTCGCGCGCGTCTGCAACAGTAGACGGCATAACAACGCGAAGTCCAGGAACATGGGCAAACCATGAGTGTAGGGCCTGAGAATGCTGCGCGCCTTGTTCACCCCCTCTGTTTATTATAGCGCGCACAACAACGGGCACGTCCACATCGCCACCAAACATGTACCGCCATTTCGCGGCTTGGTTCACTAGTTGATCGACTCCAAGGAGGAAGAAGTCGACACGCGGATGGACGACGATAGGCCGTCTGCCGCTTAGCGCTGCACCTACTGCGACGCCCGTGGTCGCGAGCTCCGAAACAGGGGTGTCGATGACACGATCCTTCCCGAACTCCTTGTCAAGATCGGTCATGCTGCTGCCGACGTACCACGGACTCCAAAGCCCCTGACCAATTGCAAAAGTCTCCGGATAATTTTTTAGGAGAAATGCAAATCCATCGCGAATGGCTTGGCCATAGGTCGTTGTCATCGGTCCGCGAGAGCGTATACACGGTCAAGCAAAGCAGTTGGAGGCGGATACGGGTCGCTAACCGCGCTTAACCATGCGAGCCCAACCGCGGCCCTGGATTCCGCCCAAATGGAATTCAGGCGATCCTCTGTCAAAATCTCTGCGGTCTTCATCGCGGTGGCCAGGCGGGCGATTGGATCGCGTTTCTTCCACTCGGACAGACCCTCCTTACGCAGGACTCCAACATCATTGTCCTCGCGATGCCCGACATGCCCCCGCCATCGGTAGGTAACAGCCTCGATCAGCTGCGGGCCGCCACCACATCTAGCAATATTGATCGCCCTTTCGGTAGCCCTTGCCATCGCAACCGTATCGTTGCCATCGACGCGTTGCCATCCGACTCCATTGGATACGGCAAAACGGCATATCGAATCGAAGGGCTGGCGCAAACTGATGTGGAGATGGCTCGAGAATAGATTGTTTTCGACGACGTACAGTATGGGCAATTTGAAAACGGACGCAAAATTCAGCGACTCATGAAATACCCCTTCTTCCGTGGCGCCATCCCCAAGATAGCTTACTGCGATGCCACCGTGTCCATCCATCTTTGCCGCCAATGCAGCGCCAGTCGCAATGGGAACAGTAGCCCCCACTATCGGCACAGAGCCAAAAAAATTATGCTTTCGATCTAAAAGGTGCATAGATCCGCCCATTCCCCTCGAACACCCCGTGTCCTTTCCCAGCACTTCGGCGAGCAACAAGTGTAACGATCCGCCTAATGCGAGAAAGTGGGCATGCGATCTATGAGCGCCAAAGACTCGGTCACCATTGCGGATGTGCTCTGCTACTCCAACCGCAGGAGCTTCCTGTCCGATAACAAGATGGCATGGGCATTTAATTGTGGCCCTCGCACATTCATCGCCGATTTTTTCCTCCGCGCACCGTATCTTGATTAATTGGCCCAACCAATGAAGGAGCTTCATAGGGTTGGCGTCGCCGAGTAGAATTGGTTCCCGAAAGCTTAGCGGATCGGCGAGAGCGCCAAGATGAAAAGCATCGGGCTCCATCAATGGGTTAGTTCCGACCATAGAATTGCCTAATGTTTTTGCAGATATACGCCACTTCCTCGTCCGTAAGCGACGTGTTCATCGGAAGTAGAAAACATCTCTGGAAGAGACGTTCAGTGCTGGGTAGGTGAAACTTCGGCAAATCAAGATTTTTGAATTCATGCACTGGAGTCCCCGCCCATTGAATTATGGTGCCGATCCCTTTCTGGGTCAGGTGTTCACGGAGGGCCTCGCGACGTCCGGCCTCAATCTCGTAATTCTGATAGACGTCGAAATGAACGGGATCGGCATCTGGCGCCGGAGGAAGGGTCAAATCCTCTAGCCCCTGTAGTTTATCATCATATTGTCTCGCGAGTTGCCGTCGTCGGTCAATCTCTTGTCCATAAATTTTCAATTTGGTCAAGAGTACTGCAGCCTGGAGATTATCTAGTCGACTGTTCATGCCCCACCTGACGACAAGACCATTATCATTCCGGCCATGGTCGCGTAACTGTTTGAGAGTTTCGAACGTGTTTTTGTCGTTGGTAAGAATAAGGCCACCATCGCCGAAGCATCCTAGGACTTTAGCCGGGTAAAGACTTATGGATCCGGCAAACCCGAAAGTGCCAGCGCATTTGCCTTTGAATCTCGAGCCAAATGCTTGCGCAGCATCCTCGATAATGATGAGCCCATTCGCATTCGCAAGAGCTTGAATTTGATCCATATCGCAAGTGCGGCCATTGAGCTGAGTCGGAATAATCGCTTTCGTGCGCTTCGTTATTGCAGCAGCCACCGAATGCGAGTCGATAAGATGGTCGGTACCGCAATCCGCAAGGATCGGGGTGGCCCCAGCAAAGTGGACCGCGGCAGCGGTCGCGATATAAGTGTGAGAAGCCAATATAACCTCGTCCCCCGGACCAACACCAGCGGCCTTGAGGGCAAGAAAAAGAGTATCAGTGCCATTGGCCATTCCAACGGCGAATCTTGCGCCCGTGAAAGCAGCAGCCTGCAATTCAAACTGCTTCAATTCCTCCTGCAAAATAAATGCACCACGCTCCATGACTCGTACCATGGACTCCAATATTTCTTCTCGTTGCCTTAGGAAAATGTACGGATATCGGAAAAACGGAATCTGCATTTTATGAGTAAAAACCCTAAGCCTTGCGGTCTCGAATTTTGGGGCAACTCTAATCTCCAGTTAGATCAGGCTGAGTAATACCAAGAATGGCATATCACTCATTGTTGTGAATCCGAAATGGCCGACTAGCCCGAATAACCACCTTAAAGGAAAAACGTCGCAGCGGAGAAAGTAACCTATCCGTCCACGTTAGGAATAGTGCCTGCACCTTTTTAGTACAAAATAAGTTAAGAAGCGGGAGACAAAAGACTAGTAAGCCAAAGAACTCAACTTGTACCTCCCCAAACACCTCACGGAATCGCGCGAGTGATTGCTCGTCCGGCATCCTCTCAAGAGTACTATAGCTTCGCTCACCTCGGCGGTAACGCAGGTAACGATTGAAACGATAGATCCAGTTTCGGTTGAACGAATCAACGCAAAGAAAGACACCATCACTCTTCAACACCCGCTTCGCCTCAGCTATGAACCGCTCAATGTCGACGTAAGAAAGGCCACCGGCGCACGTAACAACGTCGATGCTCTGGTCAGGAAAAGGCAACGTTTCAGCTCTGCTGTGCACAATATTTACTGACACCCCAGCGATATCCGCGCGGAGCAGCGCAACCTTCAGACTCTCTTCGGCAACGTCGACCAGATATACTTCGGCCCCTGACAGCGCACCAGTCATTGAATGCAAACCATCGCCGCAACATATGTCTAGAATTTTGGTGCGTGGCTTCGATAGGAGTCTCAATTCCTGATGGAAAGACTCATAAGGTGCCCGCAATGGTAATGGAACGGCGGCCGGACCATTCACACGCAAGCGCTCGGTGATACCCTGAAAACTAATGGTACGTGAGCGCTCATTGAATCTCAGTCGCTCCTCTGCGAGCCCGCTCTCGTCGGAATTGATGCACAAAGTATCGACCCATGAAACATCTCGACTCGATTGATAGAAATGAATTGGAAGCCATCTACGTCGAATTCGTTGGCATCGCCAAAGCTCCCGAAAGCCGCAATTTGCAATCGCGGCTCTTGAAATAGTGTTTTCCGAACGACAGAGAATGCAAAACCTCAACCGAGGACGCCAATAATCATGACGAATCCGATCTAAAGCATAGCGCATGTAGCCTTGGCGTCGAAAATCGGGATGTGTCCAACAAGGGCCGATTTCAAGTTGATCGATGTCACTCGCTTCAAACCGTTTCAGAGCTGGCAACACAAAGGAAAAATGGATAATTTCTCTGTCGTTGCGAATTGCCAATATTCTAGGAAAACTCGGATAAGCGCGAGTCAGGCAATATAACCTCCAAAGAAAGATATGAAGCAGCAGTCGATGCGGCCCATGAGACACAATCGCGCGCCGAAGAGAAAGATAGCCAACTTTCGGCAACGGTCTTCGAAGTTCAGAAAGTGCCGGTCGGTCGGCGCAATCGGAGGTGAATAGAATATGGCTGAACATTCAATTTAGCGCCGCGATCAACAATCTCTGTCAGATCTTAGCACCGTTGATCGTCAAATTACTAACTCCATCGAAAAACTCAATCGGAGTACTGCCTTCACGAAATGACCGAGAGCACGATAAATTACGACAATGTTAGTCGGCGAAAATGAACGACGAGATTGCTTACGCGACGACTGTAGGTTCAAAATTAAAATTTGCGGCTTCTGACTCGCGTCAAAGATGATCTTACCCATTGTGATGCCAATGCTTTATCGCCAATCTGGCGCAAGGATGCCGTCCTAGGGAGTAGCGCCTCGCGCGACCCCAACCTCCGCGAGGGGCGGGTAATTTCTAGCAAACTGAGCTCAAAGAAGCACTGTCGGCAACCAGGAACTCTTGCTTTCGCAGATGCGATTGGCTTTTCGCCTGCAATTTCTGGACGGGGCAGCAGATTTCATCATTCCAACCAAATGAATTTTATCAACGATTGTCACCACCGGCGATTCAAAGTTCGCATTATGGGCGGCGTTACTTCCGGAAACTAGTGACCACGCCCGCTAGTACCTATCCGGCAAACATCCACACCGGAGTTTCGGGCAAACTCGAAATTGTGCAGGTATGGCGGTTTCTAGCCGCAGCTGTCGTCGTTAATTCCCATGCCTTCTCAAGAATTATTCGTATCTTTCCCTCCCGTGCGAATGATACATTCATTTTTGCCCTAGCCCCAAGCAGAACCTGGGGACATTTTGGAGTGGATTTCTTCTTTGTTATATCCGGATTCATAATGGCTTGGACCAACTGGGATCGCTTTGGAATTCACCGAATCACCCAGAGCTTTCTGGCACGTAGGCTTGTACGAATTGTGCCAGTCTATTGGTTCGCTACATCGGCCGGAGTAGCTCTACTAGTCTTCGCTCCGAGCGTTTTTTCGTTCGGGCAAAGGTTAGACTCCTGGTGGATCATTTCGTCGTACCTTTTTATTCCGAGTAGAGCCCCCGGAGGAGCGCTTTTTAGTCCGGTGATTGGCTTGGGATGGACACTAAACTACGAGATGTATTTTTATATCATCTTTGGCCTGCTTCTCTTTTGTCGTCGCGAAATGGCCCTTTTCACTCTGTCCATTTTTCTTTTCGGAAGCGCAATATTGGGTTCCATCTTTGCATTCCACGACCCCGTCCTGATTCAGAACACTAGTTGGTTGGTGATGGAATTTGTCGTTGGTGTCTGGGTCGCGGTTTTAGTTCGTCAATATGGTCGGCCGCATAGATATCAAATCGCTTTCATTTCTTGCATTTCTCTTCTGATTTTGATTGCGACAATCTTCGTTGATCCCGTTCGCGACAACGTCATCGGATTGGACTTCACTCGTTTTGTCTTCTGGGGTATTCCCTGCGCGGGTTTGCTGTACTCGTCGCTCTTTAGTAATGCGCATTGGCTGGTCGGCAGATTAGGGGACTTCGCCGTCAAACTAGGGAATGGATCCTATTCGATTTATATCTTTCAGATCTTCACTTTGCCAGCCATCGCACGAACATTTCGTTGGGTCCATCTCGATCGAATCCTCCCAATCGACGGGCTGGTTTTACTGCTCGCAGCATTATCTATCGCTATCGGATATTTCGGATATCTTTTGATCGAGAAACCGTTATCGATCGCTGCGCAAACCCTAATTATCCGGGAACGACCGATTGGATAGGCTTACTGCCTGGGAATATCTATCCCGAAGTGGCAGTATCCACAACGGGCGTTCGGAGGGGCCACGCCCTTCGCCGCCCAGCACCGGGCCACGGCTCCGGGGTAAGCTGCACCGGCGCCTTACCGACGGCCAAACACAGCAAACCACCTACTACGCCCACACCGTGTATAAAATGGTAACCGAAAAAACACATTGGCAGAAACAGAATATGTAACGGCTTTCGATACCTAATCGCTTGCTGTATTGCCGCTCCTGTTCCCAGAATAAAATAAAGAGCCAATATACCACCCAAACACAAAGCAATTACATGTGAGACGGATGCCAAAAACGTCCCAACGATCAGTCCTATGACAAAAATGGCTGTTACGGCGTGTCGAGGCGCAAAAGAATAGGGCGCTAAGTACCACATATAAGCATTATATGGCGCCTCTTTGAGAATCTGCTTAAGATAGAAGGCTGCCAACGTCGGTTGATTGAAATAAGAAATCCGTATCTCATCGTTACGGAGGACCTTACCGCCAGTGACTCCAATGCGACGATTGAATTCATAATCCTGTGCCCGAATCAGTCGCTCGTCGAACCATCCGATACGGTCAAAAATCGTTCGTCGAAAAAACCCATAAGGAACGGTGTCGGTTATCGCCTCTTTGCCGTCCGTCCGAAATCCGGAATCGCCAACTCCAAATCGATGGGTGGTGATACCCTGAACGAGCATAGCTGAGTAGCCGGGACCACCAACCATGGTCACGAAAATGCCGCCCACATTATCAGCACCCGACCGCACGGAAGTTTCGTAACAAAGTCGCATATAATCAGGTGGGTAAATAGAATGCGCATCCAGGCGCATGATCCAATATCCTTTTGCTGCCTTAACTCCCAGGTTAACAGCGGTCGATTGGATGCGACCTGGATTATCAAGGATACGAACCCTAGCATCATGCAGAGCAACCTCACTCGCAAGTGCGACGGTCTGATCATCTGATCTACCGTCCATTACTAATACCTCAAATGTTAGTTCATTAGGACATTCGAAGGCTAATACTGATTCCAAACAAGGTAATATATATGGCTGCTCGTTTCGGCAGGGAATAATAATACTAATTATCGAAGGCTCTCCTGTGATCATATCTCAATAGATTTCCGCTTGGAACCAGCGTTTCACCGCAAGGCACCAACTGTACACTCGCCATTTTCCCAAAAAAGAAAAGATAGCGCGCATCCCACGTGGGCTACGGACTTCCCCTTTGACGAGTTCAAGACTCGACTCTCGCAAAGTCATCATACGACTTAATCCTCCCGCCTTCCGGAGGTTAAGA
>Ga0206834_1031_pt1 | contig 14390 bp, 11 predicted proteins | sample Alteio_BWOrgCont_30_FD_152854 | JGI IMG/M metagenome (GOLD analysis project Ga0206834, IMG submission 152854) | Enriched cells from forest soil in Barre Woods Harvard Forest LTER site, Petersham, Massachusetts, United States -... | ecosystem: Environmental > Terrestrial > Soil > Temperate forest >...
TTAATAAGTGCATCAGACGACATTTTTATACTATTGCCAAGTGCGTCAAATCTCTAAATTTGCTATAATGTAAGCCATATTTATGGCAAAAGAGTCAGATAAAAAAACACCCGGCTACGGAGCTTCTAGTATCACTGTTCTCGAAGGACTTGAGGCTGTACGAAAGCGACCGGGCATGTATATTGGTACCACGGGTTCTGAGGGTCTTCATCATCTCATCTGGGAAATCTTCGATAACTCCCGGGATGAGGCAATGGCTAATCACTGTGATCACATCGAGGTTGCTCTTTTGCCGAATAATCGCATCCGTATTGCTGACAATGGTCGCGGTATTCCTGTCGATATACATCCAAAGACAAAAGTATCTGCCCTTGAGACAACAATGACTGTGCTTCATGCTGGAGGTAAATTCGGTGGCGAGGGCTATAAGGTCTCTGGTGGTCTTCATGGCGTTGGTGCGTCGGTAGTGAACGCCCTCTCTACTTATATGAAAGTCGAAGTTCACAAGGCGGGTGACGAGTATGCGAAAAATGGCATCTATGTACAGGAATATGCACAGGGTAAGAAAAAAGCTTCTGTCAAAAATCTTGGTAAGACCAAAGACCATGGCACAATCGTGACCTTTCAGGCTGATCCAGAAATCTTCAAAGAGGGAATCCACTATGAATGGAATAAGATTGTTGCACATCTCCGCCAGCAGGCATATCTTGTTAAGGGTCTTCGTATTGCGGTAATTGATGCGCATGATGCTGATGAGAAAGTTGTTGAGAAAACGACAGAGTCCGACTCAGGTAATTTCTATATCGCCGATGCACTCGGAAAAGATGGCACTGCACTTATCGATGTTCCAAGCTTTTCTTTCTATTTTGAGGGTGGTCTCAAATCGCTCGTTGTTTTCTACAACTCTCTTCAAAAAACCATTCATGATAACGTATTTTATATTGAAAAAGAATCTGTTGGAAGAAAGACCGACGGTAAAGAGGGCGTGAGTCAGCCAATACAGGATGTTGCGGTAGAGGTGGCTCTTCAGTACACAGATGATATGAATCCTCGTATTCTTGCGTTTGCAAACAACACCGCAAACGCTGAGGGCGGTACGCACGTCACCGGTTTCAAGACTGCACTCACCCGCACACTTAACAGTTATGCCCGCAAGGCGAATATTCTCAAAGAAAATGATGACAATTTCACGGGGGAGGATGTACTTGAAGGGCTTACTGCTGTGGTATCTGTAAAGCTCCAAGAAATTCAATTTGAAGGTCAGACAAAGGCAAAACTTGGCTCGCAGGAAGCTCGTAGTGCTGTAGAGGAAGTTTTTGGGGAGGCATTTTCGAGCTTCCTTGAAGAGCATCCAGAAGACGGTCGTGCCATCGTAAATAAAGTTCTTCTTGCACTTCGTGCTCGCAAAGCTGCAAAGGCGGCAAAAGATTCGGTTCTTCGCAAGGGTGCACTTGAAGGTATGACGTTGCCGGGCAAACTCGCGGACTGCCAATCCAAAGATCCGACTGAGTCAGAACTCTTCATTGTAGAGGGAGATTCTGCTGGAGGTACTGCAAAGACTGGTCGTGATCGTCGTACCCAAGCAGTCTTGCCCTTGCGTGGCAAAATTTTGAATGTTGAACGTGCTCGTCTCGACAAAATGCTTTCTTCTGAACAAATCAAAAACCTTGTCATTGCTCTTGGTGCGGCTATAGGCGATACATTTGATATAGGTAAATTACGCTATCACAAAGTTATCATCGCGACCGATGCGGACGTTGACGGTGCACACATTCGTACACTTTTGCTCACCCTCTTTTTTCGCTATTTTCGACCACTCCTTGATGGCGGCTACATCTATATTGCTATGTCTCCTTTGTATAAGATAAAACGAGGTAAAGAAATAATATATCTTTATAGCGAAGAGGAGAAAGAAAAATTTGTAAAAACCGAGAAAATAAATCTTGATGAAGCTGCAATCGAGGAGAATGCAGAAGAAAACATAGCGGAGAGCGAAGGGGATGAGGTTGAAGAAACAGTTTCCGCAAAGAAATCAGCAAAAGTTCACGTCCAACGCTATAAGGGTCTGGGAGAAATGAATGCCGATGAGCTCAAGGAAACTACTATGGATGCTTCGAAACGTGTGCTCAAGCGTGTCAGTATCACCGATGCCGTTACCGCGAGTGCTGTTTTTGATATGCTCATGGGTACTGATGTTCCTGCTCGAAAGACTTTCATTCAATCGAATGCGAAGCTTGCCACTTTGGATATTTAAAAACCTCCCTTTTGGGAGGTTTTTACTTCACATAGAGTTTCAGAATTAATAGACCTGAAAACTGATCGAACTTGTATTGTTATTGTAGTTTGACTCAGCGATCGTGTTGAATGGATTAACGGTGACAGTGGCGGTGTTATCTCCCATAAGAGGAGCTGACGTGAACGCAACAGTGTAAGTAGCAGTTTGTCCTGGGGCGAGAGAAGGTTCGAGAGGGGAAGTGTATTCTTGGCTTGTGCCCGAGATATTGGCGGTAAAGGTAAAGTTTCCTGTCGCTTCTCCACCACTGTTGGTAATTTGAACCTGAAGACCTACCTGGCTACCAGGAGCAATGTAATTTGAGGCAGTATATTCTCCGTTATAAGAGTTTATTGTACCTACGCTTACAATATCTGGGGTGAGTTCAGGAAGAGTAGCAGTCGTCCCTTGATATGGATATGTCGTCGTATACGGATAAGTGCTTGTCGTACAAGGAGAGGTGTAGTAAGAGCCATTACTGTAATAAACACCATTGCCGTTAGTGTTGTTACAGTAAGTAGTAGGGTTTATGCTTGGAAGTTCTTGGTTGAATGTTACCGTAACCTGGTTGTTTGACCTATTGGATTCGTCGATCTGATCATAAGGATCGACAGTAATAACCATTGAACTTGTGTTTTGATCAATTAGATCATCAAACGAAAGTGTGAGCTTTGAGCTATCTCCTGGGGCAAGAGACTGCTGAGGATATGAGGTAAAGACTTCACCTGGAGTGTTTGTAGGCAAAGGAGCCTGAAGGATCCATGGTCCAGAGACATTTGTTCCCACGTTTGTTACGATGACTTGTACTGCGGCACGTTGTCCTTGATAGACGACAGGCTGTGCCTCGAATATGCCATTGGCATCTAGGATGCCTGTGCTCAGTAGTGAGATAGAAAGGTCAGGGAGACCGTAGTAGGAAACACGAGGAGTATAATAGGTTGTGGCAGGGGCAGATGTCGTCGGTGCTGGTCCTGGTGTGCTCTGAGAAGTGAGATTACTTCCTGCGGGTGAGGTAGAATAGGTAGTCGTGGCATTTGATGTAGTTGTTGTAGTAACAGGTCCGACTACTGCAGGGGTACTTGTCGCAGGGACAAATATGGAGGTGAGGCTTGCTCCTGCGGAGGCAAGTGAGGAGAATGCGTATGTCGCCAGTTTTCCTAACCCGATAAAGACGATAAACGCCACGATGAGGGCAAGGATCACGATAGCCACGTTCTTTCCGATGTCGAGTAGTTTTTCCATAGTATTTCTTTCTTTGTTTATAATGGGGTAGAGGTGTTTTTTACCTTCACTCTATAAAGTCCGATTATATATGGCAATATCTTATATGTCAATAGGCATTTGACTAATCTATAAAAGTCATTTATAATAGGGCTCAATATGGATTTCTTCTATACAAAAATAAAAAAAGAAAGTTTGCTCGCCGTGGGCATTTTCATCGCAATTTTTTTTGGATCTTTTTTTGGTCTTTATGCTTCGGGTCTCGTGCCTGAGGCTTTTCAATCTGCCGATTCTTCTGCTTCGACCACTGAATCACTCGCAACTTCTACCGAGGCCGCCGTTCTTCCTGTTCGTATTATCATTCCTTCAATTGGTGTCAATGCGCCGGTACTTAATCCTAATACTCGCAATATCGATTTGCTTGATAACTATCTTACTGAGGGCGCCGTGCGTTATCCAGGTTCGGGGAATCTTACGAGCGGTAATATGTTCATCTTCGGTCACAATACAAGTTTTAAAGTTGTGCACAACAAGGCGTATCAGACGTTTGATAATCTTCGCGACCTAACGGCCGGGGATCAGATATTTGTATATTCAGCGACTACAACTGCCGCCGACGGCACAGTCGTACCTTCTCAGAAATATGTCTATAGTGTTCAAAGTGTTAGTCTCGAATACGCGGGTGATGCAGTTATACCTTTTTCGGATACTGTCCATACACTCACTGTTACAACGTGTGATGTTTTCGGTCAAAAAGAGCAGCGATATATAGTCGTAGCCTCATTTGTTGGGGTGGAGTAACAGTATCAAGCAATGATTGGAAAGATACTTGACATAGTATATCAATCATGATATACTGCCGAGGTAGAGATTGATTTGGATTGAGTAGCCGCTTCGCGTCTATTTTGAATCTGAAGGAATCTATAAACTTTAGAGCGATTTAATCGCTAGAAAGGCAGTTCATGACAACGTGTAAGAATGTGATGATTAGTATCGCCTGCTTGGCGATTATCGTTTGCTCAATACTCATTACCCATAAGGTGTGGGGGATGGCATCTGCGTCTGCTCCGACAGTTGGAGATCAGACCAGTTCTCCGCAAGCCCCGACTCAAGTGGCCCCGGTTCCTGCCACTCCCGCCCCCCCTGTTCAGCAGGATGACGGGACTAAGCAGGAAGTGGCCGACTTGAGCAATCAGGTTAAGGTCTTGAGCGATCAGGTTAATACCCAGCAGGATGCAATGATCAAATTGGGTAATTGCATGGGCGGGCTCCTCACCAAAGAAGTAAACCTTGAAACCCAAATGTCAAAGCAATCTGCTTTAACGTCGGCGCCTCAAGTTGCGACGGATTCACAATCCCCAACTCCGGTTCAAGTGAATCCTTCACCAGCTCCGCTTGCTCCGCCCCCGGATGACACATCAAGTAACATTCCTGACCCTGGTGTAATTGCAGATCAAAGTCAGTCTGTTGTGCATCGTGACCATCTTCGTTCTCAGGTTCCTACATGGAAACCTCGTCTGCCGGTAGATATCACTGTAATGCACCTCAACAAGAACCATCAGCCACAGTTTGATGATCCAATATATGTTTCGATCAATGGATCACCTTGGGCTCCTGCAGCACAGGTCCAGATGACTCCGGGTCAGACCTTCTGTAACGGAATGTTCACTGTGGGTGATGACGGTATCGTTCACCGTAATACTTCGGGACAGCAGTAGCTTTTCAAAAGTTGTGAGCGCCTAGAGTGAGATTCTCTAGGCGCTTTTTTAGTGCTTGACAAATAATTCATATGGTGATATGATGTTAACGTATGAAATACACAAATACATTTGCCCAAAAAGCGCTTGTTTTTCTTGCTATTTTTGCTGTCGCAACGTTTTCATTTATTCCTTATGCATTCGCTGACGATTCTGACTATTCTGCTGACTCATATTCAGTAGACGATTCTTCATATTCTGATGATTCGTATTCTCCTGATGATTATTCATACTCTGCCGACTCATATTCACCGGACTATAGCTCCTCATACTCAGCTGATTCATACTCTCCTGATGATTATTCATACTCTGCCGACTCATATTCACCGGACTATAGCTCCTCATACTCAGCTGATTCATACTCTCCTGATTATGCTCCTTCTTACGAAGCCCCATCTGTTTCCTATGTAGCTCCTTCAGAAGGTTACGCGTCATACGTTGCCCCTTCTGTTTCCTACGAAGCCCCATATGAAGGCTACGCTTCCTACGTAGCACCCACATATGTTGCGCCCCCTGTAAGTTATGTCACATATCAAGCTCCTCAGGTTGCTCCAGTTGTATACACTACTCCTAATTATACGAATGCTTCGTATACTTACACATATCCTCAGACACAGACTCCTGTTGAAGCTACATGTTATGCTGAAAATGCTAATCCTTACGTCAATGAGAACGTCACCTGGACAGTTAATGCGACTGGTGGCAATGGTACCTACGGCTACACATGGAGCGGTCTTGGGTTGAATGGTCTTACTGGTCAGACAGTAAATACCTCTTACAGTTCTATTGGTAATGAAACGGCTACCGTTTCCGTTTTCTCGAATGGTCAGAGCGTTAATGTAACTTGTGGGTCAATCTATGTGAATCAGTACCAGAATAACGTGGGAAATATTAGCGTCGCATGTTATCCAAATGTGAACAGTGCTCCTGTAGGTTCGACTATTACATGGACTGCTGTTGTAACTGGCGGAGATGGTGACTATACATACAGCTGGCTTGATAATAATGGCGTAGGTAATGTGAGCTCAAATAGCTCCGTCTATACCACAACCTATCCGATTGCGGGTGAGAAATCCCCGACGCTTACGGTCTCGTCACTAGGCTATTATGGTAATTATGGTAGTGGTATTAACAATGGCAATAATACCTCTGAGACAGTCGCATGCCAGCCACTCAGCATCTACACCAACAACTACACTGCAGGTTATACCTACACATACCCTACATATCCTACGGGCAATCTTGCTTCGCTCTCGTCAGTCTCACTTAATCAGGTTCCTTATACAGGTCTCACTGATAGCGCAGGCTTCTGGGAATTTATGGTCGGTCTCTTCCTCGCAAGTCTTGTCGGTACATGGTACTTCATGAAGGTTTATGTACGCGGCAAGCGACGCTACATGATTAATCTCTTTAAGAAGAACAATCTCGCGAAGAAGATGAACGGGTAAAAATTTAAAAACAAATCAAAAAACACCGCTCCGAAATGGGCGGTGTTTTTTGTTATGAAAGTTTTTTGAGAATTTCTTTCCATGAGTGCACTCTAGTGATAAGTGGCGGTAGAGTATCAGTTTGATTCCATGGTTGATCGAACAAGAGTACTGGAATGCCAACAGAGGCGATGTCTTCAGCGTTATGTAATGCATCATCAATAAATATCTCTACACCTAGTTCTTTACACACACTTGATTTTGATCTCTTTTCAGCTTTGCTATCTTTGACAAATTGGTTAGTGAAATATATTTTGTTAAATATACCGATGAAGTGGGTGTTAAGAATAGTAAGCGTTTTTTCTTCCATATCTTGATTCCGTGCGGTTACAAGTACAAGGGAATTATGTTTTGCAAGTTGGGTGATCGCCTCTTTTGCATATTCAATAGCTGGAGATTTGTCATGCTCTTGTGAATTCAAGTACTCATTCACTATGTCAACAGCTTCTTCTCGAGTTCCTCCCCAAACTTCCTCTAGATTATGAGAGTGATAATCTTCTTTTTTCCAAGATGTACCAAATTTGGCGTTATAAAAATCGTTAAGAGGTTTACTGTGTGTAGAAATCAGAACATCGTCTATATCGATACCTATAATGCGACGATGACTCTCATTGTCCGTACTTGCCATTTTATTTGAGTCCTTTGTCCGCGTTCTCCTTTACGAGATGTGCTTTGATTCCATCAACATCAAATTGTCCAAGCGCTCCGCGATCACGGTGCTCGACAGTCACTTTTTTCACTTCTATATCCTTGTCTCCGACAATGATGAAGTAGGGGATTTTTTCGTTTTTCGTAGTACGAACCTTTTTGCCGAGACCTTCGTCAGTGTCGTCAATCTCAGCCCGAATACCTGCGGCTTTGAGAGTATTATACACAGTGTGCGCGTATTCAGCATGGTTCTCCCGGACGGAGAGTACTCGCACCTGAACTGGTGAAAGCCAAACGGGGAAGTTGCCAGCGAAGTGCTCAATGAGTGTGCCCATGAATCGTTCAATCGATCCCATAATTGCACAGTGAATCATGACGATAGACTCTTTCATACCTTTTTCGTTTGTACAGACAAGACCAAAGCGTTGTGGCATATTGAAATCAAGCTGGATAGTTGCTACCTGAAGAACACGGCCAAGAGAATCCTTTGCAATGAAGTCAATCTTTGGTCCGTACATGGCGGCTTCACCTTTTCCGTCGATTACGTCACGTACACCACGCTTTGAAATAATGTCTTTAATCTGAACCTCAGCCTTACTCCAAGTTTCTTTCTCTCCGATATAGTTTTCAAAATGTTCTGGGTCATGACGAGAGAAGCGGACATTTAGTTCAAAACCAAATGTTTTATAGAAAGTGTCTATGATATCCCAAATAGCAAATATTTCTGATTCAATCTGGTTCTCTCGGCAAAAAACGTGAGCATCATCTTGGGTGATTGAACGAACACGTGAGAGACCAGAAAGCTCACCTGATTGTTCATCGCGGTAGACCATAGTAGTTTCGCAGTAGCGCTGCGGCATGTCGCGGTAGCTTCTCGGGGCAGCATCAAAGATCTGTGTGTGATGTGGACAGTTCATTGGCTTCACCGCAAAAAGGTGCCTTTCGCGAGTTTCTATCTTGAGAAGTTCATCGGCGAATTTTGCCCAATGACCAGACTTCTCGTATAGATCTTTTTTGGTGATGTGTGGGATGGTTACTTTTTGGTAACCTTTTGCTTCGCGAAGTTTCCACACGTAGTCATTCAAAAGTTCTCGGATAAGAGTACCTTTCGGCGTCCAAAGAGGAAGACCTGCACCAACAAGCTCAGAAAAAACAAAGAGGCCAAGTTCTTTACCTATTATCTTGTGGTCGCGTTTCTTAGCTTCTTCCTGTTGTTTTACATAGCCATCAAGTTCTTCTTTTGTATTAAAGGCCAAGCTGTATATACGAGTAAGCATAGGGCGTTTTTCATCTCCGCGCCAATATGCACCCGCGATGTGAGTAAGCTTGAATGCATTTCCATCAATTTCTTTTGTATTTTCGACATGGGGTCCCGCACAGAGGTCAGTGAAGGGGCCACTCTCATAGATTGTCATACTTTCACCGTCTTTTGCGAGGCCTTCAATGAGTTCGAGTTTGTAAGGTTGGTCAGCAAATAGGGACTTTGCATCAGAGAGACTGATGTCTTTGCAGGTGAAAGTAATGTTTTGCTTTACAAGATGTTTTATCCTCTTTTCAAATGATTTAAGATCATTAGGAGTAGGTGTCTTTTCTTTGCTGAATTCGAAGTCGTAATAGAAACCGTTGTCGATGACAGGGCCAATGGCGAGCTTAACTCCAGGATCGAATTCACGAACTGCTATAGCTAAAAGGTGAGCGAGAGAATGACGCTTCTTGAAGAGGGGGTCAGTGTCTTTTGACATGGGCGTAGTGTAACATATTGTATACAGATGAAAAATCCTCCGGTCATTATCGCTGAAGTAAAGACGCAATCTCCTTTTGGATTCAAATCTAGTAAAAGCTGGGAAGAACTTTTTACTCTTGCAAATAAAGTAGGGGACATCATTTCGATACATACTGATTCACGATGGGGCGGATCGTGTGAGTTGGTTGAGAAGGGGCGAAACCTGACTAATAAGCCGATTTTAGCAAAGGGGATTCACATGCAAGATGAAGAAATTTTCAGAGCAATTAAGGCAGGGGCAGATTTTGTGTTGGTGGTAGGAAGAATTCCGAACCTGTCTGAGGTGATTACTCCAGAGGTTCTTTCTAAATGCATCATTGAACCAAATAATCTTGAGGAACTCATCGCAATACCTGAAACATTTCGAGTTGTCTGGAATTCACGTGATCTTGTCACTGGCGGGAAAAAGAAAGAAATGTTTACTGAAGCTCGCAAACTCTTCAAGGGCTGGCTTTGTCAGGCGAGTAATATTTCGAGTGTTGTGGATATACAGGAAGGTGCAGATGCCGTGCTTGTAGGCAGCGATCTTGAGAAGTTTGCAGCGTCTCTTTCTAAATCCTAAAAGTTTTTCATTTAAACCACCGTAAGTGCTTTCACCGCTTCAGCGACCATGCTAATTTGATCATTCCGTTTCGACATCTTGCCTTTAATAGAGACACAGCCTTCAGGTACAAGAAGGGTTTTGAATTCTTTAAGCGTTTTTGGAAAAATGACTACTTCGATGGACGAGGTAAAGTCAGCGAGCTTTAAGAAACACATTTGATCACCCTTCTTGGTGGAAATCTCTTTAACCTCTTCAATGATGCCTGAGACGACGCCCATCATGCCTTCGCGAAGTTCTTCTTTAGTACGTGCGATAGTCGTGGCACGGGCGGCGAGCGCAGTACGGTATTTTTCCAAAGGATGGCCAGAGACGTATAAACCGAGGAGCTCTTTTTCCCATGCGAGCTTTTCATCAAATCCCGCCTCGGGTGCGGGGTTGAGTCGGAGATGCGATGTCGCTGTATTCTGATTCGCAGCATCGTCACTTGCAAAAAGGCTAAAGAGTGAGTCTTGTGCACCGCCCGCGCCCCCAGTAATTTTCGCCTGTTCTTTGTTGTATTCAAGAAGGCCTTCGAGGTTGCCAAGCATCCTACCCCGTTCGATACCCACAGGGGCGAGAGAATCCATTGCTCCACACTTGATTAGGGCTTCGAGAGATTTTTTATTCAAATTTTTGTCGTGGATGCGATTAAGAAAATCTTCGAGCGATTTAAATTTTCCACCGCGTTCACGCTCGGCAATAATCGCTTCCGCGATGCCATCCCCGAAGTTTTTTATTGAACCGAGGCCGAAGAGGATTTTGCCTGCCGCATCCGCAGAATCTGTCAGTGTCTTTTCAACGAATGTAAATACTCGGTATGAAGTGTTGATGTCTGGTGGGAGAACGGGGATTTTCATGCGAACGCATTCGGCAACTGATTCGGCTACTTTTTCAACATCTCCCGATTCGCGTGTTAACACAGACGCCATATATTCGCCAGGGAAGTTTGCTTTGAGATATGCCGTTTGATAGGCCACCCGGCCGTAGGATACGGCATGTGCCTTGTTGAAGCCATATGCGGCGAAGGGCTCAATCCATGTCCAAAGCTCAGCTGCTTTTGCATGGCTCCATTTTGAGTGCTCCACGCAACCTTTGATGAATTTTTCTTTTTGGGCCTCCATTTCGGCTGGGATTTTTTTGCCAACAGCCTTGCGGAATTTATCTACTTCGCCCCACGAATATCCCGCAAGTTTGTTTGCCATCATGAGAAGATCGTCTTGGTAGACGAGTACGCCAAAAGTTTTACTCAATATTGGCTCAAGGGCTGGATCAAGATATTTGACGCGTTCAGGATTGTGTTTGCGAGTAACGTATTCGGGGATGTTCTGCATCGGGCCTGGGCGGTAAAGGGCGACCATGGCATTGATGTCTCTGATACTTGTCGGTCTAAGATCTTTGAGGAATTTAGTCATGCCAGTTCCGTTTAATTGGAAGGTGTCGGCGGTTTCCCCACGGGCAAGCATCTCGAAGGTCTTTTTGTCATCTACAGGCATCGTGTCTATATCAAGCTCAATACCCTTATTCTTTTTTATGAGCGTGACGGTGTCGGCAATAATGGAAAGGTTTTTTAGACCGAGAAAGTCAAATTTTAGAAGACCAGCTTCTTCGATCGAATACATATCGTACTGGGTGATTATCTTGTTCTCGCCTTTCGGATCGTACTGGAGTGGGGAATAGTCCATGAGGTCTGTCGGTGCGATAACCACGCCTGCAGCATGAATCGAGATATGTCGGGCACAGCCTTCTATTTTTTTTGCCATATCAATGACGTCGCGCACCCCCTCTTCTTTGTCGTATGCCTCTTTGAGCTCGGGTGTGATTTCAATCGCATGATTGATTGTCATTGGAAAACCTTGCGAGCCCATAGGGATAAGCTTGGCGAGGCGATCACCGAGAGCGTAGGGGTAGTCGAGAGCGCGAGCGACGTCGCGCACAGCTCCTCGTGCCATCATGGTGCCAAAGGTTCCAATCTGTGCCACTTTGTCCGCGCCGTATTTCGATCGTGTGTATGCCACAATCTCGTCCCGTCGATCGTCGGCAAAGTCCATGTCAATATCAGGAGGTGAAGGACGGTCAGGATTCAAAAAACGTTCGAAAGGAATCTCGTATTCGAGAGGGTTGATGTTAGTGATGCCAGCAAGATAGGTCACGATGGAGCCCGAGACTGAACCTCTGATATTGGTAAGGATGCCATTTTCGCGGGCAAAGCGGAGCAAGTCCGCTACAAGCAAAAAGTATGGCGCATAGCCTTTTTTTTCGATTACGCCGAGCTCATAATCGACTCGCGTCTGAACATCTACAGGGAGCTTCGCGTTGAGCCCTTTACCTGTAAGGGTAAATCCACGACGGGGCGCCCCAAAGAGTACAATACGACGGAGTTCTTGATCAGGAGTGAGTCCATCAGGAATTTCAATTTTTGGAAACACCCAATTGCCGAGCTTTATTTCGAGCGTGACTGAGTTTGCGATTTTTATCGTATTCTCAAGGGCATCGGGGATGCCCAAATTTGTGAAAAGTGTGACTGCCTTTTCTTGCGATATGAAAGAAAAATCTGCCTGTTCATCTTCACCGGTACCTTCGATACTGACATTTTTTTGAATTGCCACGAGAGTATCACGTGCACGCTTGTCCTCAGGGTTGAGATAATAGACGTCATGTGCGGCAACTAGTGGCACGTCATGTTTTCGCGCGAAAGTGATCAGAGCTTTCATTCGCTCATTGTGTCCCACGATTTCTTCATGATTAGTGATCTCAATATAGAAGTCAGGAAAGAGTGTACGATACCACTTCAAATGTGCGAGTACTTTTTCTTCGTCATTGTTTTTTATTGCCACAGCGATGTCACCCGAGAATGAGGGGGAGATAGCGATAAGCCCTTCTGCGTATTTTTCAATCAATTCGCGGTCAATACGTGGTTTGTAATAGAAGCCTTCAAGATAGGAATATGTTACGAGCTTGATTAGATTCTTGTAGCCAATCTCATTTTTCGCAAGGAGAACGAGGCGACTGTGGTGATTATCGATTCGATGTTCTTTATCAAATCGTGAGCGGGGCGCGACGTACGCATCGATACCGATAATGGCTTTTATTCCAGCACTTTTGCATTCTTTGTAAAACTCAATTGCGCCATAGAGATTACCGCTGTCGGTCATCGCTAGTGCTGGCATACTGTCTTTTTTTGCTGCTTCGACAATGTCGGGAATCTTTGGTAATGCATTCAGTAGAGAATAGTGAGTATGCGTATGAAGATGGACGAACCTCGGTTTCGTTTTTGTCTTATCGGTTGTTTCTGGGGAGTCAGACATGGACAAAATATATCATGGAATCGGCTCATGGTATTGGTTGACCCTTTCTTCCGCGAGTGGTAGTCTACACGACTAGAAATTCTGTCTACATAACCTCGGTAAATCGGAGAAAAACATGAATAAATTCTGGTGGGAGATTTGTTGGAAATTAGCCTGGTACATATTTCAAGGGCTTAGGTGGACATGGATTGGTATAATAGCTACGGCCTTTGGTTGGCTACTGTGCGGAGAGTACTGGCTGGTATTTGTCTGGTGGAGGCCTCTTTTGATGTCCTATTGGGTTAATGCCCTGGTTATCATTAGCGCCGCTGTCATCGCAGTTCTTTTGCTCTATTTAGATCACTGGATTGTGAGGAAATTTGAGGATTTTATGGACGATCATCGTTACCGGCGAGTTTGGTCATCGTTTGTGAAAAAAGAACAGCAGAAAAAAATATTAGGCGAAATGGTCAGTTAATAAGTACAATGCCCCATCACTTTGTGGGGCATTTTTTATGCTAAAATATAGACATGAATGCCCGATGGGCTCCCGAAGGATCGCGAATGATCGCAGGTATCGATGAAGCGGGGAGAGGACCGCTCGCAGGGCCTGTCGCAGTTGGACTTTTTGTGATTAGAGAAAGAAACTTACCTGAAGTACGCAGACTTTTTAAAGGAGTAAAAGAATCCAAGCAGCTCTCACCTGATGAAAGAGATATGTGGTATGAACGGATATGCAAAGCTACTGAACGCAGACTTTGCGAATATCATGTCACCCTCAAAAACGCTCGCACCATTGATGCTAAGGGTATTAGCTTCTCAATTAGATCTTCTATCTCCTCTTGTTTGATGGCACTCGACGTGCCCCATACCGCACACATTCTCCTCGATGGAGGACTTCGAGCTCCGCATCATTATGTTCATTCAAATACGAACGATGCACAAAAGCCTGTTCGAGAACTTCGAGGTTATTAAACGCAAGATTATTATTTTTTGCAAAAATTTCGAATGGTTTCACGTTTATTCCTGAGGTTTAGTCAAAATTTGTATTGCTTTAGTGAAAATAGGCACAATATCATCGTAGAGATTAAGATCGAGGATATCAGCAAGCTTGAACCACTTTGCATCGTCGAGACCACCTGATTTTATAAATCCGAGATCAACATGAGGAGACTCGGCGAGATAGTAAAGTACTTGTTTGCGAATCTTTCCTTTTTCAGGATCGGTGGCGACATATTCGTTCTTGCCTATCTGTTCTTTGACGGCGATATCAAGACCAATCTCTTCTTTAATCTCTCTTGCAGTCGCCGCCATTGGTTCCTCGTCTTCGGCCACATGTCCTTTTGAAAGAGTCC
>Ga0206834_1032_pt1 | contig 12534 bp, 9 predicted proteins | sample Alteio_BWOrgCont_30_FD_152854 | JGI IMG/M metagenome (GOLD analysis project Ga0206834, IMG submission 152854) | Enriched cells from forest soil in Barre Woods Harvard Forest LTER site, Petersham, Massachusetts, United States -... | ecosystem: Environmental > Terrestrial > Soil > Temperate forest > O...
CATTCTCTCCGTATTCTCACTTTGCTTCTTCCTGAATTGAAGGGCATCGACGCTCTCGTGATCCGTGACTATTCTCACCGCCTCACGGTCGATGAACATTCGTTTGTCGCCATCGAAAACCTTCACAAATTGCGGCAGGCTCATTCGCCCTGGGACCAGCGTTACGCCGAACTGCTCGACGAACTAGAGCAGCCCGACCTGCTTTACCTTTCCTTGCTCCTGCACGATACCGGTAAGTCCGTAAGTGGAGATAGCCATGTTGTGGCCAGCGTGGAAATTGCCAGCACGTGTCTCGACCGCCTCGAACTCGATCCGCCGGATCGCGAGACAGTGCTTTTCCTGATCAATCGTCATATGGAATTGAGTGCCGCGCTCCGTCGCGACATTTTTGATCCCGGAACCGTCCGCCAATTCGCGGAAAAGGTGGAAACACCCGAACGTTTGAAAATGCTTTGCCTGCTCACATATGCCGATATCAAAGCCGTGAACCCAGAAGCGCTCACGCCTTGGAAAGCCGAGAACATCTGGCAGCTCTACATCGGGACCGCCAATCACATGCTTCGCACGGCAGACGAGCGCCTGCACGTCGAGGGCGACCACGAAGTCTTGCATCATCTCGAAACGGTTTCTCCCGCTGCAGGCAAAAGGCTCGAAGTTTTCCTCGAAGGTTTGCCTCGCAGATATCTGCGCACACAAGCGCCGGCCGAAATCCTCAGCCACATGGAGATGGCCAGCCGTCTCGATACCGAGCCCGTCCAGTTAACCTTGACCCGCGGCCGGCATTGGTACGACTTGACTGTCGTCACTCGGGATCGGCCCTTTCTGTTCTCGAAAATTGCGGGAACCTTGGCCGCGTGGGGCATGAACATCGTGAAGGCCGCTGCGTTTTCAAACCGCGCGGGGATCGTCGTGGACACCTTCTTCTTTACGGACCGTTTTCGGACCCTCGAATTGAATCTGCCCGAGTGGGAGCGTTTCAAGACCAGCATCCACGACGTCGTCACAGGCTCAGCGGACCTCGACCGCATGCTGCGTGATCGCATGCGCTCTGAGAAAAATGCCGTGCCGAAGGTCAGAGTGGAAACCAAAATCGAAATCGATGACGATTGCTCGCCCCACAGCACGTTAGTCGAAGTCGTCACCCAGGACCAGTTAGGCCTTTTGTATCGAATCAGTTCGCAGTTTGCGCATGAGGAGTGCAACATCGAAATTGCGCTGATCGAAACCGAAGGCCAAATGGCCATCGACGTCTTTTACTTGACCTCCCAGGGAGCCAAGCTTTCAAAAGACCGCCAGGACCGCCTTCGAAGCGCCCTCCTGGAGGAATTGACGCCGAAATAGCGGGTTTCCAGCCTGGGAACGGGGCCTATCGCTGTGCGCGTTACGGGAATTATTGAGTGCACGAAATGGAAAGTTTCGGCATCCAAAAGGTATAGTGGTACGTACGATAGGTGATATCCTCCACTAACGTGAGGAGGGGCGTATATGCTTATAAAGAAGAAACCTGATCTGTCCTATTCCGATGTAACTCCCAAAGCACTCTACATGGGCCGCCGCAATTTTCTGTTGGGCCTCCTTGCAACCGGAGGCGCTGTAGCCGCCTATAAGAAGCTGCCGGGAATCGTGGCGGCTGCTGGCTCGGGCGGCTCTGTCCCTACCCAGCTAGGTAACCTCGTGCACGGCCCTTATAGCAAAGACAATATCGACGAAAAAGTGACGCCCATTCAGGACGTTACGCATTACAACAATTATTACGAATTTGGCACCGACAAGTCGGAGCCGGCCAAGTACGCTGCCGATTTCGTCACCACTCCGTGGAGCGTCACCGTTGACGGCGACGTGGCCAAACCTCGCACCTTTACCATGGACGAAATTTTGAAGTTGGCGCCGCTCGAAGAGCGCATCTATCGCCATCGCTGCGTCGAGGCCTGGTCGATTGTCGTTCCCTGGGTCGGCTATTCGTTTAGCGCTCTTGCCAAGTTGGTTCAGCCAAATCCCACTGCGAAGTTTGTCGCGTTTCAGAGCTATTTCGATAAAAAGCAGATGCCTCTCTGGCGCGAGGCCGGAATCCAGTTGCCTTACGTGGAAGGGTTGCGCATCGATGAGGCCATGCACCCGCTCACCTTGCTATGTACCGGCATGTACGGCGAGACGCTTCCCAATCAAGATGGAGCCCCCGTACGGATGGTGATTCCCTGGAAGTACGGATTTAAGAGCGCCAAATCCATCGTGAAGATTCGCTTCGTGAGAGAAATGCCGGAAACCACGTGGAATATGACCAATGCTCACGAGTATGGCTTCTATTCCAACGTAAACCCCACCGTTGACCACCCTCGCTGGAGCCAGGCTCACGAGCACAGATTGGGCGGAGGAATCTTCGATCGACCCATCTCAACATTGATGTTTAATGGTTACGGAGATCAAGTAGCCAAGTTGTATAGCGGCATGGACCTGCGACAAAATTACTGACGATCTGGCGATGAAGAAGATCCTCCTCAGCAAGTGGACCAAGGTCGCTGTCTTTATCGCTTCCTTGGTGCCGCTTGCCGTGATCGTTTGGCGCGGTTTTCACAACGACCTCACCGCCAACCCCATCGAGTACATCACCCACACCACTGGTGACTGGACCCTGCGGTTTCTGGTCCTTACTCTCGCGATCACTCCTCTGCGAAAAATCCTGCATCAGCCGCTGCTGATACGGTTTCGCCGGATGCTGGGTCTATTTGCCTTCTTCTATGTGTGCCTGCACTTCTCCACGTGGATCGGCCTCGACAAATTCTTCAATTGGCCGGAAATGTGGAAAGACGTGCTGAAGCGCCCCTTTATCACCGTAGGATTCGCCGGTTTTGTTCTTCTGATTCCCCTCGCCGTTACTTCCACCGCGGGCTGGATCCGCCGTCTCGGTGGAAAAAGATGGCAACTGTTACACCGCTTGATCTATCTCACCGCGATCCTTGGCGTGATCCACTATTACTGGCTGGTTAAATCCGACGTGCGAAAGCCTCTCGAGTACGCCTGGATCTTCGGGCTCCTGTTCGCGTGGAGAATCGGCGATTGGTTCATCAATCGCCGCAAGCGGACGGCAGCGGTATCCATCCCTCGCAAGGTTTCGCCGTCTCCTGAAACCGCTTCGGCGCTTAAATCGTCTGCACTATCTGGCGACGGGCAGTGATTTCTGAACTCGAGGCCTTGGTTTAAGAGTCTTGGATTCTCTATCAGCGTGCCCGGTTTGCCGCTGGCTGACTTCAGAACCGCGCTAAGGCCGCATCAGCTCTGTCTTCATCTATCTTTAGTCTTCGGTGATTCGAATCAGTGAAACGGAATCAATGTTGCGAATTTCGCCACGTTTTCGCGTGACTTCCGCTTCGGCCCATAAGCCTGGTGCGTTCGTCGCGTCGTGCCTCGCAGCGCTTATCTTCGCGCTGGGATGCGGCTGCAACTCCCGGAGCGCCCTCACCGCTCCCCCTACACATCCCCTCATGACCAACTCCCGAGCCGGGCTTGCTCCCGCGGACATAAATGTTCTGACCTATCACAACGACAACGCGCGAACCGGCCAATACCTGAATGAAGTGCTCCTCTCGCCCCAGAACGTGAATTCTACGACCTTTGGCAAAGTTGGTTTTCTGGAGACGCGCGGTCTGGTGGACGCGGAGCCTCTCTACGTTTCCCACCTGATGATTCACGGCGCGCCCCACAAGGTGATCTTTGTCGCCACCGAGCACGATCTGGTTTATGCCTTCGACGCCGACGATTTTTCCTTGCTGTGGCGCACCTCGCTTTTGGGTGCGGGAGAAACCACCAGCGACAATCGCGGTTGCCAGCAGGTCAATCCGGAAATCGGCATCACTGCAACGCCCGTAATCGACATTAACGCTCGTCCCCACGGCACCATTTATGCCGTCGCCATGTCGAAGGATCGCCACGGACATTATTTCCACCGTTTGCATGCCCTCGATCTCGCAACGGGCGCCGAGCTGCCCGGCAGTCCTCGCAACATTACCGCGACATTTCCGGGCACCGGAGCAGGCAGCAGAAATGGCCGCGTGGTTTTCGCCCCGAAGCAATACAAGGAGCGCGCCGCTCTATTGCTCTCCAGAGGGCTGATCTACACCTCGTGGGCATCCCACTGTGACAACGACCCATATACCGGTTGGGTGATCTCCTACAACGCCTCCACTCTCCAGCAGTCCGGCGTTCTGAACCTCACTCCGAATGGCGCCGAGGGCGCGATCTGGATGACCGGCGATGGACCCGCCGCCGACGAACAGGGCAACATCTACCTCACCACCGGCAACGGCACTTTCGACACGGCACTGGATGCAAATGGCTTCCCGTCGCAGGGCGACTATGGCAACGCCTTCGTGAAGATAGCCGTGAAGGAAAACAAATTAGCGGTCGTCGATTATTTCACCATGCACAACACCGTCGAGCAGTCCGAACAAGACGAAGATATGGGCTCGGGCGGCGTGGTTCTTCTGCCGGATATGCAGGACCCCGCTGGCAAGACGCGTCATCTTGCCGTCGGCGCCGGTAAAGACCAGATCATCTACATTGCGGACCGCGATTCCATGGGCAAGTTCAACACGGCGGGCGACAAAATCTACCAGGAAGATATCTGGGCAATCGCAGGAATGGAGTTTGCCACTCCCGCGTTTTTTAACAACACAATGTATTACGGCGCTTACAAGGACAACCTGAGGGCGTTCACCTTCGACTGCGGCATTTTGCCCAGGCTGCCGGCCTCTCAGACCGCCAAGAAATTCATTTACCCTGGCACCACCCCCAGCGTCTCCGCCAATGGAAACTCCAACGCCATCATCTGGGCCGTCGAAAATACGATTCCCGCCGTCCTCTACGCTTACGACCCTCGCAACCTTTCAAAAGAGCTATACAACAGCAATCAAGCCGGTAGGCGCGACCAATTCAGCTTCAATAAATTCATCACACCCATGATCGCCAATGGCAGAGTCCATATCGGCACGCAGACTGGCGTAATCGTGCTCGGCCTCTTGAAGTAGCTCCCGCTTAACTTCCGACGACAACGGGGTCGTCTACCGTGCGGCTACCGGTCGTCGTCTTGGCCCTCATACACCCCGAGGCGGTTATTTTTCTCTCCCGCCACAAGGGGACGAATACACAAGCGAATGCCGTCCGGCGTGCATTGATACATCTGGTATGCAGGCAGATCACTTGCTTTCACCACGTAGTTCCCATCTTCCATGTCGATGGCATCCTGGTGGCTGCTCATCAGATAAGGATTCCCCGGATTCGCCCTCACTCGAAATATTTCCGTGCCGGCCTCGTAATTTCCATAGCTGAAGCATTGGCCGATGCAAGCGAGGTCGACGATATGCTGGATCATCACTCGCGAGTCATCCAGCGGACAGATCGTCGCCAACACCCGCTGATTCGGCGGCAAGCGCCTCACCAGCGCCTCGGCCTGCTGTTCAATTTGGTTGATGCTTAATGTGTCTTGATACACAAACGTAAAGAAAACTGCCGCTATCGCGAGTGACGCAGCGAGATGCCACTTCCTTGGCTGCATCACGGCCAGCAAGCAGCATCCCGCTGCAGCCGAAAGAGACGTCAATCGCTCCGTAATCATTGCAATCGCAACGCGGTGCGGAAACTCCACTCCCCGAGGAAATAAAAACACAGCCAGTTCGATTACCAGATAAAGCTGCAACGGAATGCTGTACGCTCTCCACATTCCCTTCTCGCGGCGTCGCCTGATCACGTCGGATACAAGCGCCACGCCCGCAAAAATCAGCACGGTCCACTTGATATACCAGTAGCGATGCCCGAACAAAACCAGCTGATCGCCCCCGGTAAACCAGTAAACGGGATCGGGCTCTGCTTCATAACAAAAGCGGTTCAAAAAGAAATAATGGATCAGCACGATTGCCACTGAGGCTACCAATGGAGCCACCCATTGAAACCGCCACGGCAATCGCTCCGCAAACGCGATGTACGCAATCGCGCACGCAAGCCAAAGCAGACCGAAGGGATGCGCCATCGCGGAGAGACCCGCAAGCGCTATCGCGATCAGCCACTCCCACCGCGTGCCTCTCCATAGAATTGCGACGGCCAGAAATGCAAGTCCAATCGAGAGGTAGTAATTGAAAAATCCCGCGTGGAAAGTCCAGCCGTATGCGAAGAGCGCGATCACGGGAGTAAGAAACCAAGGCGCACGCCCCGTCGCGGCGCTCGCCATGGCAAAAATTCCCCAGAAGAAAATCAGAACGCAAACGCCAACCGCGATTTTTTCCGCAGCCAGGAGCCCGAAAATCGCCCCAAAACCGCTCAGCAGATAATCGAAAAGAATGTTCGTCGATTGATGAGCAAGCCAAAGCCCTGGCGCCTGCCCGTTTCGAATCAAATGCGCGAGCCACGCGTTATATAAATGGCTCCCCAAATCGGAAGCAACGATCTGCCGGTGCCAGACGCACGGAACCAGCAAAATTGCCGAAATGGCGACAAATGCCTGCCAACGAGTTCGCAAAAACTCGGCGGTGGTGAGTAAAGCGGGGATTCCAGAACGGTTCGCTAGAATTCGTTCAGTCTTGCCGCGTGTCGTGGAAGTAGTTTCTAGCTTTAAATTGCCGGTCAAAGTTCGGCGGCCTAAGGGGATAGAAGACAGTTACAACGTGTGAAGATACCACGGCCAGAGCGTCAGCCGGGTCGAATTTTCGGTGCACCGAAATTGTTGCCGAATTCCCGGCAGGCCGGAGGCGCCGCATGGTCGCCCGTCGCTGGCACCAATTAGTCGCCTCAAACGGCCTTCCGGATCATGCTATGTAAACAAACTAAAACTAAAACCCATTTATTGATGTGATAGGCGTCACGGCTGGCTGTGTTCTACGCCACGATTCCAGCTTTTAACAGCGGTTCGCTAGCGGTTATTTCACGGGGGAGGGGGGCCGGATGGAAGACGCAGGCCGTTTGCGTTCCTCGGGATTCCAGTCCTCTGGCGGAAAATTGACGCGCCAGAACAGCGCCGAAGGCTCCGAGAACTCGATACCCACTTCCAGTTTGTCGCCGTCCTTTTTGCCGAGGAAGATCACCACACACGGCACTTCCTCGATTGTGACGGGGTTAACAATCGAAACTTCCTGGCCGCGCGTCACCTGCGCTTTCAGGTGCAGCATGCAGCCATGCGCATTCACGGTCACCGTGTTCGTCCGTTCCTCAAATCGCGTCGCGCCGATCTTTCCGCGCACCACCACTGGCATCGTCAGATGAATCCGTTGGGAACGCCGCTTTCCTAGCGGGCCTTCACCATCAAGGTTGAGTACGGGTGCTTTTGTCTCCGACACTCAGATCTCCTCTTTCGTTCGCCTCAGTCGCCACTGCCCGATCCAAAAACCGGTTCCATTTCATGCATTCGCCCGCGATCCCGACACTTTCACTGGCGCAAAATTCGGATGAATCGCGCAACCTGCATATCTGAACCAATTCAACAATGGAACAAGCCGAGTCGGTACACCCGGAAAGTGTAAACGCAAGACCGCCCGGAGTCCTCTTTTTTAAAGGCGCTTGTTGCGTGAGTGCAAATTGCCTGTGCGAATTGTTGGGGCGAATAGCGGGGACGAATTACCGGGAAATAATGCGAAGGGCATAAACGCAAAAAAGGCGGGCCAGCGATTGCCAGCCCGCCCTTTTTTCGACTAGAGGCTAGTGACGTTCGCAGCCTGCAGGCCCTTCGGCCCTCGGGTAACTTCGAATTCAACCGCCTGGCCTTCGTTCAGCGATTTGTACCCCTCTGCCTGAATGGCGGAGAAGTGGACGAAAACGTCCTCACCGGACTGGCGCTGGATGAACCCAAATCCCTTGCTGGCATTGAACCACTTCACTGTTCCTTGTTCTCTCACTGATTTACTCGCTTTTCTTTTTTTAAGCTATTTGTGCTTCTCGACCGCCTCCAGCCGCAAAGCAAAGGGGCTGGCGAGTGTTAACTCGCAGCCCCTTTGACGAATCTAAAGGTGTTACAAGAGCCACAAACGCAGCCCAAAGCTAGCATGGTTCGCTTCGGGCACCAAACAAAATTTTCCCCCGGCCAGCCCCGCGCCCGAGACCAATTACTCTCCACAACACAGCCTCGCAGTGCGGACAAATCCGCACAGCGTTACCCGGGCTCCGCGATCGCTCGGCGCAGAATTGTCATTTTATTTTCCTTGGACGTATGATGGTCTCTTCAGAAGAGCTGCTGTGACCTCTGCCCACTGTCGAAGCTCTTCTTTCGAGGTTCGCCATGAAGAAACCTTTGGTTGTTATCGGAATTGTAGTTCTGCTCTTAATCGTTGCGGCTGCCGCCCTGCCGTTTCTGATCGACGCGAACCGCTTCAAACCGGATCTCGAATCGAAACTTTCCACCGCTCTTGGCCGCAAAGTTCAAATCGGAGATATCCAGCTGTCGCTGCTTTCTGGCAGCGTGAAGATAGACAACATTTCAATTTCAGACGATCCCGCCTTCAGCCCCTCTCCCTTCCTGCAGGCGAAACAACTCGCCGCGGGCGTGGCTCTCATGCCCCTGATTTTCTCAAAGCAGTTGCAGGTAAGTTCGTTTACGGTCAGCGATCCGCAGATCAATCTTTTGCGAAATTCCGGCGGGCGGTGGAATTTTTCAAGCCTTGGCGCTGGCGGCGCTTCAAAATCGCAGTCCTCCAATTCATCCAGCGCCGCTAACTTCTCCGTTCAGAAGATCACCATCTCTAACGGAACAGTCACCTCGGGCAGAATCGGCCCCGGCGAAAAAACACATACCTACCAAAATGTAAACGTCGAAGTCTCGAATCTTTCCTACACGTCCCAATTTCCTTTCCAACTCACCGCCAAGACGCCCGGCAGCGGCAGCGTCAAACTGGACGGGAGCGCAGGCCCCGTCAACTCGTCTGATGCATCGCTCACGCCTCTCAATGCGAAAGTCGATGTCGAGAATCTCGACCTTTCTTCCACCGGTTTCGTCGATCCATCTTCGGGCCTCGCGGGCTTGATAAATTTCACTGGCACCCTCACCTCCGATGGACACCAGGCCGTTTCCAAAGGAACCATCCAGGCGGAAAAAATCAAACTCACGGCAAACGGTTCGCCTTCCAAGACTCCCGTAAGCGTCGACTACACCGCGACCTACGACTTGCAGCGCCAAACAGCAGATTTATCACAAGGCGACGTCCATATCGGAAAAGCTCTCGCTCAGCTTACCGGCACGCTTGACGCTGCCGGTGCCACAACTTCAGTCGCTATGAAGTTGAACGGCCAGGCGATGCCTGTGCCGGATCTCGAAGGCGTCATGCCCGCCGTGGGCGTCAACCTTCCTTCAGGCGCCTCGCTCCAAAGCGGAAGCCTCCAACTTAGCCTTGCAATCAACGGCCCGGCCGACAAACTCGTGATCACAGGTCCTGTAAATCTCTCCAACGCGAAGCTTGCCGGCTTCAATCTGAAATCCAAGCTCGGCGCTCTTTCTTCACTTACCGGCCTGGGCGGCGGCAGCAACAGCTCCGATACCGATATCCAGACGTTCAGCGCAAACCTCCACGTCGATCCGCAAGGCACTCAGGCCGCGAATGTGAATCTGATCGTTCCGGCTATCGGCACGATTACAGGAAACGCGAATATCAGTGCGGCCGGTCAGCTCAATTGCAAAATGAAGGCGCAGGTCAGCGCTTCCGGAGGAGCCGCGGGAGCGGTCAGTTCGGCGATTGCATCTTTCTCTGGTGGCGGAGGCGACAACGGCAAGTCCCAGTCTCTGACGATTCCGTTCACAGTTACCGGCACCACTTCGAATCCCAAATTCGTCCCCGATGTTTCCGGCGCCGTGAACAATCTCGTAAAAAGCGGCGCCGGCGCTTCCGGAAGCGCCGCCTCTGCTGCGTCGGGTATTCTCGGCGGCCTTTTCAACAAGAAGAAATAGCGGCTTTTCGCGCCGTGGCCTTAGGCATTCTTCAGCGGGTGGTGAGTTACGGTGCAACGGACGCCGCTGCGGCCCCCGCGGATTTGCCCGCCCCCGTGCTGGCGGTCGTTCGATCGATTTCGTCCAGGCTTTTCTTCACTTCGGCTGCGAAGTTTCCTTGCGGAGCTTCCTTCAAGTAAGCGCGCATCTCGCCCGCGGCATTCGGGTAGTCTTGCTTCGCTACGAAGATTTGCGCGAGCACCACGTGCACTTGCGGGAAGCTCTGGTGCGGCTGCCGTTCGGCGTTCACCGCGTCCTTTTCCGCCTCATCCAGCCGGTTCAGCTGGACATCTGCAGCCGCCTGGATAAAGCTGGCGACTCCGATGCGCGAATCCAAAGCAAGAGCTTTGCCCGCCGTATCCGCGGCGTTCTTATAATCTTCCGTTTGCAGTTGCAGCGCCGCCAGGCCTATGTATGGCGGAATATAATGCGGGTCGCTCGCAATCGCTTTGGCATAAGCCTGGTTGGCCTTCTCGGTTTCCCCGGTGGACGTGTACACCGCGCCCAGTTGGTTCCACGCGGCGGCATACTTGTCATATTCCGAAACGGCTTTCTCCAGGTGCTCCTTCGCGGAATCCAGGCGATTCTTGCTGATGTCGCTCATGCCTTTGTCGAATTCCTTCCGTGCGTCGCCCGGAATTTGCAGCGAGGTGACGCTGATCGACGCTCCCTCTGCTCCCGCCAGGCGACGAAGCTGCAGCGTTCCCACGTCAATGCCCGTAATATCGCCCGTGTCGGTGATGTTTTTGGTCAGCGGCTCGTATCCACCCACCGAAACTCGCAGTTCACATCCCAGCAAGCGACCGCCAGAATCGCCGATCCCGCCTATCCCCCCTCCGCCCAACCCACCGGGCAGAGTCATGCCTCCTGTGGCAGGCCCCGTCGTATCATTGGCGGCGCTCATGTCCATATTGCCCTGCAGCCCAGAACCCAGCACGAATTCAAAGTACCCCTTCGAGTCCGTGTGGATCGCCTGCACCATTCGCATCCCGCAATTGAGCGCCACTGAAACCGGTTCCGGCACCGGCTGGCCACCATCCATCACCACTCGCCCTTTCACAAAAGTCGCCGTCTGAGATTGAGGGTTTATCGGCTGGGCGATTCCGGGCTGTCCCAGAGAACCCGAAGTGGACGGCTGCGAGGGCGCGGGGCCCTGCGATCCGCCGCCCGACCCTCCTTTTTGCGCGGACGCCGGCCAAGCAAGAAGCAGCATCAGCAATCCGGCAGCGCAATAATGGGAAGGTAGAAACTTCATACAACACCTCCGAGCGGGCGGGATATCGGTTATTGCAACTAGCATACGCGCCTATGTCGGTCGAAGGCAGGAAATTCCACGGGCCGTGAACGCGGGTAGAGTAAGCCCGGTCAATGAGCCGCACTGGAGGCTTTCGCGAGTGTGCTTTCCGTTTCGAGAAATAAGTTTCTCATCGCGCACATCACCAGCCGCGCCATGATCGCAGTCACTATCAGCGCAACCGCCACCACTCCCGCCGCCGCATAAGGATGCCGCCCTACGTACCACAGCAACAACGCCACCATCGCATCCTCGCCAAGACTCAGCCCGATATTCGAGAAAGGCTCGGGCGAATGCGCCACCGCTGCTCGCGCCGCCGTTTTTCCTCCGTGGGAAGCAAGCGCGATCGTCGCGCCCAGCGCTGTCGCCAGCAGTCGCTCCCATTCGGGCAACTGCGGCGTCGCCGCATATGTGATCAACCCCGCCACCGGTATCCGCACGAATGTGTGCATCGCGTTCCACAAAATATCGAACACCGGAATTTTGTCGCCAAGGAATTCCACAAGAAACAAAATCCCGCACACACCAATCACGTACCAATTTTCAACGGGATGCAGTCCAGGCGGTAAACTCAGAATCCCCAAGTGCGAGAAAATGCCCAGCAGTGCCACCGTGGCGTAGACGTTCAGCCCGGCGGTGAAACACACAACAATCAGAAACGCGGTTAATTCTCTGCCGGCGGGCATCCGAACGAACAGCAGATTAGATAGGAGGCTCGCCGGCATGGCATCACAGCATCTGCCTTAGCACGTACTGCAAGATTCCGCCGTGCTGGTAGTAAGACACTTCAAACGGTGTATCCACGCGAGCCAGCGCCGTGAAAACTTTCTCTTTTCCGTTCGCATCGCGCGCCCGCACCTGTATTTTTTTGCGCGGTGCGAAACTCTGAGCTAATCCCTCGAAATCGAAAATCTCAAGTCCCGTCAGGCCCAGAGACTTCGGCGTTTCGCCCGGTAGAAATTCAAGTGGTAGCACTCCCATGCCCACCAGGTTACTCCGGTGAATCCGCTCGAAACTTTCCGCCAGCACCGCTCGCACTCCCAGAAGAATCGTTCCTTTTGCCGCCCAGTCGCGGGACGAGCCCGAGCCATACTCCTTGCCCGCGATCACCACGAGCGGCACTTTTTCGTCTCGATATTTCATCGCCGCGTCGTAGATCGTCATCTTCTCGCCTGTCGGCTGGTGCGTCGTCCAGCCACCTTCGGTTCCTGGAGCCAACTGGTTTTTTAGTCGAATATTCGCGAACGTGCCCCGCATCATCACTTCGTGATTGCCGCGACGCGCCCCG
>Ga0206834_1035_pt1 | contig 11397 bp, 8 predicted proteins | sample Alteio_BWOrgCont_30_FD_152854 | JGI IMG/M metagenome (GOLD analysis project Ga0206834, IMG submission 152854) | Enriched cells from forest soil in Barre Woods Harvard Forest LTER site, Petersham, Massachusetts, United States -... | ecosystem: Environmental > Terrestrial > Soil > Temperate forest > O...
ACCAAGCCCACGAAACAGCCGCGCGTGCCTCCGTTCCCGGGCCGCCGCCGATCCCGTCGAAAATCCGCGCTGCTCAGCCACCGCCGACAGCAGCCGAACCGCTGGACGACATCCCCATCCACGTGCTCGAGCCTCCGCCCTTTGAGCCAACCCCTCAGATGGTTCCGGCCTTCGCGCCCGCCGCCGCGGCAAGTGCTTCATCGGCGTCTTCCGCGACCGCCGTCCGCCGTGCCCGCACCGTTCCCATCGACGAGCCGCCGCGTCTTGAAACGCTCAGATCCCGTTTCCAGTTCCAGATCCCTCCCACTGCCATCCTGCAGGAGCCGGCCGGCCGCTCCGCCTATGACAGCTATGAGCTAAAGGAAATCGCCGGACAGATCAAGAGCAAGTTCGAGGAGTTCAACGTCCTCGGCAACGTCACGCAGATCAATCCCGGCCCCGTCGTGACCACCTTTGAGTTCAAGCCCGAAGCCGGCGTCAAGTACTCCCGCATCACTACTCTTTCCGAGGATCTCTGCCTCGGCCTCCAGGCTGAATCCATCCTCATCGAGCGCATCCCCGGCAAGCCCACCGTCGGCATCGAGGTCCCCAACTCCAAGCGCGAGGTCATCAGCCTCCGCCAGATCCTAGAATCGGAAGAGTTCAACGCCTCGCCGTCCCCGCTGACCGTCGCGCTAGGCAAAGATATCAGCGGCCGCATCAAGGTCGCCGCGCTCGACTCCATGCCGCACCTGCTCATCGCCGGATCCACCGGCTCGGGCAAAAGCGTCATGCTCAACTCGCTGATCATGTCGATCCTGTACAAGGCTACGCCGCACCAGGTGCGCATGATCATGGTCGATCCCAAGCGGCTCGAATTCGGACCCTATGAAGGCATCCCGCATCTGCTTACGCCCGTCATCACCGACGCCAAAAAAGCCACTATCGCCTTGCGCAACGCCGTGCTTGAAATGGAGCGCCGCCTGAAGCTGCTGGCCGGGCAGGGCGTCCGCAACATTGAGCAGTACAACCGCAAGATCCGCACCCTGCAGGACCAGCCCCGCAGCCTCTTTGAAGACGAAGCCGTGGTGGAAGAACCGCTGGAGCAGATCCCCTACATCCTCATCATCATCGATGAGCTGGCCGATCTCATGATGCTGGAGCGCGCCAATGTCGAGGAAAGCGTCACGCGCCTGGCCCAGATGGCCCGCGCCGTCGGCATGCATCTGGTGCTCGCCACCCAGCGGCCCTCGGTTGACGTCATCACCGGTCTCATCAAGGCGAACTTCCCCTCGCGTATCAGTTTCCGCGTCGCCACTCGCGTCGACTCCCGCACCGTTCTCGACGTGATGGGCGCCGAGCATCTCCTCGGCAAGGGCGACATGCTCTTTCTACCCCCCGGCTCCTCGCGCCTGGTCCGGGTCCACGGCTCCTACGTCAGCGAATCCGAAACCAACGATGTGGTCGAGTTCTGGAAGAAGCAGGCCGTGCCCGAATACGATCAAACCTTCCTCATCCCGCCGCCCTCCGCCGACGACGACGATGACGATGCCGAAATCGAAGGCCCCGAAGATCCCATGTATCAGGAAGCTGTGCGCGTGGTTTGCGAGATGGGTAAAGCCTCCACCTCAACCCTCCAACGTCGCTTGCGCCTGGGCTATGGCCGCGCTGCCCGCATCCTCGATATGATGCAGCGCGACGGCATCATCGGCGCACCCGACGGGAGCCGCCCGCGCGATGTTCTAAAGCGCCCGGATTGGCTTGCTGAAGTAGAGGATCAAGTAAAATAAAGGCTCCATGCAATCCATCAGTCTGAGCCGCGACGGGGCGCCCTCTGGGCCGGGAGCGGTTTTGGGAGCGCTCGCGATGCTCCTGTCCGCGGCCGCGGCCTTCGCCGCCAATCCGCCCTTCCCGCGCCCCTTGGCAGATGTTCTCATCCCCACTCCCAACAGTAAGGCCATCGACCTGAAGCAGTACCGCGGCAAAGTCGTTCTAATGGCCGTGATCTCGGAAGGATGCACACCTTGCGTCAATTCCATCCCCATGCTCAACCGCGCGCAAAAGGACTTCGGGCCGCGGGGATTTCAGGTCATCGCCGCTGTCGGCGATCCCAACGGCCAATACAATCTGCAGGCGTTTCAGGCCCGCTACCGGCCGGCCTTCCCGATGGGGTTCCTGATCCCGGCGCAGATCCTCAAGCTCGGCGGTTATGACCCCAGGGATCAGCATGTCAACGTTCCCATAATGATCTTCATCGACCGCATGGGCATCGTGCAGTTCCAGGTCTCCGGCGAAAGCCCCTTCTTCAAGAATGAAGAGGAACAGATCCGCGGAACGGTGAACGCCCTGCTCAATAAATAAGCCGCGGGATCCGGGATTCTTGGGTTGACATCCCACCCAAGCAGGCGTATATTTGGGTCGGATGCCCACCCAAGGTCCGAACCCTGAGAACGCCCGCATCAACCTCCTGCAAGGCACCCTCGACTTACTGATCCTACGGACCCTGGTCTTCGGCCCTCAGCACGGCCAGGGCGTCGCGCGAGCCATCCAGCGCCAGTCCGAAGAGGTCCTTTTGGTCGACCATGGCACCCTTTATCCCGCCCTCCAGCGCCTGGAATCCAAAGGCTGGATTGAAGCCGAGTGGGGCACTTCTTCCAATAACCGCCGGGCCCGTTTCTACAAGCTTACCCGCTCCGGCCGCAAACAATTGACCCAGGAAGCCGGCCAGTGGCGCAAGCTCGCCGCCGCCATCGGACGCGTGCTCGGCCCGGAAGAGAGCTGACAAATGTTTCGCCGCCGCAAGCCAGAGGATTTTCAAGCCGAGCTCGATGCCCATCTCGCACTCGAAGCCGAGGAACTTAGTGCCGAGGGACTCTCCCAGGAAGACGCCCGAGCAGCGTCGCGCCGAGCCCTCGGCAACCGCACCTCCGCCGAAGAGCGGTTCTTCGAGACGCGTAGTTGGATGTTCGGCCAGCACCTCCTCCGCGACCTCCGCTTCGCGATCCGGGTGTTCCGCAAGGAACCCAAATTCAGCGTGCTCGTCGTCCTCGGCCTCGCCCTCGGCATTGCGGTCAGTACCGCTCTGTTCGCCTTCGTCGACGCCAGCGCCCACGGCCAGGGCTCGGGTTACCGCCCGCCAGACGAAGTGCCGCAGCCCGAAACCTACGTCAGCATCAACCGCAACGGCGACTTCGGCGAGTTTCCCGCGCCCGAGTTCCGGCGCCTTCAGGAACACTCCGCCTCGATCGCCGAACTTACCGCTGAATCCGAGCCCTCCAGCCTGGTCCTCGGCACGCCCACCGCCTCTGCCGAAGCCGAGGAGGCCATGGCCCGTTTCGAATCCGCCAATTTCCTGACGATCCGCGGATTCCACCCGGCGCTTGGCCGCACCTTTAGCGAGGACGAAACCCGCGCTCCTCTCGCAGTCCTGAGCCATTCCTTCTGGCAGCGCCGTTTCGGCGGTGATCCAAGCGTCGTCGGACAGACGATTCTGCTCAATAACCACCCCGTGACGATCATCGGCGTCGCCCCACCGCGCTTTCATGCCGCCGACACCGCGGACTTGTTCCTGCCCATCGATCTCGACGGACTCTTGCCGTCTAATCCGGCATTCATGCTGAACGCCCGTCTCCGGCCTGGAACCCGCCTGCCGCAACTCCAGGCCGAGATCCAAGCCCTCACTGCCTCGTTCGAGGAAGCCAATCCCGCTGCTTCTTCGGCCCGCGATGCTCCCCCTGGCGCCACCGTTCCGAAAATCTCCGTCTTTCTCGGCGACGCCCCTCCCGAAGCCGCCCGCCAAAAAGCGGAGATCGTCTTCGCCCTCGACCTCGCCATCGCGATGATCCTGCTCATCGCCTGCTCCAATCTCGCCAGCCTCCTGCTCGCCCGAGCATCCGTGCGCCGCCGCGAGCTCGGCGTTCGTCTTTCGCTTGGCGCCAGCCGCGCCCGCCTGGTCTCGCAGTTCCTCACCGAGAGCCTGCTGCTGTCGATCTGCGGCGGACTTCTTGGAATCCTTCTCTCCACCTGGCTCTCCAAGTGGCTCGTCGGCAGCTTTCCCGGGCTGTATTTTCACATCAATGATGCCGTGCTGCTGTACGGACTCCTGCTCGCCCTCGTCACCGGAGTCTCCTTCGGACTCGGCCCCGCTCTCGCGGTGACAAAAACCAATCTCGCCGACGCCTTGCACTCCGGAGGCGCAGCGGGAACCGAAGCCTCAACGCTCAAAGTCGGCTCTCGCCGCAATCTCCTGGTCGTCATCCCCGTAGCGCTGTCGCTGATGCTGCTGATCGGCGCGGCCGTCCTGGTGCGCGGCATTCAAACTCACGGTTTTCTCGACGCTTCCTTCGATATGTCCCGCGTGATCGGCGTGTCGTTCCGGCTGAAGGATCAAGGCTACGATGACGCCAGAGCCCAACGCTTCCGGGAGCAAATGCTCGAGCGTTTCAGCGCTCTTCCCGGTGTCGCTTCCGTCGCCCTGACCGACGACGCTCCCTTTTTTCCTGGGACCTGCCAGGTCGCCGCTCCCGCGCCCGTCCCCGGAAGCTTCCCGATCTGCCATCGCGTCTCGCCCGAAATCTTTCAGACCATCGGTCTCCGCATCCTTCGCGGCCGTCCCTTCTCCTCCGCCGACCGGGCGGGCGCCGCTCCTGTCGCCATCGTCAGCCAAAGATTGGCGGACCAATTCTTCGCAGGCAAGGATCCGCTCGGGCAGAGTCTCCAAACCGTGACCGGAACTATCTTTACCGTCGTCGGTATCGCGGAAAATATAACCCATGGCGCGGGCCCCATCCCTGGGTTTCCCGCCGCATACATCCCCATTACCCAGGACCCCGCTAGCTCGACAATTTCAAGCCGCGCCATCAGCCGCATGGAGATCGTGGTCCGTGCGACCGCCAACTCTTCTTCCATCCTCGCCGAGCTTCACCAAGCCGTCCGCGCCGCCGATCCTACGCTGTGGGTCGGCATCCAGACCGTTGAGGATTCCTTGTCCCGCATTTTCAATGGCGCCCACACCACGATTCTGGTCCTGGGCATCCTAGGCGTGCTCGTGCTTTTGATGGCCGCAGCCGGCATCTACGCATTGCTCGCCTATTCCGTCAGCCGCCGCACCCGTGAAATCGGCATCCGTATGGCCCTCGGCGCGCGCCATCGCGAGATCCTCACCTTGGTCATGCGCCGCACCCTCATCCTGATCGCCTGGGGCATCGGCTGCGGACTCCTGGGAGCTCTCGCCCTAGGCCGCATCCTCACCGCGCTGGTCCTGAAAACCCCGCCGCCCGACGTCCTCACCTGCATCGGCGTCGCCCTCGCTCTGGCCGCGGCCTCGCTCCTCGCCAGCTTTCTCCCCGCCCGCAAGGCCCTGCGCGTCAATCCCGTCGAAGCCTTGCGATCTGAATAGCCCGCAAAGGCGCGGGGCCGGTCCGACGGGAGCGAGCCCGGCTGGACGGGAACTTGGTTTGGCCGTTTTGCGGGCTTCAAGAATCTGAATAGCCCGCAAATAATCACAGATCAAATTTTATCCCCTGCGCCAACGGCATCTCCCCCGACCAGTTCACCGTTACCGTCTGCCGGCGCATGTAAGCCTTCCACGCATCGCTCCCCGATTCGCGCCCGCCGCCGGTCTCTTTCTCCCCTCCGAACGCCCCGCCGATCTCCGCCCCGCTGGTCCCAATGTTCACGTTCGCAATCCCGCAATCGCTGCCCCGCGCACTCAGGAACAGCTCCGCCGATTTCACGCTATCGGTGAAAATGGCCGACGACAATCCCTGCGGCACGTCGTTGTGCCACGCCATCGCCTGCTCCAGCGTCTCGAATTCGATCACATGCAGCACCGGCGCGAAAATCTCTTCCTTCACAATCTCCATGCCTGCATGCGACTTCACAATCGCCGGCTCGACAAAACATCCACCCAAGCGTTTCCCGCCATACAACACTTCCCCGCCCTGCTGTTTGATCGTCTCGATCCCTCGCGTCATATTGGCGACGGCGTCTTCATCAATCAAGGGCCCCATCAGCGTCCCCTCCACCGCCGGATCGCCGATCCGCACCTGCCGGTAAGCCGCGATCAAATTCTCTGTAATCTTCCCTGCGCACCCCCGCTGCAGGAACAATCTCCGAATCGACGTGCATCGCTGCCCCGCCGTCCCCACCGCTCCGAACACCAGGGCCCGCACCACCAGGTCCGCATCGGAATCGTCCATCACGATCACGCCGTTATTCCCGCCCAGTTCCAACAGCGTTCGCCCGAGCCTGGCCGCGACAATCGGCGCAATATGTTTGCCCATCCTCACCGAACCTGTCGCGCTGATCAGCGGCAATTGAGGATCCCGAATCATCCGCTCCCCCACGACCGCGTCCTCGCCGATTACCAGGTTCAGCACCCCCTCGAACCCATGCCGTTCGAGCACCGCTCCGCAGATCCTCTGCACCTCCACTGCGCACAGCGGCGTCTTCAGCGACGGCTTCCAAATCACCGTATCCCCGCACACCATCGCGATCAGAGCATTCCATGCCCACACGGCCACTGGGAAATTGAACGCCGTGATCACGCCTGCCGGCCCCAAGGGATGCCACTGCTCATACATTCTGTGCCCGAACCGCTCGCTCGGCATTGTGAGCCCATAAAGCTGCCGCGACAACCCCGCCGCGAATCCCGCGACGTCGATCATCTCCTGCACCTCGCCCTGTCCCTCGGCGATAATCTTGCCGGCCTCCAGCGTGACCAATCGCCCCAGCGCCGCTTTCTCGCGCCGCAGCTCTTCACCGATTTCGCGAACAATTTCCCCGCGCAACGGAGCCGGCACCATCCTCCACCGCTCAAACGCCCGCGCCGCCCGCTCCGCCGTGCGCTCATAATCCTGCTCCGAGGCGAGCTTCACCCGCCCCAGTTCGGCTCCCGTCGCCGGGTTGTAGGAGACAATCTCGGTCTTCATGACTTTATTGTTGACATTCGACACCAACCGTTGCATGATGGTGTCGACATCCGACAACAATGAATCTCCTGCAAGGCACCCTCGATCTCCTCGTCCTCCGCACCCTGCAAACCGGTCCCCTGCATGGCTGGGCCATCTCCGAGCGCATCCAGCAGATCTCCCAGGATGTCCTCCAGGTCAATCAGGGCTCGCTCTACCCCGCCCTCCATCGACTCGAGCATCAGGGCTGGATCAAAGCCGAATCCGGCATCTCGGAGCTGGGCCGCCGCGCCCGCTTCTATCGTCTGACTCCCTCCGGCCGCCGCCAGCTCGAAACCGAAACCGCGGATTGGTCGCGCCTCACCGCCGCGATCGGACGCATTTTGAATCAAGCATGAAGCGCCTCCGCCGGCTCTTCTTCCGCAACCGCGCCGAACAGGAACTCGACGACGAAATTACCCTCCATCTCGAAATGGAGACGCGCAAAAACATCGCCGCCGGAATGTCACCCCGGGAAGCCGCCCGCGCCGCCCGCCTCCACTTCGGAACCGACCCCGGCGCCGTCAAAGACTACGTCCGCGACACCCGCCGCCTCGGCTTTATCGAAACCCTCTTCCACGACGTCCGCTACGCCCTCCGCGGCTTCCGGCGAACTCCGCTGTTCGCTCTCACCGTCATCGGCACCATCGCCCTCGGCCTCGGTTGGAACACCGCCGCGTTCACCATCTTCAACTCCGTGGTACTGCGTCCGATCGACGCGTTAGATCCTCATTCGCTCTACGGCTTCGGCTGGCAAAACCCCGATGGCGATTCGGTCCAGCTTACCGTGAGCCAGTTGGAGGATTTGCGCAAGGCCCATCCCGGCTTTAGCGCGATCACCGCGAATTTCCCCGTCCGCATCCGGTTGGACGGGCGCTTCGCCGCCTGCGACCTTGTAGACGGCGAATTTTTTCAGACCCTGGACATCAATGCGAAACTCGGCCGAACGCTTCTCCCTTCTGACGACCGATCCCCTGGCGGCAGCCCGGCGGCCGTCTTGAGTTATTCGGCGTGGCAAAACCGCTTCGGCGGCGCCGCGGACGTCCTGGGGCGAAAGCTGCCGGTGCAAGGCCATCCCTATGAGGTCGTGGGCGTGATGCCGGAGGGATTTACCGGCCTCGGCCACGCTTTCGGCGATGTCTGGGTCTCGCTGTCAAACCTCGCGCAGTTTGAAGACACGCCCAACCCGCTTTCTCCCGACGCGCCCGCGCCCTTCATCCTCGCCGGGCGCTTGCAGCCCGGTTATAGCGAACAACAGGCTGCCGCCGCTCTCACCGCCTGGATTCGAAATTTCATGCCGGACCGCGTCCCCCGTGCGACTCTCATGTCCCTGGCGACCATGGTGCCGTTTACTGACCGCATGTTCGCCATCCTCACTCCCATCGCCGTAGTCTTCCTTTTGGTTCTCCTCAGCGCCTGCGCCAATGTCGCCAACATGATGCTCGCCCGAGCCATGGCCCGCCAGCGCGAGATCGGCATCCGCCTCTCTCTCGGAGCCGCACGGGGACGCTTGATTCGCCAACTGCTCACCGAAAGCATCCTGCTGGCGATTCCCTCCGCGGCCGTGGCTTTTGTCGTCTCTCAGGCATTCATCAAATTCAGCCTGTGGCTTACCGCGACCACCATCCCCGCCGCATTTCTAGATCAGGCCACCATCCCCCCGTTGTCCCCCGACATTCACGTGTTCTGGTTCATGAGCGGCGCCGCGGCCGTAGTGGCGATGCTGTTCGGACTGGCGCCGGCTCTCCAGGCCACGCGCATGGACGTCGTGCGGGCCGCCCGCGGCGATTTCTCCAGCGGCTTTCGCCCGTCTCGTCTGCGCAACACCCTGGTCATTGCGCAGGTCACGGTCTGCGCGTTCCTCCTTATTTGCTCCGCTGTTTTTCTCCGCCGCGCCAATCGCCTCGAGCGCCTCGATCCTGGCATGCGCTCGCACGACGTCCTTGAGCTCGATCTCCAGCCCAAATCCCGGACGCGCGAAATCGCTACTCTACAAATGCAACCTGAAATAGCGATTCTGGCGTCGAGTTCTGATCCGCCCCTCGATGTGCACCTGCCCGCAATCGCCGCCTCCGGGACGCCCGATGCGCGGTTCGCCCAGATCCTGTATCGCTACGCGTCGCCCGGCTACTTCAAGACCCTCGATATTCCCATCGTCCGCGGGCGCAGCTTCTCTGACCAGGAAGGCGTTTCCGAAGCGGCTGTCGTCGTGTTGAGCGAATCGGCTGCGCGCAAATTGTGGCCAAGTGAGGACGCCGTCGGCAAGACACTGACGCTCGCTCCGCCCGACGTGCCCCTCCGGGGTGACCGTCCGCCGCGTTACCGGACCCTGCAAGTGATCGGCATCGCCCGGGATTCAGCCGTCGGTGCGATCGATAATCCCGACCGAAGCTCGCTCTTCTTCCCAACCCCGCTCCAAGACCCTCGCAACGTGTTCATCGCGCGCGTTCATGGAGAGCCGCAGCACGCCATCCGCGCTCTCGACGCCGCTTTGGAACAGAGCAGCTCCGGCTCAGTGCAAGACATCCACGTTCTGAAGGATTATGTCGACGTCGGAATCTGGAGTTACCAACTGGAGTTTTGGATCTTTGAAGCTCTCGGCGGCATCGCGCTGTTGCTCACGCTCTCCGGCATGGGTGCGCGACATGGAAGTGGAGATTAAGCGGCCCGGCGGCCCCCCAGTAATCCTCGAAGCGGCCATTGAGGTGTGAGCAGCGGAGGGCGAGTATGGAGTTGGCGCCGTTCACCGTCCAGAACATGCCGGACTGTTTGAGGCGATGGCCGACGACGGTCTTGCAGCCGGCTTCGATAACGCCGGAGCCAACAAACAGATGTTGCCGGCGGAACCGGAGGTAGTTCATGCGGGCGGCGTTGGTGGCAAAGTAGTCGGCCTCATTGCGAAGCTTGTTGGCCAGATCCGCATCCGCGACGTGAAACTCACGAAGCGAAGCGACGAGTTTTGCGATCTTGCCTTTATCGAGCCAGCGCTTCTGATGGAGACCAATCCAGGCGTTACGCTGCTTGACGTCTGTGGGGTAAAGCAGTCGCGCCAGGTCCCACAAGTGCTGGCGTGCGTGGAATAGATCGACGATTTGAATCGCGCCGGGGAAGTGTTGTGTGGCGAGGTGCCAGATCCATTCTGCGCCGTCGCCGATGACGACCTTCTGTTGGGCGCGACTCCAGCCACGCTTCCAGGCTTCGAGATAGAGTCGTTTGCCGAACTGCTCGGCGGTTTCAATGGCGCCGGTGTAGCTGGTGGAATCCGGGTCCCGGATGGCGAAGCCTTCCGGATCTGATTTGGTTTGCGTGAACACGCAGCCGAGTTTCACCTCGCGGGTGTGGGCCGGCAAGCCGTCGAGTTTGCCCTTGCGGCCCACCGTTTCCCGCTTCACCACCGGTACGCCGGTGCCGTCCATCTGCACATACAGGATGGGCACGGGTTCTCCCACCACGATCGGCAGATTCAGTTGCACAGCGCGATCGATCTCGGCTTGCTCGCAGCGTGCGATATCGGCACCAATCGATTCCGACACTCGTTCCACGGACTTGGTGGTGACCTCCAGGCCAGCCAGCAGTTTCATCTGCTCACGGCCATGATCGAACGGCGCGTCCTGGCCGACCAGCGCTTGCATACGCCGCACGCCGGGCGAGAACTCGGTGTGAACCACGTCGAGTTCCTGATCCGCCGGGAACTGACCCTCATGACAATGCGGGCACAGATAGTAGGGCCGCGACACTGCGACGGAGCCGACCGCTGTCAGCAACGTTTTGGAGCGCAACTCCTGATAGATCGCCTGCTGGCCGCACGGGCACCGAATCGCTCGCCGATCCGGCGCGGGAAAGCGCAGCAGCTCGGTCAACGTATTCGCTCCGGCCTGATGCATGGCCGAGCGCACCAGCATCTCCACTGCTTCCAGATCGAGGTGACCGGTCTTGCGCATACCGGTGAAAATGGTGCGCAGCAGTTGTTCTACTTCGCGCGCGACTTCCTGTTGGATGGCGTCCGCCGTTTTTTTTCCTGCGGCGTCAGCGCTTCCTCCACCGGCCGCAACCGGCAGATCTTCTCATTCACATCGAGAAACGAGCGGCTCAGTTCCTGAAAATTCCGGAACTCAGCAATTTCGCGTTCGGCCTTGCGGACCGCGGCTGGCGTCGGCAAGGCTTCGCTGATGGTCTTGCCTTGAACCTTGTAGGTAAGGCGTAAAGTTGGACCGTGGCCGGGGTCGTCGGGTTGAGCACAATGACAGGTCGGCTTCCCGCAACGGCGGACGATTCCCGTGACCGATCCAGGACGAAGATCGCCCAACTGGGAAAGCTGGGCGGCTAGATGGGAACGGTGCTGTTCCAGTTCAGAGAGTGACTGCGGCATGGGGCTCCTTCTGTGCGTATTATATACGTTCAGATAACAGCCCCCAAAAAAGAAACCTCTCAAATCGTCATTCTGAGGTCGCGCACCCCTCCGGCATCT
>Ga0206834_1034_pt1 | contig 11181 bp, 11 predicted proteins | sample Alteio_BWOrgCont_30_FD_152854 | JGI IMG/M metagenome (GOLD analysis project Ga0206834, IMG submission 152854) | Enriched cells from forest soil in Barre Woods Harvard Forest LTER site, Petersham, Massachusetts, United States -... | ecosystem: Environmental > Terrestrial > Soil > Temperate forest >...
TCACTATCACCTTGACCATACCGCGAACAACGAACTTTTCGCGGGGCAGGGAACCAAAATTATCGCGCAGGCGCGAACGCGCGAATGGATGCGGGTTGATTACTGGATCCCCGAAGAGATGCGCTACATGAAGGCTCGGCCCAAAGCCGCGCTGCCAACGGAGACGTTTCGGGAGCACGGGTCGATGAAGGCAGGGAACGAGGATATCGACTACGGGTACCTTCTGATGGCGCACACTGCGGGCGATGCGTACGTGCACTTCAAAGGCGCGAACGTGATTGCGGCGGGCGATGTTGCCTCCCCGGTGCGCGATCCGGAGCTCGACTGGTTCACCGGCGCCTGGGTCGGCGGCCGTGTGGATTCCATGGATCTGCTGCTGAAGATCAGCAATGATCAGACGCGCTTTGTCCCCGGATCGGGTCCGGTCATGACCAAGGCGCAGTTCAAGGCGGAGCGCGATCTGATGGAGGAGGTCCGGCAGCGTATTTTCGATCATGTTCGGGCCGGAGAAGGTCCCGAAGACATGGTGAAGGCTGGCGCGCTGGACAATCTTCCGCGCAAGTGGAAAGACCCGCTGAAGTTTTTGTACGCCGCGGCAAAAGGCGCTTGGGGCGATTATGACAAGTTGGGCGAGAACGTGGTTTAAGGGGAGCTATCGATGAAGCGTTTTAGTCTTGCCATTCTCTGTGTTGGCGCCGTGGGAGCTCTGGCCCTGGTTCAGGCTGTGGTGGCGCAGGTGAAGCAGGCAAAGCAGGCCCCTAAAGACCTTGCCACGGTGATTCAATCCGGTGATCCCACGCTGGCGCTCCAGCAGATTCAATCCGGCTCGGACGTCAATAAGGCCCAGCCCGACGGCACCACACCGCTGATGTGGGCCGTCTATCGCACCGATTATGAAGTTGCTCAGGCGCTTCTCTCCAAGAAGGCGGATCCGAACGCGAGCAATCAGTTCGGCGCTACGCCTCTGACGGAGGCGGCGCGCCAGTCCGATGCCCGTCTGGTGAAGATGCTGCTGGATGCCGGGGCGAAGGTAGACTCGGCGAATCCCGATGGCGAAACTGCGCTGATGGTGGCGATCAGCGGGGGCGATGCGGCGCTGGTCCAGACTCTGGTCGATCACGGCGCGAACGTGAATACGGTGGAGAAGTTTCATAATCAGACGCCGCTGATGTACGCCGTTTCGGCGAACCGGAATGCGGGGCAGATCACCAAGATTCTGCTGGCGAAGGGCGCGGACCCGAAACCGAGGGCGCTGTTCTCGGATTGGCCGAGCCAGGTCACCAGCGAGCCACGCGCGCAATACCGTTCCATAGGCGGACTAACCGCTCTGCTCTACGCGACGCGCAGCGGATGCTACGAATGCGCCGAAGCGTTGATCGCTGCCGGAGCCGACATCAATGAGCCGACCCCGGAAGGCATTACGCCGCTGATGAACGCGCTGGACAACGAGCATAACGACGTCGCCAAGCTCCTGATGGATAAGGGAGCCAATCTCGATCTATGGGATTGGTGGGGTCGCACGGCTCTGTGGGTTGCGGTGGATCGTAAGGCGGGAGCAGGCGCAGGAGCGGGTGGAGGGTTCGGCGGCGCGGCTCGCGGTGCGGGAGGCGGTGGACGCGGCGGCGCTCGCGGAGGTGGTCCGGCCCCGGGCCAGGGTCCGCTACCGGGCGGCGGAGCGGGGCGTGCTCCTGCACGAGCCACTGTTTCCAGCATGGAGATCATCAACGCGCTTCTGAACGCGGGCGTCGATCCCAATCCGGAGATGAATTTCCATCGTCCCAATGCTCCGGGCCGGGGACGTTTCGCGGACAACCAGATCAGCACCGGGACAACGGCGTTGTTCCGAGCGGTGCAGAATAACGACGCGGAGGTAGTTGAGGCTCTGCTGCTGAAGGGCGCCGATCCCAACATCAACACCATGGGATACAGTCCGCTGCTGCTCGCCGCAGGCGCGGGTCCCGGCGGACGCGGCGCGACGGTAGCGCCGAACATGCAGGTGCTGGACGTGCTGGTCCAACATTCGGCGGACGTGAATGCCAAGGTTGCCGGCGTGTGTTGCGATGCCAACAAGCTTTACTCGTTTGATGTTTCCCGCGAGAATATGGGGAATCGCGACGCTCTGAGCAAAGCGGGTACTACGGCGCTGCATGAGGCGGCACGAGCGGCTCGTCCGGATCTGGTGAAGTTTCTTCTGGATCACGGGGCGAATCCTAACGCGCTCGATGATGGTGGTAAAAAGCCGATTGACGTGGTTGGCGTGCAGCGCAGCGCGGGCGGTCCAGGCCGTGCGCCGGCTGCTGCTCAAGCGGCAGCGGCGGAGGGTGAAGTCCAGATTCCGGTTCAAGCGGGCGCTGCGGCTGCTCCTGCGGCGCCTGCGGCGCGCGGCGGTGGGGCACGAGGCGGCGGTGCGCGCGGCCCCAATCCGGCAGACGTGGCCGCGGTTCGCACGATACTCGAAGCGGCTGCGGCGAAGAACTAACTTCGTCTCTCCCATGTGGTCCCGAAGGAGTTTCGTCGCGATGGCGGGCGCAGCAGCACTTCCGTTGCGCGCGCAGGATAGCCCCGATGTCCGCCTGACCGGCAAATTTGTCCTTATCAACGGCGGCAAGGGTACCAACAAAGTGCTGGCTTTCGCGTCCGATGACGGCTGGATTCTGGTCGACAGCGGCGCGCCGGGTGCGGACCGTCAAATCACGAGCTCGCTCGACAATTTTGCGGCGGGCTTGAAAGTCTCGACGCTGTTCAACACGCACTATCACCTGGATCAGACCGGGAACAACGAAGTGTTCGCGAGGGCCGGCGCAAAGATCATCGCGCATGAGCGGACCCGCCAATGGATGTCGACCGAATACTGGGTCCCGGCGGAGGATCGTTATGAGAAAGCGCGTGCGAAAGCTGCGCAGCCAACCGAGACGTTCCAAACCAGGGGCTCGATAAGAGCGGGCGGGGAACAGATCGATTACGGCTATCTCACGCTGGCGCATACCAGCGGCGATATCTACGTCTATTTCAGGAACGCGAATATCCTGGCCGTTGGTGATGTGGCGTCGCCGCTGCTGGATCCGTCTCTCGATTGGTTTACAGGAGCCTGGATCGGCGGACGCGTCGATTCGATGGATACGGTGCTCAAGCTGACCGGCGAACAGACTAAGATTATTCCCGCCTACGGGCCGCCCATGACACGCGCGGAATTCAAAGCTGAGCGCGACGTAATGGAAGAAGTCCGCTCGCGGCTGTTCAAACAGGTCCGCCAAGGCGATGGCCCCGGGGACATGCTCAAAGAGGGTGTCATGAAGGGGTTGGCGCGCACCTGGAAGGACCCGGAAGCATTTTTGTATGCGGCCTGCAAGGGATTATGGGGTCACAACGACAAGCTGGATGCAAATGTGGTCTAGAGAGGGCAAATGAAACGATTCAACCTCGCCGCATTCTGTATCGTGGCCGCCGGTCTTCCGGGTTTGGCACAGCCGGGTTTGGCACAGCCGGTTCCGCCGCAGACGCCGAAGAGTTCGCTAGCCGACTTGATCGAGTCGGGCAATCGGAAGGCCGCGCTCGATAAGATTCGCTCCGGCGCGGACGTCAACCAAGCGCAGCCGGACGGGACCACCCCCGTCCACTGGGCGGTTTACAAAGTCGATTACGAGTTGCTCCAGGCCCTGATCGACAAGAAGGCAAAGGTCAGCGCCGCCAACCAATTCGGCGCGACGCCCCTGGCCCAGGCCGCGCAGCTTGCCGATGCGCGGCTGGTGAAGATGCTGCTGGATGCTGGCGCCGAGCCGGAGGGAGCCAACCAGGACGGGGAAACCGCGCTGATGCTGGCGATCAAGACCGGGGAACTGCCGATTGTGCAGATGCTGCTCGACAAAGGCGCCAAGGTCAACGCGGTCGAGAAATTCCATAACCAGACGCCGCTGATGTGGGCCGCGGCGGCCAACAAGAACGCGGCGGAGATGGTGAGGCTGCTGCTGGCTAAGGGCGCCGACGTGAGGCCTCGCACTCTATATACCGACTGGGACAGCCAGATCTCCTCCGAGCCTCGCGTGCAGTACCGGCCGGTGGGCGGATTGACCGCGCTGCTGTATGCGGTTCGCGACGGTTGTTACGCTTGCGCGGAGGAATTGATCGCGGCGGGCACAAATCCCAATTATCCGACGCCGGAAGGTGTGACACCCCTGATGCTGGCGATCGATAACGATCATAACGACGTCGCGAAATTATTGCTCGATAAAGGCGGGAATCCCGCCGTTTGGGATTGGTGGGGACGCACGGCGCTGTACATCGCCGTGGATCGCAAAGAGGCCGGCGCTGGCGGAGGGCGCGGCGGGCGTGGCGCGGGAGGAAGCACGGCGGCTCGCGCCGCGAGTATGGAGATCATCAACCGGCTGCTGGATGCCGGAGTCGATGTGAATGCGCAGATGAACTTGCACCGGCCCAGCCGTGGCGGCAACAGCGGCCGCTTCGGCGAGGAACAACACAACACGGGGACCACGCCTCTATTTCGCGCTGCTGAAGGCAACGACGTGGAACTGATGCAAGCGCTCTTGGCGAAGGGCGCCAACCCCAACATCAACGCCATGGGTTTCACGCCTTTTCTACTGGCCGCCGGGGTCAGCCCCGGAGGCCGTGGCGGCGGAACACCGAATCCCGCCGTTTTGGACCTGATGATCCAGCACGGCGCCGATGTCAATGCCCAGGTGACCGGCACCAGGACTTACTCCATGCGCATCTCCTACCATCCACCTCCGGACCAGGAAGGCGCCTCCGCCCTGCACGAAGCAGTCCGGGCCGGCCGGACCGAGCTGGTACGGTATCTGCTCGATAGGGGAGCCGACCCGAATCTGGCCGACGCGAACGGGAAGAAGCCGATCGACCTATTGAACTCCACCGGTGGAGGTCGCGGTACGGGCAACGGTGCGGCAACTGGAGGCCGTGGCGGTCCAGGGCCGGTCAGCGCAACGGCAGTCTCCGAGATTCGCACGCTGCTGGAGAACGCGGTTTCCAAGAAATAAGCTGGCCTATCTTACCGGGCGCGCCGTCTGCAGCGCCCGCCACACTCGCCGCCGGAACGCAGTCCCCCCATCCGCCGTCAGGGCGCTGCGCTCGCTGGTACACTTCTGTTAATCGCGCCTCCGTCCGGGCGATAGCCCAGTTGGCCCTTCGTGACAACACAAAGCAATATGGCTACACCTGCATACGCAATCCAGACAGCATTATGCTGGATTGTGTTGCTGCGAAGCGTCGCTTTCGCGATAAAGTCATTCAAAATGATTCCAGTCCCTACGTTATAGATCCCGTGCACGATGATGGCGCACAAGGTGCTGCCTTTCGATTTGTTAAATCCGAAGGAAAGACAAACGGACGCAGCCATCGTCACAAGTACAAATTGCCACCAAGCCAGGTTGTAAACAGAAAAAATCAATGGAAGATGCCAGTTGGCCCAGAGAAATCCCAGCACAAGAGAGGAAGTCACGGGATCGAAGCGGCGCTGCAAACGCGGGAGAGCATACCCGCGCCAGCCGGATTCCTCACCCAGCGGTCCCCCGATTAGATTGGGTCCAAAGAGCGTCAGCATCTGCAACAAGGCCGGCCATCGCCAGCGATCGATGCCGGATTCAGTCATGAGGAAGGCGGCGCTGAATGCTCCCACTAATAGGACTGACCCGCCGGATGCGATCCCTAGCAAAACATCCTGTAGAGTGGTCCAGAGCCGCACCGCTCGCCAGTTTCCCGCGAAGATCCGATGGGTAATCAGGGCAGCAAGCGTAGGACCGAAGGTCCCGGCCGATAGAAGGAGATAAGAAGCGCTTCGCCGCAACACGACTGGGAGCCAAAGCGCGAGGCTGATTCCATACGCGAGCATAAAGTACAAAGCCAGTTCGCGCGGATTCCACAACGGACGCGGCATTCTGTTCACGGCGATCTCGCTCACTCCCAAGGCAGTATGTCAGAGTTGAGCGCTCTGGGCGTCTATCGGGGGGTTAAGGGGCAGGAGCCTCGCAGCGGCTCAGGAAAGATTCGCGGACCTGATTTTGTAACGTCGGCTCTTTGGGCGGTTTCCTCGCAGGTGCGTGCGCCGCGGCCGGCCGGTCTCCCGTTTCGAGCAGTCCGCGAAGGCAGCGCAAGCCGGTTTGGCTACCGCGCCTCCAGCGCCAGCAGCTTCTCCTTGACCGGCAATCCTCCGCCGAACCCGCCCAGCTTCCCTCCGGCCGCGATCACGCGATGGCACGGAATCACGATCGGAATCCGGTTCGCCCCATTCGCCGAGCCTGCCGCTCGCGACGCTTTCGGGTTGCCCACGCGCTTGGCCAGCTCACCGTAGGAAATCGTCTCGCCGTAAGGGATCTCCTGCAGCGCGCGCCATACCGACCTTTGGAACGCGGTCCCTTGCACCGCCAGCGGCACATCGAACTCGCGGCGCTTCCCGGCGAAGTATTCGCGCAACTGCGTCACCGCCTGCGCCACCACTCCGGTCGCCGATTCCACCCAGCCGCGCTCCGGCCTCGCCACCTTTCCGTTCTTGGCGAAGTAGATATAGTGCAGCGCCTCGCCGTCACCGGCAATTAAAAGAGGCCCCACCGGGCTTTCCCACACACAGTAGTTCATAACTCCAATTTTCCGCGATAGATCATGTCCTTCAGATTGAACTTGGCCTTGAACTCCATCGGCCCCAGCCTGGTGGTGAAGGTGATTTCCTTGTGCGACGGCTTGATCTCGTCCAGCCGCGAAAAATAGAGAAACTCGCCGTCCTTGACTCCCTGGATGTGATCCAGGTACAGAGGGCTATCGCCCTTGCGCTCCAGCAACGTGTGGGAGCGCAGCATCTCCGCCCGTTCCTCCGCGGCCGAGGGCGCCTCATCCGGCCCCGGCTTGGCCGCATCCGGAAAATCGCCTGTCAATCCGATGATGTAGAAATCCTTGGCGCCGTCCGGAGACCGCTTCTGCGCCAGGCACAGCGGCTTGGCCGATTCCCACCGCGCCACCGCATGAAACGTGCCCGGACTCTTTTCCGCATTCGCGCCTTCGTATTGCACGCGCTGCCCGGGACTGACCGCGCCGCCGTAAAGATAGCCGCCCGCGCCGCCTGGCCCGCCGTTGAAGTTGATGGACGCCTTCTGCGCCCACGGCGAGTTGTTCAACAGCAGGTCAATCTCTTCCTTCGACCAGTTCTCGGGAGGCTTTGCCTCCCAGAATTCTTTTGGGGCCGCACCCAGAGCGATGACCGCCCCGGGAATTCCCAGCGCCGCCAGCATCGCGTTTCGCCGTGTGATCTCGTCCCGCCTGGTCTTGTCCACGTCACTATTTTACGCCCTGCTCCGGCGGCCCGGTTTTGGATAAGATGGAGGGTCCCTGTTTCCCGGACTTTATGGCACTGATTTTTCTACTGCTGGTTTTCTTCTTTGTAGTCGCGGCGATCGCCATGTTCGTCTTCCCGCCCAGCAAGTGGGTCAAGATGATGCAAGGCAACAAATCCGACAAAAAATGACTAAATATATTCGCTATCGCATAGGCTCGCGCACCGCCTACGGCATCCTGGAAAACGACACGATCACCGAACTCGACGGGGATCTCCTGGCCCACAAACCCACCAGCGTTCGTCACAAACTGGAAGGCGTAAAGCTGCTCTACCCCTGTACGCCCGGCAAGGTTTTGGCCGTCGGACGCAACTTCAAAACCCATTTCGCCGACCGTCCTCATCCCAAGCGTCCGGAGTTGTTCTACAAGCCCATTTCCTGCCTCCAGAATCCCGGCGATCCCATCATCTCTCCGCCGGACGCTACCGATCTGCATCATGAAGCCGAGTTAGTGTTCGTGTTCGGAAAGCGCCTGCGGCACGCGTCCAAGGAGGAAGCGCTGGCCGGGATCTTCGGCCTAACCTGCGGCAACGACGTCAGCGAACGCCTCTGGCAGCATGGTCCACAGAAAGACGTGCAGTGGTGGCGAGCCAAAGGCTGCGACACCTTCGGTCCGTTAGGCCCCGCGATCGTCAGCGGGCTCAACCCCGACAATCTGCAGCTCACCTGCCGCATCAACGGCGAGGTGGTGCAGAACCAGAGCACCGCCGACTTCATCTTCGACAGCGCCACCATGATCAGCTTCGCCAGCCAGTATCTGACTATTGAGCCCGGCGACATCATGTTCACCGGCACCCCCGGCGATACCCGTGCCATGCAGCCCGGAGATACGGTCGAGGTCGAAATCGAGGGCATTGGAATCTTGAGCAATCCCATCATTAGGGAAGCCTGATGCGCACTCAACCGTTCACCTCCGCCGAATACATTGAGAGTCTGCGCGATGGCCGCGAGATCTGGATTTATGGTGAACGGGTCAAGGACGTTACTGCCCACCCCGCTTTCCGCAACAGCGTCCGCATGATTGGCCGGCTGTACGACGCTCTGCACGACCAGCGCAAAGACGTGCTGTGCACCTCCACCGATACAGGCAGCGGCGGCTACACCCATAAATTCTTCAAGGCCTCGCATAACGCCGAAGAAATGGTGGGCGCGCGCGATGCCATCGCGGAATGGGCTCGCGTCACTTACGGGTGGATGGGCCGCAGTCCGGATTACAAGGCCGCGTTCCTGGCCACTCTGGGCGCCAACTCCGGCTTCTATCAACCTTTCGAAGAGAACGCCACGCGCTGGTACAAGAAGGTTCAGGAGGAGTGCACCTTCGTCAACCACGCGATCGTGAATCCGCCGGTCGACCGCAACAAGCAGCTGGAAGAAGTTCGCGACGTCTACATGCACGTCGAAAAGGAAACCGACGGAGGCTTAATCGTCAGCGGAGCCAAGGTGGTAGCCACCGCGTCCACGCTAACCCATTTCAACTTCATCGCCAACAATGGCGCGCTGCCCATCAAGACCAAGGATTTCGCCTTCGTCTGCATCGTCCCCACCGACGCGCCCGGCGTCAAGCTGTTCTGCCGCCCCTCCTATGAGCTGGCCGCCGCAGCCACCGGCAGCCCCTTCGACTATCCTCTTTCCAGCCGCCTCGACGAAAACGACTCCATCCTGGTATTCGATAAAGTCTTTGTCCCCTGGGAAAACGTTTTCGCTTACGGCGATATCGACAAGGTCAACAACTTCTTTCCGCGCTCCGGCTTCCTGCCGCGCTTCATGTTCCACGGCTGCGTGCGCCTGGCGGTCAAGCTCGATTTCATCGCTGGACTGCTGCTCAAGGCCGTCGACGCCACCGGGTCAAAGGAATTCCGCGGTGTGCAGGCGCAGGTGGGCGAAGTGCTGGCCTGGCGCAATCTTTTCTGGGGACTTACCGACGCCATGGCGCGCACCACCACGCCGTGGACTCCTGGATACGTCCTGCCCAATCTGGATTACGGCCTCGCTTATCGCGTCGCCGCCAGTACGCTTTATCCCAAGCTCAAGGAAATTGTCGAAAACGTTCTGGCCAGCGCGCTCATTTATTTGCCCTCGCATTCCAGCGATTTTAAGAATCCCGAAATCCGCAAATATCTGGAGCAGTTCGTGCGCGGATCGAACGGTTATTCGGCTGTGGACCGGGTCAAGCTGATGAAGCTGATGTGGGACGCCATGGGCACCGAGTTCGGAGGCCGTCACGAGCTGTATGAACGCAACTATTTTGGCAGCCACGAAAGTATCCGCTTTGAGGTTCTTATGGTCGCCGAAGCCCTCGGCCAAGCCGCCAAATACAAGGGTTTCGCCGAACAATGCATGGCCGAATACGACCTGGACGGCTGGACCGTCCCGGATTTGATCAACCCTGACGACATCAGCGTGGTGATGAAGAAGACGGCTGGCCGCGCCTGACAGCCCGTCCGTGGCATCCCGGTCTCCCGTTTGGGGCGCCTTTGTTAGACTTAAGCCAAGTCTGGATACACTGCAGGGAAGGAGCTTCGATGGCCACAATCTCAGTGAACGGAACCAAGCACGAGGTTCAAGCGTCTGGGGACACGCCGCTGCTTTATGTTCTTAGAAACGATCTCCAATTGACGGGACCGCAGTTCGGCTGTGGGCTCGCGCAATGCGGCGCCTGCTCCGTGCTGCTTGACGGCAAAGAGATTCGTTCCTGTACCACCACTCTCGCCTCCGTCGGCGCGAAAGAAGTCACCACGCTGGAAGGCTTGCCAGCGCGTTGGGCGGGACAAAGCCTGGGCGATCAAAAAAGACTGCCGAATGGCGAGGCAACCCTCCATCCCGTCCAACAGGCCTGGATCGAGGAGCAGGTGCCTCTGTGCGGCTTCTGCCAGAACGGCATGATGATCAAGGCGACGGAACTGCTGGAGCACAACCCCTCGCCCACCGTCGCCGATATCAAGACCGCCTTCAGCACCGGAGTTTCCGCGCACCTGTGCCGTTGCGGAAGCTACACCGCAATCATCGCGGCCGTGCAACTGGCGGCGATGCAAATGGGGAAGGGAGGCGCGCGATGAAACCCGATCAAACCAACGTTTATGGCGCCGCGCTCACCCGCCGCGGATTCGTCAAGACCGGCGGGGCTCTGCTGGTCGGCTTCGGCGTCGCCGGCAGCGGCGTGCTTCAGAAGACAGCCCAGGCCGCGGTCATGCGCAATACGCTGGATGCGTCTCTCCCCGAATCGTGGATCGAGATTCATCCCGACAACACCATCCTGATCCGCACCGGGAAGAGCGACTTCGGTCAAAGCACCACCTTCACGGCATACCGGCAAATTGTTGCCGAGGAACTCAGCGCTTCCTTCAACGCCATCACCACCGTGGTGATGGGCGACACCGATCGTACACCGGACGGCAGCGGAGCGTTTGATTTCCTGGGCAGCGGTACGCCCAATATCCGTAAGGCCGCCGCTTACACCTATCAGGCTCTGCTGGATTTGGCTGCGCAGCGCCTCAACGTTCCCAAGAGCGCGATTTCCGTGAAGGAAGGCGTGGTCTCCGGCGGGGGCAAGACGATGACCTACGGCGAGCTGGTCAAAGGCCAGCAGCTCCGGCTCACCATCCCCGTCAAGGGCGACCTCACCAGCACCATGGGCCTCAGCGTCGACGGCAACCCGCCCATGAAACCGGTGAGCGAATACACCGTCATCGGCAAGCCGTTCCGCAATTCGGTGACGGCTTCGAAAGTAGCGGCCAAGGAACAATGGGCCACCGACGTGCGCCTTCCGGACATGCTGCACGCGCGCATGGTGCATCCCAAGACTCTCGGTTCCACGCTGATTTCGGCCGGC